>Ga0308165_1000391_pt1 | contig 86720 bp, 72 predicted proteins | sample PhyWR2_FD_201032 | JGI IMG/M metagenome (GOLD analysis project Ga0308165, IMG submission 201032) | Phyllosphere microbial communities from UC Gill Tract Community Farm, Albany, California, United States - DLSLW.R2 | ecosystem: Host-associated > Plants > Phyllosphere > Unclassified | place: USA... | reverse complement strand
CCTACCAGCAACTGATCGCCTCCGGCGAGGGCAAGCTGTTCACTCCTGATTCCGGGCGCCTGCCTTTGCCTCCCATGCTGATGTTCGATCGCATCACGCACATCGCCAGCGAAGGCGGCGAGCATGGTCTGGGCAAGATCGTGGCCGAGCTCGACGTGAACCCCGACCTGTGGTTCTTCAAATGCCATTTCCAGGGCGATCCGGTGATGCCGGGCTGCCTGGGCCTCGACGCCATGTGGCAACTGATAGGCTTTTACCTGACCTGGCTGCAATTGCCCGGTCGCGGCCGTGCGCTCGGCGCCGGCGAAGTCAAGTTCACCGGCGAAGTGGGCCCCGACGTCAAGTTGGTGACCTACGAAATCGACATCAAGCGCCTGATCAAGCGCAAACTCAACATGGCCATCGGCGACGCACGCCTGCTGGCCGACGGCAAGCTCATCTATACGGCAACCGACCTGCGCGTGGGTTTGTTCATGCGTGAGGGCAAAACCGAAGGATCCGCAGAATGAAGCGTCGGGTTGTGATTACGGGCACGGGCATTGTCTCGTGCATCGGTAACGACAATGCAACGGTCGAGGCCTCGCTGCGCGAGAGCCGTTCGGGCATACGGGCCATGCCCGAATTCACCGAACTGGGCATGCGCAGCCAGGTGGCCGGCATTCCGCAAATTGATGTCGAGGCATTGATCGACCGCAAGCAGCTGCGTTTCATGGGCGATGCCGCGGCGTATGCGCAAATAGCGCTGACCCAGGCCATCGCCGAGGCCGGACTCACACCCGAGCAGGTTTCCCATCCGCGCACCGGCCTGATCATGGGTTCGGGCGGAGGTTCGCCCGCCAACCAGATCGAAGCTGCGGACACGCTGCGCGAAAAAGGCATTCGCCGTGTCGGCCCCTACCAGGTCACGCGTTGCATGAGCTCCACGGTCTCGGCCTGCCTGTCGACGAATTTCGGCATCAAGGGCATCAACTACTCGATCACCTCGGCCTGCTCGACTTCGGCGCACTGCATCGGCTCCGCGGCGCAGCAGATCGCCTGGGGCATGCAGGACGTGATGTTCGCCGGCGGCGGTGAGGAACTGTCCTGGGGCATGTCGCTGCTGTTCGATGGCATGGGCGCGATGTCCAGCAAGTACAACGCCACGCCCGAGAAGGCGGCGCGCGCCTATGACGCCAATCGCGACGGTTTCGTGATCGCCGGCGGCGGTGGCGCCGTGGTGCTCGAAAGCCTGGAGCATGCGCTGGCGCGCGGCGCCAACATCCTCGGCGAAGTCGTGGGCTTCGGCGCCACGTCGGACGGCGAAGACATGGTTGCGCCTTCGGGCGACGGCGCCATTGCCTGCATGCGCCAGGCCATCGAAGGCCTGGACGGCCCCATCGACTACATCAACACCCACGGCACTTCGACGCCGGTCGGTGATGTGCCCGAACTGCGCGCCATCCGCGAAGTGTTCGGCGAGAACATTCCGCCGTTCTCGTCGACCAAGTCGCTGACCGGCCATTCGCTGGGCGCGACCGGCGTGCAGGAAGCGATCTACTGCCTGCTGATGCTCAACAAGGGCTTCATCGCGGGCTCGGCCAACGTCGAGACGCCCGACCCCGCGGTCGAAGGCATGCCGCTGGTGACCGTGACGCGCGACGCCCCACTGCGCCAGGTGCTGTCCAACAGCTTCGGCTTTGGCGGTACCAATGCAAGTCTGGTGCTCAAGCGCTGGGAAGGCGCCTAAGTTCCATTCGCCACCGCCCCGGGGCTCAAAGGCTTCGGGGCGAATCCTCTGCCTCCTTCATTTTTCCCTGATTTTCTCGCGTGGCGTTGTGTGGCCGGCGCACCCGACGGTGGCTGAATGCTCATGGTGACTGCAATCGCTGCGCGCGCCGCGTGTGGCACCTGGGCGACTCGGCTGTGATTGCCAATGCATGAAGTTTGAGCGACAAGTGGTCGGTGGCCACTTGGGCGCGCTGCCCGCAAGCTCCATTGCAGCAGTGCGTTTCTGCTGTAACTTAATGTGCAGGGTTCGTCCTGCGCTAGGATACAGCGCTCAGTGGATGGCGCGCAGGCATTGCGCGGCATCCGACGCCGGTACAGTCATGGCTGAAGGCAACCCAATAGTCAGACTGAAAGCACTGGTGGCGCCCACTCGCCCGACGCATGTCGTGGCCGACGCCGATGGATTTCCAGAAGCTTTGATTTAATTGATTCGTCGAAAAACAAATTCATGAATAGTCCGCAATCATTAAGTCTTCGGCAAGAGCTATCTTTCGAAAATTTGTCGGATGTATCGCTGGATATCTCCATCGTCACTTACAACTCGTTCAAGTGGCTGGCGAAATTCTTTGATAGCCTGGCTTCGCAGCGCATCCCACTGAAGCAGATTCGGCTCCTTGTTCGTGACAATGGTTCGACGGATGGAAGCATTGCCTGGCTGCAGAACTTCCAGCAGGAGCAGCAGCACAACTATCTGGAAATTTCCGTGGAAGCCGGCGCCAACGTCGGCTTTGGCAAAGGGCACAACGCCAATCTGGCGAAAGCGCAGAGCCCGTTTTTTCTGGTGACGAATGTCGATCTGGAGTTCGAGCCGGACACGCTGGTGGAGCTGCTGATACAGGCCTGCGCCGATGGCCCGGATGTCGCTCAATGGGAATGCCGCCAGAAACCGTACGAGCATCCCAAGCACTACAACCCGGTCAACGGCGATGTGCTCTGGTGTTCGAGCGCCTGCGCGCTGTTCCGTACCGAGGCGATGCGCAAGGTGGGCGGTTACGAGCCGCTGCTGTTCATGTATGGCGAGGATGTGGAGCTTTCCTATCGTCTGCGCGACAACGGCTACCGTCTGCGCTACGTGCCCAAGGCCACGGTATGGCATTACACCTATGAGGAAGCTGCGCAGGTCAAACCCATGCAGTTCCTGGGCAGCACCTATGCAAACGTGCTGCTGCGCTGCCGCTACGGCAGCCGCCATCAGGTCATTGGCGGTGCGATCATGTACCTGGGGCTGCTGGCCGTGCCGCAGTCCTTTCCAGGCCAGCGCCGGGGCTTGCTGAAGAACGGCCTCAAGCTGCTGCGTTCCGCGCCCGTGTTTCTGCGCACGCGCCGCAAGAGCCACCAGCCGTTCCCGTTCCGCCTGTGGGACTACGAAATGCCGCGCGAAGGCTCGTTCCACGCCTATCCCGAGAAAACCGGCGACGAGCCCAAGCCGCTGGTCAGCGTGCTGACCCGCACCACGCCCGGCAAGACCGGCCGCCTGGCCGAGGCCGTGGCCTCGGTCGCGGCGCAGACCTATTCCAACATCCAGCTGGTCGTGGTCGAGGACGGCGGCAACACGGCGCAGGCTTTCATGGACGAAGTCCGTGGCTATGGCGTGCTGTCGGAAGTGACCTATCTGCCCTTGCCCAAGATGGGGCGCTGCGCCGCGGGCAATGCCGCGCTGGCAGCGGCGCGCGGCGAGCTGCTGTGCTTTCTGGACGATGACGACCTGTTCTACGCCGACCATATCGAAGTGCTCGTGGATGCATGGCAAAAGCGCCCAGAACTGGGCGCCGTCTATTCGCTGGCCTACCAGGTGCGCACCGAAGTGATCAGCGCCGAGCCGTGGATCTACCGCGAAATCGAGCACAGCCTGCTCTATCGCCAGCAGTTCAACCGCTACGTCATGTGGCACCACAACTATCTGCCCATCCAGACCGTGCTGTTCAAGCGTTCGCTGTTCGAGCAATACGGCGGCTTCGATCCCGACCTGGAGAATCTGGAGGACTGGAATCTCTGGGTGCGTTACTCCTTGCACCACGATTTCGAGATGGTGCACAAGGTCACGTCGCTGTACCGCGTGCCGGCCAAGGCGGAGATGGCCGTGGGGCGGCAGAAGATGCTCGATGACTACTATGCCAAGGCCCAGGAAAAGCATGCCCAGCTGCGTGCCGACATCAGCCCGGTCGAAGTGCTGTCTGCGGCGCAGCAGTTGTCGCGCGACATCTACGTGACCTTGATTCCCGCAAAGCAGGTGCGCAAGTTCATATTGCAGGTTCCCAGTCTGCGCTGGCTGTACCATCCGTTGAGAAAGTTCGCCTACTACGTGAGACGCGTACGCAACAGATAGGCCGCATAGCGAGGAGACGAAATGGAGACCTGGTTTGCCCCCACCCAGCCGGGCGCGCTGCCTGCTGCGCGCAAGGTGCTGGTGTTGGCGCCCCATCCCGACGACGAGATATTCGGTTGCGGCGGCGCCGTGGCGCTGTATGCCCGGCAGGCCGTGCCGGTGCATGTGCACATACTCACGGATGGTGGCGGCTATGCGCCGGATGCGCAGCGCGAGCAGATCCGTGTCACGCGCCATGAGGAGTCACGCCGGGCGCTGGCCCATCTGGGCGCGGGCATCGACAGCTCATTTGGCACTTACCAGGACCGCGCGCTGCTCAAGGAGAGCAGCCTGATCGCGCATATGGTGACGCTGCTCGAGCAGCACCAGCCCCAGCTGGTGATTGCGCCATCGCCCTGGGAAATCCACCCCGATCACCAGGCTTGCGCACGCGCTGCTGCGGCGGCCGTCAACCAGTGGCGGCGCAGGGCGCAGGCCGATGTGGGGCTGATGCTTTATGAGATAGGCAGCCCCTTGAAGACCAATCTGCTGCTCGACATCACCTCCGTCTGGGCGGTGAAAGAGCAGGCCATGCAGAGCTTTGCCTCGCAGCTGCAGCAGCAGGACTACATACGCCACGTCAAGGGCTTGAACTCGTACAGAACCTATACCTTGCCGCGCGAAGTGCGCTATGCGGAGGCGTTTCACTATCTGTCGGCCGACGACATGGCCGCGATGGACAGCGGCACCGACCCCGCACCGGCGAGCCGCAATCTTGCCGTGCAGTACCTGGACCGCTGGGTCGAGTCCGCGTTGCAAAGCGCCAGCGTCCATGCCGAAGACCTGCAGCAGGCATTGATGGTGCAGCGCGAGCACAGCGTGCAGCTCGAGTTGCAGCGCGAGCAACATCTGCTGCAGCGCAAGCAGGACGAGCGTCAGCATCGGGATGAAATCCTGCGCCATCAGCAGGAAATCCAGCAGCAGGCGCGCGAAAGCGAGTTGCAGCGGCAGGAACATATGCGGCTACAGCGTGAAATTCAGCTGCTGCAGCAGCAGGTGCTGGCGTCGGCGGAAGCCTTGCAGCAGCAGCAGCGCGCGCATGAGCAGCAATTGACGCAGGCACTGCAGGCGATCGAGGCGCTGCATGCCTCCACTTCATGGCGCGTCACGGCCCCGCTGCGGGCGCTGCGCCGCTGGCTCAGGTAAGCGTCAGGCCAGCCGGAACACCGGCAGCGGCGTGCGCGTCACAGGCCGGTCGGGCCCGATGCGCGCATAGAGCGGTCCTGTGCCCAGGCGCGCGATCAGATGGGCGGGGATCTCGGCCCGGGGGCCGCTGCCCAGCCAGCCCACCGCGGGAATGAGCAAGGCCGATGGGCTCAGCTCGAGCAGCCAGCCGCCTTGCCATGCAGCCGGCACATCAAGCACCGGGCAGGCCTTGTCATGTTCCTGGCAAGCCAGGGGCGCGGCCAGCGCAGGGCGCTGCATGCCGCGCGCCATTCTTTGCTGCCATGCGCCACGCCCGGCGAAATGCTTGTCGATATAGATCTGCTTGGATTTCTCCATGAAATCCACCTTGGCCGACGTGTGCTCCCATTCATGCAGCACATAGGCATCGGTCACCATACCCAGCTGCCAGCCCGCACGTTGGAGGCGCCAGCACAGATCCGAATCCTCGTAGTACATGAAAAACGCCGGATCGAACACGCCGCCGTCTTGCAGCGCTGCCGAGCGGCGCAGCAGCATCGCGCCGCCCGAAAGCGCGCGCTGGGCAACGACTTGCGCGCTGCCCGGCTGCCATACGCGCAAGGCCAGATTGCGGTAGGCGTTCGACATCCTTGCCGCGACCGTGTGGCTGCGCCATGCCTGCTCTATGCACCACATCTCGATTCCTGTCGGCAGCCAGGCCGGAGGCAGGCGGAAGCGGCCCGAGGATTCCCACAGCTGGGCGGGACTGACGGCGGCCAGCTCGGGCATGCGCTCGAGGGCGGCCTGAAGCTTTGCCATGCAGCCCGGCAGCACCTGGGTGTCGGGGTTGAGCAGCATGATGAATTCCGCCTGCGTGCTCGCAATGCCTGTATTGCAGGCCGCGCCGAAACCGGTGTTGCCGGCATTGGTGATGACCTTGACGCGCGGGTCCAGCACCTGGCGCAACCGCCGGTTTTCATCTGCATCCACGCTGTTGTCGACAACGATGACTTCCATGCCGGGGCTGTCGCGCAGCAGGCTCTCGGCGGCTGACTGGACGAGGCCGTGGCCGAAATAGTTGACGATGATGCTGGCTATCATGGAATCAAAAGATGGAATATCGGCTCTGAAGCGTGCTCAGCAGCGAGAAGGCGCTGAACGCGAAGAATGCGCACAGGAGTAATTGACCGGCCAGCGCGAAAGCGCGCGACCGGACGTCGAACAGGCCGTGCAACGCATAGGCCAGCAGCAGGAAGGGAACAATGAAATATCTTCCCTGAATACCGTGCACGATGGTTGCGGGATGCGGCGTCCAGGAAATGAGCAGTGCGGTGAAGATGGCCAGCACCGACAGCAGCGCCGTGGCCGCCAGCGAAGATCGTGCGATGGCGTGGTTTGCCTTGTTGAACGGTGCAAATGCGTTCAGCAGCGCAAACAGTATCAGGCATGTACCGAAGACCGGGTAATGCCACAGGGTCAGGTTGGTATCAAGCCAGCCCAGTTTCCCGATGAACGACTGAAAGTAGAAGTTCATCATTTCGCTGTTGGTGACGGTATTGAACAGTACCTGGGCGAAGTCCACAGGGTGGATGACGTAATACCGCAGCGCTTCCAGCGACGAGATATCGCGCGGAATTCTGTTGTCCACGGTGGTCTTGATGGAAAAGACGATCCAGAACAGCGTGAAGCAGGAGGCGAAAAGACCCAGGCCCAGGTATTTGCGATTCTTCTGCTGCCATCCAATGATGAACAGCAGCAGCAAAAGCGGCGCCAGATGAATCCGCGTGGTCGCGATCAGTATCAGCAGGCAGGCCAGCAGATAGAACGTTGCGGGGCGCTGGGGCTTTGACTGGAAGGCGAGAAACAGGCTCACGGCCAGCAGGCTCAGGCTGGTGGTGATGCCGTCCAGCGTGGGCGAAAGCAGTTGAAAGACGCCCATGGGCAGCAGCAGGATGCCCAGTGCCAGCGTGCCGGGGCGGTGCAGCGAGAATGCGACCAGCATCAGGGCGATGGCGATCGCCATGACGAAAATTCGCGTCAGGTAATAGGTGTGGTGAATGGATAGCCGGGCCAGCTCTCCGGCCTTGATCGCCATCGCATGCGGCAGATAGATCAAGGGCAGATAGAAGCCGGTTCCCGGAATTTCCATGAAGGAACGGTTTTGCTCGCCACTCCATGCAAGACGCTTCAAACGGTCCTTTTCTTCTGGCGACAACCGGAAATCGGGTCGGCCGGAAAGCTGCATGTGTCCCTGGATGAAATCGCGCAGCCCGTCATCCACGTAGCCGCCCGACATCTTTCCCGGCGCAGTGGTCAGCAGCCAGTCGCCTTGCGCAACCAGATAGGCCTTGGCGATATGCTGGTTCTCATCCGGCGACTGCATGGGCGGGATGAAATACGAGCCACCGACAGCCAGCAGGAGAATGATGAGGTATTTGATGAAAAAGCGGGAGTCAAACATTCTCATGCGTTGCTGCCCAGCAGGGACACGTAGATTCCCGATGCAATCAGAACCGCTCCGACGAAGCTGTGCCAGCTGAGGCTTTCACCCAGAAAGAAGTGCGCGAGCACGGGCACGATGAAGAAGGCGCAGCCCACGAAAGGGTAGGCGAGCTTGAGCGGAACCTGGCGCAGCAGCAATATCCAGAACAGCGTGGAGATGCCGTAGACGACCAGTGCAATCCACAGGTGCGTGTTTCTCAAGGCCAGCATCACGATGGAGCCGTCGCCGTGGAGATTCTGCGCAGCGAGCTTGAAAAGAATCTGGCCTGTGGACAGGCCGATCACGGTCAATATTGCAAGAATGATGGATTGCAGACTCATGGTGGTTTTTCTTGCCGCTTGTTCAACCGCGCTGCAGCGCGCGGTCACAGATTCTGCTGAATCGCGCGCGACGGCACGTTGGAGACGTCGAAGGTCACGAAGGCCAGCAGCATCTGCAGGCCCATGATGGTCGGCAGGGCCGCGAGCATCACGGTGCCCGAAGGCGCCAGCGTTCCCGTGGAAAGCGTATGCGCCCACTGCGTGAGTCCATAGCAGATGCCGAATCCGAAAAAGAGAATTCCCAGCAGCAGTTCGAGCGACGCCGCCGTCATGTCGCGCAGGAAGTAGTTGTAGAAGATTCTCTTCACGGAGTTCTTGATGTGCTTTGCCGTGAACTCCAGGAAAATATCCTTGATTTTCAGATTGCTTTTTTCATCGGCATATACCGCGTTCATGGGGATGTCCATGACGCAGGCCCGAATGATGTTCAGCCGGAACAGCATATCGGTCTCGAAAAAATAGCGGTTGCTGATTTTCTGCAGCGGCAGATGGTTGATCAGCTTGACATGGATGGCGGTATATCCATTGGTGACATCGAAGATGTTCCAGTAGCCCGTGGAAAATTTCGCCACCATGGACAGCATTGCATTGCCGAACAGCCGAACGCCCGGCATGTTGCGGATCTTCTCCAGGTTGTAGAACCGGTTGCCCTTGGTGTAGTCCGCGTCCCCATTCAAAATGGGTTTGACGAACTGGGCAATCAGCTTCGGATCCATCTGGCCGTCGCCATCGATCTTCACGACGATGTCCATGCCTTCTTCGGCGGCCTGCCTGTAGCCGGTCTTCACGGCCCCGCCCACGCCCTGGTTTTCCGCATGCCAAAGAATATGCACGCGTGGATCGGTGCAGCTTTCCTGCACCAGGCGGCCGCTGCCTTCGGGGCAGGCGTCATCGACGACATAGATGCGCGCAACCTCGGGACCTATGGCCGCGATCACGCCCAGAATGTGCCGGGTGACGCGATAGCACGGAATGACGACGGCAATCATGTTTCTGTCCTCGGCTCAGCAATTTTGGGCATGGCGGGCAGCAGGTCGCTGGCCCACCAGCCGCCTGGATTGGCCATGATCTGCTGCGTGAAGAAATCGTAGATGCGCTCTATGGTCTGCGGGTCATGGGCGGGGCCGGGAGGGCAGAACACCATCCTGTAATGCCCCTTGCGCACCGGCACGCAGATGAAGCCGCCGATGTCGCTGTCCGTGCGCTGCGCCAGCCGCAGGCAGCCGCCGGCAATCGTTCTGGTGCCGCCCAGAAACCGCACCGTCATGGATGCGCCGTTGGGCAGCACGGGCGCATCGCCCAGCATCATCAGGATCTCGCGGCGCTTGAGCATGTCGTAGAACGGGCGCAGGCCGGCTTCCATTTCCACGACCTTGCCGCCGTTGAGGTACTGCTCCATGTCCTGGTACTTGGCGCTGAAGTGCTCACGCACGGCCTTGTCGACGCGCGGATCCTGGGTCACCGCGGACGTCATGATGTTGACGCTTTCGCCGCAGCGCGCGAGAAAGCTGGTGCCGAGGAAAAAGCTCTCGAAATGCGCCGTCAGCATGATCAGCCCGCGGCCGCGGTTGCGGCACAGGTCGAGCGCGTCGGGCGGATCGAACTCGCAGGTCAGCTCCAGGCCACGGCCCGCGGCCAGCAGGCGGGCCTCGAACTCGTCCATGGCTTCGGACACAAAACGCTGGCTGCGCCAGTGGTCGAGTTGTTTCTCGGACGCCTCGGGAGCGAGTTCCTGATAGGCCGTGCGGCTTTGCTTCCAGATGTGCCGGAAGCCCAGGGCCATCGAGCGCCAGTCGCGTCCGGTCGCTCCATTGAGCGCGCCGCGCCATTGGGCCAGCGTATAGCCGAGTCCGAGAGGCAGGCGCGCCATCATCGGCAGCGCATGCGCGAAGTCCAGGTGGTGCAGCCAGCGGGCCGCTTTCCATTGGTATGGCTTCACGGCGTGCTCATGCTGGCCGCCAGCGCGGCGATATCGCCCGGGCGGTGGATGTCGAAGCAGGGGGTCTTGATCGGCAGGCGGTGGGCCCACTTCTGCTCGAAGGCATGGCCGTTGTTTTTCACGCGCTCGATCAGGCCGGGCGGCATCTCGCCCTGCGCGGGCGTGTCGGACCAATGCTCGCAATACGCGTCCAGCGCGGCGGCGCACATGCCCGCTGCCTGCGCCTGCAGCACCAGGTCGGTCGCATAGAAGTCAAAACCCATGGCCGGGTCCATGCGCAGGCCCGAATCCACGCGCACGGCGACCAGCAACTCGTCGAGGCTGTCGACCAGGCAGGGCAGGGCCGCGGGTTCTTTGAGCAACTGGCCGCGGTCCAGCACATGGCCGGCGCGCACGCTCTGTTCTCCCACGCCGCGCACGCCATACAGGCCGGCCACGGCCAGCGTGGGCCACTGCGCGCAGGCCTCGCCCAGCGCCTGGCGGAAAAGCTGGTCCCAGCCCGGCGGGAAATGCACATCCTGGTGCACCCAGACCAGCCAGTCGCTGCCTTGCGCCGCCTGGGCGTCCATCGCCGGGTTGAAAGCCGCGGCCGCGGACGGGCTGTTGAAGCAGGCCGACCAGGGCAGGCCGCCGCGCTGCATGCACTCGGACTGTGCCAGGCGCTGCTGCAGCACATCGATGCGGCTCACGCTCGTGACGACGGCAATGGATGGAAGGTGGGAAGGCCTGGACATGGTGTTCATGGAAAGGGTGTGAGGACGCCGTGCAGCGGCTGCCGTGCGCCGCTGCAGCCATCAAGGCTAGAGGAAGTCGGTATCCCCTGCCATCAGCCACAGCTTCAGATCGGGCGCCTGCGCGGGCATGTCCGCGGGAGCGCGAATGCTGATGTTGGCGATATGGGGAAGAAACTCGGGCGCGGTGCCGGCCAGCCGTTCGCTCACGCTGGCGCTGGCCCAGGTCGTCATCGTCGGTGCGCCTTCCTCGGCCGCGACGCGCAGCGCGGCCAGGCAGGCATGCGCCAGATGGCGCGCGGGCCCGACCCAATCGAGCCATTGCACGGCTTCGCCGGGATGCGACGGCTGGGACAGCACGATCACGCCCAGCGGCTGCAGATCCCATATGCGGCGCAGCGTGTACAGCCGGTACGCCTTGTCCGGACGCTGGATGAAGCGCCATGACAGGTAATCGGCGTCACGTATGCCTATCGTGTAGTCCCGCGTATCACGGCGCATGGCCTGCCAGGCCCGGTCTACCGTGGCGCGCAGATGCGGCGCATCGGCGGCCAGCGGCTCGACACGCCAGAGCCAGGCGGGAAGGGGCTGGCGCTGCGCGACCTGCCACTGCAGGAACGGCACGGCGCCGCCGTCGCGTCCCAGCCCCTGCTTGACATGCAGCCGCGTGGAGCGCGCATGCGCGAAGCCGAAGCCGACCTTGTAGGGGCGGTCGCTGCCCAGGCGCGTCGTGTACATATGCTCGCAGGCATAGAAGAACGGGTTCTTGCGTGTGAACACGCCGCGCCATTCGGGGCTGACCATCAGGTCGCCGATCTGCAGGAAATTCGTCGCCTGGCCCTGCTGCAGCATGCGCCGCGGAAAGCCGCCGCAATAGGCGATCAGTTCCTGGCGTTCATTCCAGATGCCCACGCCTTCGCCCTGGCCCCGGATGTACTTCCATTCGAACCAGTCGCCTTGCAGGCCGCTGCTGAAAATCTGGTGGTGCAGTTTGAGCACATCGTCCCTGTGGACTGGGACCATGTCGCGCAACTCGAGGGGCTGGCCTGCAATCAGGAGATCTTTGTGCATGGTCGGTCAGCGGGGCGCTTGCGGCGGGGTGGTCACCCAGTCGCGCGGCAGGCTCACAAAGCCTTGCTCCGTGCCTTCCTGGCGCACATTGAGCCGCAGGCAATGCAGCACCTGGTCGTAAGGGTGCAGGCCATCCTCCGATGACAGGAAGCAGGTGACCCAGTAGGTGCCCTTGAGCAGCGGAAACTGCCTGAACAGGATGCTGGCCTGACCCTTGCCCTGGGCATCCACGGGAATGACGATGCCGTCGTTGACGGAAATGGCGCTGGTCACGGTGGTGCCGTTCGCGTCGGAGATGCCGACGGCCACGCCCGGCGCGGGCAGATGCGGGTCGATTTCAAAGGAAATGTCGATGGCCAGATCGGACTGCCCCGAAACCAGATGCACTTCGCTGCCTTCCTGCACGCCGGTGCGTGCCACGGCCTTGACGATGCGGCCCGTGCCGCTGGCCATGGGCGCCGCTTCCTGCACGGCCGCGGGCGTGGTCGGTGCGTTGAGGCTGGTGGCGTAGGCGCTGGTGACGTCGGCCGCATTGCCATCCATCTTGACGCGGCCTTTTTCCATCCAGATCGCGCGCGCGCACAGCGCCTCCACCTGGTACATCGAATGCGAGCAGAAGAAGATCGTCTTGCCGGCTTCCTTCAGGCGCATGATGCGGTCGAACGACTTGCGCGCGAACGCGCCGTCGCCCACCGACAGCGCCTCGTCGATGATCAGAATGTCGGGGTCGGTGCTGGTCGCCACGGCGAACGCCAGCCGCACGTACATTCCGCTCGAGTAGGTCTTGACCGGCTTGTGGATGAAGTCGCCGATGTCGGCGAACTCGATGATCTCGTCGAGCCGCTGCTCTATTTCCTGGCGCTTCATGCCCAGGATGGCACCGTTCATGAAGATGTTTTCTATGCCCGTGAAGTCGGGGTTGAAGCCCGCGCCCAGCTCGAGCAAGGCCGCGACCCGGCCCTGCACGCGCAGCGCTCCCGAAGACGCGGGAATCGTGCCGCACAGCAACTGCAGCAGCGTGGACTTGCCCGCGCCGTTGCGCCCGACCAGGCCCACGACCTCGCCGCGCGCCACCTGCAGGTTCACGTCCTGCAGCGCCCAGAAGGATTGCTCCTGGGTCTGCTTGCGGCCCCACAGCAGGCTCATCAGCCGGTCGGAAGGGTTGTTGTACAGCGGATAGCGCTTGGACAGGCCGCTGGCGTCGATGGCGAGATCAGATGACATCGGAGAATCCCTCGCGCAGGCGTTTGAACACCACCGCGCCCACAGCGGCAATCAGCGTGCAGACGGCCAGGCTCAGCCCGAACTGGCTCCAGTCGGGCCACTGGCCTTGCAGCAGCACGGTGCGCGTCTGCGTCATGATGGGCGCCAGCGGGTTGAGCCACATCCACTCCTGCACCTTGGCGGGCAGGACTTCGACGGGAAAGAACACCGGGCTGATGAACACCAGCGCGCTCATGGTCAGGCTCACGATCTGGCCTATGTCGCGGATGAAAAGGCCTACGGCGCTGAGCAGCCAGGTCAGGCCCAGGCACAGCGGCAGCAGCGGCAGCCAGACCAGCGGCAAGGCCAGTGCCGACAGCGGAATGTTGCCCAGGCCGATCAGATGCAGCACCAGCAGGATCGCGGCGCCGATCAGCAGCTGCACGCAGGCCGAAAGCACCGTCGCCCAGGGGAGTATTTCCAGCGGGAAAACCACTTTCTTGATCAGGTGCGGCTGCTCCAGCATCAGGCTGGGAGCGCGATTGACGCATTCGGCGAAGAAATTGAAGATCAGCAGGCCCGTGTACAGCCGCAGCGCGAAAGCCAGATTGCCTTCCTCGGGCGGCGCCCAGCGCACCTGGAAGATATGCCGGAACACCAGGGTGTAGATGGTCAGCATCAACAGTGGCGCGAGCAGCAGCCAGGCCATCCCGAGCCAGGACTGGCGGTATTTGGCTTCAATGTCGCGGCGGGCGAATTGAAGGATCAGATCCGAGTGGCCGAGAGGAAAGAAATAGGAAGTAAGCTTTTTCAAGGTTCAGGGTGGCTCAGGGGTCAGGCTTTGGGCGGGGGCATGCGGCCCTCGGCAATGTCCTTGATGACCACGGGGTCGATGATGATCAAGGAGTTCCCATCGCGCACCAGTATGCGCTGGGTGAACAGCAGCTGGAAAGCCCGTGTGACGGTCTCGCGGCTGGCATTGATCATGATCGCCAACTCCTGATGGGTCGGAATCTGCTCGACCACCCGCTGGTCCTTGAGCTGGCTGGACGGCAATTGTAAGAGCAGAACGCAAAGCCGCTGAAACGGGTTGGGCAGGCTCAGCAGCGTGCGCTGCGCCGTGACTTCGCGTATGCGCCTGGCCAGCTTCTGCATCACCGCCTTGGCCGCTTCCTGGTGGCTCAGAATCACTTCGCGCACCGTGTCGGCATCAAGAAAGGCCACGGTGGACTTCATTGCGGCCACGACAAATTCGGCCGGCGGCTGTCCGTCGACCACGGTCAATTCGCCAAAATAATCTCCGGGATCGACGAAGTACAGGCCCACGCTGCGCCCGTCCACGGTGAAATCCAGGCCCTGAAGACGGCCATCGACCAGAAAGCCCAGCTCGAACACGCTTGCGTCCTTGGACAGCACCATGGCCCGGCGTGCAAACGAACGCAGGTTCATCCGGCTTGAAAGCTTTTCCAGCTCCTCACGTGTCAGCGACTGCAGCAAAGGGAACTGTGTCAGGAGTTGAACCGAAACGGGCATAGGCCGAGAGTGTATCAATCAGATGCAGGCCGCCACCCCCGGTAATCGCCAAAATGCCTCGGAAGCTTTGCAGCGCCTTGCAAACCACTGCATGGAAGCGCGTGCCACGGGGACCGATGAAAACCAGCGTGAAAGTGTGTCAATATGCTGCATACCCCAGCCCAGGATGCGCGCAGAATGGCAGTCCAGCACCAGTTCGTCCTCGTAAAACACTATACGAGGTGAGGCGGTGCATGACGTGCGGTTCGATATGCCGTGGATGTGACTTTTTGTGTGACCGGGCGCACAGACGTTTCCACCAGTGCTCGGCAATACTACTGTCAACTATGTTGGGGTGCGCACTATGACGATGAGCAGGATATTCCGGTGTTCGGTGATCGGGGCAATGCTGGCCAGTGGCGCAGCTGCGCACGCGCTCACAGTGCAGCCTCTTGTCGCCCAGGCGACCATGGTCATAGGTCAGGTCAGCGTCGTGCATGCCGACGGCAGCGCTTCGGCCATGACGCGCGGCTTCGAAGTGCGCGTCGGCGATACGGTGCAGACCGAGCTGGGCGGCCATGTGCACCTGCGCTTCGTCGATGGCGGAAGAGTCAGCGTGCGCCCCTCCAGCCGGCTGCAGATCGACAGCTACGGCTATTCGGAAACCGATACCCAGGCCAGCGCGATCAAGTTCAAGCTCGAGGAAGGCGTCGTGCGCTCTATCACCGGAGAGTGGGGCGCGGCCGCGCGCCATCGCTTCCGCCTCAACACGCCGGTCGCGGCGATCGGCGTCAAGGGCACCGACTTCCTGGTCAAGGCCACGTCCGATCTGACTTCGGCCTCGGTGTTCACGGGGGCCATCTCCGTGGCGCCCTTGCTCGGCGCCTGCGGCGCGGGCCTGGGCCCGTGCCAGGACGGTCGCCTGCTGTCCGAAGACATGAAAGGTCAGGTGGTCGAGCTCGGCCGCCTGCAGACCGCTCCGCGCATCGTGCCGTCGACCGATCTGACCGTGGCCTCGCTGCCCCAGCAGGCGGTTACGCTGGCCGAGCGGCAGACGCAGAACGTAGGCACGGCCGTGCTGGTGGCCTCGACGGACAAGCCGTTGACAGAAGAGCAGGTGGCCGCCGCGGTCAACACGCTCAAGCCTACCCAGCCGCAGGAGCCCACGGTGCCTACGCTGCCGACTCTGCCTACGGAGCCGCCGCCGCCCAAGACGCTCAGCTGGGGCCGCTATACGTACGGCCAGCTGCTCACGGGTGACACATTCAGCAAGGAAATCAGTGTCGCCATGCTCCAGGCTTCCGAGCGCCTGGCCAGCAACGGCTCGTATGCGCTGCTGCGACCGCTCGAAGACGGCAAGCCCATTGCCTTTGCCCCGGGTTCGGGTTCGGCGCAATTCCGCCTGGAAGGCGCCTCCGCGAGCGTTCTGCGCAACGGCCTGGCCACGACGCTCGAGCATGTGAGCGTCACCGCCGCAAGCCTGGGCGTGAACTTCGACAACAGCACCTTTTCCACACGTCTGGATGTACAGGGTGCGCAACTGGGCAAGGATGTGATCCAGGCGTCCGGCACCATTTCAAGCACCGGCCTGATGCGGTCGGTCGGCGGCAACAGCATCGTGCAGGGCGGCCTGAGCGCCGATGGACGCGAAGCTGGCTATCTCTTCCAAAAAGGCATACCTTCGGGGACATTGCAGGGCATTACCGTGTGGGGACGCTGAAATGAAGCATTCCCTGAGCGGCTGTCGTCGCCCGTGCGATGGACCACAGCAGTTCAATGTGTCATGGACAGTTGAAGTGTGATGAAGCAAGCGAAGTTTTTGCGGCCACTGATTCCGGTGCTGGCCTGGTTGTTCGCGCTTTGCCTTTGGGCGCTGCTCGCCATCTGGGGCGCGGCCTGGGTGCAGCCGTTGCAGGAGCGCGCCACCGATCTCGTGTGGCGTGTGGGGGGAGTGCATGCCGAAGAGCGCCGCCTGGTGCTGGTGGACATTGACGAACTGAGCCTCAAGGAGCTCGGTGCCTGGCCCTGGGAGCGCGAGCGCACCGCGCAGCTGATGCAAAAGCTCTCGGAGCGCGGTGCCGACCAGCAAATCTGGGACATCGTGTTTGCCGACGAACGCCACGGCGTTTCGGTGCTCAAGGCGCAGATCGAGCAGAGCAAGCCCATACTTTCGCAAATCTTCGCGCTTCCCGGTCAGGGTGACGACATCCAGGGCGGGCAGCTGGCCGGCGCGCTGGACTGGCCTTCGTGCCCCGCGCCCTTCGAGACCGCGAGCGGCTATCTGGGCAATCATCAGGAATTGACCGAAGCCGGCGCCATGGTCGGCCACATCACGCCGCGCCTGTCGAACGACGGCATCGTGCGCTACCAGCCCGCGGTGCTGTGCTTCGACGGTCGCGCCTACGGCGCGCTGGCGCTGGCCGCCCTCATGCAGGCCGGCGGTGAAGACAAGCTCGCGCTGGTGCGCGGCAGCGGCTGGCTGGACCCGCAATGGTTGCTGCAGGGCGCGCAGGGCGGCTTCCCGCCGGTGCCGCTGCAGGCCAACGGCGACGTGCGCCTGCCCTGGCGCCTGGCGCCCGACAGCTTCGTGAGCATCTCGGCCGCGGACATCCTCGCCGATCGCGTGCCGCCCAATCTGCTTAACAACGCCTGGGTGCTCGTGGGCAGCAGCGCGTTCGGGCTCAACGACCGCATTGCCACGCCTTTCAGCAGCGCTGCCGCAGGCATGCAGGCCCATGCCCAACTGATGCTCGCCGCGATGGACGGCCGCGTCCCTTACACGCCCAAGGGCCATCTGCTGCTGCAGTCCTGCGCCGTGCTGCTGGGCATGTGCCTGCTCACCGTGCTGCAACTGCGCCGCCGCAGCGCGCCGCAGGCGAGCCCTGGTCGTCGCTCGGTTTTTTCCGCCCAGTGGCTGCCGCTGGCCGCTGCGGGCTGGATCGTGCTGCTGCTGCTGACCCATGCGGTGCTGCTGCTGTGCGGCAATCTGTGGGTGGCATGGCTGCCGGCTGCGGTCGCCGTGCTGGGCGGGGCGCTGCTGTGGGCCGGGCTCGAGCATGCGCGCAGCCGCAAGGACCGCGATCGCCTGTATTCCCACCTCTCTAGCTATCTGCCCCAGCCCGTGGCCGCGGCGCTCGCGCTGCAGCCGCCTTCGAGCGCCATCAAGGCCTCGATCCGCCAGGTCAGCGTGATGTTTGCCGATATCCGCAACTTCTCGGCCTATTGCGAAGGCCGGCCCCCCGAGGAAGCCGCGGCCGTGCTGCATGCGTTCTTCTCGCGCGCCACCGATATCGTCGAAGCCGAAGGCGGGGTGATTGAAGCCTTTCAGGGCGACGCCGTGCTTGCCGTCTGGTATGACGGCGCGGCCGACAATCCTTCGCATGCGCAAAGCGCGCTGCGCGCCGCGGTGCGGCTGAGCGCGGGCATGAAAGGCGTGCTGCCCGACCCCGCGCCCGCCGGCCTCGAGCCGCTGGCGCTGGGCATAGGCCTGGAGTGCGGCCCCGCGATGGTGGGCTCGTTCGGCCGCGCCAGCCGCCGCACCCACATGGTTCTGGGCAACACCGTGACCATTGCCAACCGCCTGGTGGCCATGACCATGGATCTGTCCCATCCCATCCTGGTGGGCGAAGGCATGGCCGCCCAGGTCGGGGCGTCGCGCCTCGAGCCCATGGGCACGTTCATGCTCGACGGCATGCGCGTGCCGCACCACATCTGCGCCTATCCTCTGACTCCCGAAGAGTCGGACAACGACTCGGTGCATGAAAATTAAGCAGCGCCGCATGCCGCCCACGCGGGCATTGGTTGGCGCACTCCTGCTCTGGGCCGGCGCAGGCTCGGCGCTGGCCGCTCAGGCCCATGCCTGCGCGCCCGCGGCCCAGGCCAGGGCCGCGACCACGCCAGAGCAACTGCGCGGCGTGCTGCCCAAGGAACTGCGCAAGCTGTCCGAATGCCAGCAAGACAGCGCCTGGCTGGCCTGGGTGGGCTGGGCGCTGAACCAGACCGGCCGCTACGCCGAGGCCGTCGACTACCTCGAGCGCTCGCTGATGCTCGATGCCGAGCCCTTGCGCGTGCAGATGGACTATGCAATCGCGCTTGCGGGCAGCGGCGACGGCATGGCTTCCATCCAGCTGATGCAAAGCCTGCTGCAGGAGCCCATGCTGCCCGCGCCGCTGCGCGCCACGCTGACGCAGGAAGTCGCGCGCTGGACCAACCCGCCCGCAGCGCCGCAAGGCTGGCGCCACCGCGGCTATGCGGTTGCCAAGCTGGGCCACGACACCAATCTGCTGGGCACGCCCGACCTTTCCAGCCTGGTGCTGACCATACAAGGACAGATCGTGCAGTTGCCGCTGGACGCGAGCTATACGCGCCAGCCTGGTAACTACGCGCGCAGCGACCTGGGATGGACGGCGCGCAACGGCCCCTGGCAGATATCTGCGAGCCTGGGTGCGCGCGAGGGCCTGCGCAGGGATGCGGGCCTGCGCCAGATCCAGGGGCTGGCCGAGTATTCGGTCGCCTCGCACTATCTGAGCGGCAACCTCGCGGCTTTCAGCAGCGATGTCGGTACCCGCTTTCGCACCGCAGGCCTTGCTGGAGGGCTGCAGTGGGGTCGCGACAACTGCGCGCTGCGCACCGGCATGGAGCTGCAGCAGCGCAGTCTGCTGGACAACCGCATTCTGTCGGGCCGCTATGTCGGCGCGCTGGTGCAGCACACCTGCGAGGTGCGCGCTGGCAATGCCTGGCCGCTGGGAATGCAGTTCTGGCAGGCCAGCCTGCGCCTGGGAGAGGACCGTCCGGACCAGGCCGAACGCGCGGGCGGCCCGCAGCAGCAAGCCATGCTGCGCCTGGTCGCGGTGGGCCAGGGCCTGCGCCCGCGCGAGCAGTGGCTGGTCGACGGAGAGGTATACTTACAAAACGACACAACGGGTTACAGTGCGTTGCTGGAGGACGCTGCGCGCCGCAGCATCCGCCGCCAGGCCGTGCGTGCCGAATACAGCTTTCCTCTGACGGAAGCGGGCGCGCAGGGCTGGCAGCTGGCTCTGGGCCTCGAATGGCAGCGCCAGCGCGCCAACCTGTTGCTGTTCCAGCAGCGCAACAAGGGCGCCTACATGGCGCTGCGCACGCAATGGTGACAGCGTTGCTTAAAAGCCGCAGGTCAATGCACTGCGAAAACGTGTGATCCGGATCACCAATTAATTGTCTCGACCGATCCTAAGATGGGCGCAGATTTGGATCAGTGGCTTGCCGAGCATAGTTTTTGGTCGGGGCAGGCAAACAAACATTGGACAAATTTGTATGGATAGGGTGCCCAGGCGCCTGCCCCGTATGTAACGAGTTTTTTTTCAACAGTCCTCCAAGGAAAACCAAATGGCTCTCCCAATTTTTGGCGCACAAGCTGCTGTCAGCATTGTCAACCGCGCGTTGTCCAATTCTTCGCCAGCACACAACGTGTACCTGAACCAGGTTTCCAACGCTGGCGTGACCGCTTCGTCGGAATACGCTTTCGCTGGCCAGCTGGGCGCTTCCTACGCTGTGGGCAAGACTCCTGCACAACTGGCTGAAATGATCCTGGCCAACGTCGGCATCAGCGCCACGACCATCCCCGCAGAGTCGTATGACATCCTGCTGGCTGCCGGCACCGACTACATCGCCTTCCACGGCACGCAAAACATCGGCATCATCGCCCTGCAATTCGGCCAGATCATCTCCGGTCTGGAAAACGACGTGACCTTCGGCAACGCTGCCAAGGCATGGAACGCAGAAGTCCTGGCTGCCTACAACTACTCCACGAACCCTGCCAACGGCACGACCCAAACGGGCGAAGGCGTTGTCGGTAACACCAACCTCATTCTGCAAGTTGGTCAAGACAACCTGACCGGCACTGCTGGTGACGACACCTTCAAGGCCAACGTTTCGCAAAACTCGCTGGGCCAACAGGTCAACACGCTGGGTTCGGGCGACATCCTCGAAGGCGGCGCTGGTTTCGACACGCTCGACGCCAAGGTTACCAGCGGTATCTACGGCGGTATCTCCACCAACATGCCCATCCAGGCTGAAACCAACAGCGTTGAATACATCAAGCTGCAGGCAGTGCTGGCTGATGTTGGCTTTGGTGGCGAACTCCTGGGCCGCGATCAGGTCTATGTCAACGCCAAGGACATGGTCGGCGTGAAGACCATCTCGTCGAACTACTCCGACGCCAGCCTGACGGTCATGAACCTGACCACCAAGGGCTCGGCTCAGCTGTCCGACCTGACCGTCAACATGTCGTACACCGGCAATGCTGACTCGGCTTGGAATGAATCCAACTTCAAGGTGCTGTTCGATCAGGATTACCTGACTCCCGAAACCACCCTGGGCACGGCTTCCATCGACTTCCTGGCGATGAACGAAGACAACTACGACGCGTCCAACGGCGAAAACCCGCTGACCGGCGTGTTCTTCCGTACCCTGAACTTCACGCTGAACGGCCAAGAGTTCAACCTGGCAGCCTACCTGGGTGAAGACGCCACCGGCGCTGGTGACGAAATCAACACCTACGAAGACTTCCTGGCTGCTGTGCAAGCCGGCCTGGTCGCACTGAAGGCGGACTTCGCCGACAATGCTGCCCTGCAAAGCGTGCAAGCCAGCTTTGGCCGCCAGTTCACGACCGACGTGAACCCCGTCACCCTTGAACTGCGTGAAGGTACTGCCATTCGTCTGACCGCCGACGGCCAGACCAACGGCGTTGCCAACACCCTGTACGTCGATTCCACCGATCTGGAAGTTGCACGTGCCGGTCAAGCCACCGTGCCTAACAACAACCGTTACGAAATCGCTGACGCTACGCCTCCCCTGGAAGGCTCCAAGCTGGGCATCAATGTCGAGCTGGAAAAGGTCGGCCTGGCCGGCGACGGCGGCGCGCTGGTGATCGGCAGCATGAACAAGGGCGAAGACGGCAATGACTGGAACGGCACCAACACCACGGTTGCCAAGACCACCAACGGCATCAACGAGTTCTACGTGACCGTCAAGGGCAATGCAGACAAGGCCAGCTCGCTGTCCGAACTGCGTTCGACCAACAACCAGCTGCAAGTCGTCACCGTGAAGACCGACGCTGCTCAGACCGGCACTTTCGCCAACCTGACCATCGGTAACAGCAACTCGGAACACGACGGTGGCAGCTACCAGGATTCCCTGAAGGACGTGCAGATTTTCGACGCATCGGCTTTCAAGGGTGACCTGAGCCTGCAAGCTGCTCTGACCGGCGAAGTGACTGCCAAGTACCTGGACCTGAAGGACAAGGCTCCTGCTGACGCAGCTGCCGACAACGCAGCCTTTGTCTACACCGGCGGTACCGGCAACGACACCATCGACCTGCAAGTGAGCTCGCTGAACCTGGCCAAGCCCGGTACGGCAACGCGTGAAGACTTCAGCGTGAACGTGGTCGGCGGCGCCGGCAACGACGAAATCATCCTGACGGTCGTGACCGAAAACACCGGCACTGCCGAACTGGCCAGCGCCAGCAACTGGTATGTCAACCAGGCTCTGAACGCTAACCTGCGCATCAACGCTGGCGAAGGCAATGACATCATCCGTACTCCTGGTTCGGGCGACGTCATCATTGACGCTGGCGCAGGCGACGACACGGTCTACGCTGACAACACGGGTCTGAAGGCTGCTTGGGTTCTGAATGCAACCACTGGCCAAACTGAGTTGGACAACATCCAATCCAGCGCCAACGATTCGTACCAGCTGTACAAGAGCAGCGTTACCGTGAGCTTCAAGGGCTTCACCGCCAATGCAGCCATCGCTGACGTGCGCGGCGTTGCTACCGATCTGTCGATCAACCAAGCTATCAAGCTGGCAATCAACGAAAACGCCACACTGAACAAGCTGCTGGTTGCTGAAGACGGCCCTGCCAACACGCTGGTGATCACTTCGCTGATCGACGGCGAACCCCTGGACGCTGCTGACCTGGGTCTGACCCTGGTTGGTCCTGGTACGCTGAATGCAGGCGATCTGGCTCAGCTGGCTACCTGGTATGGCGTCGCTGGTTCCACGATCCAGGCGCTGATTAACGGCAATGTCACCGACTTCAATGATCCCGCTGCAACGACTTACCTCAAGCAGCTGGCAACGGACGGTGGCCCTCTCGCCCCAGTTGAAGGTAGCATCAGCGATCACACTGCTGACAACACCATCACCGGTGGCCTGGGCAATGACGTGCTGGTGCTGGGCACGGGCGTTAACAGCAACGACACCCTGGTGTACGCTGCTGGCCAGTTCGGCAACGACAAGATCGTGAATTTCACGACTGATGCAGTCGCAACGGCTGCTACCACTGACAATGCCGATCTGCTGGACTTCACCGCCTGGCTGAACAACACTGTCACGACAGCTCCTGCCTTGGCAGCTCGCATTGCAACTGACGTGGTCACCGGTCCTGGCGCTATCGGTGCCAACAACGTGGCAGTCGTTTCGTTTGCTGATCTGACCACCGCTGTTGGCGTGACTTACGCCAACATGACCGATGCACAAGTGCTGGCTGGTCTGAAGACTGCTGGTGGTATCACCGTGGAAGCCAACACCGTGGACGGCAACGTTCAGCACTCGCTGCTGCTGGTCGCTAACGCTGCCAACGCTGGCGAGTACAAGGTGTACGAAGTGACTTCGGACAACCTCGCTGGCGACAACTTCACCGCCGCTACGCTGGTTGGCACGCTGGACTTCGGTTCGACTGTTGCCTTCACTGTTGCTGAATTCGTCTAAATCTGCAAAGAGCCAGAAAAAGCTTGCAGTCCTTTGTGTTCAGTCCACCTCCCGCAAGGGGGTGTGGATGAACCAAAACCGGCGGCAGGTTTTTTCCGGTACGAATCGCAACGAAAACGCTTACCTTGTCTGACGGCGCTGTCTGTTGAATCCCCCGGGATTTGATGTTCGGTGTTGTAGAGTAAGGAAACCGTTTCGGAGTGAATCAAAGCCCCACAACTTTCGGTTGTGGGGCTTTTTATTTTTCCGCCTTTGTTTTCAGCAGGCCCGGCGTTCATGCGCTGACACCTGTGGTTCCGCTACGAGATTGAACATGCCTACCTATCAAGCCCTTTCCAAGAAGACCCATGCAGGCCAGCGCCTCAAAGGGCACACCAATTTCGCGTTTGCCAATGGCGATGCACTTGCTCCCCTGGTGCAGCAAGAGCTGTCCACGGCCTGCATGGAATTGCCGATTGCTTTTGTGCAAAGCGGCGACAGCGTGCTGCCCATGGCCATTCAAGGTTTCGAGCCTGGCAAGAACATGCGCGTCGCGCCCAACGGCCAATGGCTGGGCAAGTACATTCCTGCGGTATACCGCGGCTATCCTTTCGCGCTGCTGCCCGACCAGAACGGCCAGCTCGCGCTGTGCTTTGACGGCGACAGCCAGCTGGTCAATGGAGCCGAAGGCGAAGCCATGTTCGACGCCGAAGGCCAGCCTGCACAGATCGTGCAGAATGTGCTGAGCTTTCTGCACCAGATCGAGCAGAACCGGCAATTGACCCGCCGTCTTTGCCAGTCGCTGGCCGACCACAAGGTGCTTCAGCCCTGGCCCATCAAGGTGCAGGGCGAAGACGGCGTGGAAAAGACCATCCAGGGCCTGCTGTGCGTCGATGAAGCGGCACTGAACCAGCTGGCCAGCTCCGCCTTGCAGGCGCTGCAGCGTTCGGGCGCATTGGCTATTGCCTATATGCAGCTGTTGTCCATGCAGCATCTGGCCACCATCGCCAATCTGTCGCGCGGCCAGGCCAAGTACCAGAAGGAACAGAGCGAGCAATCGCTGGTGAACAAGACCAGCGGCGAGCTCGATCTGGAATTCCTGAACGGCAATGGCACGTTCAGCTTCGATACCAAGTGAGCCCAGGGCTTCACTTTCATTGTCAAAGGCCAGCCCCATGTCCGATACCTTGATTCTCGGCACTGCAGCGCTTTCCAGCGCGGCTGCTCCTGCATATGCGCCGGCACCGGGGTGGAGCGAGCTCGCTCCCGGAGTCCGCTGGCAAGGCGCTGCCGCGGACTATGAAGACGCGGTCACCATCGATATCGTGGGGCTTGCCGACCTTCAGGCACTGGGCGCGCAGTTCCTTTTGCTGCCATGAGCCGGCCGCTGCAGAAATTCACCACCGAGTTTCTTCCCGAGGAAGACCGGCTGCGCCTGAGCGGCGTGCTCGAGGACGGCCAGCCGGTCGTGCTGTGGCTGACCCAGCGGCTGCTGCGCCGGCTGGTGCCGCATCTGTGCGCCTGGCTCGAGAAGCAGCCTGTGCCTGGCGTGTCGGGCGCGCGCGTGCCCGCCATGGCGGTGGAGCGCGAACAGGTTCACCATATCGCCCAGCAGGCGGCCCAGGGCGCGCTGCAGGCCCAGAAGCAGGCGCCAGTGCAGGCGCCCCCGGATGCCTTCAACGGACTGGTGCAGATCGTGAAGCTCGAAACGGTGGACGCACGCCTGCACCTTGTGCTGCGCGTGGAGCAGGAGCGGGCGCAGGAATTCAGCGTGGCGTTCGCGCCCACGGGGCTGCGCCAGTGGCTGGGCATTGTCTACCGCCACTATGAGAGTGCGCAGTGGCCGCTGGAGATCTGGCCGCAGTGGATGGCATTGCATGCCACGCCCGGTCAGGACCCGCCGGTATCAGCCGTGCTGCATTGATGCGGCGCGCGGCACGCTCTGCTTTCGAGCGGTGCCGGCGCCTGAGGGAAGAAACCCGGTTCTCAGTTGGCCTTGGCGCGCGCGGCGGCGGAAGCCTTGGCGATCATGGCCGCGATGTCCTTGCGCGCCTGCTCGGGGTCCAGCGTGGGCGCGGGCAGGGCGTTGGTCTGCTGCTCTGCGGCGGCCTTGCTCTGGGTCTTGGCAACAGCGGCGGTCTTCTTGGGGGTGGGCGTTGTCTTGGTCATGTCAATAACTCCGTTTCGTTGCGGGATTCTAGGGTGGGCGCGGCCGCCTGTGGCGGCGCGGCTCAGGGGTTGATCAGATTTGCATTGGCCTGCTCGACATTGACCCAGCGGTCATGGCCGGCCAGGGATTGCAGGCGGATGCGCGACAGCAGATACATATAGCGCGCCTGGGCCAGATCGCGCGCCGTCAGCGTGCGCTGCTGTTCGGCGTTGAGCACGTCGACCGTGGTGCGCACGCCGGCCTTGAGCGACTTGCGGCTGGACTCCAGCGCGACCTCGGCGGAGCGCACGGCCTGCTCGAGCGCGCCTATGCGCAGCACGCCTTCGGTCATTGCGCGGTATTGCTCGTAGACGCGCGAGCCCAGGTCGCGGCGCGCGGCTTCTAGGGCTTCGCGCGTGCGCTCCTGGTCGGCAACGGCCTGGCGCACCTGCGAGCTCACATAGCCGCCCGCATACAAGGGCACGCTCAACTGCAGGCCCACGTACTTCTGGTTGTAGACCGTGTTGACGCTGGTCACCGAGTCGCTGTCGGAGCGCGACACCGAGGCGACCGCGTCCAGCGTGGGCTTGTGGCCGGCCTTGGCCTTGTTGATTTCCTGGGCCGCGGCATCGACCTGGGCCTGCAGCGAGCGCAACTCGGGGCTGGCGGACTCCGCCTGGGCGGTCCATTCGGCCAGCGACGCGGGCACGGGCGCCTGGGGGCGGAAGCTCGCCGCGTCGAGGTCGGCCAGCGTGTCGAACGGCTTGCCGATCAGCACTTCGATGCGGCGGCGCGTGAACTCCACGTTCTGCTTCGCTTCGAGCTCCTGGGCCAGCGACATGTCGACACGCGCCTGGGCCTCGTCGATGTCGGTGCGCATGCCCGATCCCGCCTGGAAGCCCTTGGTCGCGGCATCGAGCTGCGAGGTATAGGTCAGCTTCTGCGCGGCCACCAGGCCGAGCTGGGTGCGCGCGAGCAAGGCATCGAAATACGCTTCCGCGACGCGCAGCACCAGACCTTGCTCGTCCTGATCCAGCATGGCATTCGCGCCTTCGACCTGGGCCTCGGCCTGCTTTTCCTGGGCGGTCAGGAAAGGCCGGTAAAGCGGCTGGCGCAACTGGAATGCCTGGTTGTTGCTGTTGTACGCATTTTTTGAGTCACGCGGGCCGAGGATGGTTTCCGTGGTGGACTTGAGCGAATTGCGGTTGGCACCGGCGTTGAAGCTGATGTTGGGCCGGCGCTGGGCGCGGGCCTGGGGCAGCTTCTCGCGCATGGCTTCGGCGCCGGCGCGCGACGAGCGTATGGTCGCGTCGTTCTGCTCGGCGGCCTCATAGGCCTGGCGCAGATCGAGCGCCCAGGCGGGCGTGAGCAGAAGGGCGGCCGCGAGGGCCACGCCCGTGCGGGCCTTGAGGCGAAATGCGGGCAATTGAAGCATGGTCTTATTCCTCCGTCATGGATGCAGCCAGACGCTTGGTGAGCGGATGCAGAAGATAGGTCAGCATGCTGCGTTCGCCGCCGAGGAAGACGACTTCCACGGGCATGCCGGGGCGCAGCTGGCGCGAACCCAGGACCTTGAGTCCGTCGTCCGAGACCTTGACACGCGCAAGGTAGTAGCTCGCGTTGGTATGGGGGTCGGTCAGCAGGTCGCCGGAGATCGAATCGACCGTGCCATGCACCACCAGTTGGGGCGAGTTGGCGAACGAGGAGAAGCGTGCGTCCACGGGCATGCCCATGTGGACGCGGTCGATCAGGTGCGGCGGCACCTGGGCTTCGAGCATCAGGGACGCGCCCTTGGGGACGATGTCCATGAGCTTCTGGCCCGACTGGATCACGCCGCCCACGGTCTGGGTCATCAGGCCCACCACCTGGCCCTGCGCGGGCGAGCGTACCTCCATGCGCGCCAGCTCGGCCTTGACGGCCTGGTATTTTTCCTGGTCGACCAGCACCTGGCGGCCGACTTCGGCGAGCTGGGTCTCGATTTCCTTCTGGTCTTCCTGTTTGCGCGAGTTCATGCGCTGGCGCAGATCGGCAATCGAGCTTTGCGCGCGCAGGATGTTGCCCTGCATGTCAGCCATCGAGGTGTTGATGTCGGCCACCGAGCGCTGCAGCTCGAGCTGGCGATTGCGCGGCGCATAGCCTTCCTTGACCAGTTCGCGCAGATGTCCCAGCTCCTCATTGAGCATCTCGTGCTGGCTCTTGCGGCTGGCCATCATGCCCTTGTAGGTCTCTATCGTGCTTTGCTGACCGCGGATGTTTTCTTCCATCGACTGCAGGTCCGAACGCAGCAGATTGCGGCGCGTATGGAACAGCTGTTCCTGGTTCAGGATCTGTTGCTGGATCAGCGGGTCGCTGGACGCGGCCTTCAGGTCTTCGGCCCAGGTGATGGTCGGCTTGCCGTTCTTCTCTGCGACCAGGCGGCCCTGCATCGCCAGCAGGCCCAGATAGCTTTGGCGCGCCGACTCGTAGTTGGCGCGCGCCACGGCGGAGTCGAGCTGCACCAGCAACTGGCCTTCGGTCACTTCGTCGCCTTCGCGCACCAGCACCTTCTGGATGATGCCGCCGTTCAGATGCTGCACGGTGTTGCGCTTGGTGTCGATCGCGACCATGCCGGTGCTGGGCACGCCTTCATCCAGCGGCGCGAGCGCCGCCCACAGCAGGAAGCCGCCAAAGCCTATGGCCAGGGCCCACAGGCCCCAGCGCGCCGAGCGGCCCAGGTCGCCGGGTTCTACGTCGCCCTGGGGCGAAGTCGTCAACGCGCCGCCGGACATTTTGGCCAATGGATTTTTTTGAGCGTCGGAAGGCAAAGATTTAGTCATGTCGGAACTCACCGGAAATTAGTTGTGCGCAATGGAGCGGCAGGAAGCGGTTCATGATCAGGCTGCGGGCAGCGGCACCTGCTGCGCCTCGCGCAGTGCCGCGACGACCGCATCGCGCGGGCCGTCGGCCTGCAGCACGCCGTTTTTCAGGATCACCACGCGGTCGGCCGCGGCCAGGATGCCGGGGCGGTGCGTGACCAGCACCACGGTGCTGCCCTGGCGCTTGAGGATCTGCACGGCCTGCACCAGCGCGGCTTCACCCACGTCGTCCAGGTTGGCATTGGGCTCATCGAGCACCACCAGCTTGGGCTTGCCGTAAAGGGCGCGCGCCAGACCGATGCGCTGGCGTTGTCCGCCCGACAGCAGGCCGCCGGCCTCGCCTATCGAGGTGTCGTAGCCCTTGGGGAAGCGCAGGATCATGTCGTGCAGGCCCGCGCTGCGCGCGGCTTCGATGACCTGGCTGGAATCGACATCGCCGAAGCGCGCGATGTTCTCGGCGATCGAGCCTTCGAACAGTTCGATGTCCTGCGGCAGATAGCCCAGGTGCGGTCCCAGGTCGTCGCGGCTCCAGCCGGTGATGGGGCGCTCGTCGAGCAGCACTTCACCGCTCATGTGGGGCCAGATGCCGATCATGCAACGCGCCAGCGTCGACTTGCCCGAGCCCGAGGGACCGAGGACCACCACGACGGTGCCCTGGGGTACTTCGAAACTGATGTTCTTCAGAATGGGCTCGGCGCGTCCGGGCGCCACGGCGACCAGATTGCGCAGCGACAGCGCGCCTGTGGGCGGCATGCGGCTCAGCGATTCGTCGCGCTCGGGATGCTCCTCGAGCAGGGCTTCCAGGCGACGGAAGGCTGCGCGCGAAGTCACGAAGCCGCGCCACGTACCCACCAGCATGTCGATGGGGGTCAGCGTGCGCGTCATCAGGATGTTGGCGGCAATCATCGCACCGGCCGACAGCTGGCCGTCGATCACCAGCAGCGCGCCCGCGCCCAGCGCCAGCGACTGCTGCGAATAGCGCAGGAACTTGCTCCAGGCCATGATCTTGTGCGACAGCGCCTGCGAGCTGCCTTGCAACTGCATCACTTCGCGGTGCTTGCCGCGCCACACGCGGCCCAGGTTGTGCACCATGCCCATGGGTTCCAGCGTTTCCAGTTGCTGCAGCTTGCCTTGCAGGCTCTGGACTTCCTGGGAAGCTGCGGCCGAAGCGCGCTCGGCCGGGGCCACGGTCTTGCGGTGGCCGAACCACACCAGCGCCAGCTGGATGGCGGCAAACACCAGCGCCACATAGCCGAGAAACGGGTGCAGCAGGAACACCACCGTGAGGTAGACCAGCGACCAGGGCGCGTCGAACAGCGCAAACATGCCGTTGCCGGTCAGGAACTGGCGCACCTGCACCAGATCGCCAAAGGCCTTGGCCGTTCCCGAGCCCAGCTGCTTGAGGTTCATCTCGAAGCTGGCGTTGAAGACGCGGGTGCTGAGCATTTCGTCAAGGCGCAGGCCGGCGCGCACCAGCACGCGCGAGCGCATCCACTCGGAGAACGCGCCCACGCAGAACAGGAACAAGGTGATCAGCGAGACCACCAGCAGGGTCAGTTCGCTGCGGCTGAGCATCACGCGGTCGAACACCTGCAGCATGTACAGCGTGGGTGCGAGCAGCAGCACGTTGGCCACCATGCTGAACACGCCGACCACATAGAACTCGCGGCGAAATGCCCAGAGCGCGCGCGTCAGCTCGCTGCGCGCGAAAAAACCGGAAGTCTTCATTGTTGGACTCGTATCAATTGTTTCGCGGACCGCACTCATGCCGTCACCTGTGCGGTGGGCGCGGGCATCTGCGCCTGGCGGGCGGCCTGCTTGAGCGCCGCCAGCACTTCATCGCGCGGGCCGAAAGCCTGTTGCTGGCCGTCGCGCAGCACCAGCATCTTGTTGGTCACGGTCAGCACGCTGGTGCGGTGGGTGATCACCACCACGGTGGCGCCGCGCGCGCTGGCCTGCTGGATGGCCTGGGACAGCGCGATATCGCCTTCATCGTCCAGGCTGGAGTTGGGCTCGTCGAGCACCACATACACCGGATCGCCGTAGAACGCCCGGGCCAGGCCCACGCGCTGGCGCTGGCCGCCCGACAGACGCACGCCGCCAGGGCCGACCAGCGTGTCATAGCCTTGGGGCAGCGTGCTGATCAGCTCATGCAGGCCCACGGTGCGGGCCGCGGCTTCGACCTTGGCCATGTCGACCTTGCCGAAGCGTGCGATGTTTTCCGCCAGCGTGCCGTCGAACAAGGCCACGCCCTGGGGCAGATAGCCGATGTGGGGACCGAGCTCCTGCTTGTTCCAGGCCTGGACGTCGGCGCCATCGAGGCGCACCTTGCCCATCGCGGCCGGCCACAGGCCCACCAGCAGCCGCGCCAGCGTCGTCTTGCCCGATGCCGAGGGACCGACCACGGCCAGCACGTCGCCGGGCTGCAGCGCCAGGTTGATGCCGCGCAGGATGGTGCCGGGCGTGCCCGGAGCGCCGGCCATCAGCTGTTCGACCTGCACGCGTCCTTGTGGCGGCGGCAGCGACATCGCTGCGGGGTCGGCGGGCACGGCGGCCAGCAGCGCCTCGATGCGGTTCCAGGAGTCGCGCGCATTGATCACTGTCTGCCACTGGCCTATCACCTGCACCAGCGGCGCGAGCATGCGGCCGCCGAGAATGGACGCGACGACCATCATGCCGCCGCCGCCGTTGAGCTCGTTGTGCAGCAGCAGCCAGCAGGCCAGGCCCAGCAGCAGCGAGCTCAGGATGTTCTGCACCAGCTTGCTCAGCGCCTGAAAGCCGCCGGCGCTGTCCGAAGCCACGGCCTGCAGCTGCAGGAACTTGCGCTGCTTGGCGATCCAGCGGCGGTGGGTGTTCTTGAGCATGCCCATGGCTTCGAGCACTTCCGCGTTGTTCAGCGTATCGTCCGCATAGCGCTGCGCTTCCATGGATTCGCGGTTGGCGGCCATCAGCGGCGGCTTGGTGCGGCGCTCGTTCATCCAGGTAATGCCCACTTGCAGCAGGCCGAACACCACAGCCGACCAGCCCAGCACCGGGCTGATCAGGAACAGCAGCACCATCATGACCAGCGCGATAGGCGCTTCCATGATGGCCAGCAAGGCGGGCGAGTAGAGGAATTCGCAGATGCGCTTGAAGTCAGAGAGCGTGTTCACCTGGCCGCCGGGAACGCGGCGTACATTGGCTTCGAACATCGCGTTGAAGATGCGCATGTGCATTTTCTTGTCGAGCGCCTCGGCCGCCGAGCGCATGATTTCGCTGCGCGCCCATTCGAGCACTTCCATCAGCAGGTAGGCGCCCAGCACCAGCACCGTGAGCCAGACCAGCGTCTCATGGTTGCGGCTGTTGACCACGCGTCCATAGACTTCGAGCATGTAGCCCGAAGGCGCAAGCACCAGCAGGCTGGCAATCACGCTGAACCATGCGGAACGCACGAAGAAAGGGCGCAAGTCGGTCAACGCCGCGCGCATTTCGGAAGGAACCTGGCTGGTTTTCATAAGGCCTCGTCAACCATCACATATTCGGGAAGCTCGCCAGGTTCCGGCAGCTCCAACACCCCACCGGAAACCGTGGTTGCCGCAGGCTTTGCCTGGTCCACCAGCGAGAAAGACAACATAAACGTACCGTTGGCCTGGCGCGAAAGCACGACCTCATGCAGCTTCTGCGTTTGAAAGCGTTCCTCGATCTCGCTTGCCAGCGACAGCTGGAAGCGCATGCGCCCGTCGAGCGTGAACATCGACAGCAGTCCGTTCTTCAGGCTCAGCGTATGGCGGTCGAAATACACGGGACAGCTGTCGGCAAAGCGCAGCAGGGGCAGCGGCTTGTCGCCCAGCTTGTCCAGATGCAGGGGGCTGCCCTGGTGCTGGAACACCATGCGGCAGGTGCGCGACACGGAGTAGATCGCATTGCACACCATTTGAGAACCCATGCTGGGAAACTGTTCGCGTAACTGGCGGTAAGCCAGGTGGTGCAGTGCGACACGGTTCCACACCCGCGTGCTCTGCACCAGCGGCGCCAATGCATTGCACAGCTGGGCAAAGCCCAGCTGCAAGGCCTGCAGGCGCTCGAGCTGGTCGGGCGCTGCCTGCAAAGGAACACGGATCAAGGAATGCATACAGTTGCGGAGTATACGGTGATCTCCTATATGAAGTTCATATAGGACAAAAAAGAGACAACCGCCTGAGCGGCCCGCCGCGCCGTGGACGCAGGCCTTGCCCGCCGCTCTACCGCGAAATGACGGGGTCCAGGATGTCCATTTTTTCCCGGATGAAGAACGCGCGCATATGGTGCGAGTCCTTGTAGATGGGCCGGCCCGAGGCATCGAGCGGCGCGCAGATGCCTTGCGGGCACACCAGGTCCGCAGGCTTCAGGATGGTTGCGCCCGTATCTTTCAGGCGCGCCGTCATTTCGTTCTCCAGCGCCACCTGCTTTTTGTCCGACGGGAACGATGCCGCGTAATTTGCCAGCGACGCCGTGAGAAAGACCGGCCGCCCGCCGTTTTCCGACTTGATGACATTGGCCGGGTCAAACCTGTCATCCCGAGGGTTGTCCATCAGGAAATGGACCTGGTAGCCTCGGGAGACGATTTCCTGCGTGAAGTCGACCAGCTCCTGCATGGCCGCATTCTTGCCGTTGCCTCCTCTGAAGTCTTCAGTGACGGAGTTCTTGCGGAAGTAATAGCTCAGTCTGTCGGCAGCAGAGCGCAGCGGCTCGACCTGAAAGATGAAATAGCAATTGAAGCAGCCGGAAATGATGACGCTCTTGATCGACGGGTGCTGCTCAAGGTATGGCCAGAATTTGTCGAAGAAACTCGCGCACACGTTCTGGTTGTGTTCGTCGACGAATGGTATCGGCGGGCAGCCGCCACGGGTCATGAAGGTGACGGGTCTGGCGCGTCCGGCGGCCGTCAGTTCGACCACACGCGGACCATACTGCTCGATATGTGAATCGCCGAACAGCAGCACCTCGGGAGGCTGGTACGAGTTGGTGTGGACGGTCAGGTCCTGGAATTGCCGCGTCTGCAGGCCGGCGGGATAGCTCCAGTCGCCAATGCCTTCTGCGACCAATGTGTGCTGCTTGACCCTGAAGGGATAGCCATGCCTGCTGTAGGCGTTGTAGCCGGCATAGCCGATGAGCATGGCCAGCACGCACAGCAAGGTGACCTTCATGCCGCTCGAGCGTGCGCGGCGGACTTTCTTCTCCACGAAGTAATAGGTGAAGGCGGCCAGCAGGAAACTGGCCGCCACCGCCGCGATGCGGATGGTGCGCGAGGGCGTCTGCGCCTCGATGATGCGCGCAAAGGACAGCAGCGGCCAATGCCACAGATAGAGCGGATAGCTGATCAGTCCTGTCCAGACCACGGCCCTGTGGGACAGGATGCGGCGATTGACCCATGCCTGGGGGCCGGCAATGATCAGCAGCAGCGCGCCTGCCACGGGTAGCAGCGCTCTGGGCCCGGGGAAGGCCATGGCTGGGCTGTAGATGGCCACGGAGCAGGCGATCAGCAGCAATCCCATGACCGACAGCATGCTCGCGAGCAAGGCTTGTCGATCTTCCTGCGCCGCCGGTGCGCGAAATGCGGGGCGATCGAAAAGGCACCGGTGCAGCGCGCGCGTGAAAGAAGGCTTCCATGCGCCAAAAGATTGCACATAGGCAAGGATGGAGCCGGCCAGCAGTTCCCAGAAACGGGTCTGGGGTGAAAAGAAGGCCTTCGTGGAATCTTCGCTCACTCCCTTGGCGCTCAGCACAAAGGACGCAATGCACAGCACGGCGATGGAGGCCAGAAGAGGGGCTCTTGACTTCCAGACCAACCAGAGGAAAAGCGGGTAGGTCAGATAGAACTGCTCTTCCACCGCCAGCGACCATAGGTGCATCAGCGGCTTGAGTTCGGAGGCCACGTCGAAATAACCGGCTTCTTTCCACAGCACGAAGTTCTGCACGAAGCCCAGTCCGGCGGCAATGTGTTTTCCCAGTTGCTTGAACTCCTCGGGCAGCAGCGTGAACCAGCCGAATAGATAGCAGGCCGCCGTCACCAGCAGCAGTGCCGGAAACAGACGCTTGATCCGGTGGGCGCAGAACTCGCCGAACGAGAAGCTGTCGTTTGCCAGGCTCTTGAAGATGATCAGCGAAATCAGATAGCCCGAGATGACAAAGAAGATGTCGACCCCGATGAATCCTCCGGGCGCATAGCGTGGGAAGGCGTGGAAGGCCACGACAGGAAGAATGGCCAGCGCGCGCAGACCGTCGATGTCGGGTCTGTACCTGGGGTGAAAATTGTGGTCTGTCATTGGAAGCGCCCGCGGCAGTCGGCGGGGCAGTATGCGTGGTGTGGCGGCGGTTGGCCTAGGCGCTGGAGAGGCGCAGCCGGGGCTTGAATCGGCGCAGGGCCGGTTCCTCGACCAGCTTCCACGACAGCATGGCAATGGGCAGCGTGATGGCGAAGCTGAGCATGAAAAGCCGGCTCACGGAAATGTCGTTCTGGAACCAGTGAACCACCAGCTGCTGCATGGGGAATGCATATATGTAGATTCCATAGGAGAAATCGCCATGCCGGGTGATTTTTTCAAGCCAGGGGATTTCAGCTTGGGCTACATACAGGATGATGTATGGCAGCAGCAGTGTGTACAGATAAAGCGATGGCGGCGTGAATTTCGCGAGGAAAATGATGGCCAGGAATATCAGCGCAATGCCGCCGTGGTAGCGGATCCTGTCCTTGTGAAAATACAGCGTGGCGCCAATGAAAAAGCAGGCCGCAAGCCGCAAGGCGACCGAGAGTTCGGCCGCGCCCAGAACGATGTAAGGGCCGCCCAGGTCGAAATTGCGCAGGGCGAACACAGCCAGGATGCACAGGCCCGCCGCCAGTGCCGAGAACGTGGCCGAAAGAATGCCCGCCAGGCCCATGACCAGGACCGTGGCGTACATGAAAACCTCGACGGGCAAGGTCCAGAGCGAGCCATTGACTGCGTGCGGAAAGAGATTTTCCGCGAAGACCAGCGGCAGATTGTATTGAATGCTCAGCGCAATATTGCCCAGGTAGGCTCGCGTCTGCTCGTGGGCTATGTAGTCGCGCAAATCAAGCGGGGTCAGGAATGCGCCCAGCACAATGGAGAAAAGCACAGCAAAGAACAATGCGGGGAAAATGCGCAGGCATCTTTTCCATGCATAGTCGAGCGCGCTGCGGCTGCGGATATACGAGGCGGAAATCAGATATCCGCTGATCACAAAGAAAGTACACAGCGCGATGTCGCCGCCGGTATGCCCGAAAGTCCAGAGAAAAGGTTCCTCTATCGCTCGTCCGGCCAGCGGATAGGAGTGGCTGAACATCACCAGGATGGCGGCGATCAGTCGAATCAGGTCGAGATTCCTGTTGCGCGCTGGGGACGGGGTGGACATTGAATGGCTTCGATAGGGCGGGCTTTGCGGGAGGCATTCTCCCATCGGCACCCGGTCCCCGCTTATTGGCTCATCGATACCAGCACCAGCACCACCAGCAGCGCAAGGATCACCGCCAGCGTGATCTTGACCCAGCTATAAGGCTGCTCGCCGGCGATCTGTCCGGTGTAGCCGTTGGCGACGATCTGGTAGCTCTTGCGGCCGTAGGTGTAGCCCACGAGCCAGACCGGCATCAGCGTGTGCTTGAACGTGCGGCCCTGGTAGCGGCTTTGCACGCGCAGGTTGCGCTGGGTGTCGCCCGGCACCTGGCGCGAGCACATCTGGCGCACCGCGTCATCCATGTCCTGCCGGTTGAGTTCGGCCGCCTTGCCCAGGTCGACCTGGTAGCGTTCCACGGTCCAGCCGCGCACGAACTCGGGCGTATAGGGCTTGAGGTCGGTCGTGGTTGGGAAAGGCTCGATCTTGCGCAGCAGCGCCGCGTGCACGCCCACGGTGCCCGGCACCAGCGCATCGTCGAAGAAGTGCGCGAGCTGTCCGGACGCGGGCTCCCAGCGCACATGCTGCACCTGGCGCGTCTGGGTGTTGCCGTTGGCGTCGCGGTAGGTTTCGGTCGTGTAGTAGTAGAAGCCGGCGTCGGCCTGCCATGCGGCCTGCACATGGGCGTCGAAAGTCCAGTAGGGCAGGTACAGGCCCTTGAGCGTGTCGGTCAGCGCGGCGTTCTTGAGCTTGTTGGGCGCGAACCAGCGCGAGCCATACCATTTGCGGATCGCGTCGCGGATCTGGCCGTCGCTGATCTTGAACGGCAGGATGCTCTGCGGCGTGATCGCGTCGTTGCGTTCCTCATGCGCGACGATGGCCGGCGAGCCGCAGAAGTCGCAGCGCTGGGCCGTGCGTCCGTCGACGAACACCGAGATCGCGCGGCAGTTCTGGCATTGCACTTCGCGCCGCTGCTGGCCCCAGCCGCGGCCCGCTTGCGGGTTCTGCAGCGCCGCGGCCAGGTCCTGCTCGACCACGGCATTGCCCAGTTCCTGTTGCTGGGCTTCGCTCCAGGGAACGACGGTGCCGCAGTAGGGGCAGCGCAGGGCCTGGGCCTTGGCGTTCCATTCGAGGTTGGCGCCGCATTCGGGGCAGGGATGCTTGCCGACCATGGCTGGAGGCGGTGCTTCGGCCACGGCCGAATAGCCGGCATCGGGAGAGCGGGAGGGTTCTGGGGTCACGGCCAAGCCACCTTGGCGCCGCAAGGGCGCCGGTCGTCGATATGCGGGAGAGGCGCGGGTTTCAGCCGCGCAGGTATTCGTCCAGGGCGCTTTGCGCGATGCGCCAGTTGGCGCCGATCTTGCGTGCCTTGAGGTGGCCGGCGTCGATTTCAGCCATCACGTCGGCCAGCTCCACGCCCAGCACCTGCGCGGCCTGCTCGGGCGTGAGCACCTGCAGCGCCGCGGGAGCGGCAGCTGGCGTTTGCGCGGCCTGGGCAGCCGCCGGCGAGAACGGGTCCGCCGGGGCGGCCGTGCCACCGCCGGGGGGCGCCGACTGCATGCTGCGCATCATTTCCTGCGCCATGCCGAAGCCCATGGCCATGGTCGCGGGCATGGTCGCCGCGGCACTGCCTTCGCCGCCGGCCGCCATGGCCTGGCCCATCTGGTACTTCACATAGTCGTTGAGGTTGCCGATCGCGCCCATGCTCGAGCGCTTGTCGATCGCCTGCTCGACTTCGGGCGGCACCGACACGTTCTCCAGGATGAAGCTGCTGATCTCCAGGCCGTACTTCTCGCGCATCGCGGGGTTGATCAGCTGCAGCAGCGCGTCGCCCAGGTCGCTGTAGCGCGTGGCCACGTCGAGCACCGGAACCTGGGCCTTGGCCAGGGCCTCGGTGAACACGCTCACGATGCGCGAGCGCATGGTGTCGGCGAACTCGTCGAGGCGGAAGTTCTGGTCGGTGCCCGCGACTTCCTTGAGGAACTTGGGCGCTTCGACGATGCGGAAGTCGTAGGAGCCGAAGGCGCGGATTCGGACCACGCCGAAGTCCTTGTCGCGCATCATCACGGGGTTGGCCGTGCCCCATTTGTTGCCCGTGAACAGCCGCGTGTTGAGGTAGTAGACGTCGCACTTGAACGGCGACTGGAAGCCGTATTTCCAGCCCTGCAGCGTCGACAGGATGGGAATGTTCTGCGTGCTCAGCGTGTGCTTGCCGGGCTGGAACAGATCGGCGAACTGGCCGGCCGAGACGAACTGCACCTGCTGCGACTCGCGCACGATCAGCTGCGCGCCGTTCTTGATTTCCTTGTCCTCGTCAGGCCAGCGGTACGACAGCGTGTCGCGCGAATCATCGGTCCATTCGATGACTTCGATCAGTTGCTTGGTGATGATGTTCAACAGACTCATGGCTGGCCTTGGCGGAGTGGAAAACGTGCAGCACATTGTAGGGCGACCCATGCCCCGAGCATGCCCATGGGGGCAGGCGCGCGCGGCAAACCCGGGCGCCGACATAAAATCACGGTTTACGCGCGCAGCGCGCGCCCTTATCGAAGCGCAGGACCGGCCTGCCGCAAGCTCAAAAAGTCATGCTGACATTCCAACAAATCATTCTGAAATTGCAGTCGTACTGGGACGCCCAGGGCTGCGCCCTGTTGCAGCCCTATGACATGGAAGTGGGTGCTGGTACCTCGCACACCGCGACCTTCTTGCGCGCCCTCGGCCCCGAGCCGTGGAAAGCCGCCTATGTGCAGCCCAGCCGCCGTCCCAAGGATGGCCGCTACGGCGAGAACCCGAACCGCCTGCAGCACTACTACCAGTTCCAGGTCGTGCTCAAGCCCGCGCCCGACAACATTCTCGAGCTCTATCTGGGCTCGCTCGAAGCCCTGGGCTTCGATCTGAAGCAGAACGACATCCGCTTCGTCGAGGACGACTGGGAAAACCCGACGCTGGGCGCCTGGGGCCTGGGCTGGGAAGTCTGGCTCAACGGCATGGAAGTGACGCAGTTCACCTATTTCCAGCAGGTCGGCGGCATCGACTGCAAGCCCGCGACCGGCGAGATCACCTACGGCCTCGAACGCCTGGCGATGTACCTGCAGGGCGTGGACAACGTCTACAACCTGCAGTGGACCGACACGCTGACCTATGGCGATGTCTACCACCAGAACGAAGTCGAACAGTCGACCTACAACTTCGAGCACGCCGACGCCGACTTCCTGTTCACGGCCTTCGCCGCGCATGAAAAGCAGGCGCAGAACCTGATCGAGCAGTCGCTGTCGCTGCCCGCCTACGAGCAGGTGCTCAAGGCCGCGCACAGCTTCAATCTGCTGGATGCGCGCGGCGCCATTTCGGTGACCGAGCGCGCCGCCTATATCGGCCGCATCCGCAATCTGGCGCGCACCGTCGCCAAGGCCTACCTCGACAGCCGCGCGCGCCTGGGCTTCCCGATGGCGCCCAAGGCCTGGGCAGAGGAAGTGCTGGCCGACCTGGCCAAGGCCGAGCAATCCGCCGCCGCCAAGAAGACCGCCTGAGCCGCTGCGACAGAGATAACACCATGAACCACTCGAATCTTCTTGTTGAACTGTTCGTTGAAGAACTGCCCCCCAAGGTCCTGCAAAAGCTCGGCGACGCGTTTGCCGGCGTGCTGTTCGACCAGCTCGCGGCCCAGGGCCTGACCAGCACCGGCTCGCGCCTCACGGCCTATGCCTCGCCGCGCCGCCTGGCCGCGCACATCACCGAAGTCGCGCCCCAGGCCGCCGACAAGGCCGTGTCGCAAAAGCTCATGCCCGCCACCGTGGGGCTCACGGCCGATGGCCAGGCCACGCCCGCGCTGCTCAAGAAGCTCGCCGCGCTGGGCGCCGATGCCTCGGCCGTCGCCGGCCTGCAGCGCGTGCACGACGGCAAGGCCGACGTGCTGTATTTCGAAAGCACGGCGCGCGGCGCGCAGCTGACCGAAGGCCTGCAGAAGGCGCTCGACGAAGCGATCGCCAAGCTACCCATCCCCAAGGTCATGCGCTACCAACTGCAGGACGGCTGGACCAGCGTCAACTTCGTGCGCCCGGCCCATGGCCTGGTCGCGCTGCACGGCACGCAGGTGCTGATCGGCGTCAAGGCGCTGGGCCTGACGGCCGGCTGCGCCACCCACGGCCACCGCTTCGAGGCCGCCGTGGACCCGGTGGTCATCGAAAGCGCCGACAGCTATGCGCAGCAACTGGCCGAGCAGGGCGCGGTGATCGCCAGCTTTGCCGAGCGCCGCGCCGATATCGCGCGCCAGCTGCAGGCCGCGGCTGAAAAGGTCGGTGGCGGCGTGCGCCCCATCGAGGACGAAGCGCTGCTCGACGAAGTCACGGCGCTGGTCGAGCGCCCGCATGTGCTGATCTGCGAATTCGAGAAGGAATTCCTCGGAGTGCCCCAGGAATGCCTGATTTTGACGATGAAGGCCAACCAGAAGTACTTCCCGCTGCTGGCCGCCGACGGCAAGCTCACGCACCAGTTCCTGGTGGTGAGCAACATCCGCCCCGCCGATGCGAGCGCGGTCATTGGCGGCAACGAGCGCGTGGTGCGCCCGCGCCTGGCCGATGCCAAGTTCTTCTTCGACCAGGACCGCAAGAAGACGCTGGCTTCGCGCGTCGAAGGCCTGGGCAAGGTGGTCTATCACAACAAGCTGGGCACGCAAGGTGAACGCGTGGACCGCGTGCGTGCGATTGCCAAGTCGATAGGCCAGCAGCTGGGCGACAGCGCGCTCGCGCGCCAGGCCGATCTGGCCGCGCAGCTCGCCAAGACCGATCTGGTGACCGACATGGTCGGCGAGTTCCCCGAACTCCAGGGCACGATGGGCCGCTACTACGCGCTCAACGACGGCCTCGATGTCGCGGTCGCCGATGCGATCGAAGACCACTACAAGCCGCGCTTCGCGGGCGACGAACTGCCACGCAATGACGTGGGCGTGATCGTCGCGCTGGCCGACAAGCTCGAAACTCTGGTCGGCATGTTCGGCATAGGCAACCTGCCCACGGGCGACCGCGATCCGTTCGCGCTGCGTCGCCATGCGCTGGGCGTGGTCCGCATGCTGGTCGAAAAGGATCTGGCGCTGGATCTGGAGACGCTGCTGGTCAGCACGCTGCCCGCGTTCGGCGACAAGATCACCGACGCCACGCCCGCGCTGCTCGACTTCATCTATGACCGCCTGGCCGGCAACCTGCGCGAGCAGGGCTTCAGCGCCCAGCAGGTCGATGCCGTGCTGGCGCTGCGCCCGCAGCGCCTGGCCGACGTGCAAAAGCGCCTCGAAGCCGTGCGCGCGTTTGCCGCGCTGCCCGAGGCGCCGGCGCTGGCCGCGGCCAACAAGCGCGTGGGCAATATCCTGAAGAAGGCCGAAACCGCCGTGCAGGCGCGCGTCGATGCGAGCCTGCTGCAGGAAACCGCAGAACAGGAGCTGAACCAGGCGCTGCAGACCACCGTGCCGCGCGCCGACGCCCAGTTCGCCGAAGGCGACTACACGGCCAGCCTGCAGACCCTCGCGGTGCTGCGCGCTCCCGTGGACGCGTTCTTCGACAAGGTCATGGTCAATGCCGAGGACCCGGCGCTCAAGGCCAATCGCCTGGGCCTGCTGGCGACGCTGCACGAAGCCATGAACCGCGTCGCCGACCTGTCGCGCCTCGCGGCCTGATCCGCAAGGCTGCCGCGCCATGAAGCTCGCCATCCTCGACCGCGACGGCACGCTCAATGGGGCGGGCGAGTCGTTCCTGCAGGCCCCCGAAAGCTGGGTCGCGCTGCCCGGCGCGCTCGAAGCCGTGGCCAGGCTCAACCGCGGCGGCTGGCATGTGGTGCTGGCCACCAACCAGCCCGGGCTGGGCCTGGGTGAGGTCGGCATGGGCGAGCTCAATGCGCTGCACGCCAGGATACACCGCGCGCTGGCTGCGGCCGGCGCGCGCATCGAGGCGGTGTTCTATTGCCCGCATGCGCCGGGCGAAGGCTGCGGCTGCCGTGCGCCCGCGCCCGGGCTGATGCGGCAGATCGCCGAACGCTATGGCGCCGAGTCGCATGAGACCTGGGTGATAGGCAGCTGCGCCGAGCACCTGCAGTCCGGTGCGCATCTGGGCGCCCACCTGCATCTGGTCTGCGCCCGCACCGCGGGCGGTGGGCCGCTGTCGCCCGAATTTCCGCCGCAGGTGCGCGCGCACGCGAGCCTGGCCGAACTGGTCGCGAGCCTGCTGCCCGCCGAGCCGCTGCCGCCGCCTTCGCCGCCAGGCTGAGTTCCCGGGAGCCGGGCCCCTGCACCCATGAGCGCCTCCGCGCCCCGCTGATTAATTGATTGGACTGATTTCGCCATGCCACTGATCCGCTCCGTGATTCACATGCTCTGGATGGCTGTGACCTGCATTCCCTATACGCTGGCCATTCTGATCGTGCGATTGTTCGGCGCCTCGCCGCGCACGCGCTACCGCATCGCGCGCGCCTGGCTCAAGCTGAGTGTCGACAGCGCCGGCTGGTTTGCGGGCGTGAAGTACCGCACGCAGGGCATGGAGCATCTGCCGACCGACCCGCAGCAGGGCGTGGTGCTGCTGGTCAAGCACCAGTCGACCTACGAGACTTTCCTGATGCCGGCGATCATGCCGCGCCCGCTGGCCTATGTGTTCAAGCGCGAGCTGCTGCGCCTGCCGTTCTTCGGCTGGTCGATAGGCAGCCTGGACATGGTCTACATCGACCGCTCCGACGGTTCGCGCGCCTTCCACAAGGTGGTCGAGCAGGGCAAGCGGCTGCTGGCCCAGGGCACCTGGGTGATCATGTTTCCCGAAGGCACGCGCGTGCCGCGCGGCGAGAAGGGCGTCTACAAGTCGGGCGCGACGCGCCTGGCCATCATGGCCGGCGTGCCCGTGGTGCCCATTGCCGTGACCTCGGCCAAATGCTGGCCGCGCAAGGCCTTCATCAAGCGTCCGGGCATCGTCGACGTGAGCGTGGGCCCGCAGATTCCGACCACGGGCCGCAAGCATGATGAACTGATGCTCGAAGCCGAGACATGGATCGAAAGCGAAATGCGGCGCCTGGACCCCGAGGCCTACGCGCGCTGAGCGGACGATGACCGGCCTGCTGCAGCGTGCCTGGGACTGGCTGGCGCCGCCAGAGGTGCCGCTGGTCGACGGGCAATTGGTCAAGCGCCCACGGCGCGGGGCCGCGCCGCCCGCGGCTGCGGCCCCTGCCGCGCCGCTGCAAATGGAACTGGTTCCGCTGTGCGCACCTGAGCCCTCGCCTCAACCTGAATTGCCCCCACCGTGCATCGCGCCTGTCGTGGACTTTGTCCATCCCCAGGCGAGCCACCATCTGCAGCTGGCGGGCATACGCGTAGGCTACCTGCTGGAACGCAGCCAGCGGCGCAGCGTAGGCATGACCGTGGGCAGCGACGGCCTGCGCGTGCGTGCGCCGCTGCGCGTGGGCCTGGGCGCCGTGGAACGCGTGCTGCAGGACAAGGCCGACTGGATAGTGCGCAAGCTCGCCGAACAAAGAGAGCGCGGCCTGGAGACGCAGAGCGCGCGCCTGCAATGGGGCGCGCATACCGTGTTGCCGTACCTGGGCGGTACGCTGCGCGTGACATGCGGCGCTGCGCTGCCCGGCAGGCCCGCGGCGCAGCTGCAGCCCGCGCTCGGCGCCTTGCAGCTGGCGCTGGCCGCCGATGCGCCGCCCGAGCTGGTGCGCAGCCGCGTGCATGCCTGGTGGTTGCAGATGGCGCGCAGTCATTTCACCGCGCGCCTGGACCATTTCGCGCCGCAGCTGGGCGTGCAGTGGCGCAGCCTGCGGCTGTCGAGCGCGCGCACGCGCTGGGGCAGCGCGCGCAGCGACGGCGCGATCCGGCTGAACTGGCGGCTGATGCATTACGCGCCCGAAGTCATCGACTATGTCGTGGTGCATGAGCTGTCCCATCTGCGGCACATGGACCACAGCGCGCGCTTCTGGGCCACGGTCGCCGGCGTGCTGCCCGACTACCGGGCGCTGCGCCAGCGCCTGCGCGACCAGCCGGCTCCGCTCTGGAGCGATGCGGACGATTGATGGGTCAAAGCCCGTGATGCGCGCCAGGCCGTCGCTGGAAACGCGCGCGCAGTTCTGCGAGACTGTGCGCCATGACTGATTCCCTGACTTCCGATTCTTCGACCCCTGGCGTTCGTCCCGCCCAGGGCTATGCAGGCGATCTGCCCGCGGCGCTGGCCTGGCAATGGGTGCAGCAGGGGCAGGCGGTGCTGGTCGACGTGCGCACCGACGCCGAGCGCGAATGGGTAGGGCGCGTGCCCGGAGCCCAGGCCGTGGCCTGGAAGCAATGGCCGGGCATGGCGGCGAATGCCGACTTCGACGCCCAGCTGCGCGCTGCCGTGCCCGAGGGCATGAAAGTGGTGCTGCTGTGCCGCAGCGGCGTGCGCTCGGTCGCGGCCGCGCAGCGCGCCGCGACGCTGGGCTTCGAGGCCTACAACATTCTCGAAGGCTTCGAAGGCGATGCCGATGCCAGCGGCCAGCGCGGCCATGTGGGCGGCTGGCGCCGCGCGGGCCTTCCATGGCGACAGTGAGTCTGCAATGAAAAAACGGGCCAGCGGCCCGTTTTTGCGTTGCTTGTCTCGGCTTACAACGCAGGAATGCGCAGCTTCTGGCCGGGATAGATCTTGTCGGGATGGCTCAGCATGGGCTTGTTGGCTTCGAAGATCGCCGGGTACTTGTTGGCATCGCCGTAGTACTTCTTGGCGATTGCCGACAGCGTGTCGCCGCGCACCACATCGTGGTACTGGGCTTCAGGCTCGGGGTTGGTGACCTTCATCTGATTGTCGACCGAAGTCACGCTGGCGACATTGCCGCAGCACAGCGTGATCTTTTCCTTCGCGGCCTGGGTGGGGGCGTCGCCCGTCACAGTGACCTTGCCTTGCGTGCCGTCGAATGTCACCTTGACATTGCTCGCGCCCAGATTCTGGCTGGCGATGTAGGCTTCGATCGCGCTGGCGGCCTTGATGTTCAGGTCGTCCTGCGATGCGCCTGGCACGGGCGCCGCCTGGGCATCCTTGCCGCCAAACAACTTCTCGCCAGCTTCCTTGATGAAAGAGAAAAGACCCATGGGATGACTCCTGTGAAAAGCAAAGAGGTCCCACTCTAGCCTGAGTTCGGCCAGCGCGGCGTCGGATAACGACTTGTCAAGACATTTCAATACATTTGCGTCCGACGCCAATAAGACGACGCGCGGCCGCGCGAATCCCCCGGCCGGGGCAAAACTCCGCATAATTCGCCGCATGACATTTCTGGCCATCGACGTTGGCAACACCCGTCTCAAATGGGCGATGTACGACGCGGCGCACCCTGGCGCCAACCTGCTGGCGCATGGCGCCGAATTCCTCGAACACATCGATCAACTGGCGGAAACCGGTTGGGCGGGCCTGCCCGCGCCCGATCGCATGCTCGGTTGCGTGGTCGCGGGCGATGCGGTCATGCGCCGCGTGCAGCAGCAGATCGAGCAGATGGCGGATTGGGATGTCGTGCCGCAGTGGGTCGTGCCTTCGGTGGCCGAAGCCGGCGTGATCAACGGCTACGACCACCCGACACGCCTGGGCGCCGACCGCTGGGTGGCGATGATAGGCGCGCGCCACCAGGTGCTGCGCCAGGGCCCGCCTCGGCCGCTGGTCGTGGTGATGGTGGGCACGGCGGTGACGGTCGATGCGCTGGACGCCGAAGGCCACTTCCTAGGCGGACTGATTCTTCCCGGCCACGGCATCATGCTGCGCGCGCTCGAGACCGGTACCGCAGGCCTGCATGTGCCCACGGGCGAGGTCACGCTGTTCCCGACCAATACCAGCGATGCGCTCACCAGTGGCGGCACCTATGCGATCGCCGGTGCCGTGGAGCGCATCTACCAGCATCTGAGCGCACGCTGCGGCGAAGCGCCGGCCTGCATCATGGCCGGTGGCGCGGGCTGGAAAATGGCGCCCAGCATGTCGCGTCCGTTCGAGCTGACCGATAACCTGATCTTCGATGGCCTGCTGGTGATTGCCGCGCAGCGCTGGACCGCCTGAACTGGCGCTGACTCTGGCGAGTTTGTGAGGATTTGTCCTGAGCGGGCATGTCTGCGCAGGCTGGGCACAGGAGCATGAACCCGCTGCTTGACGGCTTGGCGCCATCGGGCCTTGCGTGCGGCGATCGCGGGCGGCCAGGGCCCGGGCATGCCGCACGGATTCATCGCGCTGCACGGATTACCGCTGGTGACTCGCATTGGTGCACACATTAATGCGTCAATGAGATAATTGAAAGCTTCGCCGAGAGGCATTTATATACACCACCCATGATTCTGATCACAGGCGGCGCAGGCTTTATCGGTGCCAATTTCGTACTTGACTGGCTGTCGGTGCATGACGAACCGGTCGTCAACCTCGACAAACTGACCTATGCGGGCAATGTGCACAACCTTGCGAGCCTGCAGGGTGATGACCGCCATGTGTTCGTGCAGGGCGACATCGGCGACAGCGCCCTGGTGTCCGAACTGCTGCGCAAGCACCGGCCGCGCGCCGTGGTCAACTTCGCCGCGGAAAGCCATGTGGACCGTTCCATCCATGGTCCCGAGGATTTCATCCAGACCAACATCGTCGGCAGCTTCCGCCTGCTCGAGGCGGTGCGCGCCTATTGGAGCGAGCTCGAAGGCGAAGCCAAGACCGCATTCCGCTTCCTGCATGTGTCCACGGACGAGGTCTACGGCAGCCTGGCGCCCGATGCGCCGGCGTTCACCGAGTCGCACAACTACGAGCCCAACAGCCCGTACTCGGCGAGCAAGGCCGCGAGCGACCATCTGGTGCGCGCCTGGCACCACACTTACGGCCTGCCGGTCCTGACCACCAATTGCAGCAACAACTACGGTCCGCTGCATTTCCCGGAAAAGCTCATTCCGCTGATGATCGTCAATGCCCTGGCCGGCAAGCCGCTGCCCATCTATGGCGACGGCATGCAGGTGCGCGACTGGCTTTACGTCAAGGACCACTGCAGCGCCATTCGCCGCGTGCTCGAGGCCGGCCGTCTGGGAGAGACCTACAACGTCGGCGGCTGGAACGAAATGCCCAACGTCGAGATCGTCAACAAGGTCTGTGCCTTGCTCGATGAGCTGCGCCCGCGTGCCGACGGCCAGTCGTACCGCGCGCAGATCAGCTATGTCAAGGACCGGCCCGGCCACGACCGCCGCTACGCGATCGACGCCCGCAAGCTCGAGCGCGAGCTGGGCTGGAAGCCGGCCGAGACCTTCGAGACCGGTATCCGCAAGACGGTGCAGTGGTACCTGGACAATCCCGAATGGGTGGTGCAGGTGCAAAGCGGTTCCTACCGGGACTGGGTGCAGACTCAATACGCCAGCGCATGAAAATCGTTCTTCTGGGCTCCACGGGCCAGGTCGGCTGGGAACTGCAGCGCAGCCTGGCCGTGCTTGGCGAAGTCATTCCCCTGAGCCGCCAGGGCACGCCCGCGGTCGATTTCGCCGATCCCGAAAGCGTGGCGCGCAGCGTGCGCGCGCTGCGCCCCGACGTGATCGTCAATGCGGCCGCGCACACGGCTGTCGACAAGGCCGAGGCCGAGCCGGAGCTCGCGCGCCTGCTCAATGCGACCACGCCCGGCTTGCTGGCGCGCGAAGCGCAGGCGCTGGGCGCGTTGCTGGTGCACTACAGTACCGACTATGTGTTCGACGGCAGCGGCAGCGAGGCACGCTCCGAGGATGCGCCCACAGCTCCGCTGTCGGTCTATGGCCGCACCAAGCTCGAAGGCGAGCAGGCGATTGTCGCGTCCGGCTGTCGGCACCTGATTTTCCGCACCAGCTGGGTCTATGCGGCGCGCGGCGGCAATTTCGCCAAGACCATGCTGCGCCTGGCGGGAGAGCGTGAACGCCTCACGGTCATCGATGACCAATGGGGCGCGCCCACGGGCGCCGATCTGATCGCTGATGTCACCGCCCATGCGATACGGCATGTGGGCCATTCGCCGCAGGACCTGGGCCTGTACAATCTCGTGGCTTCGGGCCAGACCTGTTGGCATGCCTACGCCCGGTTCGTGATCGAGACCGCGCGCGGCCTGCGCCCGGAGTTGCCGCTGCGCGTCAGCGAGATCGCGCCCATACCCACCAGTGCCTTCCCCACCCCTGCGCAGCGGCCCCTGAACTCCCGATTGGACACGTCGCGCCTGCAGGCACGCTTCGACCTGCGACTGCCTGACTGGCAGCAGGGCGTGGTCCGCATGCTCGACGAAACTTTGTAAATAACCATGACACAACGCAAGGGCATCATCCTGGCCGGCGGCTCGGGCACCCGCTTGCATCCGGCCACGCTGGCCATCAGCAAGCAACTGCTGCCGGTTTACGACAAGCCGATGATCTACTACCCGCTGAGCACATTGATGCTCGCGGGCATACGCGAGATCCTGATCATCAGCACGCCCCAGGATACGCCGCGTTTCGAGCAGTTGCTCGGTGACGGCAGCCAATGGGGACTGCGCCTCGAATACGCGGTGCAGCCCAGTCCAGACGGGCTGGCCCAGGCGTTCATCATCGGCGAGCAGTTCCTGGGCGGAGCGCCCAGCGCGCTGGTGCTGGGCGACAACATTTTCTACGGCCACGACTTCCAGCACCTGCTGGCACGGGCCAGCGTGCGTGACGAAGGCGCAAGCGTCTTTGCCTACCACGTGCAGGATCCCGAGCGTTACGGCGTCGCCGATTTCGATGCTTCGGGCAAGGTGCTGTCGCTCGAAGAAAAGCCCGCCGTGCCCAAGAGCAACTATGCGGTGACCGGCCTGTACTTCTACGACGGCCAGGTGGTCGAAATGGCCAAGCGTCTGCAGCCTTCGGCGCGCGGCGAACTCGAGATCACCGACCTCAACCGCATGTACCTGGAACAGGACCAGCTGCAGGTGGAGATCATGGGCCGTGGCTATGCCTGGCTCGATACCGGCACGCATGAAAGCCTGCTGGAAGCCGGGCAGTTCATCGCCACGCTCGAAAACCGCCAGGGCCTCAAGGTGGCCTGCCCCGAGGAACTCGCGTTCCGCCAGGGTTGGATAGACGCCAGGCAACTCGAGAGCCTGGGCCAGGCGATGGCCAAGAACGGCTACGGCCAGTATCTGCTGCGCTTGCTGAAAGAGAAGGTGAGCGCATGAACGCGACTCCACTGGCGATCCCGGACGTCATCCTGTTCGAGCCCAAGGTGTTTGGCGACGCACGCGGCTTTTTCTTCGAGAGCTTCAACAAGAAGCTGTTCGACGCCGCCACGGGCGGTCAATACGAGTTTGTGCAGGACAACCACAGCCGCAGCACCAAGGGCGTGCTGCGCGGCCTGCATTACCAGTTGCCGCCGCATGCACAGGGCAAGCTGGTGCGCGTGGTGCAGGGCGCGGTGTTCGATGTCGCCGTCGATGTCCGGCGCCGTTCGCCCACGTTCGGACAATGGGTAGGCGCGGAACTCAGCGCGGAGAACCACAAGCAGCTGTGGGTGCCGCCGGGCTTTGCGCACGGCTTCGTGGTACTCACCGATACCGCGGATTTCCTCTACAAGACCACCAATTACTACGCTCCCGGGCACGAGCGCTGCATCGCCTGGAACGATCCGCAGCTCGCGATCGAATGGCCTTTGAGCGAGCCACCCAGCCTGTCGGGCAAGGACGCCTTGGCATCGGCCTGGGCGGACGCCGAGGTATTCGAATGAACGCCATCGTTGTCCAGATGTCCTGCGCTGTTCGCGCGTGCATTTTCAACGGCTGACCGGGTATACCCCTGGCCTTTGTGAATGCCGCGGAATTTAAATGAGAACAGGAAAGTTGCTGTGAATGAATTGGTGAAGAAAAAGGACGGAGACGTACCTTTCATTGATATTTGTTACGGTCTCTATCTGTTTGTGGATAGACTTTATAAGATATTGATTCAGCGCAAGGCTGAAGATGTTTTCTTTTTCGCGCGCGAAGGCCAGTTGTTGAAGGAAATGTTCGATTTTTATCAATCGACACTGGTTGATCAGAAAAAAATAAAATCACATTACCTGAAGGTTTCCCGTCGTTCGACTTTTCTGCTGTCACTGGGGTCGTTGCATCAAGAAGGTTTTGATGTATTGTTCAGGCAGTATCGACGCATTTCCATACTGGATTTTCTCAAGAGCCTGGATCTGGTCGATTCGGCGGAATTGTTTGCGCGGGAGATGGGGCTAGGCGTCGATGCGCTGGCTGAGGTCAGCTCCGACCTGCCGACGGACAAGCGGTTCTTGAAGATGCTTCAACTCCCGGCTTTTCAAGACGCATATGAAAGCCAACGCCTTGAACGCAGCTTTGCATTCTCGGAATATGTGAAATCCTTGCTGGGTGCCGCGGAATTGCCGACGGACCTGCATGTGGTTGACGTGGGCTGGAAGGGATCCATTCAAGACAACGTCTACCATTGGTTTTCCAAGGAAAAAGGTAGCGGGGCAAAAGTCCACGGATACTACGTGGGGCTTATCGCTCCTGGAGCGAGTACGCATGAAAACACCAAGGCGGGTTTGCTCTTCTCTTCCACGGAAGGACGCACACCAGGGTTCCATGTCTTCAATGAGAACCGGTCGCTTTATGAGGTGATCTTGCATGCCGACCACGGGTCGGCGCGCAGATATGTTTTTTCCAAATCCACGGGTGTGTCGGTCATCGAGGACGAAGTCACCGATGCGGCGATGATCGCTGAGTTCATACGACCTGTTTCCCGGGACTTGATGGTGAAGTTCAAGAAGCTTGCCGTCGCCATGAGCGCCGCCAAGCTTTCAGATGGTGAGTTGCTCAAGCTGGCAATGAGCCGCCATGGCCGAATGGTTTTCAATCCCACGAAAAAAGAGATTGAGTGGATTTTCTCCGTATCCCATGTCGAAAACTTCGGGGTTTTTGAAGAGTCCTCTTTCGGTGGTGAGGAGAAGTCGGTTTCATTTCTGAAGAAAATAAAATTCACATGGAATCTGGTGCTGCTGCGTCGGCCGTCGCAATTGGGATTCTGGCCTTGGCTGACGATTCGGCGCAATGCTGTACCTGGAATGGCTTCGGTTTATGAATTTGTTCGCATCCGTCAAAGCCGGGTAAATCCAGAAAACGGTGCAGGGTAAAGATGTATGAGTAATCCAAGAATTTGTTTTCTGATTGGGTCGATGGCCATAAGCGGGGGAACTTATGTCATCATTCAACATGCCAATTATCTTCGCTCGGCCGGGTTTGATGTAACGCTCGCAGTTCAGGAGGCTTTTACTGCTGCAACGCTGAGCTGGCATGATCAGGCAAGCCAGTTGCATTGCATACCCATAGAACAGGCAAAGTCGGAAGAATTCGATCTGGTCATTGCCACCTGGTGGAAGACCGCGTTTGAACTCGGTAACTTCAAGGCCAAGCACTACGCCTATTTCGTGCAGTCCATCGAGTCCCGGTTCTATCCTGAGACTGATGTCCCTTTGCGGGCGTTGGTCGATGCGACTTACAAATTCCCTGTGCATTTCCTGACCGAAGCGGGCTGGATCAAGGAATACCTCGCGGAAAAATATGGGAAGACATCGGCCCTGGTTCGCAACGGTATCCGCAAGGACGTCTACAAGACCGTGGGCACGGCAATCAGCGATCGCCCGAAGAAACAACCGCGCGTCTTGATTGAAGGCCATTTTGGCGTCAAGTTCAAGAATACCGCGCTTGCCTTGCGCCTGGCGCGCGAGGCGGGTGCGCGCGATATCTGGGTGCTTACAGGGTCGCCGGTTCGCTGGGTGCCGGGTGCATCGCGGGTGTTTTCTCGCGTTCCCATGATGGAGACTGCGGACATTTATCGATCCTGCGACATCCTGGTCAAGCTCAGCACGGTGGAGGGAATGTTCGGCCCACCATTGGAAATATTCCACTGCGGCGGCACGTCCATCGTCTACGACGTCACGGGGCATGATGAATATATCGTGGATGCGCACAATGCACGCGTTGTCAAAAGAGGCGATGCGGACGGCGTCGTCGCTGCGCTGAAGACACTTTTGACGGATGCAGCCGCTCTCGAGCAACTCAAGAAAGGTGCAATCCAGACCGCCGAAAAATGGCCTTCCTGGGAAGCCGCTTCTGCGGAATTCATGGCCTGGGTCAATACCGTTCTTGGTGAGCAAGAAGGTGATGCGGAAGTGCTTCGTACCCTGTCTGCGCAGGCATTTTCAGAATATGTAAGTGACGAGCAAGAGCATTTGAAAAATAATCCGGGTATCGTGCGACGTCACAAGATCAGCGCCATTGCCGCAAAATTCCCGCCCGCGTTCACTCGTGCGGTCAAGCAGATGGAGACCGTTGCTGAGATTGTCTTGCAGGGAAGAAAGACTTACTGATGTACGAACTTCGAACGGTGGACGTGTGGGACACCCTGCTGCGTCGCGACTGCCATCCGGAATGCATCAAGCTGGCGACCGCTCGCTACCTGTCGATGACTGCTGCGCGGCAACTGAAGGCCGGCTTCCAGGACATGTGGAGTCTGTATGAGGCAAGACTTGACGCCGAAAAACGCATTGCAAATGCCGCGCGCCAGCGTGGCGATGACGATGAGTATGAAATCACCGATGTCCTGAGAGCGTGGCTCGACATTTCCTGGCAAGGCAGCTTTGATTCGCAACTGCCGGCAGAATTGGCTGAATACGAGTTGAGCGTTGAGATTGCTCGAACTTATCGCGATCCCGATATTCTAGATTTTCTGGCGAAATATCCGGCCGAGAAGACCATTTTTCTTTCGGATTTCTACATGAACTCCAAGATGCTGGGGCGTTTGCTCGCCGCGCATCAATTGGATGACGTGATTTCTGGCGGCATATCTTCCTGTGATGTCAATCGCAACAAGCGGTCGGGTAATCTGTTCAAGCATGTCCAGTCTACATTGAATGTCGATGGGGCCAGGCATATCCATGTCGGTGACAATGAGTGGTCCGATGTGGATTCTCCGGGGAAATTCGGAATCGAAGCCGTTCGATTCCTGCCTTCCGTGGAGCATGAAAAGAGAATATCGCGCGAACATCTGTTCTCATCGCGGCAAGCACTTTTTTCGCATGTGCACGGTCTTTGCAAGGAAAATTCCCTGGAGCTTGCGGATAAGGCAGGCAGCGACGAGACATTTTTCCTGGGTGTAGAGGCTGCACCACTTTTCATGGGTTTTGCACTCTGGATTGCCGAGCAGGCGGTCTTGAGAAATTTCGACAGAATCATATTTTTGACGCGTGAAGGAGAGTTCTTTCATGCGATGTATTCGAAGATTTTTGCCGATGGAATGTTTGCGGGCATAAGACTGCCTGAATCTTCCATTTTTCCTGTCAGCAGAATATCCACTTTTTCCGCTTCGCTGGGACGGGCTGACTTCGAAGAAGTGTCACGCGCATGGTCCATTTTTGGTGTGCAGCGGGTTTCTGCTCTTTTTGCGATGCTGGATGTCGAAATAAGTGACTTTTCGGCGACGCTGGTTCAGCTGGGATTGCGTGTCCATGAGATGGTGGAGAACCCTTCTTCCGACGCGCGATTGCGAGCGCTTTTCGCCCAGCCCACGTTCTATGAAGCAGTGACAGCGTCGGTGCAGAAGAATAAGCTTCTTTTGAAGGACTTGCTCGCCGAGCATGGAGTCGTTGATGGAATGAATGTGGGAGTGGTCGATATCGGCTGGCGCGGTACTATTCAAGACAATATTGCACTCGCGGCGCCACTGATAAATTTCCACGGCATGTATCTGGGCCTGCGTTCATTTGTCAATCCCCAGCCGCTGAATGTGACCAAGAGTGCCTATGGTCCACATGAAGAAGTGGAAAGCGATCTCAACAAGCTGTTTGAGGTTTTTTCTGCGATGGAGATGGTCTGTTCCTCGCCCCATGGCAGTGTCGTTGGTTATTCAAGAGAAGATGGCAAGGTGCTTCCCGTTCGGGAGATATCTTCCGACGAAAATGTCGCTTACTTCGAGTTTTCTCATAAATTCCAGCAAGGCGTATTGTTTTCCTGTGCCCAATGGGCGCCCTATCTGAATGCCTATGTGGTCTCGGCAACGGAGTTGCGCGAAAGTGCCATGAAAGTGTGGGAAGGTTTCAGGCGGTCGCCGCCAAATATTTTGGCCAAGGTTTTCATGCAGACGCCTCAGCATGATGCTTTTGGTTTTGGGGAAGTTTTTTCGAGAAACAATTTTCCATCGCTGACAACGATTTTTCTTTCGCCATTCAATAACAAAAGGCGGCGCGAGATATTCAGTTTTGTTCGCCGGGTTCAGTGGACTGCGGCCGTGGACAGCGCCAAGGAGTTGGGCTGGTTCCATCGCAAGACTCTGTCGCTGGTATTCTTTCTCGCAAACCACTTGAAAGTTCTGCGTATGAAAATGCGTCATGGAAAGAGGTAGGGCTGCCTTGGATACGGTATGAAATTCTGGCCTTGGGAATATTGCCTAGGAAGAATTTGCCGGTTTGGTTTTTTATTAGGCGGTATCGATGAGCGGAATTGCTGTATCTATTGTTAGTCATCAACATGGCGTGTTGGTGGATTCCTTGCTTCACCGCTTGTCGGAGATATCGTCGCCCCATGTGACCAGGGTCATTTTGACGCAGAACGTTCCCGAGGCCATGCCGCGCGAGCCCGACGCGGGATGGCCTTTTTCATTGGAAGTCGTCAGAAACGATTTTCCTCAAGGTTTCGGGGCGAATCACAACAAGGCGCTCAAGAATGCAAGGGAAGATTTCTTTTGCATCATGAATCCGGATGTGGTCTTGTTTGAGAATGACATCTTCGAGCGCCTTTTGCATGCGGCTTCCTCGGATTGCGCCGGTTGTATCTATCCTCGGCAAATCGATGAAGACGGAAAGTTGCAGGACATCGAAAGAGATATTCCTACTTTCTTTTCGTTGCTGATGCGGTACGCTCGCAGAAGACCAGAGACCGGCAGGGACTGGGTCAATGCCGCTTTTTTGCTGCTGCCATCCAAAGTGTGGCGAGCGCTCGGCGGGTTTGATGTGCGGTATTTCATGTACTGCGAGGATGTCGACTTTTGTCTGCGCTTGCGCCTGTTGGGCTGGAAACTGGTTGCGGCCCCTGTGACGGTGGGCCATGCCGGGCAAAGGGCGAGCCACCGCAATGCACGGCATTTTTTCTGGCATGTGAGCAGTCTTTTGAGACTGTGGACTTCGCCGGTCTTCTGGCAGGCCTGGTGGAAGAAACAGCGGCGCCTTGGTTGAAAAGACGCAATCCTTGTGGATGGCGCAGGATGACGTGAAGCAGTGCCCCTGCCGCCATGGGGTGTGCATGGCGTTGTATGAAAACGAAGAATTAGGGCTTTGATGATCTGGTTGTCAACTATTGCGTTTTTTTTCGCCCTGATCTCGGGAGGCATGATCGTGCGCTGGTCAGGCGATCACCACGTGGTCTACGGCGAAGACATGCCGCAGCGCTTTCACTTCGGTGATGTTCCGCGCATAGGCGGGCTGGCCGTGATGGTGGCCCTGCTGCTGAGCTGGAGCGCGGGCATGATTTCAACGGCTTTCTTCGGCGACCTGTCCGCGCTGCGCATGAAGATCTGGGTCGGCTGGTTCATGCTGGCCATCATGCCCGCGGTGATTGGTGGCCTCGCAGAAGACCTGACGCAACGCCTTTCGGTGCGCTACCGCTTGCTGCTCACGGGCTTGACCGGAGTGCTCGGTATCTGGCTGCTCGATCTGGGCGTGCCCCGGCTGGACCTGCCCTGGATCGACGGCATGCTGGCCTGGGCGCCGTGGATAGGCATGGGCATCGCGCTGCTGGCGATTGCCGGCCTGCCGCATGCGTTCAACATCATCGACGGCTACAACGGACTCGCGGGCATGGTGGCGGTGATCATCTGCCTGGCGCTGGCCCATGTGGCGCTGCAGGTCGGAGACCGCGCGCTGGCCGCGCTGCTGCTCAGCACGGCGGCGGCCACGGGCGGGTTCCTGGTGTGGAACTATCCGCGCGGCATGCTGTTCGCCGGCGACGGCGGCGCCTATATCTGGGGCGTGGTGATCGCTTTCTCGAGCATTCTGCTGGTGCAGCGCCATGCGCAGGTCTCGCCCTGGTTTCCCATGCTGCTGCTGATCTACCCGGTCTGGGAGACGGTGTTCTCCATTTATCGCAAGCTCATGCGCGGCGACTCGCCGGGCATGGCCGATGCGCTGCATTTCCATCAACTGGTCTACAGGCGTATCGTGTGGGGAGTCTTCCACGATGATGAATCGCGCCAGATGCTGATGCGCAACAATCGCACTTCGCCCTATCTCTGGGCGTTCACGCTGCTCACGGTGCTGCCGGCCGTGCTGTTCTGGCGCAATACGTGGGTCCTGATGGCTTTTTGCGCCCTGTTTATGATCAGCTACGTCTGTGCCTATCTGGCTATCGTGCGCTTCAAGGTGCCGGGCTGGCTGCAGAAGTGAGCCGCTTTACCGTTTCGGCGGGCCCCAGAGCGCACTGCGACACTGCAGTTGCGGCACAATGCCCCGCTTGTTGTTGACTACTTCCCGCCACACGGCCTGCACCATGAACGATATCCTCTCCATTGCCCCGCGCGACAAAGCCGAAATCCTTGCCCAGGCTCTGCCCTATATCCGCAAGTTTCATGGCAAGACCATGGTCATCAAGTATGGCGGCAACGCCATGACCGACCCGGCCCTGCAGGCCGACTTTGCCGAGGATGTGGTGCTTCTCAAGCTGGTCGGGATCAATCCGGTGGTGGTGCATGGTGGCGGCCCGCAGATTGAAACCGCGCTCAACCGTCTGGGCAAGAAGGGCGAGTTCATCCAGGGCATGCGCGTCACCGACGCCGAAACCATGGAAGTGGTCGAGTGGGTGCTGGCCGGCGAAGTGCAGCAGGACATCGTCGGTCTGATCAATCAGGCAGGCGGCAAGGCGGTGGGCCTCACGGGCCGGGACGGCGGGCTGATCCGGGCGCAGAAGCTCAAGCTCGCGGACAACAAGGACCCGAGCATCGAGCATGACCTGGGCCAGGTCGGCGACATCGTGGCGATCGACCCCAGCGTGGTCAAGGCACTGCAGGACGACGCGTTCATTCCGGTGATCAGCCCCATCGGCTTCGGCGAAGACAACGAAAGCTACAACATCAACGCCGATGTCGTGGCCAGCAAATTGGCCACGGTGCTGCAGGCCGAAAAGCTGATGCTGTTGACGAACACGCCCGGCGTGCTCGACAAGGCCGGCAATCTGCTGACCGATCTCACGGCGCGTGAAATCGACGCGCTGTTTGCCGACGGCACGATCTCGGGCGGCATGCTGCCAAAGATCGCGGGCGCGCTCGACGCGGCCAAGGCCGGCGTGAACGCGGTGCACATCATCGACGGCCGCGTGCCGCATGTCATGCTGCTCGAAATCCTCACGGACCAGGCCTACGGCACGATGATCCGCAGCCACTGAACGTGGCCTGGGCCCTGCGGGGCCATGCATTGGAAGATTCGACATGCGGCTGCTGCTGGTGGAAGACGATGTGATGGTGGCCAGCGGCGTCAAGCTCGGCCTGAGCGATGCCGGCTATGCGGTCGACTGGGTCGGCAGCGCCGAGCGCGCACTTGAAGTGCTGGCGAATGAATCGTTCGACCTGGCGGTGATCGACATCGGGCTGCCTGGCCTCAGCGGCCTGGAGCTCACGCAGCGCCTGCGCCGCAGCAGCATGGACAGCGCCGCCATGCCCATACTGATCCTGACCGCGCGCGACGCGCTGCTCGATCGCGTGCAGGGGCTCGACATGGGCGCCGACGACTACATGGTCAAGCCTTTCGAGTTGCCGGAGTTGCTCGCGCGGCTGCGCGCGCTCGCGCGCCGCTCCCAGGCCGCGACCACGGCAGTGCTGACATTCGGGCCTCTGGAGCTCGATACGGCGGCGCGCAGCGTCGGTGCGTGGGTGGCCGATGACTCTGCCGAAGGCAGTCATCTGCAGCCCATAGATCTCGGTCCGCGCGAGTGGACGGTGCTGGAATACCTGCTGATCCATGCGCCCAAGCCGGCGAGCAAGGACAAGTTGCTGCAGGCCTTGACGGGCTGGGACAAGGAAATCACGCCGAATGCGGTCGAAGTCTATGCTTCGCGGCTGCGCGGCAAGATCGAGCCTTATGGCGTGGCCCTGCGCTCCATCCGCGGCTTCGGCTACCGGCTGGAGTTGGTCGCGGGCGGCGCCTGAAGGCGGCTGCCCCGGCGCCAGGCTGAGCCATGACCTCGAATCTGCGCTTTCGGCTGCTGCTGCTGCTGGTGCTGCCGCTGAGCGTGCTGGCGCTGATGGGCTCGTGGTTCGCCTACCGCTCGGCCGAGGCGGCCGCGGGCCAGCACGACCAGCGGCTGATGCGCTATCTGCCCGCGCTTGCCGAAGCCGTGCTCGCGCCTTCGCTCGACGGCCAATCACCTCCCGTATTGATGCTGCCGCCCATGGTCGAAGAGTTTCTGCGCCAGCGCCAGAACGAGGCCGGCTATGCAATTGCCGACCTCAAGGGCCGGGTGCTCGCGGGCGATACCTGGATACGCGTCGAGGTGCCCAGCACGCGCGTGGCTGAATTCCACAGCCAGGAGTTCGCGGGCATCATGTACCGCGTGGCCGTGCTGCGCGTAGAGACCGCGGGCGCTGGCGAGATGGTGGTGGCGCTGGCCGACGGTTCGGATGCGCGCCAGCAATGGGCGCAGCAATTGCTGCTGCGCGTGCTGCTGCCCAACGTGCTGCTGATCGCGGCCGCCGGGCTGGCGATCTACTGGTCGGTGCGCCAGGCGTTCGAGCCGCTGGTGGCGCTGGCCGACGCCGTCGAGCGCCGCTCGCCGCGCGACCTGAGCCCCATCGATGAAGCCGCCTCGCCCGATGAGGTGCGGCCGCTGCTGCGCTCGCTCAACCGGCTGTTCGCGCTGGTCGATGCCCAGGCCCAGGAGCAGCGGCGCTTCGTTGCCGATGCCGCGCACCAGTTGCGCACGCCGCTCGCGGCGCTGCAGGCCCAGGTCGAAGCCTGGGCGTTGATGGTGCAGTCGGCGCCCGCACCCGCGGATGCGGTGGCCCTGTCGCCCGATCGGCCGCGCGAGCGCTCGCTGGTGCTCAGCGCCACGCAGATCCACCAGCTGCGCGACGCCACGCGCCGCACCTCGCAGCTCGCGCGCCAGCTGCTGGCGCTGTCGCGCGCCGACGCGCGCCATGCGCAGTCGCAGCCGCTGCAGCGCGTGGACCTCAAGGACCTTTGTGAAAGTCTGCTCGAAGCCTTCTTCGAACAGGCCGCGGCCAAGAACATAGATTTCGGCCTCGAAGTCGAGCCGGCCAGCGTCTGGGGCCATGCCTGGCTGCTGCGCGAGCTGTTGAGCAATCTCGTCGACAACGCGCTCAAGTACAACCCCGAAGGCGGGCGCGTGACCTTGCGCAGCGGCATGGGGCCGGACGGCGCCTTTCTCGAAGTCGAGGATGACGGCCCGGGCGTGCCCGAAGCGGAGCGCGCGCGCATCGTGCAGCGCTTTTACCGTCTGCCTGGCGCTTGCGGTGAAGGCTCAGGCCTGGGACTGGCGATTGCCGACGAGATCGCCCAGCTGCACCAGGCTCGTCTGGTGCTGGGCGAAGGCGCCGAGGGCGTGGGACTGCGCGTGCTGCTGGTGTTTCCGCCAGAGCCCGCTGCGGCGGCTTGAAGCGCTGGGTTGGCGCGCGCGAGCCGGCACAGGGCCGGCCGTGCGGCAAGGCTGCTCAGGCGCGAAGATAAATGTCAAGACCATTCAGCGTGAAAACAGTAGGACATGGGAGCGGGTGGCTGTGAGAGAATTATTTACAAATTCCTGATTGCCTATGTCTGAGTCTGAAGTCCTCTCCTCCTCTTTTCTCTCTGTCGTCAGTGATGGCGAGAGCGATGCCGCCGCTGCCGCAGCGCCCGCCACCCGCAAGCGCCCCAAGCCGGGCGAGCGGCGCGAGCAGATTCTGCAAGCGCTGGCGACCATGCTGGAGAAGCCTGGAGCGGAACGCATCACCACCGCTTCGCTCGCCGCCCACCTGCAAGTGAGCGAGGCTGCGCTGTATCGGCATTTCGCCAGCAAGGCGCAGATGTTCGAAGGCCTGATCGAGTTCATCGAACAATCGGTGTTCACGCTGGTGCAGCAGATCGTCGGCCGCGATGTCGCCGATCCCGATCAGCCGAGCATCGATGGCGCGCGCCAGGCTGCGCGCGTCATCGCGCTGGTGCTGCAGTTCGGCGAGCGCAATCCCGGCATGGCGCGTGTCATGGTCGGCGATGCGCTGGTGTTCGAACACGAACGCCTGCAGCAGCGCATGAACCAGTTCTTCGATCGCATCGAATCCACGCTGCGTCAGTGCCTGCGTCCCGTTGCCGATGCGCGCGGCTCGGCCAAGCCCACGGTCGATGCGCAGGTCGCGGCCAGCGTGCTGACCTCGTTTGCACTCGGCCGGCTGCAGCGCTTCTCGCGCTCGGGCTTTCGCCGCCTGCCCACCGAGCACCTCGAAGAGAGCCTGTCGCTGATGATCTGATGCCGGGCCGGCCCGTTTCAGCGTCCCAGCTTGCAGTCGGCCGTCACGCTTTGCAGATAGATGTCGGAGCCCTGGTCCTGGCTCTGGTCTTCCCAGGCGATCAGCGTATTGCCCGATGCCGACGCGTGGCTGACCAGGCGCGACTTGGCCGATGGCCGCGTGGAGACCGCGAACTGCGGGCACAGTGCGGTGCCTGCGGCATCGAGCTTGATGGCCTGGATGCTGTCGTGCTGGCCGGCGATGGACTGTACCCAGAAAGCCAGCGTTCCATCGTTGAACGTGACGCTGCGCAGGTTGTTGATGTCCTGGTGCCCCAGCGGCTGAATCGGGCGTCCGGTTTCTCCCCATTGGCGCGCGCCGCGCGCATCGAGCTTCTGCGCATACAGGCCGCGCCGGTTCTGTTCCACCGCGCTGTCGAGTTCGGTCCAGAAAAGCGTGGTCTCGCCCGTGGACGGTTGGTAGGTCAGCGAGGGATTGGTGCGTGCCTGCTGAAGGTTGGTTGAAACCGCCACGCCACCGGGCGCGAACGCCGGACTGCCATTGGCCTGGATATGCTGGGCATGGACCTGAAGCTGCGGAGCGACGCTGTACCAGGCAAAGACCGCACCGCCCTGGCCGTCGAGCACGAAGTGCGGAAAGTTGCCCTGTTGCAGCGAACCTGCGTCGAAGACATTCACATGGGCGGGGCCCCACAGCAACTGGCCGCTGGGCGAGATCTTGTTCGCATAAAGGTGCTTGGCGCCCGAAAAGCCGCGGCTGCGGATGAAGGAAACGATCACGCTGCCGTCGCTGGTCGCCTTCAGGTCGGCAAGGCTGTAGCTGTAGTTGGGATTGCTCAGAACGAAGTCCAGCGCGGCGCCGCTGGTGGACTTCCACACCGGCTGGCCCTGGGGATCGAGCTTGCGCAGGCGCACGCTGTTTTCGTTGTCCATGCTCCAGCCTATGACCGAATGGCCGTCTGGCAGCGTGGTGATATGCGGCGCATGGCCCGAGGGTGCGGTCTGCGCCTGCCATAGCGGTTTGCCCGCGGGGTCGATCTTGGTCGCGGCGATGGCGCGTGCCTGCGGGTTGCTGCGGTCGTCCTGGAAGGTCAGCAGGGCATTGCCTTGCGCGTCGGTCGCCAGGCCATATTCTTCGGTCCAGCCAAGGCCCAGATTGGCGACCAGCAGGCCCTGGTGCGGAAATTGTTCCTTGCCATCCGGGTCCAGGCGCTGCAGAAAGACATCGTAGCCCTGGGGGGAGGGACCCTGCGGAATCAGTCCGAACCAGCTGACCCACCAATGTCCATCGGGCGTGGCCGCGATCTGCGGCTGCACCTGGGCGGCGCCCGGGACGTTGGCGAGCGGGGTGTTTCTTTGCGAGATGGGGGTCCATTGGCCCCAGGCGCTCGCGCAAAGGCTTAACGCCAGAGTCAGGCTGGCAAGTGGAAGATGGCGGGTCATGGCACTCCTTTCATGCTCATTCGGGCGGTGCACCGGATGGTGTGAAAATATTTCAGCATGGGATGGGACCGGGGCCCGGGCTTTGACCTTGCCGCTGCGGTCGGCATCGCGGCGGCATGGCAAGCGTTGCAGGGGAGGTCAGGTCAAGCGCCTAAGTACTTTCCCCTGTGGTGCATTGAGGTCAGGCGATTGTGGTGCAAAATAGTACGAACGTTCGTTTTATTTTTTTCCATGCCTTCTTCTTCCACCCTGTCGGACCCTTCTCCCAGCGCACGCAGCGAAGTGCGCGCACTGCACAAGGGCCAGCAGACCAAGGCCCATATCCTCGATGCGGCGCTGCATCTGGCGTCGCAGGCCGGGCTCGAAGGGCTGTCCATAGGCGCGCTGGCCGCGGCCACGGGCATGAGCAAATCGGGCGTCTTTGCCCACTTCGGCTCGCGCGAGGAATTGCAGATTTCCGTGGTCCGCGAGTACCACCTGCGCTTTGAGCAGGAAGTGTTCTTCCCCGCGATGCAGGCGCCGCGCGGCCTGCCGCGCCTGCGTTCGCTGTTCGACCTGTGGATGAAACGCACTTCGGTCGAGCTGGACTCGGGCTGCATTTACATCAGCGGCGCGGTCGAGTTCGATGACCGTACCGGCCCGGTGCGCGACGCGCTCGCCGACTCGGTCCGCACCTGGCATGCGGCCATGCGCCGGACCATCGTGCAATGCCGGGAGCATGGCGACTTACGCGCAGATGCGGATGAAGCCCAATTGCTTTTTGAAGTCCATGGGCTCATTCTGGCGTTGCATTACGAAGCCCGCTTCCTGCGCGCCCAGGGCGCGCTGCAGCGTGCGCACCAGGGCTTCGAGAACATTCTGGCGCGCTTCAGCACCTGAAGCGCGCGCCGCGGACCGATCACATCACCATCGATAAAAGGAGACGATACATGCCCAGCTATCAACCGCCTCTGCGTGACATGCAGTTCCTGTTGCACGAAGTGTTCGAGGTCACGCAGGAGTTCAAGGCCATGCCCCGGCATGCCGAGGTCGACGCCGAGACCGTCAATGCGGTGCTCGAAGAGGCGGGCAAGTTCGCCAGCGATGTGATCTTTCCGCTGAACATCAGCGGCGACGAAGAAGGCTGCACGCTCAACCGCGACACCCACGAAGTCACCACGCCCAAGGGCTTCAAGCAGGCCTATGCCCAATATGTCGAAGGCGGCTGGGCCGCGCTGAGCTGCGATCCCGACTACGGCGGCCAGGGCCTGCCATTTGTCGTCAACCAATGCCTGTATGAGATGCTCAACAGCGCCAACCAGGCCTGGACCATGTACCCGGGCCTGTCGCATGGCGCCTACGAAGCCCTGCATGCGCATGGCACGGACGCGCAAAAGCAGCTGTACCTGCCCAAGCTGACCAGCGGCGAGTGGACCGGCTCGATGTGCCTGACCGAAGCCCACTGCGGCACCGACCTGGGCCTGCTGCGCACCAAGGCCGAGCCCCTGCCCGACGGCAGCTACAAGCTCACGGGCAACAAGATCTTCATCAGCGCCGGCGAGCATGACTTCACGAGCAACATCGTGCACCTGGTGCTCGCGCGCCTGCCCGATGCGCCCGTGGGCTCCAAGGGCATCAGCCTCTTCGTCGTACCCAAGTTCCTGGTCAACGCCGACGGCAGCCTGGGCGAGCGCAATCCGATCTTCTGCGGCGGGCTGGAGCACAAGATGGGCATCCATGGCAATGCCACGGCCCAGCTCAACCTCGACGGCGCCGTGGGCACCATGGTCGGCCAGCCCAACAAGGGCCTGGCGGCGATGTTCGTGATGATGAATGCCGCGCGCCTGGGCGTGGGCAACCAGTCGCTGGGCCTGACCGAAGTCGCGTTCCAGAACGCGCTGGCCTATGCCAAGGACCGGCTGCAGATGCGCAGCCTGTCGGGCACCAAGGCCAAGGACAAGTCCGCCGATCCCATCATCGTCCACCCCGACGTGCGCCGCATGCTGCTCACGGCCAAGGCCTATGCCGAAGGCGGGCGCGCGCTGTCCACTTTCTGCTCGGTGCTGATCGACAAGGAGCTGCATCACCCCGATGAGAAAGTGCGCAAGGACAGCGCCGAACTCGTCGCGCTGCTCACGCCCATCGTCAAGGCTTTCATCACCGACAACGGCTGGACCGCGACCACGATGAGCCAGCAGGTCTACGGCGGCCATGGCTTCATCAAGGAATGGGGCATGGAGCAGTTCGTGCGCGATGCGCGCATCAACATGATCTATGAAGGCACGAACGGCATCCAGGCGCTGGACCTGCTGGGCCGCAAGGTGCTGGGCAACCAGGGCGCGACGCTGAAGAAATTCGGCAAGCTCGTGGGGCGGCTGGTCGAGGAAGAGGGCGTCAACGAGAAGATGGCCGAATTCATCAACCCGATCGCGCTGCTGGGCGAGCAGATGACCAAGTTCACCACCGAGATCGGCTTCAAGGGCATGCAGAACCCCGACGAAGTGGGCGCGGCTTCGGTCGACTACCTGCGCGTTGCCGGCCATCTGGTGTTCGGCTACCTGTTCGCGCGCATGGCCCAGGTCGCGCTGCGCGAAATTGCCAAGGGAAATGCGGACCCGTTCTACCTCGCGAAGCTGCAGACCGCGCGCTTCTACTTCGCCAAGCTGTTCCCCGAGACCGCGACGCTGATGCGCACCGCGCGCGCCGGCAGCCGCGTGCTGATGGACACCGACGCCGCGCTGGCCTGAGGCGGCGCTGCGGACTCTTGCCTTTTTCTTCGAGGAGGTGCCTATGTTCAAAGCTTTCGCCGCCATGGTCTGCATGGCAATCACCGCGCCCGCCTGGGCGCAGATGACGCCCGTGGGCCTGTGGAAAAGTGTCGACGACAAGACCGGCGAGCCCAAGTCGGAGATCCGCATCACCGAGCAGGGCGGGGTGCTCAGCGGGCGCGTCGAGAAGCTGCTGCGCAAGGGCGCCGACCCCGCGGCGCTGTGCACGGCCTGCACCGACGAGCGCAAGGACCAGCCCATGGTCGGCCTGGAAATCATCCGCGGCGCGAAGAAGGCCGAAGGCAAGGATGTGTGGGAGGGCGGCAAGATCCTCGACCCCGAATCCGGCAAGTCGTACACGCTGCGCCTCACCCCCACCGACAGCGGCAGCAAGCTCGATGTGCGCGGCTCGATAGGGCCGTTCGGCCGTACCCAGACCTGGGTCCGCGTTCAATAAGCCACCTGCTTCCACCCGCCCGCGCTGCGGGCCGGTGCATTACATGGAACCCAAGATGTCACGATTTCCTGTGAAGAAAGTCGCCGTGCTCGGCGCCGGAGTGATGGGCGCGCAGATCGCCGCCCATCTGGTCAACGTCAAGGTGCCGGTCATTTTGTTCGACCTGCCCGCCAAGGAGGGCGCCAAGAGCGGCATTGCCGAAAAGGCCATCGCCAATCTGAAGAAGCTCAAGCCCTCGCCGCTGGGCCTGGCCGCCGACGCCGACCTGATACAGCCCGCGAACTACGAAGAGCACATGAAGCTGCTCAAGGGCTGCGATCTGATCATCGAGGCCATTGCCGAGCGCATGGACTGGAAGACCGACCTCTATCACAAGATCGCGCCTTTCGTCGCCAAGCACGCCATCGTCGCCAGCAACACCTCGGGCCTGTCGATCACGCAGCTCAGCGAAGCCCTGCCCGAAGCCATGCGCGCGCGTTTTTGCGGCATCCACTTCTTCAACCCGCCGCGCTACATGCAGCTGGTGGAACTGATCGCCACGCCGGGCACGGACGCTCACGTGGTCGACCAGCTCGAAGCCTTTGTGACCAGCACGCTGGGCAAGGGCGTGGTGCGCGCCAAGGACACGCCCAACTTCATTGCCAACCGCATAGGCATCGCGGGCATGCTCGCAACGATGAAGGAAGTCGAGAACTACGGCCTGACCTATGACGTGGTCGACGACCTCACGGGCAAGAAGCTGGGCCGCGCGTCCAGCGGTACCTTCCGCACCGCCGACGTCGTGGGCCTGGACACCATGGCGCATGTGGTCAGGACGCTGCAGGACAACCTCAGCGCCGACACCGACCCGTTCTATGCCAGCTATGCGACGCCTGCGGTGCTGGAGAAGCTGCTGGCGCTGGGCCAGCTGGGCCAGAAATCGGGCGCGGGTTTCTACAAGAAGGTCGGCCGCGACATCCTGCGCTTCGAGCTCGAAAGCGAAGACTATGTGTCAGGCGGGCAGAAGGCCGACGAGGTCTATGCGCGCATGCTGAAAAAACCCGCGGCCCAGCGGCTCAAGCTCTTGCGCAACGCCGAAGGCGCGGCCGGTCAGTTCCTCTGGGCCATTCTGCGCAACAGCTTCCACTATGCCGCCGTGCATCTCGAGAGCATTGCCGAAAGCGCGCGCGACGTCGACCAGGCGATGCGCTGGGGCTTTGGCATGCGCCAGGGGCCGTTCGAGCTGTGGCAGGAAGCCGGCTGGCTTGAAGTCGCGAAGATGGTGCAGGAAGACATCGATGCGGGCAAGGCGCTGAGCCGCGCGCCGCTGCCGGCCTGGGTGTTCGAAGGTCCGGTGGCGGAAGCCGGCGGCGTGCACACCGCCGAAGGTTCGTGGAACCCGGCGCGCAAGGCCTTTGTCGCGCGCCGCGCGCTGCCGGTCTATGCGCGCCAGCTGTTTCCGGAGCGCCTGCTGGGCGAGGCTGGCGAGGGCTTCGAGACCGCGGGCACGACGCTCAGCGAAACCGATGCATTGCGCGTCTGGACGCTGGATGGCGAAGGCGAGGGCAAGGTGCTGATTGCCAGCATCAAGAACAAGATGCACGCGATCAGCCCGGCCGTGATGGAAGGGCTGATGGAAGCGCTGGAACTCGCCGAAGCCGAATACGCGGCCATGGTCATCTGGTCGGGCGACGCGCCGTTCAGCGTGGGCGCCGACCTGCAGGCAACGATGCCGGCCTTTGTGGTCGGCGGAGCAGACGCTGTCGAAAGCATAGAGCAGGAGCTGCAGCAACTGATGCTGCGCCTGCGCTATGCGCAGGTGCCCGTGGTCGCGGGCATCCACGGCATGGCGCTGGGCGGCGGCTGCGAGCTGGCCGTGCATTGCGCGCGCCGCGTGGCCCACATGGAAAGCTACATCGGTCTGGTCGAAGTCGGCGTGGGCCTGGTGCCGGGCGCGGGCGGCCTGACCTACATCGCGCGGCGCGCGGCCGAGAACGCGGCCACTTCCACGGGCAAGGACCTGCTGCCGTTCCTGACCGAAGGCTTCACGGCCGCGGCCATGGCCAAGGTGGGAACCAGCGCGCTGGAATCGCGCCAGCTGGGCTATCTGCTCGACAGCGACCTGATCGTCGCGCACAAGGACGAAGTGCTGTTCGTCGCGCTCAATGAAGCCCGGGCGCTGGCCGCAGGCGGCTGGCGCGCGCCGCACAAGCGGCTGTTCCCGGTCGCCGGGCGCAGCGGCATTGCGACGATACGCGGCTCGCTGGTCAACATGCGCGACGGCGGCTTCATCAGCGACCACGACCAGTACATCGCCACGCTGATTGCCGAAGTGGTCTGCGGCGGCGACGTCGACGCGGGCACGCTGGTCAGCGAGGAGTACCTGATGCAGCTCGAGCGCAAGGCGTTCTGCGGGCTGATCGCCCACCCCAAGAGCCAGGAGCGCATCCTGGGGATGCTCTCGACCGGCAAGCCGCTGCGGAACTGAAGGAACAGAACATGAAACAGATCCAGGACGCCTATATCGTTGCCGCGACGCGCACGCCCATCGGCCGCTCGCACAAGGGCTTTTTCCGCAACTACCGGCCCGACGACCTGCTGGCCCGCACGCTCCAGAGCGCGCTGGCCCAGGTGCCGGGGCTGGACCCGGCCAGCATCGAGGACATCATCTGCGGCTGCGCGATTCCCGAAGCCCAGCAGGGCCTCAACGTGGCGCGCATCGCGGCCGTGCTTGCCGGCCTGCCGACCAGCGTGGGCGGCATCACCGTCAACCGCTTCTGCGCCTCGGGTCTGTCGGCGGTGCAGATGGCCGCCGACCGCATACGCGTGGGCGAAGCCGATGTGATGATTGCCGCGGGCGTGGAAAGCATGAGCATGGTGCCCATGATGGGCAATGCGCCCAGCCTGTCGCCCAGCATCTTCGAGCGCGAGGGCGACGTGGGCATTGCCTACGGCATGGGCCTGACGGCCGAGAAGGTTGCCCAGCAGTGGAAAGTGAGCCGCGAGGCCCAGGACGCGTTTGCTCTGGCCTCGCACCAGAAGGCACTGGCCGCGCAGGCCGCGGGCGCGTTTGCCGACGAAATCACGCCCATCGAAGTCACCGATCGCGCGCTCGACCTGGCGACCGGCGAAATCGCGCTCAACACGCGCACGGTATCGCTGGATGAAGGCGCACGCCCCGACACCAGCCTTGAAGGCCTGGCCAGGCTGCGCACGGTGTTTGCGGCGCGCGGCTCGGTGACGGCCGGCAACAGCTCGCAGACCAGCGACGGCGCGGGCGCGCTGATCCTGGCCAGCGAATCGGCCATCAAGCGCTACGGCCTGACGCCGCTGGCGCGCTTCGTGAGCTTCGCGAGCAAGGGCGTGCCGCCGGCGATCATGGGCATTGGCCCCATCGAGGCGATTCCCGCGGCGCTGCGCTACGCCGGCCTGAACCAGCAGGACATCGACTGGTTCGAGCTCAACGAAGCCTTTGCCGCGCAGTCGCTGGCCGTGATCAACACGCTGGGCCTGGATGCATCCAAGGTCAACCCCATGGGCGGCGCGATCGCGCTGGGCCATCCGCTGGGCGCGACCGGCGCCATCCGGGCCGCCACCGTGGTGCATGCGCTGCGCCGCAACAATCTCAAATACGGCATGGTGACGATGTGCGTGGGCATGGGACAGGGCGCTGCGGGGATCTTCGAAAGATTGTGATCCGCCCGTTCGCCCTGAGCCTGTCGAAGGGCCCAGGGCACCAGGCGGGTGGCAAGTCACCCAAACGACCGCCTTCGCGAGGTTTGCACATCACACTGGCCCCATGACCATGACCCATCCTCTTGATTTGGCATTGCAACTGCAGCCCCTGTCCCCGGGGCAGCTCGAAGGGCAGACCAGCCCCGATTACTGGAACATGGTGGGGCCGTTCGGCGGCATCACGGCAGCGACCTTGGTCAAGGCCGTGATGGACCACCCGCAGCGGCTGGGCGAGCCGCTGTCGCTGACGGTGAACTACGCGGGCGCGCTCACGGCCGGCGCGTTCACGCTGCAGGTGACACCGGTGCGCACCAACCGTTCGACCCAGCACTGGACGCTGTCGGTGCTGCAGACCGATGCCGAAGGCGAGCTCGTGGTCACGACCACGGCCACCGTGGTGACGGCGGTGCGCCGCGAGACCTGGAGCATCTCCGACGAGCCCATGCCAGAAGTGGCGGCACCGGGCGACCTGCAGCGCATTGCGCCGGGCTTTGGCGTCGAATGGCTGTCGCGCTACGAGATGCGGCCCGTGCAGGGCGCGCTGCCCCGCGACTGGGATGGCGCCGAAGCCCCCAGCCTGTCGCAGCTGTGGATGCGCGACGATCCGCCGCGGCCGCTGGATTTTTGCGCGCTGGCCGCTCTGGCCGATGTATTCTTCCCGCGCGTCTGGTTGCGGCGCGCGCGCCAGGTGCCCGCGGGCACGGTGTCGATCACGGTCTACTTTCATGCCAGCCAGGCCCAGCTGCAGACCACGGGCACGGGCTATGTACTGGGCCAGGCCAGGGGCCAGGAGTTTCGCAACGGCTTTTTCGACCAGACAGCCCAGCTGTGGAACGAGGCCGGCTACCTGCTGGCGACCAGCCATCAGATTGTCTATTTCAAGGAATGAAAAGCGCGCCGCGCAAGGGAAAATGACACCATGACAGTTACCACCTCCAACGATATCCTGGTGCACACCGAAGACGGTGTCTGCACGCTCACCTTCAATCGGGTTGCAAAGAAGAACTCGATCACCCAGGCGATGTATGGCGCCATGGCCGATGCGTTGACCGCCGCGCGTGACGACGCCGCGGTGCGCGTGGTGGTGTTCCAGGGCGATCTGGCGATCTTCAGCGCGGGCAACGATCTGGGCGACTTCCTGAATGCCTCGGCCAACAGCCTTGGCGGCGAAACGCCCGTGATGCGCTTCATGTACCAGCTCGCCGATTTCCCCAAGCCGGTGATCGCCGCGGTCTGCGGTCCGGCCGTGGGCATTGGCACGACGCTGCTGCTGCATTGCGACCTGGTCTACGCGGGTGACAACGCGGCGTTCTCGCTGCCTTTCGTCAACCTGGGCCTGTGCCCCGAGTTCAGCTCCAGCCTGCTGCTGCCCCAGCTCATGGGCTACCACCGCGCGGCCGAAGCCCTGCTGCTGGGCGAGCCTTTCCTCGCCGAAGCCGCGCTCGAAGTCGGCCTGGTCAACCGCGTGGTGCCGCCCAGCGAATGCAATGCACTGGCCCAGCGCCAGGCGCGCAAGCTTGCGGCCAAGCCGCTGTCGGCGCTGATGGAATCGAAACGCTTGATGAAGTCGGGCCAGGCAGCCACGGTGCGCACGCGCATGGCCCAGGAAGGCGAGAGCTTTGGCCGCATGCTGCACGAGCCCGCGGCGCGCGAAGCGGTATCTGCGTTCATGGAAAAGCGCCATCCCGACTTCAGCAAGGTTTGAGCTGATTCGCGGTCGACTCAATGAAGCCTGGAGCTGGCAGGACGCTGCGCATGGCGGCGCATTGCCAGCACCCATGGAAGGTTGTCGGCTGCGCTGCGCGACCGGCATGTGTTTTCCATCGGGATGAAAGGTGCGTGTTGCTTTTCCGCAAAACCCTCGCACCTGTGTGATCAAGAAACGCTTGCAAGCATATGCATCATTCGAGGCGATTGGTTACTTTTCTTGCGAGATGAGGGCGTTTGTTGCCCGGATGACGTTCTAGCATGGACGCTTTCCAAGGAGAGACCATGGCCGTGCAGAACCCGTTTTTTGGCAAGCGTGAAAGCGACACTTTCACTCCCCGCAGCCCCGCCGTAGGCGTGGCATCGACCAGCAGCAGTTTTGGCGCCAGCCAGGCGGCTGGCCAAGCCGGCACGAGCGCGGTGTCGACTCCCGCCAGCGCCGCTGCGGTGGCGCAAAGCCAGGGCGGCAGCCGGTTGATCGTGGGCCCCAACATCAAGCTCAAGGGCGTGGAAATCACCGATTGCGACACGCTGGTGGTCGAAGGAACGGTGGAAGCGACGATGGATTCGCGCGTGATCGAAATTGCCGAGCAAGGCGCTTTCCATGGCACGGCCGAGATTGATGTCGCTGAAATCCGCGGTGTGTTCGACGGCACGCTGATCGTGCGCCAAAAACTGGTTATCTATGGCACGGGCAAGGTCAGCGGCAAGATCCGCTATGGCAAGGTCGTGATCGAAGAAGGCGGTGAACTCACGGGCCAGATCGAAGCCGGCTCGGCGGTCAAGACGCCGGCATTGGCGCCCAGCAGCAGCGCCGCGGGTACCAGCGTGGTGCGCGATGTCGCGGGAAGCGTGACCGCCTGACACCCACAGGCACCGTTGGCTGAGGCGGGCTGAGCCTTGCAACGGCCCTGGCGTCGCGGGTTCAATTCATTTCGCCGCGCCAGGCGCAGGAGCGCGGTCTGCCGATGCAGGCGCGGCACAACGCTTTGACCTTGCGGGGGCCTGCAGCCGCAGGCCGACAGCTCCCTCTACGCTTGAAAAGACCGGGCATCACTAAAAATTGCCGGCCCGTCATCAGGTGTGTCCATGCTGCACTTCAATTTTTCACGCCAGAGGCTGCGGTGTTGAGAACGTGCTGGGGCAAATGTTAAAATTCTGCGTTTTTCCGCATGCCGGGCGATGACATGTGGTTCCGAGCAACGCAGCCCCTGAAATTTGCCCTCAAAGCGTGGCTTCTGCGCGTTTTCCCGGTATCAGACGGTTTGAAAATTGCGAACTTGCTGATTGCGTCGGAAAATTAATATCAATTTTCTGTGCAGGGCCGGTAATTTTTGAGTAGAAAGCCGCATGAATATTTTGATCACTGGTGGAGCCGGTTACATCGGTTCGCATACTTGCGTTGAATTGCTCAATGCGGGGCACGATATAGTTGTCTTCGATAACTTTGCCAATAGCCATCCCGAGGCTTTGAAACGAGTATCGCAGATAACAAAGAAGACTTTTCCCATAGTCAAGGGAGATGTCCGTGACCAAGCGGCGCTGGAAGAAACCATCAGGCAATATTCCTGCGGTGCAGTCATCCATTTTGCCGGCCTCAAGGCGGTAGGCGAATCGGTGGAGAAACCGCTCGATTATTTCGAGAACAATGTCGTCGGCACGCTGTCGCTGCTGCGTGCGATGCAATCCACGGGCGTGAAGACCTTGGTTTTCAGTTCATCGGCCACAGTCTATGGCGAGCCGCAACAATTGCCGCTGACCGAGAGCCATCCTCTTTCCACGACGAATCCTTACGGCCGCACCAAGTTGATGGTGGAAGATATTCTGCGCGACCTGTACCGTGCCGAACCTTCGTGGCGCATTGGCATTCTGCGTTATTTCAATCCCGTGGGAGCGCACTCCAGCGGCCTGATAGGCGAAGACCCGCAAGGCATGCCCAACAATCTGATGCCCTATCTGGCACAGGTTGCGGTGGGCCGGCGCGAGCACCTCAGTGTGCTGGGCAACGATTACGACACCGCCGATGGCACCGGGGTGCGCGACTACATCCATGTGGTCGATCTGGCGCTGGGCCATCTCAAAGCATTGGAAAGCCTGGACCAGGCGCAGTGTTTTGCCGTCAACCTGGGCACGGGCGTGGGCTACAGCGTACTGGATGTGCTCAAGGCGTTCGAGGAAGCCAGCGGTCGCCCCATCCCTTACAAGATGGTGCCGCGCCGCGCCGGCGATGTTGCCGCCTGCTATGCGAGCACGGCACAGGCACAGCAGATGCTCCACTGGAGCGCGACGCGTGGCCTGGCCGAAATGTGCCGTGACCATTGGCGCTGGCAGATGAACAATCCGCAGGGATACGCATGAACCCGCACGCACGACAACCGATATCGCCCCTGTCCGCGCTGCGTTCCATCGTTGGCAACAGAAGCCTCATTTACTCGTTGGCCAAGCGCGAGGTCCTGGGGCGTTACAAGGGATCGGCGCTGGGACTGGCATGGAGCTTCTTCAATCCGGTGCTGATGCTCACCGTCTATACCTTTTTCTTTGCGGTGGTTTTCAAATCACGCTGGGGAACGGCCGGGTCGGATAGCAAGACCGAGTTTGCGGTCATATTGTTCGTAGGCATGATCATTCATGGGGTCTTTGCCGAAATTCTCAATCGTGCGCCCCGGTTGATCATTGATAACGTCAATTATGTGAAGAAGGTGGTATTCCCGGTGGAGGTGCTTCCTGCGGTGAGCATCTGCGTTGCCTTGTTTCATGCGGCTGTCAGCATGGTGGTTCTTTTGCTGGCATTCGTGATTTTCAACGGATTTCTGCAATGGACTGCGGTGTTTGTCCCCTTGGTCGTTTTGCCGCTGGTCATTCTGTCGTTCGGCGTTTCATGGTTTCTTGCCTCTCTCGGCGTTTATTTGCGGGATGTGTCGCAGACCATAGGCCTTCTGACCGCAGTGCTGCTGTTTTTGTCTCCTGTCTTCTATCCGATTTCTTCCCTGCCCGAGAACATTCGCCCGTGGATCATGGCGAATCCGCTGACCTTCATTATCGAGCAGTCGCGCGATGTGCTGATCTGGGGAAAGCTGCCGAATTTTTCCGGGCTTGCAATTTATGCAGGCATTGCCATGGTCGTCGCGTGGGTAGGTTACGCATGGTTTCAGAAAACTAAAGGTGGGTTTGCGGATGTTCTCTGATGACTTGGCGATTTCAATCGTCGGCGTATCCAAGGTCTACAACATATATGACAAGCCGCAGGACAGGCTCAAGCAGATGTTGTGGAAGCAATCCAGAAAGCTCCACGACGAATTCTGGGCGCTCAATGACATCAATTTCGATGTCAAGAAGGGCGAGACCGTGGGCATCGTCGGCCGCAATGGTTCGGGCAAATCCACTTTGCTGCAAATCATTTGCGGCACGCTCATGCCCACCTATGGTCATGTGGAACGCAGAGGACGTTTGTCTGCGCTGCTGGAACTGGGATCGGGGTTCAATCCCGATTTCACGGGGCGCGAGAACGTTTATCTGAGTGGTGCGATTCTGGGCTTGTCGAAAGACGAAGTGGATGCCCGATTCGACAAGATCGCGGCCTTTGCGGATATTGGCCAGTTCATTGACAGCCCCGTCAAGCACTACTCCAGCGGGATGTTCGCCCGATTGGCATTCGCGGTAGTCATTCACGTCGATCCGGAAATTCTGATCGTCGATGAAATCCTCGCGGTGGGCGATGCGGCCTTCCAGCGCCGCTGTCTCGCGAAGTTCTACGAAGTGCGCGACCGCGGCTGCTCCATTCTGTTCGTCTCCCACGACCAGTATCAGGTCAAGTCCGTGTGTGAAAGAGCGGTCTACCTCAAGGAAGGCCGGCAGATTCTTTTCGGTTCTGCAGGACGGGTGATCGATCAGTACATGATCGAGTTGGAAGAGCAGATCGCCGGCAGCGCCACCGGGTCGCCGAAAAAGAGCCTTCAGGAAGAATCACCTGCAGTACAGGACGCGGCGCAGGAGCCTGCGGCCCAGGAGGCGGCCGGCAGCGAATTCGCAGCCAGCGACGACAGCCACGCATCGGTCGAGCGTCTGTTCAAGATCGGCAAAGTGGAGCTGACCAATCAGGCAGGGACTGCCGTCGATGTGATCAAGACCGGTGAAAATGTGAAGCTCACATTCGACTTCGTGGCCTTGGTCGACAAGCCGCCGGAAAAAATCAGCTTCGTCTTCAACCTGTACCGGCATGACGATCTTTATCTCTGCGGGACCACGACCTTGATGGACAAGATTCCCGTTTATCAATCGTCGCAGGCCGGAAAAGTCACTATTGATTTTCCCAATTTCCCTCTGCTCAGCGGAAAGTACAAATGGCGGGTTGCCATCAATGATGATGGCGGCTTCATCACCTATGCTGAAGCCAATGAGGTGTGCCCGTTCCGGGTTGACGATGATTTCAAGGCCGTAGGCATGTTCAATGTTGACCGGGAATGGAGTTATCAGCGCTACGACACTCATCGCATAGAACAAGGAAAATAAAGTGGAAAGATTAGATACCTCGCTGGCGCCGGAACGTCCAAATATTGAAGCGTCGATTCACTTTGCCCGTTATGCGATCGCCACGCCGTTTGTCCAGGGTAAAAAGGTGCTGGACATCGCCTGCGGCGAAGGTTACGGCAGCCACCTGCTCAAGCAGGCCGGAGCCAAGCAAGTCGTCGGTGTGGATGTTTCCGACGAAGCGGTCAACCGGGCCAAGAAGTCGTTTTCTGCGCCCGGCGTCGAATTCATGGCTACGGACGCGGCCAGCGTCGAGCGCGAGTTCCCGCTCGAATATTTCGATGTGGTGGTTTCGTGCGAAACCATAGAGCATATCCAGGATCCCGCGAGATACCTTCAATCGCTCAAGAATGTGGCCAAGAAGGACGCGGTCTTCATCATCAGCTGTCCTAATGACTACTGGTATTTCCCGGAAGACCATCAGCGCAATCCGTATCATGTGCGTAAATACAATTTTGAAGAATTCAAGGAACTGACGGTCGGCATTCTGGGGAACAACGTCAGCTGGAGCGTGGGCACGGCCGTCATGGGGTTCGGGTCTACGCCCCTCGATGTCAAGAAGGATTACGAACCTGTGCCTGCGAGCTGGATGTCGTTCAAGCAGCTCGGCGGTGCCTACCTCGTCAATGGCTCGGGAGAGCTAGAAGTCACTGCGGCCAATTGCAGCTACTTCTTCGGCGTGTGGAACGCCGCCGATGCGCCCAGCGGCGCGGCGGTGTTTCCCGTGAGCATGGACTCCTATGCGCGCATGGTGCAGGCAATGGAGTCGGAGCCTGCGGTACATCCGCATGAAGCTCTGCCGGAAGCCGCGCCAGATTGCACGCACGAGTCGAACGCATTGCGCGCGCCCACCGGTGACGTGATTCCCGAGGTCCGCAAGGCCAGTTTGCTTTATGAGGCTTCGTCCGCGGAAAATCTGGTGCTGCGCGAAAGCCTGCATTTTTCAACGGGAAGTGTGCAGGCGCTGCAAACGGACGTGAATACCCTGCAGGCCCAGGCGCATACCCTCCAGGCGCAGGCCCATGCATTCCAGTCTGACGCCCATGCGCTCAAGGCCCAGGTGCATACCCTTCAGTCCGAAGTGCATGCGCTTCAGGCAGAGGTGCTGACCCATCAGGCACAGATCCGCCATCGCGAGGCCGAGGTCCAGACACTGGAAACGCAAGCGCATGCGCTCAGGGGTGAATTGAATGCTTTCGCGGCAGAGGTGCCGGTATTGCAGGCCGAAATCGAGCGTTTGACCGTCGAATGCGCAATCATGCGCGTTTCGCACGATCGCTATGTGCGTTTGCGCAATATCGTTCCGCAGCCCGTGCGGACCCTGGCGCTCAAGGTGGCACGAGCTGTTCGCAGGTAAGAACAAGAATGAATGATCACGATTTTGGTTTTGTTCCCGGTCTGGAACGTGGAACTTACATATTCGACAAGGCGCATGCTCTTCTGGCCGTCGACGCCTGGAAGGAGATTGGCCCGAATATCGGAAGAAATGGTGAGAATCTGACGATCTCCTTTCTTTCGCTGAATCGTGCATCATTGTCGATCAAGCTTCTGCAGTCGATTGAAAAATGGATTCCGGGTTTTGCGGGCGAGGTGTTGATTGTCGACAACGGTTCCGTGCAGGAAGAGCTCGCACTGCTGCGCAATTTCTGTTCCGGGATGACCTGCCGTCACCGTATTGTCGAGCTGGATAAGAACTACGGCGTTTCCGGCGGAAGAAACAGAACGCTTCCTCATGTGCAGACCGAATGGCTGATGTGTCTGGATAATGACATATATTTCACTGCCAATCCACTGCTGAAGCTTCAGCAGGATCTGGCCGTCTTGGGATGCCATTTCATCAGCTTGCCATTGCTCGAGCCCGATGGTGATACGCTTTTTGCCCGCGGCGGACATCTTTTTGTTTCACACTACGATCGCCAACTGCATATTGGCGCCGGCAGTGCTGTCGTTGCGCAGAAGATCCAGAACAAGATGGGCCATCCCTTCTTGAGCACGTTCCTGTTCGGCGGCGCATGTGTGCTCAAAAAGGAGACTTTCCTGCTCGTGGGCGGATACGATGAAGGAATGTTTGTCGGGTTTGAAGACATAGACTTCTCCATCCGACTTTTCCAATCGGGTTACAAGGTCGGCACCGCCTCTGAATGCTTTCTCATTCATGACCATCCGATTCCAGATTCAAATGCCGATCGGGATTATGAAAGAGAACGTTTTTCACGCCGGGTGCTGAAGCAATCCGCCGCGCATCTGGAGAGAAAGCATGGTTTTTCGATCTGGAGTGACGTGGTCGATATCTGGCTTGCCTCGCGTCAAAATGAACTCGGCCTACATAGTGATGCAGTAGCGCCGCCAGTGCTCGCGAATCAGTGCGGAAATCGCAGCGGAAAAACAAAGATTGCGCTGATCATCGATACGGATAATTGGGCGTTTGGAAATATTGCGCGACAGCTGCAAAACCATCTGTCCCATCGTTTCGAGTTTATCGTGATTCCCATGGACATCATTGATAACATCGATCAAGTGTTCGTGTTGGCGCGCGATTGCGAGGTGGTGCACTTCTTCTGGCGTGAACACCTGACCTTGATTGGAACGCCTTACTTCAAGAGTTATGCTGAAAATCTTGGCATGTCTTATGAAAGTTTTCATGAGCGTTTCATTGCCAGCAAGCAGCTCAGTACCAGCATCTATGACCATCTGCTGCTGCAACCGCAAGATCTGAGTGCCCGTACCCATATTTTTTCCGAGGTGCTTTCCGGCTATACGGTAGGCTCGGAGAAACTCCAGGCCATTTACTCCCAGGTCCCGGGCTATCCCGCGCCCACGGCCTTGATCGAGGACGGTGTCGACCTGCACAAGTTCAAGCCTCTCAACCTGGAGCGCCTCCAGGAAGTCGGCAGGCGTGCGCTGGTGATCGGCTGGGTGGGCAACAGCAAATGGGCCGGTGAACTCGAGGACTTCAAGGGGGTGCACTCGATTCTCAAACCGGCTATTGAACGCCTGCAGAGCGAAGGCATTGCCGTCACAAGCCTTTTTGCGGATCGCCAGGAAAGATTCATTCCGCACGATCAGATGCCGGAGTACTACAGCAAGATCGATCTCTATGTCTGCACGTCAAAGATAGAAGGCACGCCGAATCCGGTGCTCGAGGCCATGGCCTGTGGCGTGCCCGTGGTCAGCACCGATGTGGGTATCGTGCCCCAGGTTTTTGGTGAGTTGCAGAAGAAGTTCATCCTGCCCGAGCGCAGCGTGGAAGCGCTCATGGACAGCGTACGCGCCATCGTGCAGGAGCCAGAACTGCTCACGCGCCTGTCGCAGGAGAACATGGAGCGCATCAAGGCCTGGGACTGGTCTTCCAAGGCCCAGAAATTCGGCGCCTATTTCGACCAGCTGATTGCAGCGAGGAAAGCCGACGGCATGCGCCGGCCGTCCTGACTCAGTTCTTTTGCGCCGCTGCGGATGGGGCGTTGCGCTCTATGGCCTGGCGCCAGGCCGCGATCTGCGCGTTCTCCGGCAAGGCCTGGGGCTTGCCTTCGCTGTCGATGGCGACATAGGTCAGCAGCGCTTCGGTCACTTTGACAAAGCGGCCCTGGTCGTGGAAGCGCTCGGCATAGACTTCGACGTCCACGGTGACGGACGTGCGGCCCACGCGGCGCACGCTCGAATAGAACGACAGGATGTCGCCCACGCGCACCGGCTGCTTGAAGATGAATTCATTGACGGCCACGGTGACCATGCGCTGGCCTATGCGCGAGGGCAGCACCGAACCGGCGAGATCGACCTGCGCCATGACCCAGCCGCCGAAGATGTCGCCGTTGGCGTTGACATCGGCGGGCATGGGAATCACCTTGAGCACGAGATCCTTATCTGCGGGCAATGGGTGGGGAGGAAGGTCTGGACGCGGAGGCATTGGCACAATCAGGAATATAACAACAGGAATTGTCCCCGATGCGCCGCTCTGCCGAATCTTCTCAGGATTTACCCGTACCCGCTTCCCCAGCTTCCGGCGCCGATTGGGCGACGCTCAAGCGCCTGCTGCCCTATCTGTGGGAATACAAGTGGCGCGTGCTCGCGGCGCTGCTGTTCATGGTCGCGGCCAAGGTGGCCAACGTGGGCGTGCCCGTGCTGCTCAAGGAACTGGTCGACGCGCTCACGCTCAAGCCCGGCGATGCGGCCGCGGTGCTGGTCGTGCCCGCGGCCATGCTGCTGGCCTATGGCGCGCTGCGCTTTTCCACTTCGCTGTTCACCGAGCTGCGCGACCTGGTGTTTGCCAAGGCCACCCAGGGCGCGGCGCGCAGCATCGCGCTCACGACCTTCGAGCATCTGCATGCGCTGAGCCTGCGCTTTCACCTCGAGCGCCAGACCGGCGGCATGACGCGCGACATCGAGCGCGGCGTGCGCAGCACCGAGTCGCTGATCTCGTATTCGCTCTACAGCATCCTGCCGACGCTGATCGAGATGACGCTGGTGCTGACCATCCTGGCGCTGCGTTTCGACGTCTGGTTCGCGGTGATCACGCTGGTCGCGCTGGCGCTGTACATCGTGTTCACAGTGCAGGTGACCGGCTGGCGCACGCGCTTTCGCCGCGAGGCCAATGCCCAGGAGTCGGCAGCCCATACCAAGGCCGTGGACTCGCTGCTGAACTACGAGACCGTCAAGTACTTCAACAACGAGGCGTTCGAGGCGCGGCGCTACGACGAGAACCTCGAGGAGCTGCGCCGCGTGCGCCTCAAGAGCCAGACCACGCTGAGCCTGCTCAACGCGGGCCAGCAGATCATCATTGCCACGGCGCTGGTCGCCATTCTGTGGCGCGCCACGCAGGGCGTGGTCGACGGCCGGCTGACGCTGGGCGATCTGGTGATGGTCAATGCCTTCATGATCCAGCTGTACATACCGCTGAATTTCCTGGGCGTGATCTACCGCGAGATCAAGCAGAGCCTGGTCGATCTGGACCGGATGTTCGTGCTCATGGACCGCGAACGCGAAGTCGCCGACGCGCCCGATGCCCGGCCGCTGCAATCCGCAGTCCAGCCCGCGGTGCGCTTCGACGACGTGCATTTCGCCTATGACCCCGCGCGGCCCATCCTGCGCGGCGTGAGCTTCGAGATTCCCGCGGGCAGGACCGTGGCCGTGGTCGGCCCTTCGGGCTCGGGCAAGTCGACGCTGGCGCGCCTGCTGTTCCGCTTCTATGACGTGCAGCAGGGCCGGGTGACGATAGCCGGCGAGGACATCCGCGGCCTGACCCAGGCCAGCGTGCGCCAGGCGATAGGCATCGTTCCCCAGGACACGGTGCTGTTCAACGACAGCGTCGAATACAACATCGCCTACGGCCGCCCCGGCGCCAGCCATGACGAGGTGGTCGCCGCGGCGCGCGCCGCTCGCATCCATGACTTCATTGCCGGCACGCCCCAGGGCTATGCGACGCGCGTGGGCGAGCGCGGGCTCAAGCTGTCGGGCGGTGAAAAGCAGCGCGTGGCGATTGCGCGCACGCTGCTCAAGAACCCGCCCATCCTGATCTTCGACGAAGCCACGTCGGCGCTGGACTCGGCCAACGAGCGCGCGATCCAGGCAGAACTGCAGAGCGCGGCGCGCAACAAGACCACGCTGCTGATCGCCCACCGGCTGTCGACCGTGGTCGATGCACACGAGATCCTGGTGCTCGACGCAGGCCAGATTCTCGAGCGCGGAAACCATGGACAGCTGCTGGCGCTGGGCGGACGCTATGCGCAGATGTGGGCGCTGCAGCAGAGCCAGTCGGTGGGCGAGGGCGCCCCAGCCGTGCTGGCCTGAGGCCGGGAGCAACAGGGTGGACAATGCATTTTTTTGTGCCTTGCCCTCCACCATGAAACCTGTACTGCTTGCACTGAACCATCTTTCCCCCGCGCACCTGGACCAGCTGGCCGGGGCGTTTCCCACGCTGGAGCTGGTCAACCAGCCCGATGTAACGAAGTGGGACGCAACCATTGCCGCGGTCGGCGCGCGCGTGCGGGCGGTGCTGACGCTGGGCTCGTCGGGCCTGAGCGCGGCCCACATGCAGGCCATGCCGGGGATGACGCTGGTAAGCGCGCTGGGCGTGGGCTATGAAAACATCGATGTCGCGCATGCGCATGCCCAGGGCATCGCGGTGGCCAATGGCGCGGGCACCAACGACGAATGCGTGGCCGACCATGCAATGGGTCTGATGCTGGCTTCCATGCGCGGCATCGTGCGCCTGGACCGTCTGACGCGCGCAGGCGTCTGGCGCACGGCCTTGTCGATTCCGCCGCATGTCTCGCACAAGCGCCTGGGCATCGTCGGTCTGGGCACCATAGGCGCGCGCATTGCCCAGCGCGCGCTGGGCTTCGAGATGGAAGTCGGCTATCACAACCGGCGCCGACGCGAAGGCGTGGCCTACCGCTACTTCGACGATCTGCTGGCGCTGGCGACCTGGGCCGATATCCTGCTGGTGGCGATTCCCGGCGGCGCCGCGACGCGCCATCTGGTGAATCCCCAGGTGCTCGATGCGCTCGGGCCGAACGGTCATCTCGTGAACATCGCGCGCGGCAGCGTGGTCGATACCGCGGCGCTGGCGGCAGCCATACGCGCGGGCCGGATCGCGGGCGCGGGCCTCGATGTCTACGAAAGCGAGCCGCTGCCGCCGGCCGAGCTGCTCGATCTCGATGCCGTGGTGCTCACGCCCCATGTGGGCGGCTGGTCGCCCGAAGCCGTGCAGGCGTCGATAGACCGCTTCGTGGCGAATCTGCGCTGCCATCTGGAAGGGCGGCCGCTGGTTTCGCCGGTGATATGAAGCACCCCCTGAGCCGCTGACGCGGCCTGGACACGCGTGCGGGCAGGGGGCGCGGTTGCTGGCTTACGGCTTGCGTGCCGCAATCGCCTTCTCGGCCTTGGCCACGAGATCATTGCCGATCTGGCCCTTCCACTTGTCATAGACCGGGCGCGTGGTCTTGACGAAGGCATCGCGCTCGGCGGGGCTCAGCTGGGTCACGGTCACGCCCATGCCGGCGATTTCCTTGAGCACGGGCTTGTCGGCTTCGACCAGGCCCTTGCGTGCAATGGCGATCTCCTGCTTGCCGGCGTCGAGCGCGGCCTGGCGCACGATGGCCTGGTCGGCCGGCGTCCACGAAGCCCAGATGTCCTTGTTGACGACGAACACCAGCGGGTCGGCCATGTAGCCCCAGGTGGTCACATATTTCTGGCCCACGGTGTGCATCTTCAGCACGGTGAACATGAACAGCGGATTTTCCTGGCCGTCGACCGCGCCGCTGGCCAGCGCGGGCTGGGCGTCGGCCCAGCTCATCTGCGTGGGGTTGGCGCCCAGCGCGCTGAACATGTCGGAGAAGATAGGCGAGCCGACGACGCGGATCTTCAGGCCCTTGAGGTCTTCGGGCTTGCGGATCGCACGCTTGGAGTTGCTGACTTCACGGTAGCCGTTCTCGCCCCAGGCCAGCGGCACGACACCGGCCTTCTCGAGGTTCTTGAAGATTTCCTGGCCGACTTCGCCCTGCGTCAGCGCGTCCACGGCCGCGTAGTCGGGCATCAGGAACGGCAGCGAGAACAGGTTCAGCGACTTGACCTGGGGCGACCAGTTGATGGTCGAGCCCACGGCCATGTCGATCACGCCCTGGCGCAGCGCGCTGAATTCGCGCGTCTGGTCGCCCTGGATCAGAGAAACGCCGGGATAGAGCTTGATGTTGATGCGTCCCTGGGTGCGCTCCTTGACCAGCTTGCCCCAGATTTCACCGGCCTGGCCCCAGGGAGATGGCGGGCCGAGCACCAGCGACATGCGGTACTCGCTCTTGTAGTTCTGGGCCAGTGCCGCCGGAGCGGTGAAGGCCAGGGCCGCGGCCGCGGCGACCGCGGTGGTCAGAAAGCTGCGCAGTTTCATGTTGTCTCCTAGGTGGTTTGATTCGGTTGCTTGCTCAGGATATGGCCCTTGAAACTGGCGGGTTCCAGCTCAGGGGCAGCGAGGAAGGGCCGCCCCGCACCGAGGCTGCCGTCCCTAGCCGGGCGCCCCCCTCCACCGCAGGATGAGAGGGGAAGCGGGGGACGGCCCCTGCCGCGTGAGCCGCTCAGGGGGTGTTTCCATTTCAATAGCCCAGTTTGTGGGGCAGCCAAAGGGCCAGCTGCGGGAAGGCAATGACCAGCAGCATCACGATGAACATTGCCAGCAGCATGGGGCCGACCCAGCGCACGGTTGACTCCATGCGCACGCCGGCAATGCGGCACGAGACCATCAGGTTCACGGCCAGCGGCGGCGTGAACTGGCCCAGCGCCACCTTGAGCGTCAGGATCACGCCGAACCAGACGGGGTCCCACTGGTAGTGCTGCATGATGGGCAGCAGCAGCGGCACGAAGATCAGGAACACCGAGATGCCGTCGAGAAACATGCCGACGGTGATCAAGAGCAGGATCAGCAGCGCGAGCACGCCGTATTCGCCCAGGCCCGAGTTGACGATGGCGTTGGCCACGGGATCGATCACCCCCAGCGTCGACAGCGAGAACGCGAAGATGCCGGCCAGCGAGACCACGAGCAGGATCACGGCGGACAGTTCGCCGGCTTCGCGCAGGATGGGGAACAGGTCGCGCACCGAGATGGTGCGGTGAATCACCATGCCGACGAACAATCCGTAGAACACCGCGACCACCGCGGCTTCGGTGGGTGTGAACCAGCCGGCGCGCATGCCGCCCAGGATCAGCACTGGCGCGGCCAGGCCCCAGGCGGCTTCGCGCAGGCTTTTCCAGAACGCCGGGCGCGGTAGCGTGGCTTCCAGCGCGCCCATCTTGTGGCGGCGCGACAGCCAGACGGCGGGAACGATCAGCGCGATGCCGGCCAGCACCCCAGGAATCATGCCCGCCGCAAACAGCGCGGGCACCGAAGCGCCAGGCACCAGCACCGAATAGATGATGAACGCGACCGAAGGCGGAATCAGGATGTCGGTAGCGGCGGCGGCACCGACCACGCTGGCCGAGAACGAGCCGGGGTAGCCCGCGCGGCTCATGGCGGCAATCATCACCCCGCCCACGGCCGCGGCATTGGCCGGGCCCGAGCCCGAAATGCCGCCCAGGAACATGGCCACGGCAATCGCCACCAGCGGCAGCATGCCCGGGCCGCGACCGACGATGGCAATTGCGAAGTTCACCAACCGCAGCGCGACGCCCGAGCGGTCGAAGATCGCGCCCACGAGCACGAACATGGGAATTGCCAGCAGCGGGTACTTGCCCAGGCCGGCGTAGAAATTCTGCGGCACGGCCAGCAGGCCGAACCATTGGGCGTCGGCATTGGCCAGCGCAATGCAGGCCGCGCCCGCCAGACCCAGCGCGGCGCCAATCGGCACGCCCGCGCTCATCAGCAGCACGAAGGCCACGAACAGCAGTGTGGCGATCATGGCTGGGGACCTGTGGTGGATTGTTCTGTGGCGTCTTCGGCCGCGGCCTGCAGGCCCTGGCGGCGATAGAGTCCTAGCGCGCGCGCCACGATCAGCGCGGAGAACACCGGCAGCCACATCGAGTACCACCATTGCGGCACGCCTATGCCGGGCGAGGTTTCTTCAAAGCGGAAGTCGTCCCAGACCACGCGCAGGCTCAACACGGCAATCAGCGTGAACAGCAAGGCGACCAGTATCGCGCCCAGGCGCGCCAGACGCCGGCGGCGCTGCACCGTGCCGCCATGGGAGAAGTATTCGATGCGGATGTGCTGGTCGCGCGCCACGGCCGCCGAGCCCGCGACCATGGCCAGCAGGATCATCAGGAAGACCGAGATTTCCTCGGTCCAGGCAAAGGAGGAATTGGTGAGATAGCGCACCAGCACGTTGGCAAAGGTGATCAGTGCCAGTGCGGCCATGATGATCACAGTGAGCCAATCTTCGATGCGCAGGGAGCGGGGAGGGGCCGACGCGTCGTGGTCGGCGGGCGATTGGTCAGAGGGCATGGGCGCGGGCAGTCAGGAAAACGCGTAACAACGCAGAGAAGACGTTCGCCTGGCCCGCGGGTGTCGTGTACCTGGGGACCTGACGCGTGCCCTCCGGGTGGGGAGGGCAAATCATTATCCGGTCCGCTTTCGTCGCTGACCATGCGGGTTGCCCCGAGGCAGCGGGCCTTGGCGCGCGGATAATGCGGTGATGGAAACCAAATGGCTAGAAGATTTTGTGAGCTTGGCTGAAACCCGCAGTTTCAGCCGCTCTGCGCAATTGCGGCATGTGACCCAGCCCGCGTTTTCCCGCCGCATCCAGGCGCTGGAAGCCTGGGCCGGGACCGACCTGGTCGATCGCAGCTCCTACCCGACGCGGCTCACGCCCGCGGGCAAGACCATGTACGAGCAGGCGCTGGAGATGCTGCAGTCGCTGCAGAGCACGCGCAGCATGTTGCGCGCGCACGTCAGTGCGGGCAAGGGCATGATAGGTTTTGCGGTGCCGCACACGCTGGCCTTCACTTTTTTTCCTGCCTGGGTGTCGAACCTGCACGGGCTGTTCGGGCCGTTCCGCAGCCGGTTGTTCGCGCTCAATGTGCACGATGCGGTGATGCGGCTGGTCGAAGGCGGCTGCGATCTGCTGATCGCCTACCACCACCCGTCCCAGCCTTTCCAGCTTGACCCCGATCGCTATGAAATGGTGAGTCTGGGGGAGGAAATCCTTGCGCCCTATGTCAAGCCCGATGCCCAGGGCCGGCCGCTGCATGTATTGCCCGGAACCCAGTCCCAGCCTCTGCCGTACCTGGGCTATGCCTCGGGCGCCTATCTGGGCCAGGTGACCGAGTTGATTCTCAAGCAGGCCGGCGAAGCCATCCATCTGGAGCGGGTCTACGAAACCGACATGGCCGAAGGTCTCAAGGCCATGGCGCTCGAAGGCCATGGTGTCGCATTTTTGCCTTACAGCGCGGTGCGCAACGAACTGCAGTCCGGGCGCCTGGTCAGCGCCGAACCGCTGGGCGTGGAGTCCTTCCGTATGCCCATGGATGTGCGCGCTTACCGTCAGAAACCCACGGCCAAGGACGCACCCAAGGGTGTGGCGCAGAATCTCTGGGCGTTTTTGCTCGAGCACGGCAATACGCTGGAACTAGGGTAAGCCGGGGCGTCGTCGGGCCGCCCGGCCAGTAGCATGGAGCGTGGGCCCGATTTTTGCTAGGTGTTTACCCTGGAAGAACGGCGTTTACGCCTTGTTTGACATGGATCCTTGTGGGTTATAGCTATTGGTTTCTTGTGACAGTAGCAAAATGCCTCTAAAGTGAATTATTGAAACAAGCCCACGCGCGTTCCGGCGTTGCTTTTTTATCCGCAGTCATCAGAGGAGAAGGTATGAAGAAACATTTGTTGGCAGTTGCCGTCATGGGTTTGCTCGCGGGCACGGTCATGGCTCAGACCAATGACACCCTGGCGAAAATCAAATCCTCGGGTTCGATCACGCTGGGCGTGCGCGAGTCTTCTGGCGCACTGGCCTATACCCTTGGTGACGGCAAGTATGTCGGCTTCCATACCGAAATGGCCGAACGCGTCGCGCGCGACCTGCAAAAGCAACTCGGTCTGACCAAGCTGGAAATCAAGTTCCAGCCCGTCACTTCGCAGAACCGCATCCCGCTGGTGACCAACGGCACCGTTGACCTCGAGTGCGGCTCGACCACCAACGACACCAACCGCCAGAAGGATGTCGACTTCGCCATGACCACCTACATGGAAGAAGTGCGCATTGCGGTGAAGGCCAACTCGGGCATCAACGCCATCAAGGACCTGAACGGCAAGGCCGTGGCCACGACCACGGGCACCACTTCGGTGCAGATCCTGCGCAAGAACGAACGCGCCCAGGGCATAGACTTCAAGGAAGTCATGGGCAAGGACCACGCCGACAGCTTCCTGCTGCTCGAAACGGGCCGCGCCGATGCGTTCGTGATGGACGGCTCCATCCTGGCCGGCAACATCTCCAAGTCCAAGAGCCCCAACGATTTCAAGATCGTCGGCGAAGTGCTGTCGGTCGAGCCGATTGCCTGCATGCTGCGCAAGAACGACACCGCTTTCCTGAAGGCCGTCGACACCAGCATCCAGCGCCAGGTC
>Ga0308165_1000390_pt1 | contig 86732 bp, 82 predicted proteins | sample PhyWR2_FD_201032 | JGI IMG/M metagenome (GOLD analysis project Ga0308165, IMG submission 201032) | Phyllosphere microbial communities from UC Gill Tract Community Farm, Albany, California, United States - DLSLW.R2 | ecosystem: Host-associated > Plants > Phyllosphere > Unclassified | place: USA... | reverse complement strand
TGGAACGGCCCCCTGAATCTCAGGACACAGTCACCCACCTAAGATAAGAGGTAGGCATATGACTGTATTTATGACCAACATGAAGTCTGAGAGTGCATCGGAGGTGGTCGGGCCAGAGCGGCGCAGGCGCTGGTCTCTGCAAGACAAGCTGCAGATGGTCCGCGAAAGCTATGAGCCAGGTAACTCTGTTTCCATGGTTGCCCGGCGCCACGAAGTGAACCCGAATCAGCTGTTCCAGTGGCGAAAGCTGCACCAGGCCGGAGCCCTGTCGGCCGTGTCCGCAGGCGAGGCAGTGGTTCCTGCATCGGAGCTTGCGAAGGCGCTCCAGGAGATCAAGGCCTTGCAACGGGTGCTGGGCAAGAAGACCCTGGAGAACGAGATCTTGAAGGAAGCGGTGGAGTACGGCCGAGCAAAAAACTGGATTGCGCGCTCGCCCTTGTTGCCGGAGGACGACCGTTGAAGCCGGTCTGCGAAGTCCTCGGCGTAGCGCGCTCGGGAGCAACGGCACGACGGGCTCGGCCTGCAGATTGGCGTGATGGCCGCTCGGCACGTCGCACGAGCGATGAAGAATTGGTCGGCGAGTTGCGCGAGGCAGTTGCTCATCTGCCGAGCTACGGCTACCGACGTGCCTGGGGCGTACTGCGTCGTCAGCGCGAAGCGCGCCAAGCCCCAGCGATCAACCTGAAGCGAGTCCACCGAGTTATGCGTACGCATGGCTTGCTCCTGGCAAGCAAGCCAGTGCAGCCACGCCCGCAGCGCCGCCATGAAGGCCGCGTGGCTGTCGACGCGAGCGACCGGCGATGGTGCTCTGATGGCTTTGAGTTCAGGTGCGATAACGGCGAGCCGGTGCGCGCTACATTCGCGCTGGACTGCTGCGACCGCGAAGCGATGAGTTGGACCGCAACCACCGCAGCGCAAACAGGCGACATCGTGCGCGACGTAATGCTGGCAGCCGTGGAGCATCGGTTCGGGCAATCATTGCCCGAGAGTCCCATCGAGTGGTTGACCGACAACGGAGCGCCTTACGTCGCCCGGCATACGCGGGCCTTTGCGCTGGACATCGGCCTGCAGCCTTTGACTACGCCGGTATGCTCGCCGCAGAGCAACGGAATGGCGGAATCGTTTGTGAAGACCATGAAGCGCGATTACATCGCCTTCATGCCCAAGCCCGATGCGCGCACGGCGATTGCCAACCTGAGGCTCGCCTTCGAGCATTACAACGAACACCATCCCCATAGTGCCTTGAAATACCGCTCGCCGCGCGAATTCAGGCAGTTGAGAAGTTCCCGAAACCAAGGGTGACTTGGTGTCCTGAGATACGGGTGGCAGTCCAAGCACGGGTATTCCATTGGCAACTTGCGTTCCAGCAATTTGTGGGAGGATACGGAGTACACCTACGAAGTTGCTCCACCCCAAACGTTTGACATCGCGATGGTGCACGACCGCCCCGAGGCATGGGGCGCGCATGTGATGGTTTGTGTGGGGAACAACCTATTTCTGCATCTGTCCGGACGCATTGGTAGGCCAGCTGTTGAATCCTTGGATGAGGTCATGGCCCGCCCTTACTACCAGTACCTTATTGGCTTCAAGCGGTGCCATTCCCCCAGCCCGACTTTGGGCAAAGACGAATGACAGGTATGGGAATAGGCTGAGCGGCATCAACCAATCGATAGTCGTCTTCGGAGAGCGTCTGCTGACGGCGAGCTATTAGGAGACGTTCCATGCAGGAAAGCAAGCGCTCTTGGAAACCGTGCGGACTGCGCCGCATCTGCGCAATCTCGCTTGGTTTTTTTGCCGCAATTACGTTCGCGCGAGCTACCGAAGAGCCTACGCAACAGCTTGCGACACCTAGTGGCACGGTGTACCGAAACATCGCGGGCCGCGACCTTCGAGTATTCGAGTTTCCGCCGCAGGCCGCCTCGGATAGCGCACGGCCTGCCATTCTTTTTGTGCAAGGCGGCGCATGGACGCGTGGCAGCCCTGAGCAACTCTTCAGGTCTGCGCGATACTTTTCAGACAAGGGATTCGTATCTGTAGTTCTTGAATACAGACTGGCAGACGCAACGAATTCGCCAGTCGAATCATTCTCGGATGTGTGCCATGCACTCGCGTTCATGAGGAAGAATGCCGAAAAGCTTGGTATCGCACCATCGCGGATTGCCCTCTGGGGAATTTCGTCGAGCGGTCAACTTGTGGCTTCTGCGGCGACGGTCGGTTGCAATTCTGTAGACGGCAGCACTGGCAATGACGGCCCTGACGCCTTGCTTCTGGTCTCGCCCGTAGTGGATGCCGTCGCCGACGGGTTATTTCGTGACCTGATGAAAGGACACGGCAAACCCTCGTCCTTTTCGCCCATGCACACCTTAACCAATCGCATCGCGCCCACGCTCATCATGCAGGGAGACGTCGATAAGACCACACCTATTGATAGGAGTAGGGCATTCTGCGACCGAGCGCGGAGTGTCGCCAGCCATTGCGAACTCATAGCTCTTGCGGGCCAGGGGCACGTGCTTGATAAATCAGCGCGGGACCAAGTACTAGACCGCCAGGCGAGGTTTCTTCGGGAGCTCTGGAAGTGACCTGATGACCGACTACTTTGGGTTGCATCGGCCGGCTGAATCCACAGTCGAAAGCCGTCAGTGACGATAGGACCGCAGCCTCCACAGCTGAATCCAGACCCACAAAGCAAAAACCACCTGACACCAACGGCATCAAGTGGTTTTTCCCCCTGCCCTCCCCCAGCGCCCTCACGAGCGCCAGGAGCCGCTGAAGATCAGTGGAACTGCTCTTCTTCGGTGGAACCGGTCAAGGCCTTCACGCTCGACGTGCCGCCCTGGATCACCGTGGTCACATCGTCGAAGTAGCCCGCGCCCACTTCCTGCTGGTGCGACACGAAGGTGTAGCCCTTTTCACGCGCGGCGAATTCTGGTTCCTGGACCATGTTCACGTAGTGCTTCATGCCTTCGCCGTTGGCGTAGGCGTGGGCGAACTGGAAGGTGTTGAACCAGTTGATGTGGATGCCGGCCAGCGTGATGAACTGGTACTTGTAGCCCATGGCCGAGAGTTCTTCCTGGAAGGAAGCAATTGTCTTGTCGTCGAGGTTCTTCTTCCAGTTGAACGATGGCGAGCAGTTGTAGCTCAGCAGCTTGCCGGGGCAGGCGGCATGCACGGCCTGGGCGAATTCGCGGGCAAAGCCCAGATCGGGCGTACCGGTTTCGCACCACACCAGGTCGGCGTAGGGAGCGTAGGCCACGCCGCGGCTGATCGCCTGCTCGACACCGTTGCGCACGCGGTAGAAACCTTCCTGGGTACGCTCGCCGGTCAGGAACGGCTTGTCATTCGCGTCGTGGTCGGAAGTGATCAGGTTCGCGGCTTCGGCATCGGTGCGCGCCAGGATCAGCGTGGGCACGCCCATCACGTCTGCGGCAAAGCGTGCCGACTTCAGCTTCTCGATCGCTTCCTGCGTGGGCACCAGCACCTTGCCGCCCATGTGGCCGCACTTCTTCACTGCAGCGAGCTGGTCTTCGAAGTGCACGCCGGCAGCGCCCGCGGCAATCATGTTCTTCATCAGCTCGAACGCATTGAGCACGCCACCAAAACCGGCTTCGGCATCGGCCACGATGGGCAGGAAGTAGTCGATGAACTCAGCGTCGCCGGGGTTCAGGCCGCGGCCCCACTGGATTTCATCGGCGCGCTTGAAGGTGTTGTTGATGCGGCGAACCATGGTGGGCACCGAATCGTAGGCGTACAGCGACTGGTCGGGGTACATGGTCTCGGAGCTGTTGCCGTCGGCGGCGACTTGCCAGCCCGACAGGTACACGGCTTCGAGGCCGGCCTTGGCCTGCTGCATCGCCTGGCCGGCGGAGATCGCACCGAACGAATTCACATAGCCCTTCTTGGCGCCGCCGTTGACCTTTTGCCAGAGCTTTTCAGCGCCGCGCTGGGCCAGCGTGTGCTCGGGTTGCAGACTGCCGCGCAGGCGGACCACGTCGGCGGCAGAGTAGCCGCGCTTGATGCCTTTCCAGCGGGGGTTTTGCGCCCAGTCCTTTTCCAGTGCGGCGATTTGCTGTTCACGGCTCAGTTGTTGCGTCAGCGATTGGGGCATGTTGTTTCTCCAAGGACTCAAGGTTGATGAACTTCGCGGGAGCATTTCTGCCGCCCTTGGAGACTACTTTAAATTTATTTCAGAAAAATAGTATGAGTCTTATGTCTTATATAAGAGATAAGAGTTGTATATAAATCAATGACTTGCAATCGTTTTTCGCATTGCGAAACAACATTTCTCGTATTGATATTTTTTTGTGCGCTGCAGCATTTGTCTTTTCCACATTATGAAAACGATATTTCAGCAGGCAAAATTTGCTTGGGCTGGTCGCTATCCGGGACAGCGCCGATGCGCCCACAGGCTAGGCGCAGACGGAAAATAGAATGCAGGCATGGGCCGCCCGCGCCTGGCGAATACACGCGTGGCCGGGGCAGCGAGAAAATGGGTCGTCAAGGCAGTGCGCGCTGCGCGGCGATGACTAGGCTTGCCCCGCCCGGTTGTCGACATGTGGCGTGCCAGGTGCAGATCGCCAGCGTCCGCAAAGCCTGGTCGCTCAGCCGCGGATCTCTTCGGAAAGAACTTCCCAGCGGTCGCCGACACGGCGCCAGTATTGGCGCAGGGGCAAGGTCTTGGCGGCTTTGCGGCTGCCGATCTGCATGTCGACGATGCGCACTTCGCCTTGCGTATCCTTCCAGGAATAGACCGACAGGTCCTGCACGCCAATGTCGGCGATGCGGAAGAACTCCAGCAGGCGGGCCCTGGGCGCATGTTCAGCTCCGGGCTCCTGTCCGTACATTTTCGCGAGAAGCAGCGGATCGGCGCTTTTCCAGGCCTGTTGCCAGTTGTCCAATACATGCACGAAGGTATCGGCGGTCTTGGCATTCGCGCGTTCGGACGGCACGGTCCACTGCAGCTTGTCGCGTATCAGCACCGGTGTCTGCCGATCAAGCGTCTTCATCAGCAGGATAAGGTCGGGATTGGCCAGCACGATGCAGCCGTCGCTGGCTTCGGGCAGGCGCGCAAACTGGTCGGGCGGTGAGCCATGCAACCAGATGCCGTCGCCAGATCGTTCCACGGACTTGTCCCAGTCATTGGGGTAGTTGAGCGTCAGCGCCCCCTTGCCATAGAACTCAGGCAGGCGCGGCCCCGGAATCTGGCGGCCGATGAAGTACACACCCTGCGGCGTGCGCTGGTCGCCTTCGAGCGTCTTGCCCATGCCGAACTTGCCGATCGAGATGTAGAAGTCGCCGATCAGGCGCAGCCTGCCCTTCTCATGACGGAAAAGGTAGAGCCTGGACTTGCTCGCATCGATGGCCACGGCATGGCGCACCGATGCGCCCAGCGCCTGGAACTCGCGCGGCACGCTGCCTGCCGGCGCCGGCAGCACGCCGGCGCCATGCACGCGGCGCTGGAGTTCCTTTTGCAAGCCATGCGCCTGCTCCTGCAATTCCTGCGGTGGCGCAGGCGTCGCCTTGGGGTCGGCCGGCACATGCTTGACCAGCAGCTGCGTGACTTCGGACGTGGGGGCATTCGCCCATCCGGTCATGCGCCCGGTCTTGAAGCGCAGCAGATCCGCATAGACCAGTTGGGCAGCGCGAAAGTTTGGAACATCCGCGGTGAGTTGGGCCGCCCCCTTCAGCGCCGCGTCCAGTTCCTGGCGTTTGACCAACTGGACGATCTCCAGCAGGCGCGCTTCGGCGGTATCGGGAACCAGGGGCGTTGCGGACGTGGAAACGGCTAGCGCGCCGGCCGCTCCCGCGGCACCGGCTGCGGCGGCAATTTTGGCGCGGGTCCCGGGCTTGGGCTCGACCGCGCGTTTGGCGGGTTTCACCGACGTGTCCAGCTTGGAGAACTTGGCCGGCTTGGCAACCGACTTCGACTTCTCGTGCCTCGCCTGCGCCTGGGCGGTCGAAACAAAGGCCGTACTGCCGCCAATCATGCATAGCAACAGCAGCGCTCGACAAAACGACCTTCTCATCAATATTCTCGACAGTTCTCTTCTACAGGCGATGCGCGCGGAGACGGGGAAAACGGTCGGCTTCAGCCGCCCGTGCTTTCACGCACGATGCGCCATGCGCCGCGCTCATGGCGCATCGACAACGTCTTTCGCGTGGTGGTGTTCAGGCTGCCCGCCACATATTTCTGGCGGAACTTGGCCGTGGCCTCGTCACCCTTGACGGACACCTGGATGTTCTGCAGCGAGATCGAGATGCCGCTCTTGCCCACGATGCGCACGCGCCGGTCTTCTTTCCACTTGGCAAGGCTGGCGCCGTTGGCCGGAGTGAACTTTTCGCTGTAGGCATCAAGGTAACCCTGCATGTCCTGCTTTTCCCAGGCAGTGACCCAGGCATTGACGGCTGATTCGACTTCGGCGGCTTCCTTGGCCACGGCAGCCTTGGGCTCGGCTGCGGGTTTGGGCTCGGGCTTGGCCGCAGGCGATGTCTTGGGTTCGGGAACCACAGCCGGCTTGACGGGCGCCGCAGCGACGGCCACCGGTGGCGCGACAACGGGTGCGGCCGCAGCAGCGACGACCGGCGCGACCGGCGCGACCGGCGGCGCTGGCGGCTTGGCGACGACCTTGGGCTCGACCTTGGCCTCGACCTTGGGCGTGGGCTTGGTTTCAACCACAGGCACGGGCTTGGCCTCGGCCTTCACTTCTGGCTTGACTTCAGGCTTGGGCGCGACGGGCGGCTTCGCGGGCGCGGCAGCCGCGGTGTTGGCCTGCGCCACGACGGTCTTGGCGGAGTTCTGGGAAGTGGGGACCAGTTGCGTGATCAACGCCAGCTTGGCAGGAATGGTCTGGCGTGAGGCGTCCAGTTGCAGGGCTTTGGAATAGGCTTCGCTGGCCATGCGTGCATACAGGTCGCCCAGATTTTCATGGGCGGTCGTGTAGCTGGGATTGGTGCGAATCGCCTGTTCAAGCGCTTCGGCCGCCTTGCGCTCCTGGCCCTCGGCCGCATACAGAACGGCCAGGTTGTTGTAGGGCTCGGGCATGCTCGGGTATTCCCGAACCAATGCAGAAAAAATCTTGATGGCCTGCGCACTCTGTTTTTGCTCCGACGCAATCACGCCGCGCACGAAACGCATTTCTACATCACCAGGATTTTGCTTGAGGTAGCTGTCGGCCTGCGCTGCTGCCTGCTTGGCATTGCCCTGATCCAGCAACTTCGTCACTTCATCCACAGCGCGCGAAGCATGGGCGGGCATGCTGCCCAGGGACAGGCAGCCCAGCAGCACGGCCAGCACAGGCCTTGAAAAACGCGCGGGCACAGCACTGCGTTTACGCAACATAACCTGGGATGCAATCTGCATATGGCGCTCTTCTCTTTACGCAATGAATGGGAGGGGGAAATGGAAGCGGGACTTGTCGCCCAAGCGGGGGTCGGCGCAGCTGCCTGACCATGCAGCCAAACCCTATCAATTGTATACCGCGCCCTCTCTTTCCATGGCCGGAGAAGCATCTATCCGGCAATGCAGGGCGCCGCGGAGCATGTCAGTGTCAGCGCCGGACCGGCGGTGTGACCGATGCGCGAGCGCAGCGCCGACCGCGAAAACGATACGCCACAAACACCAGACGTTACGGAACATACGCCGTAACACGTACCGGAACACGCGCCACAACGCGTCCGCGCTTTGCTCGCACATCGTTCAGAAAAAGAAAAATATCATTTAAATCAACAGCTTACAAATACCTCAAAGCCCAGAAAAGGACATGCGGCGACTGGCACACATATTGCAAAAAACCATGCAGACGAGCTTTATGGCCCGCGACGTTGCTTACCGATTGAACGATCAACCCTATCTGGAAAGAGCATATGACGACCTCTGCAACACAACCCTCCGGCACCGCCATCGCCCAACTGAGCACTTCCCAGCCTGGCGGATTCAGCATGGCTCCCGCTACGGGCGTGGCGGCCGCGGCCACGCCTGGGCCGGTCGTCATTTCGCAAGCCTCATCGGGCGTTCAAATCATCCGCGACGGGCAAGCCATGGCGGCGCAGGCCGGCAGCAGGCTGCAAATCGGCGACAAGATCATCGTTCCACCCGAAGGCTCGGCAAAGGCCATGTTCTCGGGCAGTGAAGGCCAGCAATTGGTGGGAACGTTCGCAGGCGGCACCGAAGCCACGCTCAGCCTGCGCCCCACGGACGACGGCGCGGGCGTGATGGCGCTTGATCTGGCCTCGGGGGACGTCAATGTGGCCCCGGTGGGGTCGGACGCCGTAGGCCTTGTGGTGACCAAGGAATCGTCCGATGCCGGTGGCTGGGTGCTCGGCGACTTTCTGCTCGCAGGCCTGGCCGGCCTGGGTGCTGGCGCGCTGATCGCCTCCAACAATGACGATGACGATGACCAGCCACCGCCGGTCCAACCGACAAACCCTACCGATCCGACCAATCCAACGGACACGACAAGCCCGACAGATAGTACCAATCCGACGGATTCCACAAATCCCACGGACTCGACCAACCCTACCGATCCAACGAATCCAACCAATCCTACGGATCCCACCAATCCGACCAACCCCACGGATCCGACAGACCCCACCAATCCGACAGACCCCACCAATCCGACGAATCCGACCAATCCCACGGATCCGACAGACCCTACCAATCCGACGAATCCGACCAACCCCACGGATCCGACGGACCCGACCAATCCTACGAATCCGACCAACCCCACGGATCCGACGGACCCGACCAATCCGACGAATCCGACCAACCCCACGGATCCAACGGACCCTACCAACCCCACGAATCCGACCAACCCCACGGATCCGACGGACCCTACCAATCCTACGAATCCGACCAACCCCACGGATCCGACGGACCCCACCAATCCTACGAATCCGACCAACCCCACGGATTCAACGGACCCTACCAATCCTACGAATCCGACCAACCCCACGGATCCGACGGACCCGACCAATCCTACGAATCCGACCAACCCCACGGATCCGACGGACCCGACCAATCCTACGAATCCGACCAACCCTACGGATCCGACCAATCCGACCGACGGCCCTGACGGCAATGGCTTGATCACCGAAGTTCAAACCGCTGTCGATACGCTGTTGGACGGCACTGTCGCCGAGCCGGTGATTGATCTGGTCAACGCGCTGGTCGACCCGAACGGCAGCACGCTGAGCACCATCACCGGACTGCTGGAGAATCTGACAAACACTCAAGGCGGACTGGGTGCGCTGACAACACTCGCAAACGGCCTGTTGAACGTCGAAGGTGAAGGTCTGGCTCCGTTGATCGACTCGCTCAATGGGCTGGCGGCCGGCGCGGCGGACAGTTCGGGCAGCGGTGGACTGCAGAATGTGGTGAATCAGGTGGTCGGCGGCCTGCTGGGCGCCGGCGGCCTCGGTGGATTGCTGGGCGGACTGCTCACGGGAGGCAGCAATGGCGGCGGCGATGGCCTGATCGCATCGACGCAGAACATCGTCGACAGCCTCGCAGGCGGCACGGTGGCCGCGCCCGTGGCGGATCTGGTCAATGCCTTGATCAACCCCACCGACGGCACTCTGTCGGCAGTGACCAACGCGCTGGAAAGCCTGACCAGCGCCGACGGCGGTCCACTGGGTGTACTCACGGAACTGGTAGATGGGCTCGCGACGCTGCCGGGCGAAGGCCTTGAGCCTCTCATTGACACGCTCAACGGCCTGATTGGTGGACTGGCAGGCGCCGGAGATGGCGCGGGCACGCTGCAGGATGTGGTCGAGGGAGTTCTCGGAGAGGACGCAGCGCTGGGTGGCTTGCTCGCCGAAGGCGGCCTGCTGGCCGGTGTAGGCGACCTGCTGGGGAGCCTGTCGGGAGGTACAGGCGGTGGATCGGGAGAAGGCAGCGGTCTTGTGACCACGGCCCAGGAAGTCGTCGACAACCTGCTGGGCGGCACCGTGGCCGAACCCGTCGCCAGCCTCATCAACGCACTGACCCACCCCACCGATGGCACGCTGGCCACAGTGACCGACGCACTTGAAAGCCTGACCAACACCGACGGCGGCCCCCTGGGCGTGTTGACGGAGCTGGTCGCCGGACTGACGACGCTGCCGGGTGAAGGACTGGCCCCTCTGGTCGAGACGCTCAATGGCCTGGTGAGCGGACTCGCCGATGCCGGCAACGGTGAAGGTGCGCTGGGCGGCGTGGTCGAAGGCCTGCTGGGCGAAAACGGCGCGCTGGGCGGATTGCTTGCCGAAGGCGGCCTGCTGGCCGGCGTCGGTGACCTTTTGGGAACCCTGTCGGACGGCACCGGCGGTGGCTCGGGAGAAGGCAGCGGCATAGTGACCTCGGCCCAGGATGTGATCGACAACCTGCTCGGCGGTACGGTGGCAGAGCCGGTTTCCAATCTGCTCGACGCGCTGCTGTCGCCCACGGACGGCACCCTGTCGGTCGTGACCGGAGCGCTCGAGGAACTGACCAACACCGCAGGCGGGCCTCTGGGCGTGCTCACCGAACTGGTCAATGGCCTGACGCAAGTACCTGGCGAAGGACTGGAGCCAGTGCTCGGTGTGCTGCAGGACCTGATTGCCGGCATCTCCGAGAACGGTGCAAGCCAAGGCCTGACCGACATCGTGGCCGGCGTGCTGGGTGACAACGGCTTGCTCGGCGGCCTGCTGGGCGGCGATGGCGGCCTGCTCTCCGGCGTGGTCGGCGAAGACGGTCTGGTCGGCGGCCTGCTGGGCGGCGACGGTGGCCTGCTTTCCGGCGTGGTCGGTGAAGACGGTCTGGTCGGCGGCCTGCTGGGCGGCGACGGTGGCCTGCTTTCCGGCGTGGTCGGCGAAGACGGTCTGGTTGGCGGTCTGCTGGGCGGCGATGGTGGCCTGCTCTCCGGCGTGGTCGGTGAAGACGGTCTGGTCGGCGGCCTGCTGGACGGCGATGGCGGCCTGCTCTCCGGCGTGGTCGGCGAAGACGGTCTGGTCGGCGGCCTGCTGGGCGGCGATGGTGGCCTGCTCTCCGGCGTGACCGGCGACAGCGGATTGCTGTCCGGCCTCACGGGCAGCCAAGGTCTGATCGGCGGTTTGCTGGGTGGCGGCGGCTTGCTCGGTGGCCTGCTCGGCACCAGCGCTTCGCAGGCCCTGGCCAGCGCCGACTCCGTGGAGCAGTCGATTGCCACGGCGATCAGCAGCCAGGCGGAAGCTGGCAGCGGCCTTGCTTCCATCCTGCCCCAGTCGCTGCATAACAACCTGCTCGCCTGATCCGCTCCACCCCAACGCCCATGTCGCCGCTCCACTGAAGCGACGGCGACATGGGCACGCAAGGACTCATATGTTGAACAACTATCCGCGCTACGCCTCCTTGCTGCTGGCCCTGGGCCTTGCCGCTTGCAGCACCACCACCGGCACATCGTCACAGCGCGTTGAAGGCACCTATGCTTTTGGCAAGCCGCCGCCGCCGGCGGCCCCCGTGGAGAACTCGCGCGTGGCACCGGTCACGGCCCAGCCGATCCAGGGGAAAAAAGGCCCGGACAACGTCGCCCACATTGTCTATTTCGACTTCGATTCGTACACGGTCAGGCCGACGGACAGGTCCATTGTCGAAAGCCATGCGCGCTGGCTGCGCAGCAATCCGCAGCAGTCGCTGGTGCTTCAAGGCCACACCGACGCGCGTGGCGGCATCGAATACAACCTCGCGCTGGGACACAAGCGCGCCGAGGCCGTGCGTTCCAGCCTGCAGTTGCTGGGCGTGGAGCCGCGCCGGATCGAAGCCGTGAGCTACGGCAAGGAACAGCTGGCCGACCCAGGCTCCAGCGATGCCGCACACCAGCGCAATCGCCGCGTCGAATTCGAGTATCGATGAACTGATCGAGCCACCTTGACCGCTTGCGTGTGAGGAAAGCCTTGATCCCCAAACGCCCCCCCACCACCGCGCTTGCCGCACAAAGCGCCCTGCGGCCCGGGCCCGCCCGGACCACGCTCTCCCTTCAGTTGAGCGCCAGCCTGCAGCACCTAGCGCAGCGCATCACGCTGCTGCCGGAGCCCTATTCGTGCTGCGTGCTGTTTTTCACGGTGGCCGCGCAAGGCGCGCGGAACTGCGTTTTCTTCGTGCGCAGAAGCACCCTGGAGGCCGCCTGGCGCGAAGGCACGACGCGCGTGCGCCAGTGGGCCTGGGCACGCCAGCTCAGCGCGGTCGAACTTCGTATCGATTGGCCCGATGAGATCGTGGTGATAGGCAGCCGCATGCCTGCGCTGGGTCAGTGGGGTCCGGCCTCGGCATGGGCGGTGGCGGACGACGATCTGGAGCATGCAGAACTGATACCGTCGCTGGAACCATCCAATGGGAGTCAGGGCGGTCCGCAAACGCATCTGAATCAGAGCGTTGCCGCCCCCAGCTTCCCGCTGCTTGCCGAGGTGAATCTGCTGCTGCGCCTTCAAGGCCTGCACATAGGCGAGGATGGTGTGCACACTCAACTGCCTGAAGTGGCGCCGGCGCAGCACATGCCATTGCCTGCACACCCGCCCGGAACATTCACCCTCAAGTCAAAGACCCAGTTCTGCGCGCAGCAGCCCCACGAGGGCGACGCCGCGCGCAGCTTCGGGTGCGATCGCCGCTGCGTGACCCATGCGCTGCTGCTGACGCAGCACCATATCGCGCAAACAGAACTCGCCCAGGGCGATGTGATCCACGCCATCGAGCGCGCATTCCACTGCGTGGAGAAAAACATCGACAGCCTGCGCACACACGAGGATGCTGCCTACATAGAGCAAACCATGTGCCTGTTGATTTTCACGCGCTATATCTCCAGCCGGAACACGGACGGGGCGTTCAACAATCTCATCCAGCACATGGAACGTCTTGCGCAGAACCTGAGTGCAATCAAAAAACTGCCCTACTCCGATGGGGAATCTTGAAGACTTCTTTCTTCCGGCAATTCAGCGAACGGAGATACCCATCATGGCGACCGACGGCCCACAGTGCACCAATAGAGTGATTTACCGCTGCGCCACCCGGATATGTATGTTGGTATTCCAAGGGTTTTCCATTAACCAAAACCAGTGATACGGCCTGCAGATAAAAAACCCTCATTTACTCGTTCTCTCGCATCCGCATAGACCGCAGTATCTGGCGCGTCGTGGGCATTCAATTCCTCTGGGACATCGTGTGGGTATACCTCATGGTTTTCCCGTATCCACAGCGTCGGCAACTGCACTGAGGGAGCGACAAATATCACTGCGTCATTTAATCAAAAACGAATTTATACGCGCAACAAAGAAAAAAATTCGCGCAAAAATCGCAAAAAACAAGCGTAAACACTTCAATTCAGGCGCATGTGCCCCAGCATTCCGCAGCCATACAGGCAACAAATCCTCTATGCATGCAGGACAAACGCCATAGTTGCGCTGCATATATTTAAATGAAAAAACCACTGATAAAGAAAAACTATTTATTGCGCGATGGTTTTGTACAGACAAACCCCATTCAGAAAACAGGTTGAAAAAACAACTAATTACTGTTTTACACTAAACAAAACATGATTAACATCAACACGCGATGACCACAAAAGCGTCACGAGACCAAATTAAACGAAAGCTATCAACAAAAGAAAATCATAGAAAAACGGTTTGCACCCAGCCAGATAACGGCCAGCGCCATTAACCGATAGAAACCGCCAGCCGCCCATGCTTCAATACCTGCTACCCCGCCAGCTACTGGCTGCCACCGACAAGGATGAGCAGACAGGCAAGACCTCAGGGTTTAGCTCGGCCATCAGGGATTCATTTGACAGATCGTCCCGTCATCTGCGTCGGGCGGCATGGTTGTCGTTGCCTATCAGCCTGCTGGGCCTATTGCCCTCGATTTTCATCCTGCAGGTCTACAACCGGGTTATCTCGCGCGGCGGCATCGCCACGCTCACCGCCATGGTCGCCGGCGTTCTGTGCTTTCTTTGCCTGGAGCTCTGGCTGCGCCGCCGGCGCGCGCTGGCACTGCGTGAAGCGGGGGCAACCATAGACCGCGAAGTCTCCCAATCGTTGATGAACTGCATGCTGCGCCATCCGCTGCTCACGCTCGAGCGACGCTCGGCCAGCCAATGGATGCAGCTGTTTCGCGATATCGGCACCATGCGCTCCTGCGTGTCGGGCGGCCTCGCGGCTTCCGTGCTCGATCTGCCGATGGCGCTGATCGCGTTGGTCGTGATCGGCATCATCGCCTGGCCCGTGCTGCCGGTGATCCTGGTGGCGATGCTGATCCTGGGCGTGCTCGCCTGGTGGTGGGCCGATGAAGTGCGCACTTCCCGGGTCGAGGAAATCGAGCAGGCGCGTTTGCTCGACCGCGGAACGGCCGAGATCTGCAACGCGCGCTCCACGCTCAAGGTGCTGGGCTACGACGCCGCCGCCAAGCAGTCCTGGCAATCGGGCTACGACCGCTGGCTGGGCGAGAGCTTTCGCAAGAACGGCGACATCGAAAATGCGCGTGAAACGGGCCATGTACTGCTGACTTTTTTCTCCGTTGCGGTCATCACCGTAGGTGCGATCGCGATCAACGCGCAGTGGATGAGCATAGGCAGCCTGATGGCTGTCAACCTGCTGTCGGGCAAGGCGCTGGGCCCCATCGCCCAGCTCGCGAGCAATTGGCGCTCGCTGGCGCGCGCCAACGAAGCCACGGCGCGGCTGCAGGAAGTGCTGCGCGAGCCGCTCGAACCCGAGGCCCAGACCATAGAGCCGCCGCGCCCGCGCGGCGCCTTCCGGCTCGACAACGTGAGCTTCCACTACCCTTCAGGCCATGTCGCGCTCGAGCAGGTCTCGCTGCAGATGGGACCGGGGGGAATCCATGTCATCGTGGGCCGCAACGGCGCCGGCAAATCCACGCTCGCCAAGCTGCTCGCGGGACTGTACCAACCGACGCAAGGCAGCCTGTTCATCGACGAGTACGACATGGCGCAGTTCTCGCGCAACGACCTGGGACGCTGGGTGGGCTGCCTGCCCCAGCAGTCCTACTGGTTCAGCGGCCCCATCATCGACACGCTGCGCATGGTCAACCCCGACGCCGACAGCAACCGGATCTTTGTCGCCTGCCGGCTTTCGGGCGCGCACAACTTCATCAGCCGCCTGCCCAACGGCTACCAGACCGAGCTGGGTGAAGGCGGCGCCGGCCTGTCCGCGGGCGAGCTGCGCAAGCTGGGCCTGGCTCAGCTGTTCCTGCGCAATCCCTCGGTGCTGATTCTGGACGAGCCCAGCAACGACCTCGACTTCGAAAGCGAGACCGAGCTGCTGCAGACGCTCAGGCAGATCGCGGTCAAGCACACCATCATCGTCGTGACCCATTCGCTGCGCGTGGCCTCGCTCGCCCAGCATATCTATCATGTGCGCGGCGACGGCCAGGTGGACCATGGCACGCCCGAGAAAATGCTGCCCGAACTGTTCGGCGTCGCGCGCGCTGGCAGCGCCAGCCCCGTAGCCGATGCGCCGGTCACAGGCGGCGCGGCGGCGCAAACTTCCCAAGTGGCGGTGTGACGATGAACGCGCCCCAGGAACTCCCCGAAGTGCTGCGCGCCGCGCAGCAGGCAGGCGCGGCAGACGCGAGCCCTCCTGCGCGCGGCAAGCGGCTCGTGAGCCGGCAACGGCTGCTGATCGCCGCGCTCGCGCTGCTGGTTCTGGTCGGCCTGTTCTATCCGGTCGAGAACGTGGTGGTCGCCAGCGGCCAGGTCATTCCCTCGGACCGCGTGCAGTCCGTGCAGCATCTTGAAGGCGGCATCGTGACCCTGGTGCATGTGAAGGAAGGCCAGACCATCGCCAAGGGCGACCCCATCCTGGAAATCGACCTGGGCGGCACCAGTCTCAACCTGGAGCAGCTCACCGCGCGCAGCGCCACGGCCCAGGCCGTCAGGACGCGGCTGTCCGCGGAGAGCCAGGGCCTCAAGCTCGATGCCAAGCATTTTCCGGCCGAAGTCGACGCGCGCATCGTGCGCTCCGAACTCGGTGCATTCAGCGCGCGCGAACTCGAATTCCGCGGCGGCCTGGCATCGTCTCAGGCCTTGCTCGCCCAGTCGCGCGGCGACGTGGCCCAGGTCCAGGCGCGCATCCAGGGGCTGGAGAACAGCCTGCGCCTGTACGAACAGGAAGCGGCGATCGCCAACCAGCTTGCAGCCGAGCAGCTCATAGGCCAGCTCGAAGTCATCGACAAGCAGCGCGCGCTCGAGCAGGTGCGCGCCGACCTTGCGGCCGCGAGGCAGAGCCTGGTGAGCAACCGCGCCAAGGTCGAGCAGGCCCAGGCCAAGCTGATGGAAACCCAGGGAGCGTTTCGCCGGCGCGCTTCCGACGAGCTGGCGCAGACCGAACGCGAGCTGATGAGCCTGTCGGAAGACCTGTCGCGCGCCCAGAGCCAGCGCACGCGCACCGTGGTGCTCGCGCCCACCGACGGCATCGTCAAGGGTCTGCGCAGCTCGGGCGCGGGCTGGGTGGTCAAGCCCGGCGAGCCGATTCTCGAAATCGTGCCGGACAAGGACGAGGTCGTGATCGAGGCGCGGCTGAACCCGTCGGACCGCGGTTATGTGCGCGTAGGCCAGCTCACCAAGGCCAAGATCACGGCCTACGACTATCTGCGCTACGGCTTTGTCGAAGGCGAAGTCCGGCTGGTCTCGGCCGATGCGGACCGCGACCCCAGCCGCCCCGATTCGCCCTCGTACTTCCGCATCCAGGCCAGTCTTCTGCAACCCTGGGTGGGCCGCACCGACAACCGCATCACCACCGGCATGCAGGCCGAACTCGACCTGCTGGTGGGCCATGAGCCGTTCATCTGGTATCTGCTGCGCCCCGTGCTGCATATCCAGAGCGAAGCGTTCCGGGAGCCATGATGATGACTGCCACCCGCATCGCTCATGGATCTTCGGCGCTGGGGCTGCTCGCCTGGGTGCTGGCCTGGCCGGCAGCCGCGCAGTCCGCCCCAGACAGCCTGGCCGCGTCCGTGCTGGTGGCGGCGCACAGCCTGCCCGCACCGACTGCGCGCCTGCCGTCGAATGCTGCGCCGCTGCAGCTCGCGCAGCAGCTCACGCCCGGCTCGCTGGCTGTCAATCAGTCGCAAAAGCAGTTGCTGCAAGCCGTGTACGGCATGCTCGACGCCCACCCCGATGTGCTCAAGGCGCGGGCCGCGCTCGAGTCCGCGGGACATGACCTGAATTCGGCGAAGAACGCGCGCTGGCCCAGCTTCAAGGTCGGCACCTCGTCCGGCAATGCGTCGATAGGCCAGGGCCAGCGCCGCGAAACGTATACGGCCGTCAATGCCGAAGTCCGCGTGAACCTGCTCGACGGCGGGGCGATAGGCGCGGGCATACGCTCGGCCGAAGGAATGGAAGCCGCGCAGGACAGCGTGCTCTACAGCGCGCGGCAGAACGTGCTGCTCGAAGCGCTGACGGCCCTGCTTGAGCTGCACCGCTTCGAGCGCAAGGCCCAGGTCGCAGCGGAATCGGCCGAGACCATAGGCCAGCTCGCGCATGTGGAGCAGCGCCGGGCCGAGCTGGGCGCGGTCGGCCGCAACGATCTGCGCCGCGCGGCATCGCGCCGCGCCAGCGCACTCGCCCAGCAGCACGAGCTGCAGTCGCAGCGCATGGATGCCGTGGCGCGCTTCACGCGCTATTTCAATTACTCGCCCACGGGCACCCCGCTGCCCGAGCTCGCAGTGCCCGACTACTGGATGCCCGCGAGCGAGCAGGCCGCTCTGCAGGCGTCGGAAACCCATAGCTCGGAGCTGCGCGAATCGCGCCATCTGATCGAGCGCGCGACCGCCGAAGTCGAGCGCAGCAAGGCCCAGCGCTTTCCCACGCTGGCCGGGGTCGTCGCCCATACAAAGGACCCCAAGGGCGTGATCTACAACGAAGGCACGCGCTACGGTCTGGAGCTGAACTGGAACTTCGGCAACGGCTTCGAGCTGCGCGACCGCATTCTCAAGGCGATCAACGAATTGCAGGCCCAGGAAGCGCAGCAGGAAGCCGTGCGCCGCCAAGTGCAGGAAGCGGCCTCGGCCGCCTGGGGCCGCTGGCAGGCCGGGCGCGAGCGCGAAGCCCAGTTGACCGATGCGGTGCGCGAAGCGCGCACGGCCTTCGAAGGCTATCGCCGGCTGCTGGAAGTCGGCCGCGGCAGCCTGGCGCAGGTGCTCGATGCCCAGCTGGACATGCAGCGCCTGATGCTCGATGAGGCCGACGCCCTTTACGACCAGCGCATCAACGGACTGCGGCTGGTGCGCACCACCGGCCAGCTGCTGCCGCGCGAACTGCCCGAGCATTGGCTGGACCGGCTGTTCGATCAGCCCACGCTAAGCCGCGTTCCCGGCACCCCGACACCGCCGGCCCCGTTGCCCGCCTATGCCGACGCGGCACTGACCGACGCCACCGCCTTGCTGGGCCAGCGCCTGCAGCTGCGCCTCGAGACCCGGCTCGACGCCAGTCTGCACGCCCTGCCCGACAACGCTCCCATCAACCACGCGCTGCGATGGTGATGCCCTAGTTTTCCGCAGCGGCAGCGAGCGCTAGCCCATCGCCCGCCTCCCCGCTTTCAATCCATGGGCCTGTCTTTTGAATGGAATCAAGATGACCAATCTCATCCAACGCTTCTGGAATGACGAAGAAGGTGCTACCGCCATTGAGTACGGGCTGATTGCGGGGTTGATTGCAGTGGGACTCATCACCGCGTTGACAGCACTTGAAGGTGATCTGAGTACGCTCTTTACCGCGATTGGAAACAAGCTGCCAGCAGTCCCCTGAAGAGGACCAATGGTCCATGCTCGTCCCCTCCCTAATGATTCCCCTCTGGCTGCTGTGGCTGATAGCCATAGCCGTCATGGACCTGCGCATGCGCAAGGTGCGCAACTGGATGGTCTTGCTGGGTCTGGGCATGGGCCTGGTGGCACTTGCAACCGATATACAGCCCTTCCAGGTCACGGCCTGGAAGGCGCTGCTGGGCATGCTGGTGGCATTTGCCGCGCTGCTGCCTTTCTATGCGCTGCGCTGGATGGGCGCAGGCGATGTCAAGTTTGCTGCCGTTGTGGGTCTGTGGTTCGGCTTGTCGCCTTCCCTGCTGATCATCTGGATAGGCGGCAGCCTGCTGGCGGGCATTCATGGACTGCTGGTGCTCGCGCGGCGCAGGCTGGCGGCAACGCCGACGGGCAGCTGGCTGCAAGCCCATCTGCCTTTGCGGGCCGCGACCGCGCTGTTTGCGCCCGACCTGCGCGCCGCAGCCAGCGGCCAGCCGCGTGCGATCGAACGCAGCGTTCCCTATGCGGGCTATATGGCTCTGACCGCCATCTGGCTGGTGCTGGCCTTCGAGCCCGCGCTGCCGAACTTGAAGGCGTAGCCATGCAGCGCCACGACATACACGGGTATTTCGCTTTCGAGACCGGCCAAGGCTTGATGCCGCCACGCCCCGAAAGCCAAGTTTCCGCGCCGCGCCAACGCCTGGTGCACCCGGCATTTTCACCATAACAAAAGAGGGCACGCACGCCATGAACCTCACCAAGATTCTTGCCGGGCTGCTGCTCGTTCTGGCCATTGGCCTGGCCATCGGGGCCTGGATGCTGAGCCGCCCCGCCGACAGGTCAGTCGCTGCGGTCGCGACGGCTGCACCGCCCAAGGAAAAAGTGGAGCAGCATGCCGTGGTGGTGGCCGCCAAGGCCATTCCAGCCGGACAGCGTCTGGTAGCCGAAGATGTGAAGATTGTGCAGCTGCCCGCGGCCGTCGCCAGCAGTTTCGGCAGCACCGACGCCGTGCTGGGCCGCACTACCGTGATGGCCCTGCCGGCCGAGACGCCCTTGTTCGAGCAGCATCTGATCCAGGGTCTGGCGCTGCAGCTGGAAAACGGCCAGCGCGCGGTATCGGTCGCGGTCAAGGAACCCATGGCCGCGGGCCACCATATCCGCCCCGGCGATTTTGTCGATGTGTTCTTCACGCTCGACGGCAAGTCCGATCAGGCCGCCGTCGACACCCAGACGCGCTTGCTGCTGGCGCGCAGCCGGGTGCTTGCCTACGGCGCAGCCAGCGTGGAAAACCCTCCGCCCACTGCGGATCAGCGCAAGGCGCAGGAGCAAGAGGGCGCCACCGGCGTGCGCCGCGGCGCGCGCGACAACCAGGGCACGCGCGGCGACAACGCCAACACCGCGGTTCTTGCCGTGGCGCTCGACGATGTGCAGCGCCTGACGCTGGCCGAGAAATACGGCCAGCTGACCCTTGCCCTGCGCCATCCCGACGACGCCAGCGTGCCCGACGCCTCGCTGTTCGCAGCCCTGCCCACGGTGCTGCAGCCTGTGGCCGGTCGCCTGCCCAAAGGCCAACAGCTGCAGCCCGCGGACCGCTCGTACGCGGGTCTGAGCTTCAAGGACCTGGCGAGCGGAGCGGATGCGAAAAACACCCGCCGCCCACCGCCCGCCATGCAATCCACCGCCGGGCGTCCCGCCCCCAGCCCGCCGCCACGCCAGCAGTCCGTGGAGCTTTACCAGGGAAGCGCCGTACAGACCGTGAGCTATTGAGACCCCGCCTGCGCCTGCGGACGAACGCCACCGGCCTTAATCGAGCACACAGGGTTAAAGACCATGAAAACCGCCACCATTTCGCAATCGACAGTCCTGGGCCTGCTGGGCAGCCTGGCCCTGTGCGCAAGCCCCTCGAACGGCATGGCCCAGTCGACGCCTGCACCCAACGAATCACGCATGGGCGATGCCGGCCCCGCGCTGGATCTGACCGTGGGCCAGCAGCATCTGCTGCAGGAGAACGCAGCCGTGGCGCGCATCGCGGTTGGCGACCCCGCGGTGCTGGATGTCAAAGTGCTGCGCGATCTGGGCGCAGCGCGCGCCGCGGGTCCACGCGCCGCGCAACTGCTGCTCACGCCCAAGGCGCCGGGAACCACCACGCTCGTTGTCTGGCCCGCCAACGGTGCACCCTACACCCGGCAGGTGCGCGTGGGCATGCAGCGTCTGGTGCTCGAGCGCCGCCTGGGTGCGCTGCCCCAGCATGCGCAGGCGCTGGCCGAACTGCGCTCCACCGGCGCCAAGGACGCGCTGCTGGTCGACCGCTCCGAGATCAAGGTGGCCAGCAATACCGTGCAGGTCGATGTGCAGGTGGTGGAGTTCAAGAAGTCGGCGCTGCGCCGCGCCGGCATGAACCTGACCAGCGGCCGCAACAACCACGGCTTCCAGTTTGGCGTCTTCACTCCTGGAGCCGCGACGGTCAAAGGCAGTGACAGCGGCACTTCGTCAGGCACCGACGGCAGCGGCACGAACGCGCTGGCCGCCGCGATGAACCTGGTGCTGGGCTTCGGCAAGGCTTTCAGCGGCCAGGGCATCACCGCGCAGCTGGGCTTTCTCGAAGGCAACGGCCTGGCGCGCGTGCTCGCCAAGCCGACGCTGGTCGCGCACAGCGGCCAGAGCGCGAGCTTTCTCGCGGGCGGCGAGATTCCCATTCCCGTGCCAGCGCGCGATGGCAATATCGCGATCGAATACAAGGAATTCGGCGTCAAGCTGCAGCTCACCCCGACGATCCTGTCCGACGAACGCATTGCGCTGAAAGTGGCGCCCGAGGCCAGCGACCTCGACTACAGCCAGGCTCTGACCATCAGCGGCGTCTCGGTGCCGGCCGTGCGCACGCGCCGCGCCGACACCATGGTCGAACTGGCCGACGGCGAAAGCTTCGTCATCGGCGGCCTGGTCAGCCGCGCCACGATCTCCAACATCAACAAGGTACCGCTGCTCGGCGACCTGCCCATCCTGGGCACTTTCTTCAAGAACCTCAACTATTCGCAGGAAGAGACCGAGCTGGTGATCATCGTGACGCCGCGCCTGGTCCACCCCCTTCCCGCCAACACCAATCTCGAGGCGCTGCTGCCCGGGGCCGGCGCGGAGAACCGCAATGCGGCGCAGGTCTGGACGCCTTATCTGGTCGGCGCACCCTATGTCAACTCGGCCTTGCCGGGCTTCTCCTATTGATGCCATGAGCAAAGAACCCTTCGGCCCCTTGCCTCCAGGCGACAAGTCCCCGGTACCGTCGCTTGCCGATCTGCTGGCCGCGCACGCGCCCGAGACCGATGCGCCGCTGGAGCCCGCAGCGCTGCGGCCCGAACCGCTGCAGCCGCCGCCCGCCAGGCGCCCGGCCGAGCCGCAGGTGGACGCAACGGCCGCGGCGGACAGCCCGAAAGTGCCGCTGCTGCTGGTGCATGCCGAGTTTTCGGAAGGCGCGCTGATCCAGACCTGGATGCAGCATGTGATGAAAGGCCCGGCCCTGCATCTGTCGCGCTTTCAGGAAGGCGTGACCGACCTCGTGCTGGACCACCAGCCGTATGCAGTGCTGATACAGTTCGATCCCTGCTGCATCGAAGCCGCCGTCGCGCTGTCCGCGCAACTGCAGCTGCAATACCCGCAGATTCCCCGACTGGCCGTGGGCCGGGCGCGCCACGCCCAGTGCATGCTCGCGGCGCTGCGCACCGGCGTGCAGGACTTCCTCGATATCGACGGGTCCATAGAGACCGCGCAGCTCGTGGTGCGCAAGCTGCTGAGCAGTCCGCCTTCAACAGGCCTGCATGCATCGCTGGCGCCGCAGACTGCCATCATCTCGGCGCGCGCGGGCCTGGGCTGCAGCCTGCTCGCAGCCCACCTGAGCTGGCATCTGCAGCTGCGCCTGGGCGGTCCGGTACCGGTAACCCCGGACAAGGCGACCGCGGATGCAGCGCCCAAGGAATCGCTGTCCAGCCTGCTGATAGAACTCGGCACTCCCGGCGGCGACTGCGCCATCTACCTCAACACGCCCGGCGAGTTCGGCTTCACCGACGCGGTCAGCCAGCAGCGCCGCCTGGACCGGCGCATGGCGCAAAGTGCGCTCGCACGCCACGCCAGCGGCTTGCGCCTGCTGACGCTGTCGCGCCAGGCCCATGCCTTGCCATCGATCGAAGTCCAGGCGCTGCTCAACCGGCTGGGCCACTATTTCCGCCACATCGTGCTCGACATGGGCGCGACCGATTCCGCGCAGATGCTCAAGGACGTACTGCCCGCGGCCAGCGAAGTCTGGGTGGTCTGCGACCAGAGCGTGGCCAGCGTGGTCTGGACCGCCGAATTGCTGCAGCAGCTCGATGTGCTGCAGATCCCGCGCAACCGCCGCCAACTGATCATCAGCCGGCATGACACGGGCCTGGAACTGAGTGCCGAGCAGATCGCGCGCCAGCTGCAGCTGCCGCTGCTGGCCCACCTTCCCGAGCGCCGCCGTGAGCTGGCCCAGGTGGTCAACCAGGGAAAGCTGTTCACGCCCCAGCAAACGCGCGAACCCTATGTGCAGGTGGTCGAAAAGCTGGTCGATCGCCTGCTGGCGGATCACCACCCGGAAATGGCACCGGCGAAAACGGCATCTGCGAACCCGCTCAACCGGCTGCTGCACCGCATCAGCCACCACTGAACGCACCATGATGAACACGGCTTACTCCCCACATGCGCCTGTCAGCCCCGCCGAGTTCGAGAACAGCGCGCTGCTCGCCGATCTCAAGAACAATGCCTACGACCATCTGCTGAGCCGTATCGAGGAGCTGGGCGCGGAGTTCGGCCGCTGGTCGCCGGCGGCGATTTCGCAGTTCGTGTCGCTGGAGCTAGACAGCTTCATCCGGCTGCACGCCGTGCCCGTGAACGAGCAGGAGGCCCATCTGGTCGCCAGCGCGTTGACGCGCGAGCTCACGGGCCTGGGGCCGCTGCAGCCACTGCTCGACGACCCGAACGTGGAGGACGTGCTGATCAACGGCTACAAGGACATCTATGTCTCGCGCGGCGGCGTGCTCAAGCGCGAGACATCGCAGTTCAAGGACGACGAACATGTGCTGCGCATCGTGCGCCGGATTCTTGCGCCGCTGGGCCGGCGGCTCGACGAATCCAGTCCCATGGTCGACGCGCGGCTGCCCGACGGCGGCCGCATCAACGTCATCATCGCGCCGCTGTCCATCGACGGGCCGTCGGTGTCGATACGCAAGTTCCGCAAGGACCCGCTCACGCCCAAGGACCTGGTCAAGCTCGGCACCTTCAATGCCGACATCAGCCGCATTCTGGAAATGGCCGTGCAGTCGCGCTGCAATATCCTGATCAGCGGCGGCACCAGCTCGGGCAAGACTTCGCTGCTCAACGCGCTGGCCACCTTCATTCCCGGCCGTGAGCGCATCGTCAGCATCGAGGACACGGCGGAGCTGTCGCTGAACCACAGCCATGTGGTGCGGCTCGAAAGCCGGCCCGGCAGCTTTGACGGCACAGGCCATGTGAGCATCCGCGATCTGCTGGTCAACAGCCTGCGCATGCGGCCGGACCGCATCATCGTCGGCGAAGTGCGCAGCGGCGAAGTGCTGGACCTGCTGCAGGCCATGAACACCGGCCACGATGGCTCCATGGGCACGATACACGCGAGCTCGCCGCGCGAGTGCCTTTACCGCGCGGAAATGCTTGCCGGCTTTGCCGGCTTCCAGGGCAGCGAAAGCAGCCTGCGCCGGCAGATCGCGAACGCGATCGACTTCATCGTGCAGATCGGCCGCCTGTCCAACGGCCGGCGCCGCCTGCTGTCGCTGACCGAAGTGACCGGCATGTCGGACAACGTCATCTCGATGCAGGAGCTTTATCGCTACGAGCCACAGATGGGCGCCGACGGCCAGGAACTCGATCACTGGGTGTCCATGGGCATCTCGCCGCATTCTCCCAAGCTGCTGAGCTGGTGGCGCTCGCAGCAGCAGCAACATGGGAGCGAACGATGACGGCCCTGGCCCCCGCCGTTCTTGTTCTGTGCGCGCTGGCCTGCGTGCTGCTGGCGCTGGCGCTGTGGCTGTTCGCGAGCGCGCGCCGCAAGCAGACGCAGCAGTCCATCCAGAGCACGCTGCGCCGCGGTCTCGACATACGACGTGAACTGCAGGCCGGCGAAGCGCTGAATCTGCCCAGCGCTTTGGTGTCGCCGATGCCAATGCCCGCGCCGGCACAGGCGCCCTCCCGGCACGAGAGCCTGCGCCGCCTCAAGGAGTATCTGGGCTACAAGGCCTGGGGCATTGCGCCGCGCGCGCTCGCCACGCTGGCGCTGGCCGCGCTCGGGCTGGCGGTCATCGCGGCGCTGCAAGGCGGGATGATCGTCGGCTTGATGGTGCTGGGCCTGTGCCTGCTGCTGGGCATATTCGGCATCTGGCTGCGCCTGAACCGGCGCCGCGCAAAGATGCTCACGCAGCTGCCCAGCTTTCTCGACAACATGGTGCGGCTGCTGTCCATCGGCAACTCGCTGCATGCGGCCTTCCAGTTCGCCAGCAGCAATGTGCCGCCGCCGCTGGGAACGGCGCTGCAGCACGCCTCGGCCTCGCTGAACGTCTCGCCCGACCTGGGCCAGGCCATGGCGCAGCTCGAACGCACCTGGGGCGTGCCGGAGTTCGGCCTGCTGGCCGCGGTGTTTCGCATGACCACGCGCTATGGCGGCCGCGCCGACATGGTGCTCGAGCGCGTCTCGAGCTACATCCGCGACCGGCAATCGGCCGAACGGGAATTGCACTCCATGTCCGCCGAAGTGCGGATGTCGGCCTGGATTCTCGCGCTGCTGCCGATCGTGGTCGGGACCATGATCATGCTGCTCAACCAGGGCTACTTCATGCGCATGTGGAACGATGCCATGGGCCAGAAGATGATTCTCGTTGCCGCGGCGCTGCAGGTCTTCGGCTCGTTTCTGCTGTACCGCCTCGCAAGGCTGCGCTAGGACCATCGCCATGTACCGGGCCTCCCATCTCCCTGCACGACCGCTGCGCGCCTGGCGCAAGGAGCAGCCATGACTGCGCAACAACTATGGATTGCCAGCCTGGCATTCGCCGCACTCGCCGTGCTGCTGCTCGCCGGGGCGCTGGTCTGGCAGCTGCGCCGGTCGGCGCGCGCGGCGGCGCTGGTCGGCGAGATGCTGCACGCGCGCGAAGCCAGCGCGGCGGCGCTGCAGCCGTTTCTCATGCCCGGAACCCCTGCGCCTTCGACACCCGGCAATGAAAAGGCCGAAGCCGCGATGGCGCAATCGGTCGCCAACAGCCTCAGGCCACCGGCCTGGCTGCAGTCCGGTCTGTCCAAGGCGCTGTTCGCCGACGAGGACCGCAAGCTGATGGAGCTGGCCGGCATGGAGATCGCGCGCGGCGGCCTGGTCTATGTCATCAGCCGCGTGGTGCTGGCGCTGTGCCTGCCCATGCTCCTGCTCATGCTGTTGCAGCCCAAGGGCCACAACGCGCTGCTCTATGGTTTCCTGGGCTTCGGTTTTGGAATGATGCTGCCCAAATGGCTGGTGCGCTCCAAGGCCAACCGCCGGCGCCAATGCGTGGTCGAGGAACTGCCGCTGTTTGTCGATCTGCTGCGGCTGCTGCAAGGCGTGGGCTTGAGCATTGACCAGAGCATGCAGATTCTCGCCACGGAATTTACCGGCGTGCTGCGCGTGATCGGCGCCGAACTGGCCCTGGCCAACCGGCTCTATGCGAGCGGTCGCACGCGCGAGCAGTCGCTGCAGCGCCTGGCCCATATCGGCGCCGACGATGACCTGAGCGCCGTCGTCAACCTGCTGGTGCAGGTCGACCGGCATGGCGGCGCGGTGCAGGACCCTTTGAAGGAATTCAGCCTGCGGCTGCGCGAGAAGCGCCAGGCGGGTTTCAAGGAAAAGATTGGAATCATCACCGTCAAGATGACCGGCGTCATGGTGCTGACGCTGTTGCCCGCGCTGATCGTCATCACTGCGGGACCGGGCTTCACGGCCGTCATCCGTTCGCTGTCCACGATGGGAGGGAAATAAGCCATGAACCACAAGCCACGCTTTTCGCCTGCGCAGCGCGCGCTCACCGGGCTCGCCTTCGCGATCGCGGCGCTGCTGCTCGCGGGCTGTGCGGCCAAGTCGCCGCAAGGCTATGGCGCTGCCACCGAAGCCAGCCTGGCGCAGCAGGCACAGCAGCAGCTGGAAAAGGCCGAGCAGATGACGCAGGTCGACCCCAAGCAAACCTATCTGGGCCTGATCACGCAAATGCAGCAGGCCAACCAGTGGTACGCCGCGCTGGCGCACACCGAAGCGTTCGAGCGCCAGTACGGCGCCAGCGTGCAGATGCGCCTGCTGCGCGCCGATGCGCTGCGCAATACCGGTCAGGCATTGCCCGCGGAGAACGAGTACCGCGCGCTGCTGGGAGAGACCGACAGCACGACCCAGGCGCGGGCCCACCGCGGGCTGGGACTGTTGCATGCGGGCCAGAAACGCTATGCCCAGGCGGTTGCACAACTCGAGCGCGCGCGCCAGCTCAACCCCATAGACGCCGATCTGCTCAGCGACCTGGCCTACACGCATATGCTCGACGGCCAGCTGTCCGCGGCCGCGTTGCCCATCCTTCAGGCCGCGCAGCTCGCGCCGGCGAATGCGCGGGTACAGCTCAATCTTGCGCTCTACTGGCTCGCGAGCGGCGCCCAGGACCAGGCCACCCAGCTGCTGCAGCGCCTGCGCCTGCCGCCGGCCAGGAACGCCGCGCCGCTGATAGACGAGACCTCGCTGCAGACCTTGCAGGCCCAGCTCGCGGCCGTCACGCAGGCGGTGCAGGACAGGACCAATGCCGCCGCCGCCCAAAGCCTTGCCCCACCCGTGGCGCAAGCGCCCGAGCGCATCAGGACCGTGGTGCTCGAACATGCGCCGCGCGCCGCCGATGCCGCCACGCTCACCGCGGACCGCCGCCCGACGCCTGCCCCCACGCGATAAGGAGCCCGTATGACCTTGCATTTCACCATCCATCCGCGCCTGCAGCTTTCGCGGATGCTGCTGGCCCTGGCCCTGGCAATGGCGAGCGGCGTTCATGCCCAGACCGACCGCAGCGTCGCCGCCGTGCAGGCGCCGCCGCCGGCCGAGGAGCATGTGCCACCCCAGCCCTTGCGCGTCAGAAGCATAGATATCGGCAGCGCCGCGCAGAAGCTCTGGGACCTGCAGCGCGCGGCGCCCGGCGTGCGCCCCCGCCCCATCGATGGCGATCAGGCCAGCCGCAGCTACCAGCGCTATCTCAAGAGTTTCGAGTACCCCATTCCCGAGCGCTTCAGTTCCGGCTTGGAAATCGTGAAGAAGTAAGCGCGTCACGCCATGCTTCAGCCGCCACGCACTTCCGAGCCAACCGGCGCCCCGCCAAGGCGTCAGCGCGGTGTCTATGCACTGGAGTGGGCTTTCATCTTTCCGGCATTCTTCATGCTGCTGTACGGAATCATCTGCTACGGCCTGACTTTCCTGGTGCGTGAATCCATGCAGTACGCAGTGGAGGAAGGGGCCAGAGCCGCGCTGAGATATCCGGTGGGCGCGAGCTCGTCCACCTGGAACGACAGGAAAACGCAGACCGTCGCCGCGGTCAAGGACCGCCTGAACTGGCTGCCGACTGCCATCAGACCTACCGACGCCAACGTCAAGTTCACCGTATGCCTGGTCAGCGATGCGGCCTGCAATCAGGACAGCGTGCTCAATGCCAGTCTGCCCTGCAGCACCGCCGCACCCTGCATGATTCTGGTTTCCTACGCCATCAACAACTATCAGGACCATGCCATTGCCCCTGCCTTTCCCGGCATCGGGCTGGTCTTGCCTTCGAGGCTGCAGGCCAACGCCAGCATCCTGATGGACAGGGAGTTGCTGTGAAAACTCCACGGCCCCATCGCTTGGCCAATGCGGTCGCGGCGCGCCACAGACAGCATGGCGTTGCAGCCATCGAATTCGCGCTGCTTGCCATTCTCATGACGACTTTGCTTCTGGGCCTAATGGTGTGGTGGCAGTATTTTCAGGCCAACCAGATATTGACGCGAGCGGCAGGCGACGGTGCGCGGGCCGCACATACGCTGGTCATCACAGGTACGGCCCCCTGCGTCGTGACCAATGCGGCCGCCAACAAGGCCAGCATTGAAACGCGCGTCGAAAACATCATCAAAAGTCAACTGACGCACAGTGGACTTGCCGCGGAAAAGTTCAGCATTTCAAACAAATTGTGGAAATGCTCCAATACCGGAACGGAGAGTTTCAGCTTCGACGTCAGCTACCAACTTCCATCATTCATAGGCAGCAATAGTTTTCTGAAAGAGCCGACCAGCCTGAACATCAAGGATCACATCGTGGTCCACTTCCCTTCCACGACTTGAAGGACAGGCAGCATGACGTACCACATGTCCCGCAATCCCCCGCTGCAGAATGGTTCCATACTGGTTCAATTCGCTCTGCTGGTCCTGGTTCTCATCGCGATACTTGGTACGATTCAGATTGGCTACATGTATTATGCAAAGCGCGATTTGCAACGCATCGCCGATATGGCCGCCCTGGAATCCGCAAACGCCATCAAGATCGCGACCACCTGCAACGATGCGAAAAACTCCGGAAAACAAAGCATAGATGCCCAATGGCCGCTGGGCATTACGACCACAGGAAACACTCTCGACAAGATCGAATGCGGCCAATGGACAAAAGCGGCAGGTTTCGTTTCGGTCAGCCCATTCAACGCCGCCCGCGTCACGCTGTCCGGCGAGAGCCTGCAGTTGGTTCCATTCACAGGAAACAGAACAGTTGGCGCCACGGCCACCGCGGCCATCGCCAGTGATTCGATCGCCTCTTTCTCCATAGGCTCCGGAGTTGCACGGTTGAACGCCGGCGCGCTTAACAGTCTTCTGACATTGCTGCTTGGCACCAGCGTCAATCTGAGCCTTGCCGACTACACCGGTCTTGCAAACACCAATGTCAATCTTCTGGGACTGATGAATGCCTTGCAGGTCAATGCAGGCAACTATGCGGAACTGCTCAACACCACGGTCAGTCTCGAACAGCTTTTGCAAGCCAGCGTCCAGGTGGCGGAAAACATCCAGGATCAGGCAACCGCCGACATTGCCATCAATGCCCTGGGCAATCTGCTTGCGCTTCCCGCAACGCTGAATCTGAACAATACATTCATCAGCCTGCTCAAGGACGGCAGCCAAAAAGGCCTGGTGGACCTGGGGATCTATCAGAACCTGCCCTCTTCCGCGCTGAATGCCGATGTGAGCGCGCTGAGCGTCCTGACCACGGCATTGCAGATCGCCAATGCGAATTCTGCGGCTGCACTGCAGACCACGCTTGATCTGGGCGTGCTGGCAAAGACCACGGTGGCGGTGAAGATCATAGAACCGCCCGTCATCGCTACCGGCCCGGCGGGGAAGGATGGCAGCGGTCAATACATAACGAGAGCACATACTGGCCAGGTTCGCACAAAGATCGATCTACAAGCCCTCAATGCGTTGACGTCCTCGGGTAATCTGCTCGATCTCAACCTCCTGTTCCTGCTGCGTCTGCAGGCATCGCTGCCGTCCAGCAGCGCGATCAATCTTCCGATTTATGTGGAGGTGGCTTCCGCCGATGGCGAGCTGGAAAGCATTTCGTGCCACTTTTACGCTGCCAACACCCACAAAACCACCATTCTGGCAAAACCCGGGGTAGCACATATATTCCTTGGAAAAATACCTGATGCAATGACCAACACCACTACTGCGTGGGGAGGCTTGTCCAAGGATTATTTCAACCTCCTTGACATCAACGTCAGAGTCACTTTGCTTGGGCTAACGATTGTATCGGCACCCGTGAAATTGATGGCCAAGCTGGATCTTTCCATAGACAACCCTAAATCAGCTCTGGACTTCAGTTATTCAACGGAAGAACCTCGTTCAGAACAAAATCTGATAAAGACTGTTGGATCGGAAACAAAACTGGGCGCTGCGCTCGGAAATGCATTGAGCAATAATCTATTGCAATTTCGACTGGACACGAGTGGCCTGACGCTTCTTGGAATCGATCTCGATTATTTATCGGTCATCGTTGATGCCCTGGTCAACAGTCTTTCCATAATCGTCGGCGTGGTCGTTTCCCTGCTTTCCACATTGCTGAACCCGATTTTCATCTTGCTTGATTCTTTGCTGGGTCCCCTGTTGAAAACATTGGGACTGCAGATCGGCTACGCCGATGTAGAACTGCTTTGGACAGACTGCAATCCGGCGCAACTGGTGAATTGAATCGATTCATCAACCAACCATTCAACATCAAGGAACCGCACAGTGAATCAGGGAGAATTGGTCATCTACGTCTGGGAAGGCCAAGCCGATATCGCGGAGCGGGTGGAGCGTTGCATGCTCAGCATGGACGTGGAGGTCGTGCGTGCCGACGGCCTGAACATGGCTCCGGCCTCGACCACCGGCCAGAACGCGATTGCGGTGGTGAGCGTGTCCATGCTCGAAGGCGCGCGTTTCAGCCGCAACCATGTCGAGGGCACGTTCGGCGGCATGCCCGTGCTGTGGGTCAGCTCGAATCTGCGCGGCGCGACCGCGGGCAGCTATGCGACCGAGTACTCGCATGTGCTGCCGTTCGACTTCACGGGCGCGGAGTTGCGCGCGATGCTGGCACGCATCCTGCAGCGCCTGCAGAGTTCGCACACCCAGCCCCAGCGCTCCGACGACATCATTGCGGTCGCCGAGTGCATGCTGAGCCTGCTCAATGACGCCGACACCTTTGCCGATTGCGAGCACAGCGTGCTCATCAGCGGCGAGACCGGCACCGGCAAGGAGCGCATCGCCGAACGCCTGCATGTGCGCAACACCCATTACGGCCAGGGGCCGTTTGTCGTCGTCAACTGCGGAGCCATCCCCGACGGGCTGTTCGAATCGCTGTTCTTCGGCCATGCGAAGGGTTCGTTCACCGGCGCCGTGACCGCGCACAAAGGCTTTTTCGAGCAGGCCAGCGGCGGCACGCTGTTCCTCGACGAGATTGCCGATCTGCCGCTCTACCAGCAGGTCAAGCTGCTGCGCGTGCTCGAGGAGCGCACGGTCACGCGGCTGGGCTCGGCCACGCCGGTGCGGCTGGATTTCAGGCTGGTGGCCGCAACCAACAAGCCTTTGCGCGAACAGGTGCACGCGGGGCGCTTTCGCGCCGATCTGTTCTTTCGCCTCGCGGTGATCGAGCTGCAGATGCCCAGCCTCGAAGAGCGCGGCGAAGCCGACAAGCTCGCCATCTTCTCCAGCATCCTGCACAAGGTGGTCGGCGAGGAAATGATGACCAAGCTGGGCGAGCCGCCATTTTTCATTCTCGACGCGGTCGCGCAGATGTACTTTCCGGGCAATGTGCGCGAACTGCGCAACCTGACCGAGCGCATAGGCGTCGCCGCGCGCCAGACCGGCGACTGGCTCGCGGGCGGTGCGACCGAGCGCATCCTGCGCCAGGCGCAAAGCCTGTCGGCCGTGACGTTTCCGCTGCAGACCGGCGCCAGCGAACCGCTGCCCGCCAACCGCGCCAACTGGGACCAGGAAGAGCGCAACCGCATCATCGCCGCGCTGGGCGCCAACGACTGGAAACGCCAGCCCACGGCCGACCAGCTGGGCATCAGCCGCAAGGTGCTGTGGGAAAAGATGCGCAAGTACCAGATCAGCAACGGTGAGCCCGAAGTTCCGCTGGCCGTCGGCATCCCTGCGGATGCCGAAGACGACAGCGAGAAGTGACGCAGCCGCCGTATCTGCCCCTGCCCTCACTCCGCGAAGCCTCATTCCATGCAAAAACCTCTGATCGTTTTCGTCGGCGCCGTCTACCCCAGCCAATACACGCTGCTGTGCAGCCATCTGCGCGCCAGCGGCATGGCCGACAGCTGGTTCATGACCACGCCGGGCCACAAGGCCAACCACGAAAAGGACTGCGACCACCTGCTGTCCTTCCAGCCCGACGGCAACATCGTCGGCCCGCAAAGCTACTACTACTCGAGCAAGGTCGAGCGCTCGGCGCGCATCTGCCGCGGCGTGCTCAAGGCACTCAAGGACTTCGAGAAGGCGCAGGGCCGGCGCATCGACGTGGTGGTCGCGCACTCGCTGTGGGGCGCGCCGAACTGGCTTTACGATGAACTGGATGCAGCCGTCGTCAGCTACATCGAATTTCCCAGCTACCGCGCGCACGGCTGCGACCCCATGTATCCACCCGACGAAGCCCAGCGCCTGGCCGACCGCAACACCGAGATGCTGCACTTTCACCAGGTGCTGTGCAGCGACCTGACCATCGTGCCCAGCGCCCATGCGCGCTCCCTGTTCCCGCCACTGCTGCAGGACCGGATCGCGGTGCAGTTCGAAGGCTTCGACATCCAGCCGCCGCTGCGCGATCCTGCGACCGATACAGTGCCGGGCCGGCGTTTCACGCTGGCATTTTCGGCGCGCGACCTGTCGAGCGCCAAGGGCTTCGAGACCTATATGCGGCTGGTGGACCGCATGGTGCGCGAAGGCGACGCCCAGAACACGCGCTTCATCGCCATAGGCGACGACAAGGCCGCAACCTATGGCTACGAGCAGCAGTGGGTGGAGCGCCGCTATGGCGGCAAGGTCGCGAGCTTTCGCGACCATTTGCTCAAGGTCTACCCCGGCGCCGAGGTGGTCGAGTTTCCTGGACGCCTGCCCTATGCGGAATTCGCTGCGCTGCTGGCCGAGGTGGACCTGTTTCTCTATCCGCTGCGCCATGGCGTGGCGAACTGGGGGCTGATGGAAATCCTGGCGCGCGGCGGCTGCGTGATCGGCACCAACTGGGGCTTTCTTCCCGAGCTGGTGCAAAACGATGTCAACGGACTGCTGCTGCCAGACAACGACGACGCATGGATTGCCGCGATACGCGCGCTGCGCGCCGATCCGGCCAGGCGCGCGCGCTATGCCAGGGCCGCACAGGAGACAGGCCAGAAGTACCACATCTCGAAGATTGCGCCGCGCTTCATGGCATTATTCGAACGCGCACTCGCCCAGCGACGCGCACCGCTGCTGGCCGGGGCGCAAGGCGCATGCTGAAGCGATGGGACACAGCCCGCCGCAGATGCCGTCAGACGCTGGTCATTCCGGGCGCGGCATCCCAGGCCACCCGGTTGCGCCCCGCGTTCTTCGCCAGGTAGAGCAAGGCATCGGCACGCTCCAGGGCGCGCGGCAGGTCGTCGCAAGACCCCACGCCGGCCACACCGAAACTCGCCGTGACGGCGCCGGCAATGGCGCTGCAATGGGTTTGCGCCAGCTGCCGGCGCATGCGTTCGGCAACGCCGGCAGCGATGGCCATATCGGCGCAATGCAGCAAGACGACAAATTCCTCGCCGCCGAAGCGCGCCACCAGATCGCCCGGGCGCACCTGCTGCTGCAGCGTCTGGCCCACGATCTGCAGCACCTCATCGCCGGCAGCGTGCCCCCAGGCGTCGTTGACGCGCTTGAAATGGTCTACATCGCACACCAGCAGCGCCCAGCCTGACGAGCGCGGGCTGCGCAGGCGCGTTTGCGCGGATTCCAGAAAGGAACGGCGATTGAGCAAGCAGGTCAGGGCATCGTGGTCGCGCTCGCTGCGCAGGGCCTGGAGAATCTCGCGCAGCGAACAGGCGAGAAGGCTCAGGATGAACGCCAGCCCTATCACCATGTTGACCGCGAGCATCAGCAACCACAGGCCCGACTGCGTCAGATCCTCGACGCTTTGCACCGGCAGCAAATACATGACCACGCCGGTGCGCACCACCGCGTTGACCAGCAAGGCCAGATAGCAGGCCCACAGAATGCGCTCCACGCCGCTTTTGAAAGCGGGCGCCCGGAAAATGCTGCGCACCGGCAGCGCCCGTAGCAAAAGCATGGCGACGTTCAGGATCACGATGCGCAGCCACAGCTGATCCGAGACCTGCGAGAAATAGAACAGCAGCGCCAGCGCCACAACGGCTATCGCCAGGGCCAGCCTGGGATGCGCCGACCCGCCATAGCGCTGCGCCATGCCGTGCGAAATCACCCAGACTCCGGCCATGTAGAGCGCGCCGGTGAGCACGGCCCAGTGAGCCAGCTGCCCATTGGTCATCAGACTTTGTGCTCCCAAGGGGAAAGCCAGCACAACGTAGCCCGAGGCGATCCACAGCACCGAGCGCTGCGTGCGCATGGCCGGCATGGCTTTCCAGCAGGCGATCAACGCCAAGCCTAGCAACAGCGAGCAAGCCGGGACAATCAGCGCGAAATAGGAGTCAGGCGACACAGTGGACGGTGGAAGGACTTGCGGTGCACGAGCGACAACCCCATCAGGGCATTGCAAAGTGTAACGTCCCCGCACCCGCCGCCCGGATTGGGCGCGCACCGGCGTCGAAAGCCTGGCACAGCACATGGCCTGCAGCAGATCGCCAGGCAACGCTGGCGCAGCCAGGTATCCATCGCGCGAAAAAAAAGGCCCTTGAAACATTCAAGGGCCTTTTGATCGATTTTGTATCTGGGGTGGCTGATGGGGCTCGAACCCACGACAACAGGAATCACAATCCTGGACTCTACCAACTGAGCTACAGCCACCGTAGATTCAAATTATAGCGCGTTTTTTCGACCTTGAATCGATTGCTGGCGCTTCGATCCTATCGGGGCTTGAGCGAGCCACGCTGCCACTATGCGAGCAGCGCATATTCATACTCCCAAAACTCACTTGTCCAGGCCCATGGGTGCTTCTACATTCAGTTGCAAGTGCTGGCCCAAAAGCCCATCCAACAGCTGGCGCGAAAGCTCCATCCCCTTTCCGAACTCCCAAGGACCACCATGACAACGACAGTTTCTGCCTGCGGCCCGCGGGCTCTTGCAATCAAAGTGGGCGCCACGGTGCTGCTGGCCACACTCGCCGGCACGGCCCTGGCCAACACGGCGGCGGCCAGCAGCGCCGGACCGCTGGTCACGGCCGAATGGCTGGCGCAAAGCCTCAGCCGCCCCGACGTGCGCGTGATCGAAGTCAGCGTCAATCCAGGCCTCTACGAGCGTGCGCATATTCCCGGCGCGGTGAACTTCTCCTGGCACAACGACCTCAACGACAAGCTGCGCCGCGACATCGTCGGCAAGCAGGACTTCGAGAAACTGCTGTCCAGGGCCGGCGTGAAGGACGACACCACCGTCGTGCTCTACGGCGACACCAACAACTGGTTTGCGGCCTGGGGCGCCTGGGTGTTCGACATCTACGGCGTGAAGAACGTCAAGCTGCTCGATGGCGGGCGCAAGAAATGGGAGGCCGAAAACCGTCCGCTGAACAACCGCGCGCCCGAGTACGCGACCACGACCTATCGCGTGGGCAAGGTCAACCTGGACCTGCGCGCGCGGCTGAGCGACGCGCTGGCCGTGGCCGAAGGCAAGTCGCAGGCCCGGCTGATCGACATCCGCTCGGGCGACGAGTACCAGGGCAAGATCTTTGCTCCGGCCGGCGTGCCCGAGCTGGCGATCCGTGCGGGGCATATTCCCGGTGCGGTGAACGTGCCCTGGGGCCAGGCGGTGCAGGAAGACGGCACGTTCAAATCCAAGGAAGAGCTGCGCAAGCTCTACGCCGGCGTGGGCATAGACGGCAGCAAGCCGGTGATCACTTATTGCCGCATCGGCGAGCGCTCCAGCCACACCTGGTTTGCGCTCTCCAAGATCCTGGGCTACGACGTGAAGAACTACGACGGCTCCTGGACCGAATACGGCAACGCAGTGGGCGTGCCGATCAACAACCCGGCCGGCACGGTCTGGGCGGCCAAGTAATCGCGGGCCCGCGCCTCTTGACCCTTGGATGCCCGCCTGCGCGGGCATTTTTGCGATCAGACAGGAACACAATGATGTCCACCGCCAGCAATGCCGACCTGCCGTCGTCCCCGCAACGCCATGCCGCCTGGCAGCCCTGGGCGGCGGCCGCCCTGATCGTGCTGCTGGGCGTTTTCGCCAGCCAGGCACAGACATGGAACGGCGGGCGCACGCTGGTCTTCGCCCTGACAACCGGCATCGCCCTGGGCGTGGTGCTGCAGCGCACGCGCTTTTGCTTTTACTGCCATGCGCGCGACTGGCTGCAGCGCGATGACCCGCGCGGCATTCTTGCGATCGCGCTGGCGCTGGCCGTGGGCCTGGTCGGCATGACCGTGGTGCAGGGCAGTTGGGTGGCCAATCCCCAGGCCGGGCAGCTGCCGCCCGAAATGCACATCGGCCCGGTCAGCTGGGTGCTGGTGCTGGCCGGCCTGGCGTTCGGCGCGGGCATGGCGATCTCGGGCTCGTGCATCAGCGCCCATTGGTATCGGTTGGCCGAAGGCTCCAGCGTTGCGCCGTTTGCCTTGCTGGGCACGGCACTGGGGTTCGCCATAGGATTTCATACCTGGAATCCGCTGTACAGCGTGGCAGTCGCCGATGCACCTGTGGTCTGGCTGCCGCAGCACCTGGGCTATGGCGGCGCGCTGGCCGTGCAATTGGGCGGCCTGGGTCTGTGGGCGGCGTGGATCTGGCAGCGCCATGTCAAACGCAACGCGCGCAAGCCGCGCGCCCCGGCCGCACCCGTGGCGCGCGATCTGCGCAGCCTCTGGCGCTCGCTGTGGACCGGCCGCTGGAACTATGCGCTGGGCGGTGCACTGATCGGGCTGATCAGCGTGTTCACCATCGTGCGCATGCGGCCGCTGGGCGTGACCGCCACCCTGGGCAGCCAGGTGCGCGGCGCGCTGCAGAGCCGGGGCTGGGTGCCCGAACGCCTCAACGGCCTGGACGGCTTTGCAGGCTGCGCCACGCTGCCCCAGGAAAGCTGGGCCACGCCCAATGCGCTGGTGCTCGTAGGCCTGCTGGGCGGCGCTTTCGTCGCCGCGCTCGCGAGCCGGCAATTCACGCCGCGCCGGCCCACGGGCGGCGACGCGCTGCGCGGCATTGCGGGCGGCACGCTGCTGGGCTGGGGCGCGATGACCGGGCTGGGCTGCACCATAGGCACCCTGCTGTCGGGCGGCATGGCCGGGGCGCTCAGCGCCTGGGTGTTTGGCGCGGCCATGCTGGCGGCGCTGTGGCTGGCCTTCAGATTCCAGGCCTGGCAGGCGGCACGCGCCAGCGCCTGAGCGCTTTTACCGCGCCGGCGCGACGCGCCAGATGGTGTTGCCGACATCGTCGGCCACCAGCAGCGCGCCCTTGGCATCGAGGGCCACACCCACGGGGCGGCCCCTGGCCTTGCCTTCGTCATTCAGGAAGCCGCCGAGAAACTGCACCGGCACCCCTGACGGGCGGCCCGACACAAACGGCACGAAGACCACGTTGTAGCCGACCAGCTCCTTGCGGTTCCACGACCCGTGCTGGCCAATGAACGCGCCGCTCGCATAAGGCGCGGGCATGCGCGCATCGGAGAACGCCAGACCCAGCGGGGCGACATGCGAGCCCAGGCCAAAGTCCGGTGCGACCGCCTTGGCCACCATCTCCGGATTCGCCGGCTTGACGCGGCTATCCACGTTCTGGCCCCAGTAGCTCCAGGGCCAGCCATAGAACGCGCCGTCCTTGACCGAAGTCAGGTAGTCGGGAACGAGGTCGTTGCCCAGTTCATCGCGCTCGTTGACCACCGTCCACAGCGCCTTCGACTCGGGCTCCCAGCCCAGGCCATTGGGGTTGCGCAGTCCGCTGGCGAACAATCGCTTGTTGCCGCTGGCCACATCGACTTCCCAGATTGCCGCACGGCCCTCTTCTGCGGCCATGCCGTTGTCGCCGATATTGCTGTTGGAACCCACGGTCGCATACAGCTTGCTGCCATCGGCGCTGGCGAGGATGTTCTTGGTCCAGTGATGGTTGGCTCCCGCGGGCAGGTCGGTGACCTTGACCGGCGCCGCGGAGATGCTTGTCTGGCCGGTCTCGTACGGCACCTTGACGATGGCGTTGGCATTGGCGATGTAAAGCTGGTTGCCGACCAGCGCCATGCCGTAAGGCGACACCAGGTTCTGCAGGAAGATGCTGCGCGTTTCGGCCACGCCGTCACCATCGGTGTCGCGCAGCAGGGTGATACGGTTGGCGCTGGCCGGGCCGGCGCCCGCGCGCTTCATCACCATTCCCATGGCCTTGCCGCGCAGGCCATCGGCATGCACATTCTTCGTACCCGGCTCGGGCTCGGGCTTGTTGCTTTCGGCCACCAGCACATCGCCATTGGGCAGCACATGCACCCAGCGCGGATGGTCCAGGCCCGCGGCCAGCGCGGTGACCTTGAAGCCTTCGGGCGCCTGCGGCATCTGCCCTTCGCTCCAGCCTACGGCGGGCGCGATGTTGACGGTGGGCAGCAAACCCTTTTTCGCCGGCGCGGGCAGTTGCGGGTCTGACCCCAGCCCGGGGGCGGAAAGTGGCTGTGCCCAGGCGCCGGCGACGCCGCCGGCCAGGGCCAGCAGCGACAGCCAGCGCAGAGATTGGGAAGGGGTTGTCTTGTTCATGCGCAAAGTATGGGGGGACGCTTTTGCGTCCCCCTGTAGTCCGGCGCCGCAAGCTCCGGCCGGCACGGCCTGCGCCGCGCCTGCCCCCGCGCCGGTCAGGGCTGAACGTACGACTTGGTGCTGTAAAGCGTCGTATCAAGCTTGCGCAACACCGGCAGATTGCTGGACGCATCCTTGGGCTGCTTGTCGATGTAGGCCTGGAACACGTCGGCATCGAGCACGCCGATGTCGAGGCGGCGCGCGGCCGGCACGGCCGCCAGGGTCGTGTAGCCATCACCGCCGGTGGCATTGAAGCTCAGCACGAACAGCTTGTAGGTCTTGGCCATGTCGAGCAGGCCCCACACGCCGGTGCGGGCATCGCGTACTTCGATGTTGGCCACGCGGCTGCCGCGCGCCAGCGTCGCGTTCACATCGAAGCGCAGGCCGCCGGTGTACGGGTAAGGGCCTGTCGTGCCGCCCGCGCCATAGACCGCCTGCATGCCGTCTTCGAGCATGCTCTTGACTTCCTGTCCGGTGACGTCGAGACGGAACAGCATGTTGCCGAAAGGCAGGACCTCGATCACGTTGGCGGCCGTCACATTGCCGTTCAACGGCACGCGCACGCCACCGCCGCTTTGCAGCGAGATGTCGGCACCGCCATAGCTCGCATTGGCGACTTCCAGATAGGCCTGGGCCACCAGTTGCTGGATGTCGCCGCCCCGCAGGCTCACATCGCCCTGGGCGTTGCAGGCCGCGCTGGAGCGGCTGTAGTCGGCGCTGCCGACCCCGCCCGGCACGCGGCGCGAGCACAGCTCCGCGGGCACGGTCGCGACCAGGCTGCGGCTGAACACATCGACCTTGTCCTTGAACGGCTTGAGCGTGGCCGTGGCGGCGGCGCTGGGCGCGGTGACGCGCAGGAAACCGCTGGCGTTGACGTCGGCCAGGATGCTGGCCTTCTGCTCGGCGCTCGCGGGCTTGCCGGCCACGCTGAAGCTGTCGCCGATCAGCACATGCGGCGTGCCCGCGCAGCGCGTCACGTCGCCGTTGGCATCGAAGGACACCTTGAGCTCGCCCACCACCTGGCTGTACTCCCAGGCCTGCACCAGACAGACCGGCTTGCCGTCCTTGTTGCTGAGCTGCGTGGGATAGGCGCCGGCCGGCGAGCCCACGCCATAGGTGGCGAGGCTTGCGGGGCCCAGCAAGGTGTGCGAGTCCGCGCCCACCACCACATCCACGCCGCTGAGCCTGGAAATCACGGCCTTGTCGTAGTCGTAGCCGATATGGCTCATGACCACGATCTTGTTGATGCCCTTGGCGCGCAGCGCATCTATCTCGCGCTGCGCGGCCAAGGTCTCGTCTTCAAACAGGGTGTCGGCGTCGGGGCTCGACGAGGCCTTGGTCTTGCCGGCGATGGTCAGGCCGACCACGCCTATCGACTGGCCGCTGCGCTGCAGCACCACCGATTTGTTGACATAGCCCGGCGCCTTGGCCGGCAGCAGTGCGGAGTTGGCGCCGAAATTGACGTTGGCGCTGAGCACCGGCGTCTTGCAGCTGCCCTTGTGCAGCAGGTCGATGAAGCCCTTGAGGCTGGTGTCGCCCTTGTCGAACTCGTGGTTGCCCAGCGTGAACGCGTCGAAGCAGACGGTGTTCATCATCGCCGCGTCGGCTTCTCCGCTGGCGCCCGCACGGTTGAAGTAAAGCGTGCCGGTCTGGGCATCGCCCGCGTGCAGCTTGAGCACATTGGTCGACTGGGCCGCGAGCGCCTCGATTGCGGCCGTGACGCGCGGAAAACCGCCCGCCTCGGTGACCACGGCGCTGGCCGCACCCGCCGCGGTCTTGAGCTGCAGCGTCTTGCTCTTGCTGTCGAGATTGGAATGATGGTCGTTGATGTGCAGGATGGTCAGATCCATCGGTTGCGCGGCGACGCTGTCGCCGCCGCCATCACCCCCACCACCGCAAGCGGTCAGCACGGCGGACACAATCAGGCTCAGGGAAAGAGCATAAGGAGTGCGTTTCAAGGACTGTCTTTCAGGATGCAAAGCGCAAATACTGTTCTGCGCCCGTGAAACCCTTATGACACTTTCCAGCCCGCCCGCTTGCCGGTATCAGCCGCCCATCCATGCCGGCAGCCAGCGCACCAGCGCCATGCCGATCAGCCCCTGGGCAACGACGCCGTGAAACATCAGCGCGGTGTTGTCGAGCGTGGCGCGCGCACTGGTGCGCAGCCGCCCGGCCCATGAGCGCGCGAGCACATAGCCGCCCATGACCAGCAGCACCAGCGCGTGAAAGCCCTGCCAGGCAAGCAGCGCGGCGACAGTCGCGCTCCAGGCGTCGGCGCGCGGCGCCAGGCCGTTTTGCAGATGGGTCAGCAGATCCAGCCCGATCGCGCCGCCGGCCGCGCCCATTGCCAGCACCACGGCCAGGCGCAGCCAGCCCTGGCGCTCGCGCCCCAGACTGCGCTGGGCCCAGACCATCAGCGCCGAGGCGGCGAGCAGCAGGCCCGCAGGCCACAGCCCGCCCTTGGGCAGGCTGGCGCCCGGCGGCGGGCAGACGTCCAGCGCCATCGACACATGGATATGCGCGAACGCAAATGAGGCAAAGATCGTGGCGTCCACGGCCAGCAGGATCAGCGTCGCCCACCATGAATGCGAGGCGCGGCCCGCAGCCACCGTGGGCACGCTCACGCCTGCGCCAATGGCGGCCGTGGCGCGCAATGGAGGCAGGTCGGAACCCCAGAGCCAGACCAGCATCGCGACCACCGAAATCAAGCCAGAAATGACGGCTGGCACAATCCAGTACACGGTCAACAGCAGGAAGAAGCCGGCCGTGCCGGCGGCCGCAATGAACGGCGACCAGCCGTCGCCGGGCAGGCGCAGCAGATGGCGTATGCGCGCATCGACCGGACTCGTGACCAGCGTCTCGCGCCCGCCAAACACTGTGCCCGGCAGCCAGTGCCGGCCCTGCTCCACTTCCTGGGCCAGCGTGGGACGCTGCCACAGCGGCGCGCGCGCTTCGATCTGCGGAATGCTGCGCACGCCATAGTCGCCCTGCGGCAGCCATTCGAGCGAATCGGCCTGCCACGGGTCGCCGTGTTCGCGTTCGGCGCGCGCCAGCGTGCGCACCAGATCGACCAGGCACAGCAGCACGCCGGCGGCAAAGATGAACGCTCCCGCCGTGGACAACAGATTCCACAAGGTCCAGCCCAGGCCATCGGCATAGGTGTAGACGCGCCGCGGCATGCCCGCGAGGCCGGCAATGTGCATGGGAAAGAACGCCAGATTGAAGCCGCCGAACATCAGCGCGAAACTCCAGCGCGCGAGGCGTTCGGACAGCCGGTGGCCGTTGTAAAGCGGCGCCCAGTAGTAAATGCCCGCGAACAAGGGAAACACCAGGCCGCCTATGAGCACGTAGTGCAGATGGGCGACGACGAAATAGCTGTCGTGCGCCTGCCAGTCGAACGGCAGCACCGCGAGCATCACGCCCGTGAGACCGCCGAGCACGAAGACGAAATGAAAGCCCAGCAGGAACAGCGCAGGCGCGTGCATGCGCACCCGGCCTTTCCAGAACGTGGCGATCCAGGCGAACACCTGCACGCCGCTGGGAATGGCGACCGCAAAGCTGGCCACCGACGTCACATGCAGCGCCAGCGGCCCCAGGCCCGCGGTGAACATGTGGTGCATCCACAGCAGGAAGCTGATCGCGCCGACGGCCACCAGCGCCCAGACGATGGCGCGGTAGCCGACCAGCGGCGTGCCGGCCATCACCGGCACCATCATGGTCACCATGCCCGCGGCCGGCAGGAAGATGATGTAGACCTCGGGGTGGCCGAAGAACCAGAACAGGTGCTGCCACAGCAGCGGGTCGCCACCGCGCGCGGCAATGAAGAACGGCCAGTCGAACGCGCGCTCGAGTTCGAGCAGCAGCGTGCCGGCGATCAGCGCCGGGAACGCGAAGATCACCATCAGCGCCGCGACCAGCACCGCCCAGGCAAACAGCGGCATCTTCATCAGCGTCATGCCCGGCGCGCGCGTGAACAGGATGCCGATGATCAGCTCGATCGCGCCCGCAATCGCCGAGATCTCGATGAAGCCTATGCCCAGCAACCACCAGTCGGCGCCAATGCCCGGAGAGAACTCCTTGCTGGTCAGCGGCGGGTACATGAACCAGCCGCCATCGGGCGAGGCGCCGAAGAAGATGGTGATGAAGAACGCCAGGCCGCCGATCGCATAGGCCCAGAACGCATAGGCCGACAGCCGCGGAAAAGGCAGATCGCGCGCGCCCAGCATATTGGGCAGCAGCCACACCGCGACGGCCTCGACCACGGGAACGGCGAACAGGAACATCATCACCGAGCCGTGCATGGTGAACAGCTGGTTGTAGGTGCCGGCAGTGACCAGCGTGCTGCCCGGCAACGCCAGCTGCGCGCGCATGATGAGCGCCAGGATGCCCGCGAGCACGAAAAACACCAGCGCCGTGGCGAGGTAATAGACGCCGATCTGGCTGTTGTTCACGGCCGAAAGCCGGCGCCAGCCCCTGGGCGGCTCCCAGGCGCGCTGCAGTGCTTCGCGCTCGCCCGCGGGCCGCGGCAGGGCATTGGGCAAGCCATCGGGCAGGGACATGGGCGCGGCGTCGCTCATTGCAGCGTGCCCAGCCATTCGCCCAGCGCCTGCAGCGTGGGTGCATCGAGTCGGTCATAGGAAGGCATGCGTGCTCCCGATTTGATCTGCTGTATATGCCTGAGCCAGCGCTCGCGGCCTTCGGGCGTGTTCTCCAGGATGCCGGCCCCCAGGTGCAGGCGGCTGCCGAAATGCGTGAGATCGGGGCCCAGCCGGCCCTCTTCGCTGACTCCGCGCACGGTATGGCAGGCGTTGCAGCGATTGGCGAGAAAGGCGTCGCGGCCCTGCAGCTGGCGCGGCGTTGCCGGCGCCGACGCGGGGCTGGCCTGCGCCGCGAGCCAGCCTTCAAAGGCCTGGGCTTGCATGCCCACCACATGCAGCGCCATCTGCGCGTGCTGCGCGCCGCAGAACTCGGCGCACTGGCCGCGCCAGACGCCGGTCTCGGTGGGAGTGACGAGCAGATGCTGCATGCGTCCGGGCAGCATGTCCATCTTGCCCGCGAGCTGCGGCACCCAGAAGCTGTGGATCACGTCCGCGCTGGTCAGCGCGAAATACACCGGCCTGCCCACGGGAACACGGATCTCGTTGGCCGTGACCACATCGGCACCCGTCACGGGATCGCGGTAGCGCACTTCCCACCACCACATGTGCGCCTTCACCGTGACGATCAGCGCGTCCGCGGGCGGCGCCGGCTTCCAGGCCGGCATGCGCGGCAGCACCCAGGCAAACAGCGCGGCCAGCACCAGCGCCGGAAACACCACGCCCCCGCCTATCAACCACAGCCCGGGACGCAACGCCGCCTTGCGCGCGCGCAGCGACCAGGCCAGCAGCAGCATCACTCCCAGGAAAATCAGCAAGCCGCCACCGAACAGCACCCAGGTCACGGTCTCTATGGACTGGGCGGCGTCGCCGGCCGCGGGCAGCATGCCTGCGGGCTTCATTCGAGCGAAAAAAGAAAGGCCGCCATGGCCTGGGCATCGGCGGGCGAGACGCCCATGCTGGGCATGGCCGTGCCCGGCACCAGCGACTGCGGCGCAGCGATCCATTGCGCCAGCGTGTCGACCCGGTTGGGCAGCCGCCCCGCGATATAGCTGCGCTGGCTCCAGGCATCCAGCGGCTGCGACACCTGGCCGCGCGCCGCCGGCACATCGGGAATGCTGTGACAGGAACCGCACTGGTACTGCCCCATCAGCGCCTTGCCGCGTTCTATCGTGAGGCGATCCTGGGCCCGTGCATCACCGAACACGCAGGCGGCAAGCAACACCGGCAGCAGCGTAGGTGGAAAGGCATACTTGCGCTTCATTAGCGCATTCTGTCGCACAAATGAGGACAACTGACGCAAAATCACAGCAGATGATAAAAAACAAGCTGTTGCCAATCATTGCTGTCACAGCCACGGGAATCGGGCTTACAGCGGCCCTGGCTGCCGTGGCAGTGGTGTATTCGGGCGCCTACGACATCTCCGCCACGCGCCAGCATTGGCAGGCCACGCATTCCCTGCTGGAGATCGCCATGCGCCAGTCGGTGCGCCGGCAGGCCAAGTCCATCGAGGAGCCGGCGCTCGACGATGTGCAAATGGCGCGGCGCGGTGCCGCCAGCTACCAGGACAAATGCGTGCAATGCCATGGCGCGCCCGGCGTGGCGCAGTCCGATATAGGTCTGGGCATGCAGCCCCTGCCCGGCCCGTTGGTGGACGCCAGAAAGCATTGGCGCCCGCGCGAGCTCTACTGGGTGGTGCGCCACGGCATCAAGATGACCGGCATGCCGGCGTGGCAATATCGGCTCGCCGACGAGGAGATATGGGATCTCGTGGCATTCATGCAGCGGCTGCCGCAGCTCGATGCGGTGCAATATGCGCAGTGGGTGCGGACCGCGCCGCGCAGCGAACCCGCCCAGACGGCCTCGGCGCCTGCCTTTGCCGCCGATGCAGAGCGTGGCCGCCAGGCGCTGCACCAGTACGCCTGCAGTGCCTGCCACCGCATCCCTGGCATCACCGGCTCGAGTGTGCATGTCGGCCCGCCGCTCCAGGGCATGGGTCAGCGCACGCTGATCGCGGGCACGCTGCCCAATACGCCGCAGAACCTCGCGCGCTGGCTCACGCATACCCAGCACATCAAGCCGGGCACGGCCATGCCTCAATTGGGCGTCTCGGCGCGCGATGCGCAAGACATGGCCGCCTATCTCTCCACGCTGCGCTGAAAGTGCAGCGCCCAAGAAAAAACGCCCTGAACTTGCGTTCAGGGCGTTTTCAATATTTGGGGTGGCTGATGGGGCTCGAACCCACGACAACAGGAATCACAATCCTGGACTCTACCAACTGAGCTACAGCCACCGTAGAAGCATCTATTGTAATCGCAAAAATGCCGCCTTATCGCGAGTTTGGCGATTTGGCGGCATTAATTCTCAAGGGCGGTCGACCTTCATCTGCACCTTGAAACGCGCCTTGAGCATTTCATAGTAGGCCGCGCCTTCGGCGCCCGCCCACCATTGGGCCAGTTGCTGCTTCTGTGCGGCAACGATCTGCGCATCCTGGGCAGGACGCTCGACCACGGCATTGACCTTGACCACGGCGTAGCCGAGGTTGCCCAGGTCCACACCTGTCCAGGCGGGCAAACCGTCCACGGAAGCGTGCAGCGCGGCATCGATGACATCGCGCGGCAGGTTCTGTGGCTGGTCGCGGCCTATCACCAGCGCTGCGCCCAGCGCGGCGCTGGCGGGCGTTTCCTTCCAGGCCTTGAGCTTGGCCTGGCCTTCTTCACGCGCCAGTTCCGCCGACTTCTGCGCCACGTACAGCGCCTGCACCTTGTCGGCGACTTCTTCGTAGGCCAGGGTGTGGGCCGGCGAATAGGCGGTGACGCGGCCGGCGGCCATGATGCCGGAGCCGATTTCAACGGCTTCGGTGTTGCGCTTGCTCTCCAGCGATTCGGACGAGAACAGCGCCTCGAGGAAGCGCGGATTGGCCAGCGGGCCTTGCGCGCCCGGGGCGGGAACGCGGCTCACGCGCTCGGCCTTCTGCACGGTCAGCTTGAGCTTGTCGGCCACGCCCTGCAGGTTGTCCGACTGCTCGTACACGCCATTGGCGAACTGCTCGGCCACCTCGGCGTACTTGCGCTGGGCCTGCTGCTCCTTCAGGTCCTTCTCGAGGCGCGGACGCAGCTCGGCAAAGCTGGGCTGGGGCGGCGTCTTGATGTCGGTCAGCTGGATGATGTGGAAACCGAAATCGCTTTCGACCACGTCGCTGATCTCGCCCTTCTTCAGCGCGTAGGCCGCGTCGGCAAAAGGCTTGACCATGTCGCCACGCGTGAAGAAGCCCAGATCGCCCCCGCTTTGCGCCGTGCCGCTGTCCTGCGACGACTGCTTGGCGACGGCGGCAAACGACTTGGGATCCTTGCGCACCTGTTCGAGCAGGGCCTGGGCCTGTTCACGCGCCTTGGTGCGGTCGGCGGCCGATGCATCCTTGGTGGCGTTGATCAGGATATGGCTCGCACGGCGCTCTTCCTGGCCGGCGAGACGCGCCAGGTTTTCCTGGTAGTAGGTGCGCAGGTCATCCTCGCTCAGCACCATCGAGGCCTGCACGCTGGCCGAATCAAGCACCACGTACTCGACGCTGGCCTGCTCGGCCTGCTGGAACTTGTCCGGATGGGCCTTGTAATAGGCCTGCAGCTCTTCAGGCGTGGGCTTGACCTTGGCCGCGAAATCGCTGGCCTTGAACTGCGCCACCTGGACTTCGCGGCGCTGGTACAGCGCGTCCATCGCCAGCTTGACCTGGGAATCCGTCACGAACGAGGAATTGATCGCCGAACCCATCACCTGGCTCAGCGACAGGTTGCTGCGCAGATTGGCTTCGAAGCCTTCGGGCGTCATGCCCTGTGCGCCGACCAGCGCGCGATAGGCTTCGGCATCGAGCGTGCCGTCGGCACGCTTGAGCGCGGCGATCGCCGGGATCTGCTGCAGGCTGCGCACCAGTTGGGCGTCGCTGGCGACCAGATGCATCTTCTGCGCCGCGGCCACGAGCACGCGGTCACGCACCATGCGCTCGAGCGTCGCATAGCGCGCCTGGGGCGAGTCCAGCAGCTTGGTATCCATTTCGGGATTCGCCGCACGCAACTGATCGCTCTCCATGCGGTGGGCGTTGTCCCAGTCCGACTGCTTGATATCGTGGCCATCCACCCGAGCCACCGTCGGACTGGATTCCGAGAAATAGTTCTGGTCGATGCCAACGAAGATGAACGAGGGAATGATCAGCAAGAACAACAAGATCATCACGAACTTGGAGTGCTTGCGGATGGCTTCAAACATAGTCGATCTTTCTGTGGAAGCAATAAAAAAGGCGAACCGATGTTCGCCTTTGTAAGGTGTGCGCAGCCAAAGGAACCTGACTGAGGAAGGCAAGGGACTGACCCCATCCATCCATCAACGACAAAGCCTGCCAACGACCCACGCACCCTTGGTGAAGGAAACTGCGCAGATTCTACCTGTTACGCCTGAAGGCCCACGCAGCCAGAAGTGCCAACGCAGCAGGCGGGCAAAGAAAAAGGGCCTGGATTGCTCCTGGCCCTTGATTTCATCTGCAATGGGTGGTGGGTGCTGACGGGATCGAACCGCCGACCTACTCCGTGTAAAAGAATTTATTCCTCTTTTATATCAATAACTTACAAATCCTACCAGTCAAGTATACCAACCACCGCATACGGCTACTTTGTCAAACTTTAGCGGCAGCTTTCATCTATCTGTAGCCACGCGCTCCTACCCGAACTCAAGCAGAGTTTTCACCGTAAAAAGACTTCCGCCACCACCAATCGAGGGAGTGGAGCCCACAACATTCACATCTGAGCCCATTCAAGCTATAGTTGTATAGTAGCGTTGACGGATGCGCGCGTGGCTGAGCCACCTATTGTTATATTTTTTCGTTTACTGGCCAATGATTCTAACAAATATTAATGAGAAGGTCTACAACTAGATTTGCCCTACACATTAATAAATGCCGTATACCGATATTAATTTAAACACATCATCGACACGCTAAATATTAGCCAATACACAAACAAATAAAGGCGTAGCAGAGATGGAATTAGTTGCTAACAAAGACACTACATCTGTAGTGCCACAACTTTTCTGGGATGGCGGCACTCGGCTCGCAATATTAATGAGGCAAGCATATATTGATTTGAATTACTGCTGGTGCCTTGAGAATGTCGAAACTTTGTTTGGCATCCCAGCTGCAGGCTTAATGGCTAGAATTCAAAGATATACAGAAGGGCGCATGCTGACATCGCCCGAAGAAATAAATTATGAGCAAGATCCATTTCTAGCAATAAAGTTTGCCTACTGCGAAGACTGGGCCGCCTTTAATGCAAGAAAAGGCAGCGTCAAAGACTTGACCCATCTCCGCGCATACTTTTGGGATGAATCCAAAAATAACGAACAACTGATGTGCATCACTCATTTCAAAATTAAAACCAAAGCAAAACTCGACCCACAGGACACTCGCACTTCAAAGACAGAAAAAGAGTATTTCCTGAATACAGATTGCTTTTACTGCGACGAGAATTGGTCATGAATCAAATTCAACGGCGGCAACCGATAAAAAAACGATCCAAAGAATTTCAGAAGTTAGTAAATCAAGAAGATTTGCTTGCTGAAATTTCCGAGAGATTAATTCTTGAATTAAAGTCTCATAATAAGACTGAAGAGTGGCTTGCCGATGCGTTACACAAGGAAAGCAGCTATATAGACGGGCTGATTCATGGCTTTGCCAATGTAAGCGTGCGCGAACTCGCAGATGTTTTTACCGAATTTGGAAAAATAGTATCTCTCACTTTGCTCGATGCCAATCGCAGTTCGAGGAAGACCACGACCGTTATTAAAAATACTATTTTTTCCGAACAATCTTTGGGTATTGAGCGAGCAACGCTTACTCTCGAAAGCAAGTATCACAAACTCGAATCCCACATAGATTTCATCGACAGGAAAAGCGCGAAAGAGCCATTGGTTATTGTGGAAAAACAATCGGATATGCAATTAACCATCCCATTGCACATAAACACAATATTTCTTCACACCTTCTCGCCCGACACCAATAAAAGCAAAGATATAGAATTGATCACAAAGGTAATCAAATGAGCATTGAATTGCACTCGGAAAAATTATTTTTCCGCGAGTTAACCTATAAATTAAAAAAAGACAGCCCTGGAAAAGATGGCTTAGTTCAAGCAAAAATTACAATTAATTTCTCTGAAACAGCAATCAACACTACAGGTGTAAATGCAGATTACGCAACAAGAATCAACTTCTTCCTTGACACGGATGATATGTTTTTTCAAGGCTCATGTGACTGCAGAGCTATACTTTCGGGAATTCCAGAAGAAACAATTGAAGAAAGAAGAAAATTCATTGAAGACAATATACAAAGCATTGGAAACATAGCTATAGAGTTTATCAGGGTAAATTTAAATAAAAAAATAAATGAAATTTTATCAATGACCGTGACGGCTCCTTCGGAACGAGTTGATTTTTGGCCCGCATCTGAAAATGTTTTCATGAACACAGGCAATACTGATATTTAATCATTAATTTGATCTTGCAAGCTCTCTTGCCGATTTAGACATATTCCGTCAAGCACGATTTGACGCCTTAAAGCTTTTTCCTGTATTCCCAGGACTTCGGCCAGGCCGACAAGGTATCCAACCACTCCCGCACACTCTGCAGCACAGGCTGCGAGTAGCTCGTCTCGATCTACAAGATCTTGGGCTGCATCGGCTTTAGCCGCGCTAGGGTATGAGATGGGATTGGAATTGACTCCAGCGAAATGAGCAGGTGTCAGACACGTTAGCACTTTATGGAACCTTCAACGGCCCTGCATCAAATAGCTTTGTGGGCGTAAGGCGCAGCAACGCGGACGCCCCTGCAATGGTGCCCGCAAGCCATTGGTCAACGTCTTCGCGTTCAATTGCGATCACGCTCCGCTTGTCCTGTTGGTCCGCGGCAAGCTTCGGATCAGGCTTGTGCATACGCCCCATCAAGGGGTGTGCGTCAGCGTTGATCGTCAGCATGGTGTACGACTCGACAATCTCGCCGGTCTTCGGATCGGCCCACCGGTTCCAAAGCCCCGCGAGCCCCCACGGCTCGCCATCAGCCCGGGCGAACCTCCACCATTGATTACGCCCCGACTCCCAATTCGGCTCATCGAATGAGACGGCTGGGATGATGCAGCGCTGCCCCTTTGCCCAAGATCCCTTGAAACTCGCCTTGCTTGCGAGTTCTTCACTACGCGCATTGTTCGTAGCGTATTTCAGGCTCCACTCGCCCGCCACCAGCCCCCAACGGCCCGCTGCACCTTCGCGGCTATAGCCAGGGTCGTCAATCGCGCGGCGGATGAACGGGCCTTGCGCTCTAGGGAATATCTCCACAGGCTGCTCACGCCACCACTGCGGCTGGTTCGCGCGGCCTATATGCCAAAACCTCTCGATGTCGGCTTCCGTGGGGGAGACGTATCTATTGCACATGGAGCGAGTGCACACCATTTCCAGGAATCAATCAACCCCGTTATCCCGGGGCGAGATGATCGGGCGCTTGCAGTTTTCCAGGGCTGCGACCAGCTTCACCTCATAGCCCTCGCGCCGATCGATCTCGGCCAGGGACGCGCGCAGCAGGTCGAACGGATCCGCGTCTTCGGCCAGAGCCTCGGTCGGCATGCTCGGCCTGTCTGGGGTTGCCTCGCGGCACGCCACCGGCACGGGCACCTTGACGGTCTGGATGTCGACGCGCGGCGCGGTGGCGCAGCCCGCCAGGCTCAGCGCGCACAGCAGCAGTGCGGCGCGCGTCATGGCTTAGCCCTCCCCTTCAACCAGGCCGACCCCAGGGCCTGCACGCTCGCGCACGCATCGCCAGGCGTGGCCGGCGCCGTGGATAGCGTGTAGTCGGCGCGCTGGTTCAGCGCCTGAGCCTGCGCTGCCGCCGCAGCGCGGGCTGGCTCGGCCTGGGCCTGCCGCTGCGCTGCCGCAGTTTCCAGCCCCTCCACACCATCGCTGCAGACCTGCGCCGCGCTGCGCGCTCCGTCGCGCTCACGCTCCACGCCGGTGATCGAGGTACGCGCAGCAGTCGATGCGTCACGTTGACCCAAATAGGCCCGACCCAATGCGGCATTGCCAACCACGCTGACCAGCAGCAGCACGGCCAGCAGTTGCCAAGCGTAGGCTTTGATTTGAGCGAGCATCAGTTGTCCTCCGCTGCGAACAGCAAGTTATCCGCGCCGCGATTCGTCCAGCCACGGCCAAAGGCGTCGAACTTTTGCAGGCTGGCCCAGAACTTAAACCTGTAGGCCAGGAAGCGCAGCAGCACGTCGTTGTGCCCGCTGATCGTCTCCATGCGATTGAGCGCAGCCTGCGAGAGCGGGCCCCAGGCGCCATCATCGGCCGCACGCACCGCGCGCTGCAAGATCCGCACCGCGTTGCCGCGGCCGTGATTCACGGCGGCGTCGAACAGCTGAAACTTGACAGCGCCGTGGGCCTGGCCGATCACGTCCCAGAAGTCTTCCAAGTAGATCGCTTTGGCTTCGTCCAGAGTCAGACTCTTGATGTCCAGATGCGGATAACTTTTGGCGGCAATGCCGTACTTGGTGCCTTTGAGCTCGCCGCGGCCTTGCTTGCCACCCGTCCAGTTGCCGTCATCTTTAGGGTTGTCGGTGAACTTGCCTTCATGGCCGATCAGGCGGTCGAATGCTTGGTCAAATGTCATTGGTCTTCTTTCCTACGCAAGGGATGCGTGCGCCCATACCAGCGCACCACGTTGATCGCCATTCCCGCCAGCACGCAGCCGGCAAGCAGCACACCGCCCACCGTAGGCCAGGAGCCCCAGAGCGCCGGCTGCATGCCGCTAGCCAGCGCACCGGCCAGCAGCAGCGAATACTTGGCGCGCGCCGCACGGTGGCGGCGGCAGATCTCGGAATTGAGCCGGCAGATGCAGGCCCAGGCGATGCCCGCGCAAATGACGAGGTTCAGCACAGCCAGCAGTTGATGGGCTTGCCATGTCATGTCGGACCTCCATCGCCGCCCGCGCGGCGCTCCAGAATTCGGCCAGCGTGCTGTAGCAGCCATCGCCCCAAGCTGGGCCAGTCGTCGCCCACGCCTCCAACCACCAGCGCGATCGGCGCCAATAGCCAAGCGTGGTCATCACCACCCAGCCACCGCCCCGCCAGCTGGGCAAGGCTCACGGTCACGACGACCGCCGTGGCATTGAGTCGCAGGAAGTACCACGCCGCCGACAGCCGTGCCGCAGGGTCGCGCCGGCCCAGCGCCCAGCCCGCGCCCACAGTGCAGCTGATGAGGATCACGGCGTAAGGGCCGATGACGCCGGCCAGCGCCGGGCCGAACAGCACACCGGCCAGGGCGATGGCCACCGACACCGGATCGAGATGATTTGCCCCCATTTCAAAATCCTTTCAGAACAAACCACAGCGCGGCGCAGGCCACGACAGGGACGGCCCAGTCCAAGGCGGACGCCACAGGCCACGCCCGCGGATCGAACCCGCCCCACCAGGGCATGTTTGCGCGCTTGCCCACCCCGAACTCGGCGATCCAGCGGTATTCGGCCTGGGTGTGCTCGCGCGCGATGAACCAGCAGCAGGCTAGCGCCGCGCCGCTGATCCAGTCGCCCAGCACCAGGCCAAGCGCCGCCTGGCAGGCCATGGCCAGCGCTGCATGCAGCAATGGTGTCAGGTCCATTTCATCGCCCTCCCGCATGGATAAACAGCGCTTGCTTGTCCCAGTCATTGGCCGCGCAAATCGCATCGACCAGCGGGTTGCCCAGCTCCACGGTAGTGCGCGTGCGCAGCTCGAACCGGGCGCGGGCGCGCTGGTCCTCGGGCAGCAGATCGGCCAGAGCGAAAAACTCCTCGTCGGCCTCGAGGTCGATGCCGTGCAGATCGTGGAGCGCCAGGCGGCACTGGGCCATGCTCACCTCTTGCGGCACGCGCAGCGGCTCGAGCTCGATGGCGAAGATGCGCGCCGGCGTTTCCGGGAAGACCTCGTAAAGCGCCAGATCCTCGGGCAGCTCGGCGGCCAGCACGTTGATGAACCAGCCGGGCAGCGGCGCCATTTCCGGCGCTGGGCCATCCGGGGTATCAAGCAGCACGCCCGTGGGCGCGTGGATCTTGCCCACAACGTCGACGACCAGGCCGGCGTCGACATGCGGCGCGAGCACTGCAGTGGCCTGGGGCTCATTGGCGAAATGCAGAAAGAGTGTTTTCATGCGGTGAGCCTTTGCAGTTGCGCCGCAGTCAATGCCGAAGGATATACAGCAACTTTTAAGAGGTGCGAGTTTAGCGGATTGTTATTAATAGCACGGTATCCCAGCGATATCCTGTCTAGCAAAGCACCAGGAATAAACTCTGCCGCAACTTCGTAGACTGACCCGTTAGTTGCTGAAACAAAACCTCCATTCTTTACAGAAATGGCAGTACGTCCAATCTGTCCAGGCAAGACATTAGTATGGATGGTACTAGCCTTAGTAACAGAACCTGTACGAGTTCTTGTAGCAACACCGGAAGCTACAAATCTCATATCGATTTGTTCTACTTGCGCTGCCCCATTGCTAAATGCTACCAAGGTAGCGTCAGCTGGAAGATTTTGAGGAACTTGGTATTCAGCAAATATGGATATTCCCCTCGACCAGTCCGACCAAGAAAAATCGGGGAAAGTGCATAAATCAGCCGCACGAGTTACTTGTGCGGTCGTCCCTGGGATGTAGGAAGTGGGGGACGCTCCGACCTCTGCCTGGCCGTACCGAAAATAAATCCCGGAAACACCGTCGCCGTCATATGTTGCTGCGCCTGTGCTACTGCATGGGTACACGGTAGCGCTGATACCCGATGAGATACCAGCCTTGGTGGTTGTCGTAATTGAGACTCTCCACCCTTCATTCAGTTTAGCGATGGTGAATCTTCCGGCTACACCGTTAGAAACAACTCCAGTTTCCAGGTTGATCAGCAAAGAAAACGGCGCCTCTTGGTTGGCGAAGGTTCCCCACTCAACGCGTGCAAACTTTCTTTCCCCTGCTTTGACATCAACTGACCATGTGTACGTAGTGGATGATGCTGCGGCAACTAGCTTAGCGACTGTGTGCGAGGCAGCTGGTGAAGCGTCCTCGGTTAGGCGATACCACCCATCATTGGCTGGGGTCACAGACGCCCTTATCTTTGTCCACGAGGCGTCTGTAAAATTATTTGGATGGGTCAGCAAGTTGGTGCGCTGCTCCTCAACCTGCAAGCCCAAGCACCGCCCCGTCACAGGGTCGAAGTCAATGCGCGGCGTGTTCGCTGGCATTACCTCCAGCTGGCCTGCAGCGTTGATGATCGTGCCCGTGGTCGTGCGCACGAGCGACACGCGAGGGTCGAGGCGGCGGCTGCTCGCGAAGTCCAGCAACAGGCTGGGCCGGATCGCCGGGAAGTTGGGAAGTGATGCCATGTCAGGTCAAGGTCCAGGTGGTAGAGCGCACAGCGCCGTCATCGCCGCGCATGCACAGCTTGAGCGTCGTATCGTTGACAAATTCGGTCCACACGGAACGCTTCTCAGCGGGCTGGTGCTGCATAGGGGTGAGCACGCCGAGACGCTCCATGTACGCAAGCGCCCCGAGAAACAAGCCCGCAGGCACTTGGTCGGGGCCCGGACCAACCTGCTCGATGGAGCCCTGCAAGCCCGTTGGCCCGCGCAGATCCGTTGCCTGGGCAATGTTTACAACAAGACCTGCTGTCCCGACATAGCCGGTCTGCGCTGGCTTTGCGCCTTGCCCGCCTGTCCAGTCATAGAGCTGCATTACCACGCGGTCGCCGTCGGCCACTATGCGCAGCAGCGGCGACCAGCCGTTATCGCCCTTGATGATGTTGGCCATAGCGGCAGTCCAGAGCGAGACCAGTTGATTTAGCGCCGCCCGAATTTCCGGGCCGGGCTGCCCGTCATAGAAAGGGTTTGTAGTGGCCATCAGAAACCTTCGATATTGAATTCCGCAGCGTGCTGCGCAAAGGATGCCCAGCGCATGCCCTGAAGCTGGGACAACTTCCCATAAATGGACTTGTCGCGCTCCAGCACAGGGTCTGACGACTCCGGCACCAGGCTCACAAACAAGAAGCGACCGACACCCATCTCGAGCACCTGGCACACCAGCGCGCGGTCGGCGTTGTCGATGAAGTCAAGACTGAAAGTCAGGCTCTTGGCCTTGGGGCCGAAGTCCGTTTTCAGGTCGCCCGACGCGGCCCGGCTGTTGGTAGACAGGTCCACGATGCCGTCCGTCTGCCCGTAGGATGGGTTGTAGCGGGGCGACATGTAGGGACCGACGACAAGCCGCGCAATGTCGATGAACGTGGCGCCAGGGTCGCTCAGCGTGATGACCACGCGGCGCCCCGCTGAGTGCTGCGACAGGTAGACCGCGGTCGTGGGCGGTAGCGAGAACGCAAACTGGTTGACGTTGAGCGGCTGCGTGAATCCCCAGTTCGCCATGATCGCGCCAGGCGCTGCCCACTTCTCGCCCGTGTCTTCCTGCAGGATCGTCCCCGCCTCATCCTCGAACACCTGCACGCGAATCTTGCTGCTCGGGCCAAGGCTGCTCACGGGCAAAACGATTGCGCCAACAGAGGTTGCCTGCGGCCAGGTCAGAACGATCTGCGCTGTGTCGGCCAGCACCCGGCAAACCTGCCCCTTGATGTCGGTCTTCAGGTTCTCCGTGCCGGCGCCCGCAGCAGCGTTCGCAGCAGTGATGGTTGCCCGGTCAGCAGCGTTATCGCTGACGATGCGCATGGTCTTGTCGATGGACATTCTTAGCCCTCGGCAGTCGCCTGGACCGGGATCGTTGCGGATGATCCAACGCGCCCCATAAACAAGCCAATTTTCTGCAATTGCTGATTAATGGCCTGGAGCAACTCCTCCGACACATCGTCACCGTCTGCAGGGATAGGGCTGAACGCTGGCGTGGTCGTGGCCTTTCCCTCGGCGTCAACCAGCACCGTGAACTGCGAAAAAAGAAGCACTGCCCCGAATTGTTGAGGCTGAATCTTGCTCGGCAATTGAATTGCGACGTTTGCAATTTCGGTAATTCTAGGCATTTTTAATCCCTTTAAACTGCTTCCATGACGAACTTTCGCCACGTTCCGTTGATATTTACTCCGACAGCGCTTCCACTGAAAACTATGTCGCCATGCAACCCACCAGAAAAACCACCGCTATTTCTCAGATTGAAATATGAAGTATTGACAGATACTCGGGCGGTGATGGCCTCAATAAGATTCGCACCAGCGGCGTTTTGAAGTCGAATGTTGTCATGGCGAAGAATTACCCCAGCCGCCGCGCTTGTCTGAAATGTGGGGTAATTAATACTCACATTTCGGATAGTGAACGATGAACCAAGAAACTCGGCAGTTACGCCCGTAGATATTCTCCCGTGCTGCAGATTCCCCGCCGAACTTATTTCAAAGCGCGAAAGACTATCTGTGCGCGAAACATCGAAATACCCTCGAATGTTCACTCGCGCTTCGTCATTGCTGATTCTTTGCATGACAACTGGCGCAAAAGCATTCACACCACCGATATAGATCAAGTCAGCGCCTTGCAGCGATTTTCCGGTAATCATCGTGCCGACAAGGTTTTCGACATTCACCGTTCCGGCATAGATAACCCCGGCCGCGAGCGTTCCCGCACCGATCTGATTTGCGGCCAGCGCGTTCACATACGCCAGCGCGCCAAGGTTCGTCACCTGGGTGGCTCCGTTGAGCGCGCCGATAGTCTGGGTGTTTAGGTTCACCTGGTTCAGCAATGCCAACGCGCCGTAGCCAGTGACGTTGCCCATGGCGAGTTGCCCCACCACCTGATTCGTCAGGTTGATCTGCTCCTGCGCCGACAGCGAGCCCAGCTTCGACAGCGAGATCTGCGCGTCATAGTTGACCCCGCCCAGCGTCACGCGCGCCCGAATCGTGATGCTTGTGCCGGTCACGGTTGAGCCCGTCACCGCGCAGCTGTCACCGCTCGGAGTCAGCGTGCCGGCGCCCGCGATGACGGACCATGCGACAGCGCCAACGAGGCCGCCCAGCTTCTCCGCGGTCAGAGTGATCGTTGCAGGGTTTGTGGCCCCGGACGATCCGATGAAAGTGGTGGCGCTCGTTTTGATGCGCAAGCTCTTGAGCGCCTCCGGCAGGCCGTCGATGCGGTCGATGGGGATCGGGAACGGCACGACGCGCGGCGATGCGGCCTGCAGCAGCAGATCCCGGTCGTTTTGAATCGCAGCCATCAGATGAGCACCTCCACCACACAGCGGCCGGCGATCCAGTCGCGTTGCACCGCAATCACAATGCCCTGCTTGCCAGCGTCCAGGCCCCAGCGCGGCGCCGTTAGCGTGACGGGCTGGCCCAGCTCAAGCGTGAGCAGATGCGCATATCCGCGCAGGCTGTAGACCGTGCGCGGCACCTTCCACATCGCCAAGCGGCGATCCGCTTCGGCCTGGGCGTCGGCGGCCCGCTGCAGCAGCGTGTCGACCTGGGCCGGCTCGGCATACAACCGGTACGCAGCGGCCACCACCGCGTCACGCGCAGTGACCGTGAGCCACTCCTGTGCAAACAGGTCCTTGTGCGCGGGCGGTATGCCCGTGTCGAGGCTCGTTTGCGTCGTCCAGGCGCGGCAGTAGCCCAGCTTGACGCCGGCGACCACATCAGTGCGCTGCTTGATCGACAGCGACCCCGCCTCATAGTCCGACGGGCCAATGGCCACAAGATCGCCCACGCCTGGCAGCGCGACCTTGACCAGCCGCAGCACCCCCTGGCGACTCATGACCACCTGGGCGCCGACGCTGGCCGCGATCTGCTGGCAGCACTGCAGCACGTTGGCCCGGTCCGGCAAGCTCACACCCAACACATGCTGGTTCAGCACGTTGAACGCGTCGAGGCTCGCGGTGTCCAGATCGGCCGGCGTGAGCCGCTCGCTGGGCGTGCCGTAGGCCGTGGCCAGCGTGCGCACCAGGTTGCCCGCCGTGTTCTGGTACGGCGTGCGCCCCTGCGCGCTCACAGTAATGGTGCCGGCCGGCGTCGCCAGCAAGCGGAACCGACCGCCGCCAAGGTCAACGAACGCCACTGGAACCCCGTTGTCCCGCACCTCGATCAGCCGCTCGATTGCGCCGTTGTGCAGCTGGTATGTATGGTTTGTCGGGTCGATCAGAAGCGGCTCGACGTTGTGGCACTCGCCCAGCAGCACCGGCAGCAGCCGGTCCTTGTTGGTCGTCGTGCCGCCAAGCACTGCCTCTGCCACTGGCGTATTGAGCCGCTCGAGCTTGTTGCGCAACACGATGTTCAGCCTGCCGGCCGTACTGCTGCCCAGGTCGGCCACCACGCCCGAGAACTCGAGGCGGAAATCGGCGCGCGGCCAGGACACATCCCCGATGTAGACCCGGATCGCCCGATTGACCCACACATCAGACAACCACGCATCGAGCGCGCCGTCTTCGTTATGCAGCTCGATGTCACCCGCGCTGATCGCGGGATTGCCGTCTAGGCTCAAGCGCTCGCTGAATGCGAAGCCACCCGCAACGCAGGGCAGATGCATTCGGTTGGCCGGCATGTCAGTGGGCAGCGTCGTGTAAGGCACGGTCGAGAGATACCGAGGAACATCGGTATCCACCTCGATCAGCGCCACGCGATAGCCGTCCCGGACTAGCCATGCCTGGTATTCAGCATCTGTCATCTAGGCTTTGCTCCTTCGCTGAGTGACTTGCCCCATTCCGCGCGCCCGGATGCTCGGCTGAAACCATTCACCACGCGCTCGGCGTTGGCGTCGCTGGATTGCGCATTGGCGCGAGCCAACATTTGCGCGTTCCGCTCGCCGGACGCCTTCAGCTCTGAGACCTCCTCACTCAGCGCCTTGATCGCAGAAGCCATTGCAAACATGCCATCACCCCGGCCATAGCTCGACCAATCTGGCGTGTACTCACGGTTTTCCTGAGCCGTAAGAACGCGCTCTCCTTGATGGAGTTCTGCGATGTAGCCATTGAAAGGCACATAGCCCAGGCCATCAGCATGCGAGCCGTCGATGCCTTTCATGCGCGCCACGGCGTCAAAGATCTTCTGCATCTCCGCACGCGCAGCCGGGTCCATGAGCAGCCCCATTGCGCCGCTGAGTTCCGCCTTCCAATTCGCGGTTTCAATGTTCCCCATCGCTGAAGCGACGTAGCGCGCGTCCGTCGAGCTGCCACCTGCACCACCCAGCAGCGACACGTAGCTTTGAGCAAGCGTCGCAAAGCTGCCAGTGCCTGCGGCCGCGCCGGCGTTTAGCAGCGTTGCCAGTTCAGCGGGCATGCCACCGAGCAATTCCCGCACTGCCTCGATACCGTCCGCGGTGCGCAGCATCTCGTCCACCTGTCGCTGGAGCAGGTCCTTTTCGACGGCAAACTCCGACTCGGCCTGGCCATACGCGTCCCACAAAATCCCCTGCAACTGCTGGAGCTGCGCAAGGCTCTGCGAAGACACACTCAGCTGCTGCTGAGCCTCCGTCTGCGAAGACAATCCCAGCGCATCGAGCGAGCCTGTGACGCTGTTGAAAATTTTTGTGTAGTCGCCGCTGGACGCGAAATACTGCCGGGCCAAGTCCAGGTAACTGGTCGAGGCACCTTGCAGCGCGCCCATGGCGGTTGCATCGCCGTGCTGGGCCTTTGCCAGCGTGTCGGCGTACTGCCGCGCGGCCTCGGCAAGCTTCTCGCCCATGGTCAACGGCGACAAGGCGCCGATTTTCAAACCGTCGACGTAGCTGCGCAGCGATTTGCCAAAGTCCAGCAGTTTCTCTGCATTGGCCTGCTCGAGCTGATGGCGGCTCAGCACCATATCAGTCAGCTGACCCGCAAGCTCAATCTGCTGCTTGTAGTCGGCCTGCACCATGGCATCCCACAGGCGCTGCTCGCGGATGCGGGCATATCCGGTCCCGCTGCCTCCCTGTGCGGCATCGATTCGATCCCACAAAGCTCCTGCTGCGTCCATGGCGGTGTGCGCAGCAGTCATTTGTCCAGCAAATCCCTTGGCAAGTCCTGCCATCGCTGCAAGCGCATCAGCGGCTGCCTGTTTGGCCGTCTCGGCGGCATTTTTTGCTGCCTCCTCGAGGTCGTCAAACACCTTTTGACCATAGTCGGCGATCGGACCAAACGAGGCCGACATTGCCATGAGCTTCGCGGCCAGCTCCATCTGGCCCGATTTCATCGCCTCCTCAACCGTCAGGCGGAACATCTGCTTTGCAGCATCTCCTTGATAGGGATCGATGTACAGGCCCATATCAGCAAGGGATTGCATCTGCAACTCGCGTTGCGTCTGCGCCCGCTCGCCTTCGGTGTAGAACCGCTCGTTGAATGCGGCAGCATTGCTGGCAAGCGCTTCGATGCTGCCCGAAGCAACCAACAACCGGGTCTGCAACTCCCCAGAGAGGCCTGCAAACATACCCATCGTTTTGCCCAGGCCCTCGAACACGGTTTTCACTGTTGCGATCTGCTGCAGCGCTGCATTCAGCGTGTCAATGTCTTTCGCAGTCGCCAGAATCTGATCGGCCCAGCCCGGCAGATCCATGTCCAAGAACACGTTTTTCACATCCGTGGCTATCGCATTCAGGTACTCCTTGTTGCCGGCCTCGCCGTCTGCGAACTCCCGCGGCGCCCACTTGCTCGCGCGCGAGTCGTCCCAGTTGATGAGCACCTGGCCCAGCTCATCAGCAATCTTGAGCGAGCCCCAAGATCCGTCCTTGCTAGAGTCGTCTGCAAAGGCTGTGGCCACGCTGTAGCCCGCAGTCTTGCCGAAGGAGACCGCAAAGGCGTCAAGTGTCTGGCCCAGGCCTTGCGCAATGCCGCTGATGCCGGCTTGCATCTCCGCGTTGTACTCATCGCGATGGCCCATGCCGAAGGTGGCCTGGTTGTAGATCCCCGCGCCCGACTGCACGCCCGTCGCCAGGCTATAGACCGCGCCCGCACCCTTGTGCTGTGTGCCAGAGTCGTCCAAGCCATCCAGCAGACCACCCAGCGCGCTGCCAATCATCGTCCCGATACCGGGGAAGATGTAGGTTCCGATTGCAGCGCCCGCAGCAGAGCCGACCTTTCCTTGCGACAAGGAATACAGCGCGCCAAGGTAGCCCGCGGCAGACCCGATGCCGCCAGACATACCGGGGATGTCTTTGAGGTATGTGTCGACACTGGTGATGGTGCGACTCAGGTCCAGCATCGACGTGCCCATGCCCTCCCAGCCATTCGTCACCAACTTGAAACTGGCATCAGATGCCCAACCGCTGGCCTTGCTGCCCCAGGTGCTCCAGTCGGTCAGTCCGCCGCCAGGAATACCGCCGCTGGAAGCGTTCGAGCTCGTGCCCGTCCCAAGGCCTGAGTTCGCCCCCATCAGATTGCCAACCACATTCACCACGAATGGCTGCAAGAACATTTTGTAAAGCTGATCGGCAACGCTCGTCTTGAACGTTGTCACCAGCGATTTGCTAAAGCTCTTCCAGCCGGCTTTTCCGTTGTTGAGCATGTCGGCAAAGCCTTGGCTGAAGATATCGTCGTATTTGGAAACCGACGATTTCCACCCATCCAAGAACACCTTGCTAGAGGCCTGTGCCGTGGCGATCGCAGCACCTGCACGCAGGCTGGCAATCATCTCGTCGCGCTGGGGCTGATCAAAACCAGTATTGGCGTTGACTGCAGCGATCTGCTTCTTCAACTCCAGTTCGATACGGTACTGCTCGATGGCAATTCCACGCGCCTGCTCCGATTGCCCCATCATCGAAAGCTCAAGCTGCAGCAACTCGCCGCTTTCGCGAATGCCCGTGTTGTATTCGTCAACACGCATGCGCCCCTGTTCGCGAGCCTGGCTTTGCGCCACGTAATCAGCGTTCAGCTCATCCTGCAAAACCAAGTACTCTTGGTAGGCGGCAACGGCACGCTTTGCCGCTGCAGCCTCATCCTCCAGCTTCTTAGCCTTCGCCAGCGAATCCTTGATACCCGTGATCGTGGCCGCGCTGACCTTCGCCTTACTCCCCGACAGCAAGCCGTCAAGCTGGATCTGCAGTTTCTGCGCCGTCGACAGCTTGCCGCCCTGCTCGGCCTCGAGCTTCAAGGAGGCCACATAATCGTCGACACTCTTTTGCAGTGATTTGTATGAGTTTTCGGCGGCCTTGAGCCCCTTGGTGTCCGTAGGTTTATCAACGGTAGGCTTGGACGGCTTTCCACCCAAATCAACACGACGCGGGTCTGTCGCCGCAGACGCGTTGCGCGTGGCATAGCTGTCATAAAGCGCCTGCTCTTTACGGGCGTTCATGATCCGCGAGGTCGTGGCGTCGAGCTCCCTACGGGCGGCTTCGCCGTTTTCCTTCATCGCGGCGCCGATGGCACGCACAGCATCGAAGTCAAAGGAGAAAAACGCTGCGTATCCCGCAGCCAAACCGCCCAACGTATCACCGGTTTGACGCAAGACGTATAGCGTTTCAGCAGCCATAACGGCCACCGTCTCGAAGAAGGTCGCGACCCCGCCCTGCATCGCAGCCAGCGTTCCCGCATCCTTGGCAGCATCAGCGGACGCACCACCCATAGCGCGCAGAAGTACCGTCGCATCCTCTAGGACGCTATTGGCAAGGGTCACGCTGTCAAAGATCAGCGAACCAGCCTGCTGAGAGTTGATGGTCCGGAACAATTCGTCCCAGGTATCACCCAGTCCGGCAATGATGCCGTCCAGAGTCTTGGCGCGCTCTTCCATGGCGCCGCCGAACGTGGTGTTGCCGATGTTCTCGAGATACTTGGTGATCTCGGAAGAACTGTTCTTGATGGTCGTCGTGACGCCTTGGAACGTGAACGAGACCTTATTGCCTTCTTTCGACGCCTTGATGCCGAATTCCTTCAGGCGCTCGAACTCACCTGTCGAAGCATCGGCCACTGCCTCGATCATCTGATTGAGGTCCTTCCCCATCGCAGATGCAGTGTTGCCGAAGCTGTTGAGCGCGGCACGCGTGGGGTCCAAGCCCAGCGCCTTCATCTTCACAAAGCCGTCGGTGGCTTGAGCCAGCCCGAACGGCGTCGACTTGGCGAAATCCTTCAACCACGCCATTTCTCGCTCAGCGGCCGCACTGCTGCCGGTGACGGTTTTCAGGCTGGAGTTGAGAACGTCAAACTCGCGCTGGACGCTTACCAGCTTGCCAACGAATCCAGCCACGGAGATACCGGCGAGCACGCCCCCGATGACCTTCCCAAGCCCCCCCATGCTGTCCGCAATATCATCTGCGTAACCAGTGACAGTACGCTTAGATTTTTTCAGCGTCGCATCCAGCTGGGAGTCATCACCCGTGATCAGGAGCTTCAGGTAGTTGACAACGCCATTCATGCCCGCACCTCCACGATGCAGCAATCAAGCGTCGGACCTGCGCCGGAAAGAACGCAACTGCTGCGCCAGGCCCTGGGAAACGCGCTCCCTACGCTGAACAGCGTCTTCATGAGATTCATACGCCCCACCAGGGGCTGCAGCCAATGGACTGGCACCTGCCGCTTTTTCGACGGCATAGGCAATAGAGAGCTTTCGCAGCGTGGATGCCTCCCATGGCGAGAGATCCATACCCGTGACTCGCTCCCACGCATCGATTTGCTCGTAACCGATAGGCACTTCGCCCATCGATGAGAAATGCATTGGCCCAAACTCATAAAGGAACTCGAGCAGATAGGCTGCTGGACCCGGATCAAGTGCCGGCAGATCTGCCCCATCAGCCAGGAGCTTTTCGCGACGAGTAACAGAGGGAGGATCATCCGGGCTTGCTTTTGACTTTTTCGGGCTTTTGACTGGCTTGGGCCTGGCATCCAGCCAGCCCATCGTGCGCACGTACAGCGTCAGGCTGTCGGCGCACTCGCCGTAAAATTTGCCCAGTCAGCACCGAATTCGTTCACTTGGCTGGTGATCCAGCCGCAGCGCGGATTTGCATACATCGCGACCATGGCGGGGCGCAGTTGTTGACCTTCCAGATCGATGCCTGCAACCGAATGCGTGATGTCCGCCATCAGGTCGGCAGTCTCTTTGAGGCGCTCGTCTGGCGTGCGTTCTTCAATTGCGCGACGCCCCTTTTTCGACAGGGCTAGGAGTCGACGATGCCCGCGCGACTGGGCCTGGCGGTGCTCGTCGGAACCTGGGCCGTAGACAAAAATTTGCACGGGCTTTTCGGTACCGTCCGCGTCCTTGAAGTACAGCGGCTCACCTGCTTCGTTCTTGAGGTGCAGAGGGGCAATGTCTTTGGCGCCGAGTTCGGAGATCTTGATCATGGTGTTTCCAGCTTTTTGAATGGAGGGGTGAAAGTTGCTTCAGCAATTGCGACAGCCGCAGCTGCCGCGATCGCCAATCAGGTGAGCTCGAACTGAGCTGTAAGGTTGAGAGCGGCAACGATCGGGCCGTCTGCGCGCGGGTTGGCAACCGAGTTGTCGCTCCACTTGAGGAAGCGGTAGCCTGCGGCCGGCTGCGCAAAGACAGGCTTGCCCATCCCACCCTGCAGCACCGACTGAGGCGTGTCACCAACGATGGAGCCGTTCGCATCGGCGGTATAGGTCACCACAAAGCTCACACCGGAAACTTCAATGATGTCGTTATCGATTTCCAATTGAGCCGACTTGCCGGTGATCGAGTCAACACCACCGACACTGGTTTTGAACGACATGCACTGCGCCGTGAAATAGAAACGCGAACCATCCTGCAGCTGAATGCAGTAGCTGAAGCTGTCATCGGTATCCAGCGCCGCAGTCATCAGCGCCTGGCCTGCATCCTTGGCATCGCGCGCCATGGGCAAGGTAATGCTGCCGTCGTTGAAACTGCCCTTGCGCTTGATGGTGCGCCGTGTGCCAACGGGGGCGTGGGTAACCTGCGCGAATTCGCGGCCAAACTCACCCAGATCGGTGATTTCAGCCACTTCAGTCCAAGCAAGGGCCTGAAAACCTGCCGCATCGTAGGTGACAGGGCGTGTGGGGCTGACAAGCAGAACGCTGCCAGCCGAGGTACGGACGTTTTCGACGCTCATGGCGTATTCCTTTCAAGGGGACGAAGAGACAGGCACACGCGGCGCGCCTTCGGTGGTGATGTAACGGCACAGCCAGACGCTGCGCAGCCGGTAAACGATCTGATTGCCACGGCCGTCGTGTTCAGGCCTGCTGCCGAGTAGCCGAATGCGCTCGGGCACCAACACATCGACGTGGGTCAGAGAGGGTCCGTTGAGGGCTTCTTCCAGCTGTGCCAGCAACTCGGATGCCTGGGCGCGATAGTCACCATTGCTGGCAACCAGGCAATGCACCTCGATGCGGAAATTGCGCTGCTGTGTACGTTGGCCATTGCGTCCATTGCTCAACAGCTCGACGGTCTCTTCGCCGGCCTCGATCTCGAGGGCCGGAGTCTTGGCCGCAGCCACCAGATCCACACCTTCGATGCGCACCTGGTCGCCTGCGATGGTCCCCGCCTGGATGAGCACGCCACGCACCGCAGCCAGGATCTGGTCTTGCATGTGCTTAGCCATGAGCGCCCCCCGTGGTGCGCAGCTGCAACGTGACCCAGCCCGAGCTGTCGGGCTCGACCGGCCCTGCAACCGCGTAGGCAATGCCATCGATATGCAGGATGTCGTCCTGCTCGAGGCCAGGCGCGTTGACGATCGCAAAACTGCAAGTGGAAGCGGCGCCTCCAATCACATCCAGCGAACTGTGTGGCACGTTGCGGAAGATGACGCCGAACGGCTCGCCGCCGGAGTACGACGCCGCTGCGTTCGCACAGTGGCGGACCTGCGCTTCGCGCACGCGCGCAGCACGATCGGCAAAAGGGGACAACATATGCACGATCAGCTTCAGGCGGCCACGCTGCCCGGCACGCCGGCGAAACGGGCGAGCACGAACGTCTCGCCAGCGGCCGCAGAAGCAAATGCCGCCACAGCGCCCGACACATCGCCAGCAGCGGGAGCGCCATCAGTGGTGAACACCTCTGCCGACACATCCCAATAAAGTGCGTCACCCTGAGCAATGGGCAGGCCTGGCGCCTTCGGCACCTCATATACGCCAAGCAGATTGGCATTGAACGGCTCGCCCACAGCAGCCGGGTGGTTGGCGACTGCCAGCAAGGCGCCAATTACCACGACCTGGCCTGACGCCACAGCCGAAGAGGCGGCAAGCACTTCGATCACTTCGCCGCGCTGAATGTAGTTTTTCATATGCTGATCCTGAAAATAGGTTCTGTGTTGATGGAGCTTCAAGCGCCGGTGCTCTTGACCATGCCGCGGTGCTCGAGGGCCTTGGCGGCAAAGTCAAGCGTGGCGCGCAGCTTCACGCCGTCCACGTCTTCGCTGGCGAAGGTCTCGGTGCGCAAGCCTTCGTACCCGTCGACATAGGCGTACTCCACCGTGTCGACCTGAGCCGAACGGCCCAGCAGATAGAACGCGGTAGCGGAGTTGGCGTCCAGCAGCGATTCGACGATCGGCTCAAGCGCTGTGCGTCCACCCGCGCGAAACTCGTTGACATCGCCCGGATTGGCCGGAACGTAATTCGAGCTGGTGTACTGGTAGGCCTTGGTCTCCAGATCACTCGGCACCAGCAGAAAGGCGGGACTGATATTTAGTACCTCGCCGTCTGCGCCCTTTTGTTGGCGCATGGCCTTGCGCGCATCAGAGAGCGCATCCAGGGACAAGGCAGAGCCGGCACCAGTCTTGAGGTTGCCGTGGTCCGCGTGGAAAAGAGGCTTGCCGTCAGCCATCTTCGGATTGGACAAAAGTTGCTCATAGACCAGGCGGTTTTCAAGGCGGCGTGCGCTGTCGGCAAAGCGAGTGCCCACACGCGAAATCGCATCTAAGTCGTCGTTGACGATCATCTGCCGCGTAATCGCCAGCGAGCGACCAAAGCTGAAGGCGCGATATCCCGCAACGTCTTCCGACAGATTGCCGTAGGTGTACTCGCCATGTTCGTTGAGCTTCTTGAGCTCGGTATCGCCGCCCACGCCAATAACATTGCGAATGCGGAAATCCTGCAGGTTGGAGGCCCGGCGAGCCCACAATTGAAAGGTACTGTCGGCAGCCTCGTACGCCGCGCGCAGCACGCGCCCACCCACACCGCCCAGCAGGGCCGGGAAATCGCCCGTACCGTGGTAGCCAGAACGGGTACGCAAAGCGCGCTCGACCACTTCATTGCGGCTCATGCCACGGGTCGCGACACCCAGGCCACCCAGCACTTCGCGGCTCAGTTCCAGCAGGCTCAAGCCACGATACTGGCGGCCGATATCGCCCAGCTGGTGACTGGGAAGCATCCGATGCATCAACGCATCTTCAATTCCGCGCATGCGCGTGTCGTGCTCGTCACCCACAGTACGAATCGAAGTGCTTGGACCTTGACCCTGTTGTTCAGAGCGCTTGTCGAGTTCATCCAGCACAGCAGAGCGGGCTTCATCCATGGTTGCCTGGCGGGCCATCAGTCCTGCAGACAGATCAGTGAGGCCATGGCGCTGGCACAGGCCGAGGATTTCGGCGGCGCGCTGACCCGTGAACGCGGCAGCAGCGGCAGCGCCTGGCTGACCTGGTGCCGCAGGCTGCGCACGGTTTTGAACTTCGGGCGTGGCCGGCGCAGCATTTGCTGCAGATTGCCCGCCTGCGCCGGTGTCGATGGTTTGGGGCATGCGTTGTTGCTCCTGATTGGTTTGGGCTGCTGCCCGGGTGGTGAACTCGCAGGGCAAGCCGAGGGCAGCCCCGCCTTGTGCTGTGTCTGCGGAAGGAGAGCTACGCGTGCCAGCACCAGGGTCGGCGGGCACGGTAACGAAAGAGATTTCTTGGGGCATCCAACGAACGGCGCGATACAGGTCGGCATTGACGCCGTCCGTGCGGTCTTGAGCGCGAGTGATTTCGTAGCGCTGGACGCTGTAGCCGAAGCTGATGGCGCGAATGACGCCAGCCTTGATGTCGGCCACAATCCCGGACAACTCAGGCCGCTGGCTCAAGCGCAGGGTGGCGCGCCCTTCGCCGCCATCGATCCACCCCCGCTCGGCGATACCCAGAATTGCGGCAACACCACCGTAGGTGCGATGACCATCGATCACCTGGAGGGTTCCGGCATCAAACCGAGCCATGTCGACCGCTTCAGCAGTGACTTCGAGCGACTCGTCGTAAGGCTTGCCTTCCCAATAGTCGAAACGACGAACGGTGGCGCCTTGCGTCCAAACAACCTCAACGGTGTTTTCCGCTTCGTTGAACGTGCTGGGAACCAGAGTCGCCGCGCGGGTTTGCACCGGCAGGTCACGAACCTGTGCGGAGGGAGCGGATGCGTTTGTTTGAGGCATGCGCTCAGTTTTCCGCTTTCACTGTCTCAAATACAGAAAAACTGAGACGATTTCACTTCCCGCCCTGCCCCTCCATTTGCGCGACCAGATCAATCGGGTTTTGGGCACCCCACAGGGCCGCAAGCAGCGGAAGAATGCCGCGGTCGCTAAGGCGCCGCAAATCCTTCTCCAGCTCGGAATAGACCGTCTCAGGGTCGTATCCGCGACGGCGAATCGTCTCGCTGATGCTCTGCAAGCCTCCCTTGATCGCACTCAGGTCGCTGGCAACATCCTGCACAGGATTGGGGCTTGACCATTTGGGCGTACTCCAGTCAGGCTCAGCTACCCCCGCAGGCATCGTCGCCACCAGATCCATGGCCGCTAGGAACCAGCGGGCGATAGGCGCGCAAAGTCGCGGCACAGTCACCCGCCACTGCTCCGACTCGACCTCCGAACGAAACTGGTTCATCCGCACGCGCGAACTGCTGAAGTTCACTTCGGTCAGATCACCTGTCATAAGCTCGTATGGGCAGCCGTAGCCTGCGGCTACCTCTTTCCAACCACCCTTCATGTAATCGCCGAAGCCTGGAACAGCCTTAGGCTCGATGAAGGTCGGATTTGTCATGCCAGGCGGCAACCCTACGATGCCACCACCGGCCAATTCTCCGAGGTCCATCAGGCCCGGCTGCTGGCCCTCGCTTTCTGACGGCAATGGTGGAGTCCCTGCCGCAGCGTCTTGTTCAGCGAGCACCCCCATACGCGACTCAAGCTGTTTGCGCTGCAGCTCCGAGTCACCATAGGTGTGTAAATCGCGGACTTTGGGAATGATCGGCGCCAATCGAGAAATGCCGTCCTGTTGGCCAGCGCGCTGCGGATCAAAGTGATGAATGATTTCCTCCGCAGGCACGCGCTCGCTGGTGCCGCTGCGACCCAATGTCCACATTCCTGCGTCACCTGGGTGGCGGTCGAACAGGTAATAAGCGACCCGTTGGCCGCGCTTGTCATACTCGATGCCGCGGATGATCTCTCGTCCACCGCTCAACACGCCGTTGCGCTCCACATCGAGGAAGTCGATTTCGAGCAGCTGCAGCTTGAGAGGCACTGTCGACCCCATACGCTGAATGCGTTTGCGGATGAGCACGGCGCCGTCGACGTCGCGCGTGCGCTCTGCTTTGTACTGCAGTCCATAGAAGTCGAGCAGGCCGTCATAGTCTGCATGGGGCACCCATTCACGCCAGCGCTTGGCGAGCGCCTCATCAGCCCAAACGGGCACGATACCCTGACCGACCCGAGCAGCCAGAACGGCACCCACGGCGCTAACGATATTTGGAACGTTCTGAGCCAGTGATCGGGCACGCACACGCAGCTCGCGAGCGTCAGCAGCATGGTCAGACGTAGGGCTAGCCCCAGCCCGCTTGACACGCCAGCCGTCAGCGCGGCTCGCGCCCTCATAGGCGCGCACCAGCATTTCACGCGCAACTTGGCGTCGTATGCCGTTCGTCGGAGAGAAATAGCCCACCACTCGATCAACGAGGGTGGGAGTGGCCCTGCGGGCAGCGGTTAGGCGCTGCATGGTCAATGATCCCGCAGGCCGGCAAATCGAAACCTCGCGACAACAGCTCGCGGGCGGCCCCTGCCGGACAATGCCGAAATTTGCGTTTGCAGATCCCTACGTGCGGCGGTCATCTCGTCCAGATTGCGATAAGTGACCGAGGCGCCATCCTCGGTCGTAATAGTGCGCTCGCCGCTGTGTATTGCGGCATTGAGGCGCTCAAGGCGTGCCTGAAGTTCATTGTGCGTGCTCATATGCTGCACGCTACCGGGCTCACTGTCTCATTTCCAGAAAACCTGAGACGGTTTCAGCCCGGCTGCTTGAGATGCCGGTACACAGTCGCGCGGCTGATGCCCAGCGCGCGCGCAACGCCGGTGGCATTGCGGCCATTCCACAGCCGCAAAACCTGCCTACGCTCTTCGGCTTTGTCCGTTGAAGACCTGACTGGTACGTACGCCGCTTGGCCCGCAAACTCTTTGCGCAGCTGCTGCTCCACTCGCTCGACCGATGCTGCATTCCCTCGCAGCTCGGGCAGCAATTCGATGAGGTACTCGAACATGCGATCAACCAGGTCAGGACTGAAATTGGCCTCAGGCGTGGCTGGTGTCTTAGCCTCGTCGGGAGCCAGATAGGGAACGACATTGGATTTTTGGGACATCTTGAATTACCAGGAACGAGAGAATCCACCATTGCGGCGGCCAGGCGCTGCACGACGCGGCACAGCGGCCGAGGTGCGTGGCGCGGCAGGAACAGAAACTGAGGGCGATTGCGGCGCGGACATCGAGTCGACCGCGGGAGGCGGCGAGGTCATTGCCGCAGGTGCTTCGGGTGGGCTGAAGAGGTCACGCGCTGGCTGCACCATTTGCTCAACTTGCGTCCAGCGTGCATCGGTGTACTTGTGCAAGCCCTGGGCCATTGCGGCGTGAATGGCGTAGTTGCGGCAGTCCAAGTCCTCATTGCGTGGCCGGCGCTTCACCCATCGGTATGCCTCGCGGCCCGCGACCTTTGCCAGGATGCGCTGTTCAGCGGTGAGCTGCTCATAGAACTCCCGTGGAAGGTCTTCGCTGAAATGCACGCAACCAGGCCCCGCATCAGTGATGGCAAGCTGCCCAAGCAGCAGGTCTTTCGCGTTGTCCACGCCCACAAGCCACAGCTTGATCCCCTGCTTGATCTTGGTGCCGCGCCAGTCCAGCTCCTGCATGCTGGCTGGCCCAACAATCGGGCGGTTATCGTTGTTGTCGCCTTTGATGGCCCGCAGGTTTGGCAGCAGATGCTGATGGCTGCGCACGTAGTTATAGACCGCTTGGGTCTGGTCCGATGAGTCGATGCTGATCGCGCTTAACCCCAGGCTGCCGCCGTGCCATTTCTGGCGATAGCGACGCTGCAGATAGGCCGTTACAAGAGCCCAATCGGAATCAATGGCGGGGTTGCCTTCGATGATGTGCCGATCCACGATCCAGCTCTCCATTCCACGCGCCCAGGCCCACACGTTTATCTGCCACCAGGTGCGCTGGACGTCCACCCCGGCAGTCAACACTAGGCCGCCAACGGGCACCGTGCCAATGGGGTACTGCTCAGCCCGGGCCTGCAACACATGGTCGTCACTACCTTCGCCTTTGACCTCCCAGGCCTGGCCCAGAGTCTCGTTGGTGAACGTGGTCATGGGCCCGGCGTCACCCTCTTGCAAGGCGCGGTGGGCTTTCTCAAACTCGTCCACGATGTGAGCCCAGGTCCGCTGCGGACTGTATGCAGCCCAGATATGCACGCCAAGCGTGCGGGGAGGCCTGCAGGCTTCCCCCTGCGCGTCGCGCCAAATCCGGTCTACACCAAAGCGGCGGCCAGAGCGACGACACACCCATGCACCGGTAAGCGGCCAGCCGCCGGGCAGGTACTCTGCCTGAGTTATGGACTCCCGGCAGTGGGGACACATGTGACGCACGGTGTCAGGCTTACCACTCTCCCATTTGAACCCGTGCAGGGCATCCTTACCGCCCCAGGTCAACGCGTGCTCAACCTCACAGCGCGGGCACTCGATCAGGTAGTCGACCTCATCCTCAGAGTCTTCGCATGCCCGACTAACGTGGCACAAGCCTTTGATGCCCGGCGTGCTGCCGCCGATGAACTTTGGATACGGGGCACCCTCTAGACGGCCCTTGGCAAGTGCGCCAGGAGAACCAGCAGATTTGTCTTTGCTCGCCCCAATGGTCTGGTCGAACGCCGTCCATTCATCGAGGATGGCAACTGCCACCGTGATCCGTCGATAGGCGCGGGCCGCTTTGCCGCCCAGCAGATGCAGCACGCTGTCGCGAAACGGTTTGTACTTGATGGTTTCCTCGACGCGACCGCCCTGCTTGCGAGCCGCAATGACGGACGGCACGCCATCCTTGATATCAAGGAGCGGTTCAATCTCGGTCTTGACGAAGCTGTCGCGGTCATCGTCGGTGGGCTGCCACAGCGCTTGCTTGCGTCGGCGGTGGGCGATGTTGTAGCAAACGAAGGCCGTAATCATCTTCGAATAGCCCACGCGCTTGGACTTCTTGACGGCAAGTTCCTCGATACGGTCATCGCTCATAAAGTCCAAGATGCCGATCTGGAATGGCCATGCCACCCAGCCGCCCTTTTGGTGACTCGATTCGCCAGCGAGCAGAAAGTGAACCGCGGCCCACTCGGATAACGTCTGCGGCTGGTCCGCACGCAGGCTTGAAAGTCCCAAAGCCGCTGCAGCCTGAATCGCAGCAATTGCCTCGTTTGACAGCGGAGCGCTCAAAATGCTCCCCCTTCACACGGTTCATTCGGCTCATCATCATCGGGGGCCTGGGCCATTGCCGCCACGCGTTCGCCGATCAGTTTTGATGTGACACGAATCCACTCATTCCGGGCATCTGCAAGAACGCGCAGTACCGTCACGCGTGCATCTTCGGGCAGGTCTGGGCACGCCTTGCGCAGTTGCCCCTCAACCTGATCCATTCGATCGACAACCGCAGAACTGGCCAGCCCTAAAACGTCGGCCAGAGCGCCGATTGGGGCAAATTCGCCGCGGGCCACCGCATTCTTTAGCTCCTGTGCCTCCCGCTGTGAGCGCGCAAGTCCAGCGCGCTCCTGCACCAGATCTAGACCACCGACCGCTGCCGAAGCGCGTCCAGCAGCCTGATCGCGCAGGCGCTCACAGTAGCTGAGCAACCATTCATGGCCTGTATCACCACGAACGATCACGGACTCTCTCACCATCTGGCTGACACGGGCCTCGCTAACACCAATCAGAGCGGCAAATTCTGCTTGCGAAATAGGAGCATCAAAGTAAGGCAGGACCTTCACTTAACCCCCTTAGGAGACTCACGCAATAGTCCGAGCACGCGGTTCGAATTACCCGCATCGGAAGAGGCCCGGGAGGACCCGCGACCGGGGAGGGTCTGGTCGCGACGCGCCCCCACCTCGACCGCCTTCGACATGACACGATCAACCATGACTCACCTCCCCGCAGCCTGGCGAATGCGGTATCGCAGCCGCTTCGACAGATAGTTTTCAAGATCCGCACGACGCGCCGCAGACTCAGTGCTGAGCCGCGGCTTGTAGGTGCCGGCACGCACGAACATCAGCACGGGCCGGACGTCCGCGCCTGTGTCACCGACCACGGCCCAGATACCCATGGCAAGGTGCTTCGTACGCTCATCGCCCCGCGCGCGGCCGTAGGCCACGAAGTAGCGCCGGCCCTGCTGCTTTGCCGTGCCACGCTGCAGACCCGCCTTGCGCTTTGCGGTCATGTTGGCGCGGTAGCCCTGCTCCCCGAATGCCTGGAAATAGCTGATGAGCTGGGTGATGAATGAGCCCTTGAGGTTGCCCCGCCCGTCGTCACTACCAGGCAAAGGCGTGGCAGGGATTGCAGTCTGGTAACCGTTGGGCAAGATGCCCACCCGCCGCAACGCCGCCTCGCTGCGCTTATCCACGCGCCGCCCGCCCATCTCTTGAGCTGCAAGAATCTTCTGCGGGTCAACGCCCTTGCCGCCCGAGTAGGTAGGCACGATCGTGGCTTCGAGACGATCCGGCGTTGCCTGCTTGACGTATGGAGAGTTGCGCACGTATGGCGTTGGTCGATCAAACACACTGCCGATCTCTTGCTGAAGTGCGCGCCGATAGGCGAATGCCGCGTCGTTGATGGACGCAGCCACCGCACCCTTCTTCTGACCCCCAGACAGGCGGTCATACGTTGCCTGCACGCTCTTCAAGCCTTGCACTTGCATGCCAACCTTCATGGCGACACCGTGCCTTTCTGGCCCAGGATGCGCAGCACGCGGGCTTCGTAGTCTGCGAATATCCGATCGACCGATTCATCCCACGGGCCGAGACCAAGGCGCTCACCCATGGCCTCAACCCCGCTGCGGGTGCTTGACCAGTCGGAAGGAATACCGCCGCCATTGGCGGTCGAGGCTGGGGTATCCAACCATCGCGATTCACGCAGCCAGCGAAGCACGGCAGGGCATGCCTTGCCGTCATCCTTGCTCAGCGTGGCGGACTGACTCGCCGCAGCCGTCAGCAGCTGGTCAACCGACACGGCGCCCCCAGCAACCAAGCTGTCAATCAGGCTTGCCACTTCGGCGGTACGCGTGCGCCGCAGTTCTGGGAAGTAGCCTTGCAGTTCAGATGCGATAGCCAATCCATCGCACTCACCCCCCCTGGGGGGTTGGGGGGTATTTATATGGTTCTGGTTCTGGTTCTGGTTAACCGTGACGTCACCGTGACATGCCGTGACATGTGCCGTGACATGTTCGCCACCGGATACGTGAGCTCCGTTATCCGTCACCGTGACGCCGTGTTCTCGGCACATAGCAAGCAGGTCAACCATCTTGGCATTGAACGATGGCGCCAAGCCCTTCGAGCGCAGCGCTGAGAAGATGGCAGACCGGCGAGCGCGGCTCTGCTGTTTCCGCAGAGTCACGTTCTGCTTGACCTCGTCGTTTCCGACTTGCCGCTGACGGTAGAACTCAATCTCACGCTCACATCGAGCCTGGATATAACGGCCGTCGTCTTGCAGCTCGAAGTACTCATCGAGTAGGAACTGCAGCGCGGCCAACTCGTCATCAGAACGGCATAGCAAGCGACGCGCGAGCAGTCCGAAGTCCGAACCGTCCAGCGCCGTCTCAGCGTCGTAGTACATGTCCAACATGTCACGGTACAGGCCACGCTCCAGCCGTGACAGGTGCCGTGTCGCGGTGTTGAAGTCACCGATATGGTGGGGATACGTATTCATCGACAGACCTTCAATCCACCAAGCGCTGTTGCCGCACGGCGACACGCACGGTCTTTGCCAGGCGATGCGGAGGCAGACTGCATGGGCGCGAGCCCGCGTCCTCAAACACCTTGGACGCAAGCAGCGAACCGACCGGCGCCGTGATGCAGTTGATCGCAATGGCCTTGTCTGGCAGGCGGCGGTTATGCGCCTCCAGCAGCTCGCGCCGCGTCAGCGCGGAGACGCCCTGCCGGTGTTCGGCCACCAGCACCTCATACAGGTCGCGCTGGCGCTCAGACAGCTTCGCCACATCGAGAGCCGCAAAGGAAGCCGCTTTGATATCAGCGGAAGTAATGCTGTTCATGGCTCACCCCTCCCCACGCTTCGGCATGCGCGCGCGTGCTGTGGCAACCAGGTGCGCATTGGCGGCCGTCGACTCTTGCGCATAGTAAGAAAGCCGGCGAATCTCGTTGGCACTGATATCACCGCCATGCACCAACATATCGGCGCCCGCGCGGCAAAGCTCTGCGTGCGCCGACTGCGCAAGCATGAACGCCTCTACCGGATCACCCCCGGCTTGGTCCGGGGTGGCACGCGTACACACAAAGCCCAACTGAGCCGCCATGGCGTGCAGGATCGAAGCATTGTTTGCCACCACTTGGAGGGTCAACGCCTCCTTCAGCGTGAGGTGGTGCGTGGTGTTGTTCGGATTGAGCTTGTTCTGCAACGTGCCCGCGTTGATGCCCATGCGCTGGGCGAGATTGGCAACACCACCGGGGTGGGCCTGGCTGATCTGGAACGCGGCATCCACCGGGTCCAGGCCGTCAATGTTGAGTTCAGCCCCACCTTCAACATATCCCGGCAGCCCTGATATCGACACACTGATGGACATCGATTACCTCACTTGAAAGAAAACAAAATGACCGCAGCAGCACCCGCCACCAAAGAGGCAGCGCGCACCGAAGCGATGGAGATTTTTTTGAGCCAACTGGTCTTTGTGCTCGAGGGAGAAAGCCGCAGCGGCTTCACGGCAGACAAGCTGAGCCGCTGGCTCGATGCCTGCACGCAGCGAATGAGCGAGACAGGAAGCGCGGCGCCAGAAGTGGTGACGCAGCTGCGCGCGTTGCAAGCACGGGTGCTGGCATGAAGGGCGCTCGCCGCACCTTGGGCTATGCTGAAAGCTCTCACACCACCGACAACGCCAAGGAGGACGGAGAAAATGGGAATCATCGATTCACAGAGCATCAAGATCACCTGCCCGAAGTGCCGCCGCGATCGCAGCGAGACCATCGCAAAGCTTCGTCTCAACCCAAAGCTCTCGTGTCTGAGTTGCGGCACGGTTCTGGATATCGACGCCCGAAGTCTCGACAGCGCCGCCAAACGCATCGACAAGAGCATTGCGGATCTCAAGCGATCCTTGGGCCGCTTGCGCTAGCAACTCGATATCAGCAACCAACTGCTCAACTCCGCAAACGCGGACAGCCAGCTGCTTAGAAGCCATATCCAGCACTGCCACGCTTTCAAACTCAACATCTGAAATGCTCGCGCTCTTGGCGACTTGCTGACCACCAAGATGAAGGGGGATTCCGACCTCTTCATCGAGCAGGTCGACCACTCGGCGCATGAACGGCGAATCTGGCAAGGGACGCTGGTCAGCCGCGGGCGATCCAAACACAGGACCGCCACCCATTACTTTGAATTCAGTCATGAGCCAACTCCTGACATATCAAGATTGATAAAAGCATGAGCCTCACAGCGGGAATATCTAGCGCCAAAGCCACCTGGGAATTGCTGAGAACAGCCGTCGATGCACGCGATGAAAGCAAGATCAAGGACGCGACGTTGGCATTGCGAGAGCAGCTATTCGCCATGTCGGACCTCGCTATGGGCTACGTCGAGAGAAATGCTCTGCTGACTCAGAGCAATGCGGCGCTCACACTCGAGAAAGTGGGCCTTGAAAAAGTTGTCGCCGAGCTGGAGCAAAAAGCCCGAGAGAACGAACAGTACGTTCTTCACGAATTTCCAACGGGTACGCTTGCTTTGCGTTACGAGCCTGCTGTGCGACCGTCGCAGAAACCCATGCACTACCTTTGCCTTGCCTGCAAAAACGAGGGCCAGCACACAGTGCTCCAACCCCACCGAAACTTGCCGCTCATGCTTATTTGCCAGGCCAACAAGGATCACTACATCGCTGTGAAGGTTGCGCCACCAGCGGCACCCAGCCCACCGCGACCACGAGTTCGCCTTGGACGCGATTGGTGACTTTTTCTCAGCCATGCGCTACCTCCATTTCATAGCCACCCATCCAGGGCATGAAAACAGCCGTCACACCGCACGCAACCAATGTTCCCTGGATGCTCACATCGAACCATCCAGTAGCAAGACCGAGCATCACCGCTGCGCCGTTTCCAAGCATCCAAAGCGTCCAAGGCTTAGTCATGGGCTACCCCCTGGCTGCCTCGAAGAACCTGCGGCAACTCATCAATAAGGTTTTTGCGCACCCAAGCCGCAATGACGCGATCAGCTATTCGCGGCGGCAGCAATTCAGGCCAGTCACAGACGGCCTGCGGCGACACGCCAACGGCCTCAGCTGCAGAGCGTGCTGAACCACCCAGAACTTCGATGCCTTCGGTTTTTCTCATAAATCGCATTAAAACATGCTTTACAAAAAATAGGCAACCATGCTTGACGACGAAACAAGAATACTTGACTGCATGACTACATATGCAGACAGGTTCAGCGAAGCCTTGGAACAGCCTGGCAAGACAGTGACGGGCGTGGCTGATGCAATGGGGATCAGCAGACAAGCGGTTTACTCAATAAAGCGGGGCCAGACCAAGTCGGCGACCGCCGAGAACAATGCCGCGGCAGCTCTCTACTTCCATTGCGACCCCAGCTGGCTCGCCACCGGCAAGGGCAAACCAAACTGGGGTCAGATCAAATCAGACAACCTTATTGCCGCCCCCGACATCAAAGGCAAGGTTCCATTGATTTCCTGGGTGCAAGCCGGCAAAGGCTGCGACTCAGAGGTCGTGGCGACCTTGGAGAACGTCGAAAGATGGCTGGACTGTCCGGCACCCCACAGTCCAAAAGCATTTGCGCTCAGAGTGCGTGGCGACTCCATGACTGCACCGAATGGCGGGAGCCGCACATACCCCGAGGGGTGCATCATTTTTGTGGATGGTGAAAAGCGCTCACCTCAAAACGGGGAGCGGGTGGTGGCCTGCCTCGAAGACACAGGAACTGCAACTTTCAAGGTCTACAAGAACGAAGATGGGCGGCAGTGGCTACAGCCACTCAACTCTTCGCACGATCCCATTCGCGAGAAATTTCATGTACTCGGCACAGTCATCGGCAAGTGGGAAGACGGCTGACCTGTAAAGCAATGACAAATATGCTTTACAAAAAATTGGAAAGGATGCTTTAATAAGCCCATCGCAGCAATGTGATGGGCTCCACGGCATCGACCGGGCCAGCCCCGGTCCTTTAAAAAGAGAGTGGATAGAAAAGGGGTCAGTCCTTGGATCGCAACAGATCCATCAGATCGTCGGACAGACCGATCGTGAACTTCAGAGCCGAGTCAGGCAACCCGACGAAATATCGGTGGTTTTCATCGTGAAGTAGCGAGTGAACCAATACCGGATCGAATCCGAGGCTCACGAGATAGCCATATCGATCTTCAGACCACGCGCCATGGTCGAAGCGGAAATCAAAAAGCGCATGCTGCTGCTCCAGCAGAGGAATCAACCGCCCTAGTTCCTCGGTTGTGTAAAACACTTCCGGCGCCAGATCCAACTTTCGCCCGTTACAGACGTGGCACAGAGAAACCAGATTGCCTGGCACCAAGTGGCAACCCAACGCCATAGGCACATGGTGGTCTATGCAAAGCAGCTTCACGCAAACAGTTCCTGGTCGGTAGGTTTCTGCCTGCCCGCATTTGAAACACTTGTCGCCGAACAACGCAAAGAATTTTTCTTTGTACATCGCCTCGATTGCAGACGCCACAAAACGCCCAAATAGCTTGCGCTTTTCCTTGGTGCGCTGCCCGGGATAGATCTCCAGCGAATTCCTTTTTGCCATACGGGGTCCCTCCTGTGACACGTTTGAGAAGTAAGCAGCCCAAATGTATTGCAGCGAGCGGACCCCACCCCTGCCACTTTTCTCTATCCACTCTCGCCCAGCATGCCCATGTTGCTGCGCCACCTGCGGCGCTTCGTCGGGCACAAGAGCGAACCCAGGGCATGGCCTGGGCGAGCGCAGGGAGTCCACCCTGTCACCAGTCCGCCAAAGCGCGGTACACGGGCAAAAAAGGTGAGGCAAACAGGGAGGCCAAGAACAGAAACGCCCTCCGATTGATCGGTGCCGCGCCCTGAGCGACATCAGGGCGAAAACAAAAGCGTCGCTGGTCGACGCTTTTGTTTTGCCAAGAGTAAAGACATGCGGCACTGCCACACAACCACCCAGGAACAACCATGACCAACTCTATTCGCAAGATGCTCGCGAGCAAGGAGGCCAAGCGTGCCCATGCCGTGCAGGTCTTGTGCGAAAGCATCCACATCGAACCAGACTTCAACCTGCGACTGGCGGATGATGCACTCGAGGAAAGCATTGAGGCACTGACCCTGCACATCCTGTCGGGCGGCACATTTCCTCCGCTTGAAGTTCGCATACGCGATGCGGGCGGAGTCTGGATCGTTGATGGCCACCGTCGGTATGCGGCAATTGGTCGAGCGCTGGCACGCGGCGCAGATCTCCACGACCCCAAAGACGGCAAGGTGCACATTCATGTCGTCATCTTCGAGGGAAATGACGCCGACCGCACAGCCCGCATCATCACCAGCGCAGCAGGTAAACCGCTCATGCCAATGGAAATTGCGGAGGGCTACAAGCGTCTGCGAGCCTTTGGCTGGACGCCGTCGCACATCGCCACCAAAGTGGGCAAGACTTCCGAGCATGTTCTGCAATTGCTGGCACTCGGGGATGCAAACAGTGATGTGCGGCAGATGGTCAGCACCGGAAAAGTCTCTGCCACGCTCGCTGCCAAGACGGCGCGCAAGCACGGCGAACAGGCTGGCGCAGTGCTGGAGCAGCAGTTTGAATCGGCTGCAGCCCAGGGAAAAACACGGGTCACACCCGCCACCGTTGCCGGGCCAAAGACCAAGACAAACGAGTTGCGCAAAGACTCCGAACGCTTGGAGTTTCTAGTTGAGAACTTCGCCATCGTTCGCAGAGGTGGACGACCCAACTTGACCGCCGCAGTTCCTGGCTCGCGTGGCTACTGGGTCGAATGGGTTGTAGATGACATCGCCCAGGCCGAAGTTTTCCCCACCGCCTGAGAGGCGATCGACGCAGCAATAGCGGCCAAGAGCGCCGCATAAACCAAGAACCACCGGCCCGCACCTCGCGGGCCATTTTCATTGGTGCATCACATGGCTATCCGAGTCTCTCCACCCACCGAATCACACAACGACACGACCGCGCGTTTCAAGCGTTCACTTGCCGACGCCTTCCCCACTGGCACCCAACGAATTGAGTTGCCTCGCCGCTTTCCCCTGCCTAACCGCGCAAGGGCTTGGTTGATATCAGCGTTGATCGCATTCAACGCCCTCACGCTGACCGGCTGCAGCGGCGCCGAAGCGCAGGTCGTGCCCCTAACCAAATCCGAACTGAGCCGCGCCGCAGCTGGGGAATGGAACTGCCCAGGCATGACCGCAGTTTGGATCGACGAATCCACCGTGCAATGCTTCAGGGACGCGCAATGAGCACTATCACCCAGGCGGCCCTGGCACTCATGCTTGACGCGATCTACGAGCAGTACGGCCCGCTGGCAATGCGTCACACAAAGACCTATAGGGAGCGCGCAGCGCAGGCAGCCTATGCTCGCGGTATGTCACCCAGCGAGGCCTGCCCTCCTCCGTTTCACTGCAAATGCGTTTTGCGCTAGCTTGCCGCGTTCAATTTGGCAATTCCGTTGGATGCGCGACTATTGCGAAGTGATCCAGCTCCACAGTCACTATCGCGCAGATTAACGACCAACAATTTTTCAGGTCAAAGAGCTAAATCTAAGCACAAGCAGGTAGGGAAAGTGTCGAGATTGCATTAGCGCTCAGCTCATTCAACACTTCAAGACATCATCAGCCACACTGCAATATTTGCAGAATTCCTGCTTGCTTCATAGGTGCGCATCTGCCAACAAAAATTGGAAGCACAACCATGCACCGCAAGTAACAAAGTCTTACGTTCGGCTAGAATTCGCAGTGCAACGCCTGCTTCACCAAACGTAGCCTTTTATTTCCACAACCACTTATTTGACTTATTGATATATGAAAAAAATTATTGAATTGAAAGATTTTTTAGCTAGAAACCGTATTTCTCAAGAAGTTTGGGATAACGCTTCAATGGATTGGAGCATGTTGCAATCGATTGCGACAGATCATGAGAAGCAGATAAATAGCCTACGTGATTCAGCAGAATTTTTCGCGCGTGTCATACAAAGGTTTGAAGGCGTTCATTCGGTAAGATGGAGAATAAAAAACACTGAGCATGTGCTTGAAAAAATAATAAGAAAGAGAGCAAAAAAAGAAGAAAAATACAAAGATATAAATCTTGAAAATTATTTCGAAATCATTACAGACCTAATTGGAATTAGAGCACTCCACCTTTTTAAAGATGAATGCTTCTCTATAAACAGAGATCTTCTTGAAACCTGGACTCCTTCTGAAAGTCCTATTGCATATCTTCGAGAGGGCGATCCGTCAGGTTTAACTGACCGATTTAAAGAACATGGACTCCACGTAGAGAACCACCCAGTCGGTTACCGATCTATTCATTATGTTATCTCAACACAACCTCTACAGAGGCGTGTCTATGCAGAGGTGCAAGTACGAACCATTTTCGAAGAGGGCTGGAGCGAAATTGATCACCGGGTGCGCTATCCAAACTTCTCAGATGACCCACTTGTATCTTATTTTTTAACGATATTCAATAGATTGGCGGGAAGTGCTGACGAAATGGGAACGTTCGTTCAAGGCCTTACCGAATCACTCCAGAATTTCGAAACACAAATCAGTGATGCCAATCAGCAGAAATTGGATGCACTCACTGGTATGGACCAAGCGCTGGCAGATCTAGAAAATGCTAAACGTGAAGGTGCAGATACAACCGAGAAGCTTTCACTTCTTAAATCAGAAGTTGAAAAACTAAGGGTGCTGCACTCGACCGAATCAGCAGCAGACAATCATCGTTTAAGGGCTAGCTACCCTGAAGAACCAGTCTTTCTAACATCAAAGGAGTACGCCAGTTCAGAAACAACTGCACGACATTTGGCTATGAATAAAAAACTCCTAACCCTCAGAAACTTATATCTCCGCGGCAAAGATGAAAACAACGACCCTAATGTATAAAATATGCATTAAAAAAAATTCACCGATAACAACTCAAGATAGTTCTGCAATTAATTAAAAAACCCGCTCAACGCGGGTTTTTTAATTTTAGAGGATGACCATGAAGCGCGAAGAACTCACCCTGCCGCCGCAGCAAACCGTGGCGGTGCTGTTTGCCCGCGCAGACAGCACCTACAAGACATTGCCCGGCACAGACGTGTGGGACATCGAGCGCGACGCCAAGCTCTGGCCAGGTGGCGCGCCAGTCGTGGCGCACCCGCCCTGCCGCGCTTGGGGCCGGCTTCGCCAGTTCGCCAAGCCTCGCAAAGGCGAGAGACAGCTGGCCATCTGGAGCGTTCGCCAAGTGCGTCGGTTTGGTGGCGTGCTCGAACACCCCGTCGGCTCGCTGCTTTGGAAAAAGGCAGGACTGCCCCCCCCCTGGTCAGATCGATGCGCATGGCGGCTGGACGCTGCCCATTCATCAGAACTGGTGGGGGCACCGGGCCGAGAAAGCCACCCTGCTCTACATCGTCGGCTGCGCGCCCGCCAACGTGCCGCCGATCCCTATGCGCCTGGGCAAGGCCACGCATGTCGTTCAAAGCCGCAAGCGGACTGACCACCGACCGCACATCACCAAAGCCGAACGCGAACACACGCCGACCGAGCTGGCGGAATGGCTTTGCGAGCTGGCCCGCAGATGCTCGATCAACCAACCAACCACCCCGAGCACGCACCAGCGTGCTTTTTCTTTGGAGTGACAGCAGCATGACCCTGCTCACCCTCTCCCGCCCCCAGCGCGTGGCAATTCAGTTCATTGACCGAGTGCCGGCCTCAAGCCTCAACATCCACTCGTTGACAGCCTCACGCAGTGACATGCGATAGGCGGGAGGCAGGGAGAGATCATCTATCTGCTCTTGATAGAACGTGACATCTGATGGGCTCTTACTCCAGAAGCAGGCTGGAACCAGCGCATACCCGCGCCGCAGCTTGCCGTCGAATGCTCTCGTGCGATCAACGAGCCAGGTGCCGGCTAGCAGACGCAGTCGTCACCCACCGATTTTGACCAGCCCGCCCACCATGCGGGCTTTTTTATTTCTGCAGCCCGCACCGCGGGCGCGCCCATTTAGGACCATCGCCATGCCAAGCGCACACTCCCCCACCTGCACAGTGAAAGAAGCAGCCAAGCTGCTCAACGTCCACACCTGCACTGTGGAAAAACTCATTCATGATGGCGATCTGCCTGCGGGCAAAGTCGGCCGGGCCTACGTGATTCTGACCAAGGATGTTCTCGGTCACGCCGAGAAAGTAATCCTGAACCAGACGGCCGCGCGCCTGATCGGCTTGAAAGGCCCGTCTACCAGAGCGAGTCGGCCAGGGTCGAGCCGCGCAAGTTCGCGTAGCGCATCAACATTGAATGGCTCTTATGGCCGGTGATCTTCATGATCTGCATTTCGGACAAGGTCGTGCGCTCAAAAAGGCGGCTTACCGCCTCATGACGCATGTCGTGAAACAGCAGACCAGGGGCGCCGGCCTGCTCGAAGATGTCCACAAACAGGCTGGAGAGGAAATCTGTGGTGTCGTGGAGCTTGCGTGCCGAGGCATCACCAGTCCAGAACGGGAAAAGCAATGTGGAGGGCTGGATGCCCTCTGCGTCTCCCATATAGCTGCGCAGCTCGGCAAGGGCTATGCTTGAAAGCGGGACCTGCCGCTTATCCCCGTTTTTTGTCTTCTCCAGGAAGACAGTTTTCCTCGCCAGGTCGACCTGGCCATGAGTGAGCGTGAACATTTCACGCATCCGCATTGCCGACTCCACGGCAAGCACCAACAGGCAGCGCAATGCTCGCTTGTCCCTCCGCCCCTCAAGCTTAAGCGGGCGCACCTTTCGGGCCAACACTCCGCCCTCAATCAATCCAATGATCTTTTCCCATTCGCCTGATTCGAGTCGGCGATCGCGCTCGACGTCAACCTTGATCAGCCCGGCTTTCGCCGCATCGGTTTTCGTGTATTGCGAGTAGCCATCGGGCAAGGTTCGCAACGGATGATCAGGCATCGTCAGCAGGCCCTTGCGCATGCCCCAATCCGTACATCGAGCCAGAGCCCCGACCTTGGCTCGAATTGTCGTCGGGGCCACTTTCTCAACACGCTTCATTGAAGAAATCCACGCATCCACCCAGGCGGCATTGATTTCACTCAGCCCGGTGCGACCAAGACTCTTGACGACGGTAGTGAGCGCGCCCACGTCTTTGGGTGACGGGTGAGCGTCGCGCTCGTACTCGCGCACCAGCTCGCCAATGGTCAACACGCGATCGATGCGCTGGTGCTCGGCGGGAACAATTCCGCGATCCAGCAAAGCCTCAAGCCTTGCGGCGTAGTCATCCCCTTCGGCCTCAGTGTCGAAGGTCATGTACAGGGGACGCTCAAGCACGCCCTTCTTCTTGAAGGTGTACTGCCATGTCCCGTTTGGAAATTGCTTCTTGCCCGCCATGCCGCCCGCCTAAAAATAAGCCCCCAGTCTACTCCTAGGCGAGTTGGTAAGCGCCTTTTTTTGGCTGGTAGACACGGCTTTAGACGGCCTACAGGGCTGGTGGCACAGACGAAAAAAAAGCACTTAGATCGCTCTAAGTGCTTGATTTCATTTGCTTTGGGTGGTGGGTGCTGACGGGATCGAACCGCCGACCTACTCCGTGTAAAGGAGCCGCTCTACCGACTGAGCTAAGCACCCCCTTGCAACTGCTTGTCAGTTCAACGCATCTTTCAATGCCTTGCCCGGACGGAATTTCGGCACCTTGGCGGCCTTGATTTCGATCGTGGCGCCGGTGCGTGGGTTGCGGCCGGTACGTGTGGAACGCTCACCCACGGTGAAAGTTCCAAAACCGACGAGCGATACTGTACCACCCTTTTTGAGGGTTTTCTTCACTGCCTCGATCGTCGATTCCAGTGCGCGCGCGGCGGCGGCCTTGGAGATGTCGGCATTGTTTGCAATGTGCTCAATCAGTTCGGTCTTATTCACAAGAAGCCTCTCGAGAAATGGTGGATGGAATGTCGCTGCTGTGCGGAGACTGTGCAGTTCGAAAACTGTATCTTCCGACCAGCCCGCAATCACCGGAGGTGGATGCGCTTAGTGCCATGCCATCGACCTTCCAAGTGTCAATGTTATCCGCTGCAATCCCAGCGGCTGCAGCGATTCTAGCTGCAATTGCCCTGCTGCCCAGCGTCGGCGGGCGATTTTGTGGCGCGCGGCCGCTAGAGGCTTCACGGATTGACAACCCGGGCTGGCGCGCGCCGGCCGCGGCCCGGTCACCTGTCCACGCGGGCGCGGATCTCGGGCAGGGCCTTTTGCAGGTAATACACCATGGACCAGACCGTGAGCACGGCCGCGATCCAGATCAGCACATGGCCCCAGACGCCGGTGTCCATCACGCCGAACAGCATGCCGTCATAGAGCAGGAAGGGAATGGCCACCATCTGCGCCGTGGTCTTGAGCTTGCCCAGCATGTGCACCGCCACGCTCTTGCTGGCCCCG
>Ga0308165_1000389_pt1 | contig 86777 bp, 79 predicted proteins | sample PhyWR2_FD_201032 | JGI IMG/M metagenome (GOLD analysis project Ga0308165, IMG submission 201032) | Phyllosphere microbial communities from UC Gill Tract Community Farm, Albany, California, United States - DLSLW.R2 | ecosystem: Host-associated > Plants > Phyllosphere > Unclassified | place: USA... | reverse complement strand
GATTATCCGCCACCCGCAGGCTGGTCGTCTGTAATGTCTGCATGTCGTTAATTCTCTGTTGCGTTGATGTATCACATTGTGTCAGGATAAAATTCAGATGTATAGACGTCTAAATGTCTTTATTAGCAAACCCATGAGGAACACGCAATGTCGCAATACCGTACCTTTACCGCCCAGGATGCCGTGGAGTATGCAAAGCAGTTCGGCGGCCTCGATAACCCATCATCGCTGGTAGAGGCGCAGGAGATAGGCGACGGCAACCTCAATCTGGTGTTTAAAATTTTCGACGCCCAAGGCGTAAGCCGCATCATCGTTAAGCAGGCGCTGCCTTACGTGCGCTGCGTTGGCGAGTCATGGCCGTTAACCCTGGACCGCGCGCGTTTAGAGGCGCAAACGCTGGTTGAACATTACCAGCACAGCCCGCAGCACACGGTCAAAATCCATCATTACGACCCGGAACTGGCGGTGATGGTGATGGAAGATCTCTCCAGTCATAAAATCTGGCGCGGCGAACTAATTAGCGGCGTGTATTATCCGCAGGCCTCACGTCAGTTGGGTGAATATCTGGCGCATACGCTGTTCCACACCAGCGATTTTTATCTGCATCCGCACGCCAAAAAAGCGCAGGTAGCAAAATACATTAACCCGGAAATGTGCGAAATCACCGAAGACCTGTTCTTCAACGACCCGTATCAGATTCACGAGCGCAATAATTATCCGGCTGAACTGGAAGCTGACGTCGCCGCGCTGCGCAGTGACGATCAGCTGAAAATTGCTGTTGCCTCTTTGAAGCACCGTTTCTTCTCACAGGCCGAAGCGCTTCTGCACGGCGATATCCACAGCGGCTCTATTTTTGTTGCCGAGGGCAGCCTAAAAGCGATCGATGCGGAGTTCGGTTATTACGGCCCGATCGGTTTTGATATCGGCACGGCGATTGGCAATCTGCTGCTGAACTTCTGCGGCCTGCCGGGGCATTTGGGGATTCGCGATGCCGCGGCCGCCCGCGAGCAGCGTCTGGCTGATATACAGGAACTGTGGAATACCTTTTCTGAGCGCTTCCAGGCGCTGGCGACCGAGAAAACCCGCGATGCGGCGCTGTCTGCGCCGGGTTATGCCTCGCAGTTCCTGAAAAAAGTCTGGACTGATGCGATCGGTTTTTGCGGCACGGAATTGATTCGCCGCAGCGTGGGGCTGTCGCACGTCGCGGATATCGATACCATCAAAGACGACGCGATGCGCCACGAATGCCTGCGCCACGCCATTACGCTTGGCAGAGCGCTTATCGTGATTGCCGACCGAATTGATAGCGCGGAGGCGCTGGTGGCGAGGGTTCGTCAATATAGCTGATTTTCTCTCTCTGCCGTGGGTTGCGTAATCCCCACAAGTCCACGATTTGCACATTGTACTCCCTGTCCTCTTTGGGGAGAGGGAGGAGCATATGGCTCAGGAGATTATTCCGTTCACTTTATGTTTCCTGCTTCATTTATAAAACAGCACTTGTGAACGTGCCAGGGTGGCTCACTCGCCACCACCCTGGCGACCCGGGCTCCCGGCAAGAAAATCGCCGCTGTGCGGTGCCTTCGTCTTATTCCTTCCGGCTATCGGGGACGGGCGCTGTAACGTCCCTGTAAATGCGCCCTCGCCGCGCATCCATGCGCGTCGCCCCGGCCTTCAGTCAACGACTCAGCGATTTACAGCCGGACCAGGGAGACGCTTTGACATCGAATTGATGAGAACGTCTCAATCGCTAAAGGAAAAGAGAGCCGCCTGTTCCCCCTCACCCCAACCCTCTCCCTAATGGAGAGGGAGAAAGGCAGAGCCGCCTGCGTGCCCTCACCTCTGCCCTATCCCAAATGGTAATGGAGAGAGAGTAAATTACGCGCACACTTACGTTTTAGCGATCCCTCACCCCAAATACTCAATCACCGACAACCCACCGTTATAATCCGTGCTGTAGATAATCCCCTGCGCATCCACAAACACATCGCAAGACTGAATCACCTGCGGGCGGTTCGGGCGCGTATCCATCATTTTCGCGGGCGCGGCCGGCACCAATGCACCGGTTTCCACCGGTCGATACGGATTCGAAATATCGTAGGCGCGAACACCCGCATTCTGATACGTGGCAAAAATCAGCGTCGAACTGATGAAGCTGCCGGGGCGGTTTTCGTGCAAATTATGCGGCCCGAAGTGCGCCCCTTTCGCCACGTAATCCCGCTCATCCGGCTGCGGGAAGGTAGAAATGCTCACCGGATTCGACGGCTCGCGAATATCAAACAGCCAGATCAGCTTCTCGCCGTCTTCCTGGTTATCCAGCACCGCTTCGTCCAGCACCACCAGCAAATCGCGATCCGGCAACGGCAGCGCCGTATGCGTACCGCCGCCAAACGGCGGGCTCCAGTTGCGATGGCTGATAAGTTTCGGCTGCGTGCGGTCCTTCACGTCCAGCAGCGTCAACCCGCCGTCGCGCCAGCTGCCGTAGGCCGTATCACCAGCAATAATCGCGTGGTGTAGCGCATAGCGTTTACCTTCGGGCCAGTTTGGCTGCTCACCTTCTGCCTGATTCATCCCTGGCAGCCACCAGCGGCCGGCCACTTCCGGTTTGCGCGGATCTGCCAGATCGATTGTCAGGAAAATATAATCGGTAAAACCGTCGATCAGCGCCGAAACATAGGCCCAGCGTCCGCCAACGTACCAGATACGGTGGATACCAATTCCATCGAGCGAAAGAAAGCTGATCTCGCGTGGCTTATCTGGCGTGGAGATATCGAAAACGCGCAGCCCCGCGCTCCAGCCTTTGTCCTGCACGTCGCTGACGGTTTCACCGACCTGACGGGTGTAATAGACCTTTTCGTCGGCAAAGCGCGCATCGGCAAACAGATCGCGGGCGTTGATCACCAGCAGCAGATCGTCATGCGCCTGGAGATGCACATTCCACGTGCCCGGCGGCGCTGGCACATAGCCCGCCGCTTTGGGATTTTTCGGGTCGCGCACATCCACAATCGAAAAACCCTGCGACACCATATGACCGATATAGGCAAAACCGCGATGCACCATCAGCTGAACGCCGTCCGGGCGACCGCCCTGATCGCTATGGCCGATCAGCCGCATATTGCGGCTGTATTCAGGGTTGGGTAATGAAGAGTTCATATCACGTCCTGTTGATTTTCGCCCTCTCCCACAGGGAGACGAGCGGAGTGAGTCTTTACCCTCTCCCCCGGAAGAAGGTCAGAATGGGTCTTTTTCCCCTCTCCGCATGGGAGAGGGTTGGAGTGAGGGCATCAGACCGCTCGAGGTAAAACCTAAACGGCAACGCTGTTGACGTTTTTAGCCTTTCCCCCTTCTCCCGTGGGAGAGGGCATCAGAGCGCACCGTATAAATCTATTAATGACTTTTCGCTTCCAGTGTCGCAAACCACGGCGCGACGAAATCTTCCGTCTGGCCCCAGCCTGGAATGATTTTGCCAAGAGACGCCACATTCACCGCGCCAGGCTGCGCCGCCAGGAGCGCCTGCGGGATTGCCGCCGCTTTAAAATCATAAGTCGCAGGGGTGGTTTCACCGGCGATTTTATTCGCGATCAGACGCACGTTAGTCGCGCCAATCAGCTTAGGATCGACCGCCACGCTCACTTTCCACGGGCTGCCGGATTCACGCATCAGCTGCAAATCCTGATTGGAAATATCAATGCTGTAGAGTTTGATTTCAGTACGGCCATTCTCTTTCAGCGCCTTATACGCGCCCTGGCTGAACGCATCCCAGGTGCCCCAGATCGCGTCGATCTGGCCTTTCGGGTATTTCGCCAGCACCGCGCCGACTTTGTTCGCGGTATCGCCCTGCACGTCAGAAGAAACGGCGCCGATAGATTCCAGCTCTTTGATACCCGGATACTGTTTTTGTAATTCTTTATACGCCGCCTGACGGCGCTCCATCGGCGGGAAGCCTGCTACCCACAGCTTGATGATATTGGCTTTGCCGTTGAAATCTTTCGCCAGTTGACCGAACGACAGATTCGTTAACGAGGCATCATCCTGCTGGGTCACGGTCACGCCGGGAATTTCACCGTTAACGGCCGTATCAAACACCGCCACTTTGATCCCCGCATCGACGGCTTTTTTCACCAGCGCGGTGGAGTACGGGTCACGGCCCTGAGACAAAATAATGCCATCATATTTCTGGCTGATCGCCTGATTCACAAAGTCCTGAAATTTAGCGTCATCGCCGTTACTCAGAAAAGTGCTGACCTTAAAGCCGAGCTTTTTACCTTCCTGAATTGCCCCGGAGACAAACTGCGTGGTGTTGTCATCGGAACCCAGGTTACGGATCACCGCGATGCGGATCGGGCCTTCATGGTTAGCGATCGTCGCCGGAACCGGCGCAGGTGTTGCCGCGTAACCAGGCAATGAACTCAGTAAACCCAGCGCCACCAAAGAGAGTGCGATTTTTTTCATTCTGTTATCCCGTTGTGTTGTGAAATGTTTTTAGCGTTTTTGTATGTAAGTCAGCGCCAGCGCCGCTGCCAGCACCAGCCCTTTTATAATATCCATGGCGTAATACGGCACCGAAAGCATCACCAGCCCGTTCGACAGCACGCCGAGGATCACCGCCCCCACCAGCGTGCCCAGCGCGTTGGGTTTGCCGGAACCCGCCAGTGAAAAACCGATCCACGCCGCCGCGACCGCATCCATCAGATAGCCCCCGCCCGCATTCACCTGCGACGAGCCGATGCGCGACGCCAGCAAAATACCGCCAAGCCCCGCCAGCAGCGACGCAATCACGTAGGCCGCCACTTTGTAACGAGTGGTGCGAATACCGGAAAGACGCGCCGCTTCCGGATTGCCACCGATGGCGTACATACGGCGTCCGTGCGTGGTCAGCGATAACCCAAGCTGCGCCAGCAGCGTCACTGCCAGCATGATGATCACAATCGTGGGCACCTGACCCAGCAGACCAAACGCAGCCGGAATGGCCCCTTCCGCCATGTCGCCGCTCGGCATCACCATGTTTTCGGTAATCGATCCGCCGTAGCTGTAGGTCATCGCCACGCCCTGAATCACAAACAGGCTGGCAAGCGTCGCCAGCATGTCCGGAATGCGCAGGATCACGATGAGAAAGGCGTTAAACAGCCCGACCAGCGTACAAAGCGCCAGGGTGATCAGAATGGATTCGGTGGTGCCAAATCCGTGCCAGACGAAAAGGGAGATCACCAGCGCATTCGCCAGCGACGCCGTTGATCCGACCGACAGATCAAAGCCACCGACGGTCAGTGAGATTGAGACGCCAATGGCGATCACCGTAACGATGGCGATCGATCGCAAGATATTGATGATGTTAAAGGGATCGAGGAAGTTATCCGATGCGATACCAAAAATCGCGACCAGCGCGACAACGGTCAGCAACATGCCCCATTTATAGAGAAAATCGAAAAACTGCTGACGGCCCGATGCCGCTGTATTTACTGAAAGGGCCTTGCTCACGACGCCGTACCTCCGGTTGAATAATAAAGTAATGTCTCTTCGCTGGCCTCGGCACCGGCGATTTCCGCCACGATGCGTCCGTCCCACAGCACGCAGATGCGGTCGCACAATCCGACCAGTTCGGCGAATTCACCCGAGGCGTAAATCACCCCTTTGCCTTCGCGCGCCAGGCCATCAATAAGCTGGAACAGATCGGTTTTGGCTTTGACGTCCACGCCTTTGGTGGGCTCGTCAAAAATCAGCACGCTGGCCTCATTGCGCAGCCATTTGCCAATCGCCACTTTTTGCTGGTTGCCGCCGGAAAGACGACGCAACACCTGCCCGGGACCACGCGCACGCACGCCGACACGGGCGATCACTTCCTCTGCCCACCGCCATGCCTGACGATGGCCGAACAGGCTCCAGCGCGAGAAGCTGTTATCGGCGCTCACCGACAAATTCATGCTCACCGGCTCGTCGATAAAAATGCCCTCTTTGCGCCGCTCCTCCGGGACCAGCGCCAGCCCGCGCAGCACGGAATCCGCCGGATCGCGCGGCTTCCAGGGTTGTTGATGTAGTTCACCACGCTCTACGCGGCTTTTGCTCGCGCCAAACAGCGCCTTGCACAATTCGGTTTTTCCCGCGCCCGCCAGCCCGGCGATACCGAGAATTTCACCTTTACGCAGATGCAGCGAGATATCTTTCAGCAGCGCGTCGTCGTGCAGCCCTTCCACGCGCAGCAGCGTTTCGTCGCTGTGTTTTGGCCGCGCTGGCGGATAGATATCGCTCAGCTCGTGACCGAGCATTTTTTCGACGATCTCTTCGCCGCTCAAGGTCGCCATCGGACCGGATTCAATCAATTTCCCGTCACGCAGCACCGTTAAGGTGTCGCAAATCGCTTTCAGTTCGTGGATGCGATGGGAGATAAACACCACGCCGATACCCTGCTGTTGCAGGCGTCTGACCACCGCAAACAGGCGTTCGCTTTCGTGGGCGTCCAGCGGCGCGGTCGGCTCATCAAGGATCAGAAAACGGCAGTGATGCGACAGCGCGCGCGCCAGCAAAATTTGCTGTTTTTCCGCCAGCGAGCAGCTGTCAATCGAGCGACGCACGTTCAGGGAAACGTCGAGCTGCGCCAGCGCCTGCTTTGCCTGCTCGCGGATGGCACGCCATCGGTAGCGATGCCCCGGCAGTGCCAGGTTATCGAGCATAATATTTTCAGCGATGCTTAATCCGGGGATGAGCGCCACGTCGACTTCCTGCTGCACCAGATGAATGCCCAACCGTTTGGCGTCGAGCGGCTCGCGGATCGCTACCGGCTGATTATTAATGCTGATTTCACCCTCGTAGTGGTCGTGGGTGCCGCACAGCACCGCCATCAGCGTCGATTTGCCAGCGCCGTTTGCACCCGTTAGCGCGTGCACGGTTCCGCCCGTCAGCGTGAAATCCACGCGCGACAGCGCCTGAAACCCGGAAAAGGCCAGGCTGATACCGCGCATCTCAAGGCGACTGGAGACCATCCGCGTAAATCCTTCATTAATATTTTGATTTATGGAATTTTTCACAGGTCGGGTTGACTGGCAATGATAGAAAAGGCATAAGATAAAGCTAAATATTATTAGCCATCCGGATGTCCAGACATAACATCAGGTTAGCGCTTCGCAAAAAGGACACCCAAAATGAGCAATACCGATATTCGTGTCGTACCCGGCCCGGCCAACTATTTCTCCCACAGCGGCAGCCTTGCGCGCCTGAACGATTTCTTCATGCCAGAACAACTTTCCCGCGCGGTGTGGATTTACGGCGAACGCGCCATCGAAGGGGCACGCCCTTTTCTGCCAGACAGCTTTAACGCCGATGGCGCAAAACATTTGCTGTTCAAGGGCCACTGCAGCGAGCGCGATGTCACGCATCTGGTGAATGAATCTGGCAGTGACGTCAGCGTCGTGATTGGCGTGGGCGGCGGCGCGGTGATGGACACCGTAAAAGCGGTAGCGCGACGTTTAAAAGTGCCTTTCGTCGGTATTCCAACCATTGCCGCCACCTGTGCCGCCTGGACGCCGCTTTCAGTGTGGTATAACGACGCCGGTCAGGCGTTGCAATTTGAGATCTTCGATGACGCCAATTTCCTGGTGCTGGTTGAGCCGCAAATTATTCTGAACGCCCCGGCGGAATATCTGCTGGCAGGCATCGGCGATACGCTGGCGAAATGGTATGAAGCGGTGGTTCTCGCGCCAAAACCTGAAGAATTGTCGTTAACCGTGCGTCTGGGCATTAACGGGGCGCTGGCGATCCGTGACGTGCTGCTGGAGAGCAGCGAACAGGCGCTGGCGGATCAGGCGCGCGGTGAGCAGACGCAGGCATTTCGCGATGTGGTTGATGCCATTATCGCCGGTGGCGGCATGGTCGGTGGGCTTGGCGAACGCTATACCCGCGTGGCGGCCGCGCATGCGGTCCATAACGGTTTAACCGTGTTGCCGCAGACCGAAAAATTCCTGCACGGCACGAAGGTCGCTTACGGCATTCTGGTGCAAAGTGCCCTGCTCGGTCAGGACGACGTTCTGGCACAACTGATTGCCGCGTATACGCGTTTCAATCTGCCAACCACCCTGCGCGAGCTGGACGTGGACATCAACAACCGCGCCGAACTGGATCGGGTCATCGCCCACACGCTGCGCCCGGTAGAATCCATTCATTACCTGCCGGTTGCGCTGTCACCTGACGTTTTACGCGCCGCATTTGAGAAAGTGGAATCCTTCCGCCAGTAATTCCCCTCCCCCGTTCAGCGCATTGACGGGGGACAAACTCCCTCTATACCTAATGATGAATCTCACCACTCTCGTAAGAGGTCATCATGCAGATCGATTTAACAGGTAAAAAGGCGCTGGTCACCGGCGCCAGCCGTGGGCTGGGGCGCGCCATTGCGTTGTCGCTGGCACTCGCAGGTGCCGATGTGGTTATCACCTATGAAAAATCCGCCGATAAAGCCCAGGCTGTCGCCGATGAAATCGCCGCACTAGGACGGCGCAGCGAAGCCATTCAGGCTGACAGCGCAAGCGCTCAGGCTATTCAGCAGGCGGTTAACCAAACGGTGCAAACCTTGGGCGGGCTGGATATTCTGGTCAACAACGCCGGGATCGCGCGCGGTGGCCCGCTGGAATCCATGTCACTGGACGATATCGACGCGGTGATCAACGTGAATATTCGCGGCGTCGTGATCGCCATTCAGGCCGCCCTTGCGCATCTCAAAGACGGCGGGCGCATCATCAACATTGGCAGCTGTTTGGCCAATCGCGTGGCTCAGCCGGGAATCTCCGTGTATTCAATGAGCAAATCGGCGCTTAACTCCCTGACACGTGGCCTGGCGCGCGACCTGGGACCACGGGGAATCACCGTCAACCTGGTGCATCCTGGCCCAACGGATAGCGATATGAATCCGGCGGATGGCGAACAGGCCGACTCACAGCGTCAGTTGATTGCTACCGGACATTACGGTACGCCGGAAGATATTGCGGCGGCAGTGACGTTTCTCGCCAGTCCACAGGCAGGACAGATTTCTGGCACCGGTCTGGATGTGGATGGTGGGTTAAACGCCTGAGAGAAATTTGCGATCGCAATTCCGCCTTTTTGCACGCCTCTGTCCACCGGCAGAGGCGTTTGCGAGCCATCCCGACACCCTGCATTTTGCCGCTTTTCCCCGTCTTTTCTGCGCTTTACAGTACCTGCATAAGAAAATCAGAATTTAACTAATAACCTTATTATTTCCTTATAAAATGCAGGGGCGTACAGTGGAGGTACGGATGAAGATTATCTGGTCAAACGTGGCGAAAAAGGAACTATCCAAAATCGACAGCCGCTATAAAAAACGCATTGAGACGAAACTGGCTGAACTGGGTGACCGTTCAGCGCCTCCGCCTGATATAAGGAAAATGACCGTTCCGGACAACCATTATCGTCTGCGTGTAGGCGAATACCGGGTCATTTTTACCTTTACAGGACAAATGCAGGATGACTGCTATGTCTTATCCGTAAAGCGAAGAACCTCTACCACTTATCTACATGAGGAGCATGCGCCCTATGCCTGTGCAACTAATTAAGGACGATGAAGGGATCCCCCAATACGTGGTGATTCCGTATAACGAATATTTTCGTATGTGTCTGAAATTGTCAGAATTAGATGATGAAACCGATGATGACCTGGAAGATATCGAGGTCGAGCACGATAGTCTGGATGACGTTAAGTTACCGGGTGAAGTATGCAGGATAATGACCTGGCAGGATGTCAGCCTGCAGGCCGCGTGGCGAATTCTGCGCGGATTATCTCAGCAGGAAGTGGCCGACAAACTCGGCATCAGCCAGTCAGCCGTTTCGCAGCTTGAAGCGGTGGATTCTCGCCCGCAGAAGCGCACGCGAGAAAAGCTGGCCGCGATTTACGGCTGCACCCAGGAACAAATTAGTCTCTATCTGCCTAAAGAAGGCTAACAGCACTTCACGCCGCCTTTGGCACCGTAGCGCGCGTCCTGACGATCGCGGAAAAATTCTTCATAGGTCATCGGCGACTGATCGGGATGGGTGACACGCATGTGCTCGACATAGTTGTCGTAGTCCGGCACGCCAATCATCATTTTTGCTGCCTGGCCTAAGTATTTACCTGCTTTGGATAACGTGTCGAACATGCTGTTTCTCTCATTCAATCCCTCTCCCGTAAGGCCGAGGGTTTTCTCTGTTCCCTCTCCCCACAGGGGAGAGGGTTAGAGGAGTGATTAGTTAATGCGCCCCTTTTGCCTGGGTCACAATGTCATCCAGATTTTCTGGCATTGGCTCGTATGGCGTCTCTTTCGCCGTCGGCTTGTCTTCTTTGAGTGCCGCCAGCGCGGTCTTCAGAGAGTACAATGCCAGCACCACAACCACCACCATAAAGAAGATGGTCAGTCCGGCATCCAGGCGGTTATTGAACACCAGCTGTGAAAGCTGAGACTCCGTGTACTGCGCCGGGATTTTGCCGCTGTCGATCATCGCCTGGAACTTGTTAGCAATTGCCAGGAAACCGACTTTGTTGTCCGGGCTAAAGGCTTTTTGCCAGCCAGCAGTCAGCGTACAGATCAACAGCCATGAGGTTGGCAACAGCGCCACCCATGCGTAACGCTGACGTTTCATTTTGAACAGCACGACCGCGCAGAGCATTAGCGCCATGCCTGCCAGCATCTGGTTGGCGATACCGAACAGAGGCCACAGGGTATTGATGCCGCCTAACGGATCGACCACGCCCTGATGCAGGAAGTAGCCCCAGGCCAGGACGCACAGCGCCGTCGCCAGCAGGTTCGCCGGCAATGAATCGGTGCGTTTCAGCCCCGGAGAGATCACTCCCAGCAGATCCTGCAGCATAAAGCGTGCGGCACGTGTACCCGCGTCGACCGCCGTCAGAATAAACAGCGCCTCAAACAGAATGGCGAAGTGATACCAGAACGACACATCCATCAGCCCGCCGAGCGCGCCATGAAGGATATACGCCATCCCCACCGCCAGCGTCGGTGCGCCGCCTGCACGGGAGATAATCGACTGTTCCCCTACCTCATTGGCAATATGCGTTAGCGTTTCCGGTGTAATGGCAAAGCCCCAGCCGCTCACAACCTGCGCCGCAGAAGCAACCACGTCAACGGTGCCAGCAGGTGCCAGAACCGCCATTGGGCTGTTCATCGCAAAGTACACGCCCGGATCGATAATGCAGGCAGAAACCAGCGCCATGATGGCGACGAAGGATTCCATCAGCATGCCGCCGTAACCGATCAGGCACGCCTGGTTTTCATTCGCCAGCATTTTCGGCGTCGTACCCGATGCAATCAGCGCATGGAAGCCCGATACCGCGCCACAGGCGATGGTGATAAACAGGAACGGGAACATGTTACCGGTCCAGACCGGGCCGGTGCCGTCAATGAATTTGGTCAACGCTGGCATGGTCAGCGTCGGGCGCATGATTAAAATACCAATCGCCAGGCCAACGATAGTCCCGATTTTGAGGAAGGTAGAGAGATAATCGCGGGGGGCCAGCAGCAGCCAGACCGGCAGAACAGCCGCCACAAAACCGTAACCCACCAGCATCCAGGTCAGCTGTACGCCGGTAAAGTCAAAATATGGCGCCCAGGTTGGGCTCTCCGCCACCCAGCCGCCCGAAATAATCGCGAACACCAGGAAGAACAGGCCAATGATTGACACTTCACCAATGCGTCCCGGACGGATGTAGCGAATGTAGATCCCCATGAACAGCGCCAGTGGAATGGTGAACGCCACGGTGTAGGTTCCCCACGGGCTGTGGGTCAGGGCTTTCACCACGATCATCGCGAGCACCGCCAGGATAATCACCATAATCATAAAAGTGGCGATCAGCGCGATAACGCCAGCGGTTGCGCCCATTTCTTCTTTCACCAGCTCACCGAGCGAGCGCCCGTCGCGACGAGTCGAGACGAACAGCACCATAAAGTCCTGCACTGCGCCCGCCAGCACCACACCCGCCAGGATCCAAATCATCCCCGGCAGATACCCCATCTGCGCCGCCAGTACCGGTCCGACTAACGGCCCCGCCCCGGCAATCGCCGCAAAGTGGTGGCCAAACAGCACCTTTTTATCCGTGGGAACATAATCCAGGCCGTCGTTATGCCGAACAGCGGGCGTCATGCGAGTACCGTCCACCGCCAGCACTTTGTCGGCGATAAAACGTCCGTAGAAGCGATACGCGATCAGATAAATGCAGACGGAAGCCACGACTATCCATAGCGCATTGATCTGTTCACCACGATTGAGGGCGATGTAGCCCAGAGCAAATGCGCCTACAACGGAGAGCATTGCCCAGATGAGGTATTTCCCTGAGTTGTTCATAGTTGTTATCCGTTAGCGAGAAACAGTGAGATGTTACATTTTGTTTCTAGATCACGGCTTGAAATTTAACAACTTTGAAACGCAATAATGCGTGGTCAAACCAGATATTTACTTCACTGTGTTAAGCGGATCACTTTAGCGAGTGCCGGGAAGGAAAATAGCACTGAGTTGATGTTTGCCCCTCACCCCAACCCTCTCCCCAGGGAGAGGGCGAAAAGCAGAGCGCATTTTTGTTTTACGGGAAGAGCAGAACACCGTACGAGCGATTCCCTCTCCCCGTGGGATAGGGAGAAAAACAGAGCACATTTTGTTTTACGGGAGGAGCAGAACACCGCACGAGCGATTCCCTCTCCCGTGAGAGAGGGAGAAAAGCGGAAGGCATTTTGTTTTACGGGAGGAGCAGAACACTGCACGAACGATTCCCTCTGCCCGTGGGAGAGGGAGAAAAGCGGAGCGCTTTTTGTTTTATGGGAAGAGCAGAACACCGCACGAGCGATTCCCTCTCTCCGTGGGAGAGGGAGAAAGCAGAGTGCATTTTGTTTTACGGGAGGAGCAGAACACCGCACATGCGATTCCCTCTCCCCGTGGGAGAGGGTTAGGGTGAGGGCATCAAACCGCACCCACTACCCCAGCACCATTGTGCTCAACCGACAGGTGCAGCAGCGGCGTCCCTGTTCGTCAAAAATCACGATTTCCCAGCTCTGGTTCTGCCGTCCAAGATGCAGCGGCTGACAAACGCCGCGCACTTTTCCCTGCGATACCGCGCGATGGTGGGTCGCGTTCAGCTCGGTCCCCACCACGTTTTGCCCGTCGCGAGTCATCAGAAAACCAGCCATCGAACCGAGCGTTTCCGCCAGCGCCGCTGATGCCCCGCCGTGCAGCAGGCCAAACGGCTGATGCGTACGCGCATCCACCGGCATTTCGGCTTCCAGGGTGTCGTCGCCGATGCGCGTGTAAACCATGCCCAGATGCGCCACCATCGTGTTCAGGCTGGTGGCGTTAAGTTCTTCAAGCGATAAGTGACGTTTCCAGATCATTACGCCCCCAGCGTTGAGCCGCCATCCACCACGATGTCCTGCAGCGTGATGTGGCTGGCGTGGTCTGAAGCGAGGAACAAAATCGTGCTGGCGATCTCCTGCGGACGCGCAATTTTGCCGAGCGGAATACCCAGCTTAAACTGCTCGCCAAAACCACGAATGCGCTGCTGTTCGGCGTCGTCGCTCACCCACAGTGTGCGCTGCATGTCGGTGTCGGTCGATCCTGGTGAGACGATGTTACACCGCACGCCGCTGCCCGCCAGCTCAAGACCCACGGTCAGTGCCAGGCTTTTCAGCGCGGCTTTCGAGGCGCCGTAAGCGCTCATCCCGATGCGCGGGGTATGTGCGGCGTCAGAGGCCACGGTGACAATCGCCCCGCCCTGCTGGCGACGGAACTGGCCCATCGTCTGCTGGAACAGGTTAAACGCCCCGCCAACGTTTACCGCAAAGGTCTGCTGCCAGTCGTCCTGCGATAGCCGATCGGTTGCACCCATGCGCAAAATTCCCGCCGCATTGACCAGCACGTCCAGACGTTCAATATTTCTCAGTAAGCGCTCGCAAACGTCATTCACCTCCGACGCGTCCGCCACGTTCAGCGTTTCTGTCGCAAACGGATAATCGTTGGCCGGGAACGCGAGATCGAAGCCAGTTACCTGCGCGCCGGCCTCGACAAACGCCAGCGCCGTGGCGTAGCCAATGCCCTTACCCGCCCCCGTCACCCAGACGGTTTTACCGGTAAAATCGAATCCAGCCATCACTTCACCTCGCGGGACAGCAGCGCCCACCAGGCATCGAGGGTCGGATTTTTTGCCAGCATCACGAAGTCGATATCACCGTGAACTTTACGCCAGCGGGCAGCGAGCGCCATCATGCGCACGGAGTCGAGACCATAATCAATCAGGTTTTCGTCGTCCATCGGCTCGTCAGATTCGTCCAGCAGCGGCAGAATCACGGCACGTAGCGCCTCTTTGCTGGCGGGTACGGACGGCAGCAGCTCGTCGGTCATCACCACGCGTCCGGTGCGGCCCGCCACATAGTTCAACGACATCAGATGCTCTTCGCGGCTGAAATCGGCCAGCGCGTCGGCGATAAAGAACGGCTTGATATCACGCATAAAGGCGTCGGTGGCGGTCGTCATGCAACCGATGTGCGCGTAAACGCCGGTGATCATCAGCTGATTGCGGCCCGTCTCTTTTAGCATCTGCTCCAGCGGCGAGCGGTGGAACGCGCTGTAGCGCCATTTCACCAGCACGGTGTCGGCTTCGTCAGGCGTCAGTTCCGATACGATACGCTGCTGCTCCGGCGAGCGGGTTAGCCCCGGCCCCCACATGTCGTTCAGCAACGCACGGTCTTCGTCGCTCTGCTCTTTTGGCTGCGCGGTGTAATAGACCGGAATATTGTGCTTTTTGCAGTAATCGCGAAGTTGCGCGATGTTCGCCACCACTTGCTCCATCATCGGGCAATTTTCGCCCCAGAAGTTGAGGAAATATTCCTGCATGTCGTGGATCAGCAGCGCGGCGCGCTCGGGCTCGAACGCCCAGTTCACTTTATTGTTCGGCAGTTCAGCGGCCGTCGGCAGCGCGTAACCGGTTAATTTTGGAATCGCCATAATCAGTTCCTCAGCCCTGGGCGCGTTCAGCGAGCCACAGGCGCAATTGTTTCTTGTCTACTTTCCCGACCGGTGTCAGCGGCAGCGCATCCACGCTCTCGACCCTGTCCGGCAGCTTGAATTCTGCAATCCCCTGCTCGCGCAGGAAACGACGCACGTCCACCGCGCGCAGGGGCTTTTTTACCACCAGATACGCGCAGCTTTTTTCGCCCAGCAGGCTGTCTTCCATGCTGACCAGCGCCGCGTGGATCACCGATTCGTGACGCAGCAGTAAATTCTCGATCTCTTCTGCCGCGATCTTCTCGCCGCCACGGTTGATCTGATCCTTTTCACGCCCCTGCACAGTGATATAACCCTGCTCGTCGATGGAGATCAGATCGCCGGAGCAGTAAAAACCGTCGGCATCAAAAGCGCTGGCGTTGTGTTCCGGGCTGTTGAAATAGCCACGGAAGGTGTAAGGCCCGCGCGTCATCAAACGCCCGACTTCACCGCGCGGCAGCGGTTGTCCGTTTTCATCTGCCACCCACACTTCGTCATCCGGGCACATCGGACGGCCCTGGGTGTTCATGATGCGCTCCGGGGTGTCGTCGAGCGCGGTGTAGTTCACAAGCCCTTCCGCCATGCCAAAAACCTGCTGCAGCTGACAGCCAATTTCCGCCGGAATGCGCGCCGCAAGCGTGGCAGAAAGCCGTGCTCCGCCCACCTGCAATAGCGTCAGCGACGCCAGTTGAGCGTTACCCGCCCCTTCCGCGATGGCCTGTAACCACAGGCTGACCGCAGGAGGAACCAAAGACGCAACGTTGAGCTGGTGTTTTTCAATCAGCGGGAAGCAAAGCGTGGCACTCGGATCGTTCGCCAGCGCCACGCACCCACCCGCCATAAATACGCCCAGCGATCCCGGAGAACTCATCGCAAAGTTGTGCGCCGCGGGCAGCGCGTTCAGGTAGCGCGTTTCAGCCGTAATGCCGCACACTTCGTTACTGCGCAAAATGCTGTAGTAGTAGTCGTTATGCGTGCGCGGGATCAGCTTTGGCGTGCCGGTGCTCCCGCCAGAAAGCTGGAAAAACGCCACTTCATCGGCAGGCGTCGGGCTGGCGATAAAGTTGTCCGCCGGACGCGCAATGGCCGTCTCCAGGGCGTGTTCACCGTTATCGCCGCGCAGCAGCACCACGCGCACGGAGCGATGTTCATCGACAAACGTATTCAGGAAGTCATCGTCCGCAAACAGCGCATGCTGGCGATCGGCAATCACCAGCGCGGGCGCAATTTGAAGTGCGTACGCGTTCAGCTCGCTGCGTTGATGGCTAAAAAGCGCATTCACGGGGGCAACGCCCGCCTGCAGCAGGGCAAAGAAAGTGATGTAAAACTCGGCCACGTTGCCCAGTTGCACCAGCGCCGTTTCGCCGCGCTTAATCCCCTGCGCCTGCAGTGCGGACGCGAGGTTATTCGCTGCCTGGTGAAGCTGACGGTAGGTGTACTGCCGCTCGCCGTCGAAAACTGCCGTCGCGTCGCTGTCAGCATGACGCGTCAAAATGTCGGTCAGCGGCACATCTTGCCAGTAGCCTTTTTCACGGTAGCGCCGGGCAAATTCCTCAGGCCAACGGGTAAAGGGAAGCGTCATGATTATTCCTCAGTGCAAACCAAAAACGTTGAGCATGGTGGAGAGTTTGACGCCGGTTTCGCGCCATTCGCCGACGGGTGATGAGGCCGGGACAATGCCCGCACCAGCAAACAGGCGAACCGTGTTTTCATGGAGGCGCGCACAGCGGATCGTTACGACCCATTCTCCGTTGCCTTCGCTGTCGCACCAGCCGACGATCCCGCCAAACAGTTCGCGGTCAAACGGCTCGAGAGAGGCAATAATTTCTTTAGCGGCCTGATGCGGGAAACCGCTCAGCGCAGGCGTCGGGTGCAGCAGACAGGCCAGCGTCAGGGCATTTTCATTTTCCCGGGCTTCGCCTTCAATCGGCGTTGCCAGATGCCAGAGCGTAGGCGTGGTGATCAGCTGCGGTGAAGACGGCATTGCCAGCTTATGGCTGCGTTGTTCCAGCACGGTTTTCATCGCCTGCGTCACCAGATCGTGCTCGTGGCGGTCCTTTTCAGAGGCCAGCAGTTTGTTTCCGGCTTCGCGATCCAGCATATCGTCGGGCTGACGACGCGCAGAGCCGGCCAGCGGCAGCGAGCTGAAATGTGCCCCCTCTTTGCGCAGCAGCAGCTCAGGGCTCGCCCCCAGCAGCACACCGCCGTCTTCGAGCGGAACGTGGAAGTTAAAACTTGCCGGGTTTTGCGCGATCAGGCGTTCCAGCAACGCACCGCTGTCGATGTGCCGATCGGTGGCGATATCAATCAGGCGCGAGAGCACCACTTTATTGACCTGCGGCGTTGCAGTGAGTGCGGCGGCGCGGGCGACCATCTCTTCAAATACGGGCTGCGGCGGGATTTCCGTACGGCTTACGACCGTCAACTCCTGCGCGCCGGAATGGTAGCGTGCGGATTTCTGTCGCGCCGGACGCGAAAAAGTTTGCCAGCTTTGCGGAATAAACAGTGACGAGGGTTTGCGGGTATCAAACGGAATGGCACCCACCATAATGGGATGTGAAATCCCGCTGGCTTTAGCGTCATTGAAGGCCTGCGCCAGCTTTTGCTGGAAGGCACCAGCCGGATCGTCGCCGCCTGCTGCGGACTCCGAAAAACGGGCAAAACAGCCAGATGTGGTGAAACTGCGGTTGGGCGACATAAAGAAAAAGCTGTCTGATTGCAGCGTGGTCGCGGTGTGTTGAACTTCCTCAGCCAATGACGTATCCATATCATCCTCCTAAAATGATAAACGCAGTAAGAATAATTATCATTTATATTTTCGATGGCTAACCTAATAGCAGAGCGCGACGGTGTCAACCGCCGACAGCGCAACTTGTGCGACTATTGCTTGCATCCCATCGCCGCATTTATGAAAATGAGAAGCATTAACCTCCACAAAAACAGGATGTCGCTTTGTGAAATGCCCTGCTGTTTGTCGTCACGCCCTGCTGCTGGCAGGCCTTTTTGTTTTAGGACTAACCTCAGCCATCGCCGCAGACTGGCCCCGTCAGGTCACCGACAGCCGTGGCGTTCATACCCTGGAAAGCAAGCCGACGCGCATTGTATCTACCAGCGTGACGCTGACCGGTTCGCTGCTGGCCATTGACGCGCCGGTTGTGGCCAGCGGCGCGACGACGCCGAACAACCGCGTGGCGGATGCGCAAGGATTTATGCGCCAGTGGGGGGATATCGCCAAAAAACGGCAGGTTTCGCGTCTCTATATCGGCGAGCCAAGCGCTGAAGCCGTTGCCGCGCAAATGCCGGATCTGATTCTGATCAGCGCGACCGGCGGAGATTCTGCCATGGCGCTTTACGATCAGCTCTCCACTATCGCGCCGACGCTTGTCATCAATTATGACGACAAAAGCTGGCAGGAACTGCTGACTCAACTCGGCACGCTGACCGGACACGAAAAGCAGGCCGCCGCGCGTATCGCCGAATTTGATCAACAGCTGACGTTGGTGAAGCAGCAGATGAAACTCCCGCCGCAGCCGGTGAATGCGCTTGTTTACACCGCCGCCGCGCACAGCGCGAACCTGTGGACCGCGGAATCGGCGCAGGGCAAATTCCTGCAACAGCTCGGATTTCAGCTGGCTGAGCTGCCTGCTGGACTGAACACCTCAAAGAGCCAGGGTAAACGCCACGACATCATCCAGTTGGGTGGTGAGAATCTGGCGGCAGGGCTGAATGGACAAGGGCTATTGTTGTTTGCAGGTGACCAGAAAGACGTCGATGCGATCTACGCTAATCCGCTGCTGGCGCATCTGCCTGCGGTGCAAAACAAACGCGTCTGGGCGCTGGGTACGGAGACCTTCCGCCTGGATTATTACAGCGCCATGCTGGTGCTGGAACGTGTAAACGCGTTGTTCAAGTAAATACGAAATATACCCTCTCCTTTTTGAGTGAAGGCATCGGGCTGAAAAGTAAAAACAAAACGGCAACTGGATTGCCGTTTTAGTGTTTTCTCCCTCTTCCTGTGGGAGAAGGTATCAAGCCGCGCAAGGTAAAAAAAAACGGCAACTCAGTTGCCGTTTTTAGTGTTGTCTTCCTCTCATCAGGGAGAGGACCAGGGTGAGGGCATCAGGCCGCACTATCCTTCAACACCCCTTCCTGACGGAATCGGCGCAGCTCCGCCAGGGTTATCAGCAAAATAACCCCGACAATCGCCAGCACAAATCCACTGCTGCTGGCCGATGCGACCGGCGTCATAATCACGCCAAGCCCGCCCAGGATCGCCGCCCCAATCGCATCGCCCGTCACGTTCTGCGCCGTCCATAAACCGTTGATGCGCCCCAGCATCCCTTCCGGCGTTTGCGTCTGAATCAGGGTGTACTGCAGCAACGAACTCACTGCGCTCAGCCAGCCAAACAGCGCCAGGCACACCACGCCCAGCGCCCAAAACGGCATCAGGCTAAAGAAAGCGATGGCGATAAACGAGGCAACGGTTGCAGAGAGCATAATCAGCCCCGGGCGCGCACTGTGTGCCAGATTGCCACTGGTCAGCGCGCCAAACGCCGCACCGAGCGGGATAGCCGCATACAGCAGGCCAATTTGCGAGGCGCTCATTTGCCACTCAATCGCCAGCGCCGGATAGAGCACGCGCACTGCACTCGCCATCGTCAGCAGCGCGCCCAACAGGGCGATGCCGCCAATCAGCGGATTGTTAAACAGAAAACGAATTGCCGCCATCAACGATTTCAACGGGTGTTCGCGCGGCTGCGGCGGGGGCGGTAAAAGCGGCAAGCGCAGCAGGGTTAACGTGGTGATGAAGGTTCCCGCTGCCGCTAAACCGTAGTTCCACGCCACGTTGCCGGTCGCCAGCAACAGGCCACCCACCATCGGCGAAATCACCGATCCGAGACGTACGGTGAGCATGGTGATCGCCCCCGCCTGCATCAGATTTTCTCGCCCAACCAGCGCAGGCGTAGCCGCCAGCAGTGCCGTCACGCCCAGCGAAGCGAAGAAACCGTCCCATAATCCCAGCGCATAAATCGCAATGAGCGACGGCTCCGGCAGCATGGCGTTCAGGCACAGGCCAATAAAGCCAACGCCGCACGTCCCGCGCGCCAGCAGAATCAATTTTTTACGCTCGTAGCGATCCGCCAGTACCCCGCCGACCATCAGCCCAATAAACATCGCGCTGCCCGTTAAGGTCACAGACAAACCAACCAGCCAGCTGGATTGCGTCATGGCCTGGATTTGCACCGGTACGGCAACGCCGAGCAGTCCGAGGGATAAAATGGAGATAAAACGCGCGATAAAAACGGCGCGAAATGCCGGATGCGTCTTGAGGAGGCTGAGATTGAGCAGCCAGGATTTTTGATTCATGACAAGGCCTTGAGATCTATCTATACCCTAAATAATTCAAGTTGCAGGAAGGCGGCGACGCAGGAAATCCCCGGGAAATTACGTAGGTAAATGACCGGGGTGAGCGAGGAAAGCCAACGCGCCTGCAGCGTGAAGTATGACGGGTATATCTACCAATTTTATGGTGGCACATGCTAACATAGCCAAATAAGATAGATAACGATAATTACTATCATTATCAAATCATGGACGTTGCTATGTTGTCTTCTCCTCTCGCGGTACGCGCCGTTGCGGTGCCCTTTTTGTTGTTGCTGTTAATTCTTGCTATGGCACTCAGCCTGCTGGTTGGCGCGAAACCGCTGCCTGCATCCGTCATTTTTGACGCGCTTTCCGGCGCGTGCCAAAGCGCCGATTGTACGATTGTGCTCGACGCACGACTGCCGCGCACGCTCGCCGGATTGCTGGCGGGTGCGGCGCTTGGCCTGGCGGGAGCGCTTATGCAAACGCTGACCCGTAATCCGCTGGCCGATCCCGGTATTCTGGGCGTCAACGCGGGGGCCAGTTTTGCGATTGTGCTCGGCGCGGCGCTGTTTGGACTCTCCTCCCCAACCGAACAACTGGTGATGGCATTTTGCGGCGCGCTTGCCGCATCGTTGCTTGTCGCCTTTACCGGCAGTCAGGGTGGCGGCCAGCTAAGCCCGGTACGCCTGACGCTGGCAGGCGTGGCGCTCGGCGCGGTACTTGAAGGGTTATCGAGCGGCATTGCGCTGCTGAATCCCGATGTCTGGGATCAGCTACGCTTCTGGCAAGCCGGATCGCTGGATATCCGTACGCTACAAACCTTACACATTGTCACGATCCCGGTGCTTATCGCCGCCATCGTTGCACTCTTTTTAAGCCGCTCACTCAATAGCCTGAGCCTCGGCAGCGACACCGCCACCGCACTCGGTAGCCGCGTGGCACGTACCCAGTTGATTGGATTATTAACGATCACCGTGTTGTGCGGCAGCGCGACGGCGGTCGTTGGGCCGATTGCGTTTATTGGCCTGATGATGCCGCATATGGCACGCTGGCTGGTGGGGGCCGATCACCGCTGGTCGCTCCCTGTCACGCTGCTGGCGACGCCCGTTCTGCTGCTTTTTGCCGATATTATTGGTCGTGTGCTGGTGCCGGGCGAGCTGCGCGTTTCGGTGGTCAGTGCGTTTATTGGCGCGCCGGTGCTGATTTTCCTGGTTCGCCGTAAGCGTGGAGGTGGGCTGTGATAACCCCTTCCCGCCGATTAGTCAGCACGTGCCTGCTGCTGGTACTCGCCAGCCTCATGGCCGCCGTCTGGAGTTTGCGCAGCGGCGCGGTCGCGCTCGATTTTATGCAGGTTTTTGACGCCTTCACCGGCAGCGCGCCGCGTAATATCACGATGGTCGTCACCGAATGGCGTTTACCACGCGTGGTGATGGCGATTCTGGTGGGTGCTGCGCTCGGCGTGAGCGGCGCGATTTTCCAGTCGCTGCTGCGCAACCCGCTGGGCAGCCCGGACGTGATGGGCTTCAACACCGGCGCGTGGAGCGGCGTGTTAGTCGCGATGGTGCTGTTTGGTCAGCATCTCACGGCGATTGCCTTTGCGGCGATGGCGGGCGGCGTGCTCACCTCGCTTGTCGTCTGGGCGCTAGCCTGGCGCAACGGAATCGAAACCTTCCGCCTGATCATTATTGGCATTGGCATTCGCGCCATGTTGATGGCCTTCAACACCTGGCTGCTGCTGCGCGCATCGCTTGAAACGTCGCTCTCCGCCGGGCTGTGGAACGCGGGGTCGTTGAACGGCCTGACGTGGACTAAAACGCTCCCCGCCACACCGATTATCATGCTGATGTTTGTCTGCGCGTGGCTGCTGGTGCGCAGAATGCGCCTGCTGGAAATGGGCGATGATAGCGCCTGCGCGCTGGGCGTGGGCGTTGAACGCTCGCGTCTGACGCTCATGCTGGTCGCCGTCGTCCTTACCGCTGCCGCTACCGCCATTGCGGGGCCTATCTCCTTTATCGCGCTGGTTGCCCCGCACATCGCCCGCCGCATGAGCGGCACGGCGCGCTGGGGCCTCACCCAGTCGGCGCTGTGTGGCGCACTTTTATTGCTGGTCGCGGACCTCTGCGCCCAGCAGCTGTTTATGCCTTATCAACTGCCGGTGGGCGTCGTGACCGTCAGTCTTGGCGGTATCTATCTCATCGTGTTGTTAGTTCAGGAGTCCCGCAAGAAATGACCCAGACAGCGACCCGCTTGCGCGGTGAAAACCTCACCCTCGGTTACGGCAAAAAAACCGTGGCGCATGAGTTAAATGTGGCAATTCCTGACGGCCATTTTACGGCGATTATCGGCCCGAACGGCTGCGGAAAATCCACGCTGCTGCGCACCCTGAGCCGTCTGATGACGCCGCAGCACGGGAGCGTGTATCTCGACGGCGAACAGATTCAGCAGTTTGCCAGTAAAGAGGTGGCGCGGCGCATCGGGCTGCTGGCGCAAAACGCCACGACGCCGGGCGACATCACCGTACAGGAGTTGGTCGCGCGCGGGCGTTATCCGCATCAGCCGATGTTTACCCGCTGGCGCAAAGAGGATGAAGCGGCGGTGACGGCCGCGATGCGGGCAACGGGCATAACCGATCTCGCTGGGCAAAGCGTCGATACGCTCTCCGGCGGACAGCGACAGCGCGCCTGGATTGCAATGGTACTGGCGCAAGAGACGTCGATCATGCTGCTGGATGAACCGACGACCTGGCTGGATATCAGCCATCAGATTGATCTCCTGGAATTGCTAAGCGATCTCAACCGCACGCAGGGATATACCCTGGCGGCGGTGCTGCATGATTTGAATCAGGCGTGCCGCTACGCCACGCATCTGATTGCATTGCGCGACGGGAAAATCGTGGCGGAAGGCGCGCCGAAAGAGATTGTGACGCCTGAGTTGATCGAGCGGATCTACGGAATGCGCTGCATGATTATTGACGATCCGATTGCCGGTACGCCGCTGGTCGTGCCGATAGGACGGCGTGCGGTCTGATTCCCCAAGCCTCTTCCTACAGGAAGAAAACACTAAAACGGCAACCGCGCCGCCACTTTACTTTTACCTTGTGCGGTCTGGTGCCCTCACCCCGCCCTCTACCACAGGGAGAGGGAGAAGACACTCAAAATGGCTACAACGTTGCCATTTTACTTTTACCTTGTGCGGTCTGGTGCACTCACCTCGCCCTCTACCACAGGGAGAGGGAGAAGACACTCAAAATGGCTACAACGTTGCCATTTTACTTTTACCTTGTGCGGTCTGGGGCCCTCACCCCGGCGCTGTCCCACGGGGAGAGGGAGAAAACACTCAAAATGGCTACAACGTTGCCATTTTACTTTTATCTTATGCGGTCCGGTGCCCTCACCTCGCCTTCTCACACAGGGAGAGGGGGAAAACACTAAAACGGCAACAGCGCTGCCACTTTACTTTTACCTTGTGCGGTCTGGTGCACTCACCCTGTCCTCTAACACAGGGAGAGGGGAAAATCGCCAGCGGTGAGTAATAGAACGGTAAACAGCTCCTTATCCCTCGGGAAGAGAGAAAGGCCACCTGCACGCGGTTTGTCGGGAGTTAACCTGCAGAACTGAATAGCGGCGCCGAACGGTTCCCTCTCCCGTGAGGGAGAGGGTTAGGGTGAGGGGGAAAAGCTACTCCAAAATCTCTTTCAGCACGGGGAAAATCTACCCCAAAATCTCTTTCAGCACGGGGCCAATCTGCTCGAACGCCTGCGGCGAAATGATATCGACATGGGCGCAATCCTGATGATAAACCTCCAGCTCATTCACCCACGGGTCCCACGCCTGCTGCGGATCCATCGTTCGCGTACGCTCGGCGACAAACAGCGTCGCTTTCCCTTCGAAGCGTGAACTGCGCGCGGTCGTCAGCAGTCGCACCGCATCCGCGTAGTTGCCTTCAATCGCGTTAAACAGCTCGCTGGATGCCTGCCCCTGCTGCGCCGCAACAAACGCTTCACGCTCGCGCTCGATTTCCGCCAGCACTTGTGGATCAAGACCGTTGGCCTCTTTCTCAGCCCAGTTTTGCGTCTCCGGCGGCCAGGTGTCCAGCAGCCCCAGGAAGGCCACGTCTTCGCCCTCCTCGCGCAGACGCGCCGCGATACCCTGCGCTAACGTCCCGCCGAGTGAATAGCCGAACAGATAATACGGTCCGTGCGGCTGCTGGGTGCGCAGCGTGTTGAGATGATGCGCGTTCACCTCATCCAGCGTCGCACACTGCGCCATCGGTCCTTCCGGACGTGGCGACTGAATGCCGGTAATCGACCAGCGCGGGTTGAGATAGCGCGCCAGCACGCTGAATTGCCACGCAAAACCGGACGCCGGATGGAAGCAGAACAGCGTCGGGCCATCGCTTTGTCGCAGCGGCAAAATCGTCTCAAAGCCCAGACGCTGCGCCTGTTCATCGCTGATTTGCGACGCCAGCAGGGTACTTAACTGATTCACCGTCGATGCCACCATAATCTGTCCCGGTGTCACCTTGCGAGAAAATGCCCGGCTCAGCTGTGCCGCCAGGCGCATCGCCAGCAGCGAGTGACCGCCGAGCGCAAAGAAATCCGCCTCGATGTCATTCACGTCGCAGCCCAGAAGATCAGAAAATGCCTGCGCGACGGCGATTTCCGTTGCCGTTTCCGGCACGCGCCCGGAGGCGCTGTGAGTCAGATCCGGCATCGGCAGCGCTTTACGATCCAGTTTGCCGTTCGCTGACAGCGGCAGTTCGCTGATTTGCAACAGCACCACCGGGACCATATGGGCCGGGAGCTGCGCTTTCAATGCGTCCAGCAACGCCTCGCGATCCAGCGGCAAGCCGGATTCGGACACCACGTATCCCACCAGCTGACGCGCATCGCCGCCGGTGGCCGCCGCCTGATTAAACACACAGGCGTGCGCGACTGCCTGCGCCACGTCAGGCAGCGATAACATCGCCCGGTCGATTTCGCCCAGCTCAATACGCTGGCCACGAATTTTTAGCTGATCGTCGCTGCGGCCCAGATATTCCACCGCGCCATTATCCAGCCAGCGGGCGACGTCTCCGGTGCGGTACATCCGCTCGCCTGGGGCAAACGGATCGGCGATAAAGCGGCTGGCGGTCAGATCAGGGCGTCCCAGATAGCCCTGCGCCAGTTGAATGCCGGTGAGATACAGATCGCCCGCCACGCCAAACGGGACCGGTCGCATCAGGCCATCCAGAATGCGCAGGCCGGTATTCCACACCGGGAAACCAATCGGTACGCTGTTGCCCGACACCGCCGCCAGCGCGTCGCCAAACGCCGGATACCAGCTCACGTCCACCGCCGCTTCCGTCGGGCCATACAGGTTATGCAGCGGCGCGTGCGTCAGCTCTTCCCACTCGCGGCACAGTGCGGTCGGCAGCGCTTCGCCGCTACAGAACACCTGTTTCAGGCTCGCGCAGCAGTCCGCATTTTCTGGCGTCAATGAGGCGACAAACGCCGCGAGCATCGACGGTACAAAGTGGGTGGTGGTCACGCCATAATGCGCGAAGAACTGCTGCATCGCGAGCGGATCGCGGTGCGCATCCGGCTCGGCCATCACCAGTTTTGCCCCGGCGATAAACGGCCACCAAAATTCCCATACAGAGACGTCAAAGCTGCAGGGTGTTTTCTGCGCCACCACGTCCTGCGCGGTGAGCGGATAGTGGTTTTGCATCCACAGCAGACGGTTGACGATGGCGGTTTGCCCTACCATTACCCCTTTCGGGCGTCCGGTCGACCCGGAAGTAAAGATGATGTACGCGGTCTGCTGCGGCGTACACAGGCCCAATGGTTCATTGTCCACAGCAGGCAATAGTGTGTTGTAACTAAACGACGGAATCGGCAGATCGCTAAAACGCGGGAGCTGATCGTCGGTGGTGATCAGAAGCGTTGGCTGCGCGTCTTCCAGCATCATGCGCAGGCGATCGTCCGGATAACCGGTGTCGAGCGGCAGCCAGGCGGCGCCTGCCTCAACAATGCCGTGCAGCGCCAGGGTCAGAAAAACCGAGCGTGGCAATGCGACGGCGACGCTGTCGCCCGGCTTCACGCCGCGTTCGCGCAGCGTTGTCGCCAGCGCCACCACCTGCTCGCGCATCTGGCGATAGTTGAGTTCAATGTGGGCATCCGCCAGAGCGGGTGCGTCCGGCGTTTTTTGCGCCTGCTCTGCCACCAGCGCGCTCAGCGTAGTGTGCGGCAGCGCAACGCCCGTATCGTTAACGCGTTCAAGCTGCTGATATTCCTGCGGTGAGACGGTTTCGGCGTCGCCACATTTCAGGCTAGCGTTGGCCGCAAATTGCGCCAGCAGCCTGTCCAGGCGCGTGACGTGTCGCGTCAGCGTTGCCTCGTCGTAGCGCTGTTTGTTTGCCAGAATTTCAATACTCAAACCGCCCTGCTCGTCCGGGAACAGCGCCAGCTCCAGATCGTTGACTGGACCGGTCGCCAGCATGTGCGTTGTCGCCTGCACACCGTCCAGCTCAAGTTGATAATCAAAGACTTTGACGTTCAATACCGGACCAAACAGCGCTTCATCGCCCGCTGCACGGCCGCTGTCGCGAACAATCTGCTCAGCGTCATAACGCTGGTGGCGACGCATCTTTTTCAGCTGATTCGCCAGGCGTTGCGCCAGCGCCGGCAGCGTTTCGTGCGGATCAATATTCACCGCCATCGGCAGGACGTTTAGCACCGGACCGGTTGCCGTGAGCGCCGCCGATCCCATGCGGCGCATAAAGATAAATCCGGCGGCGTAATCGAGCCGTCCGGTCAGACGCCCCAGCCACAGCGCGACCAGCGCCAGCGCCAGATCGGTGCGCTGAATCTGGCCTGATGCCTGGGCAAGCTGGCTAAACGCGCGGCTATCGGCAGTCAGCTTAAGACGTAAAATATCCGTCGTGGCGGCACGTCCCGGCAGCGGTGCGGCAGAGAGCGACACCGGCGGCGGCAGCTGTTTGCGCTGCTCGGCCCAGAATGCGCCATCACGCGGGTACGCCTCGCTTTCGCGATAACGCTGATATTCGTCCACCACCTCGGAAAACGGCGTAAAGGGTGATTCCGGCGTCGGTTGGCCCCCAGACAGCGCGCGATAAATATTCACGATCTGGCGGGTAATGGCCGGGAAACTGAAGCCATCGACCACTAAATGGTGATAACGCTGATACCAGAACCAGTTGTTTTCGCCCACCTGAATCAGCTGATGAAATGCCAGCGGCTGGCCGCTGTCGACACGCAGGTTCTGATTAAGATCGGCCTCCATCAGCGCCATCGCCGCCGCGTGCGGCGAGGCGTGATGACGCATATCGACAATTTGCGGCTCAGCGAAAACCATCGTCTCATCAATCCACTGCCACACGTCGCCGTTGTCTTCGCTAAAGCGCGTGCGCAGGGTATCGGCCTGCATCATGCCCGCCACTATCGCTTTTGCCAGCAGCGGCGCGTTGATTTCGCCGTTCAGCTCGGTGTAGTGCGCCACGCTCCAGGCGTTTGGCAACGTTGAAAGCTGCTCCGCCATCCAGATCCCCGTCTGGGCCGCCACGAGAGGAAGACGCGCGCTCATGCCTTATCCTCCGCAAAATGAGAGGGCACAAGCGTCTGCCAGTTTTCGGTCAGCCATTGTTCGCAGTCTTGCAGAGATTGTGGCTCGCAGATCACACGCCAGCCAGCGGGCAATGCGCACCCCTGCGGCCACAGACTGTACTCACCGTGGTGATTTTGCAAAATAGCGAATTGCCCCTGTGAATTGTCGAAGGGATTACTGAATTCCATACCAAACTCCTGTCGAGAGAAATCGCCAGCCTGGCGTTAATGAATGAGCGGCTGCCAGAGGGTCATTAGCCCCTGCGTCAGCCCGCCTCGCCAGCAAAGCGCATCATGTCCGCCGTCGACCTGACGCCAGAAAACTGTGTGCTGCGGATGCTGTAGTTGGGCGTAAAGAGCCTGATTGGTGCGGAAAATCAACGGCTCGCGGCGACCTGCTTCAAGCACGATGCGCAGGCCCGTCGCCGATTTTTCACCCGCTTTGAGTTGTTCGATAAGTTGCCCGTCCTGATTCGCGCCGCGATGCGGCCACCAGTACGACCCCGACTGGCTGAGCACGCAGCCAAACCGCTGCGGCCAGTTAAGCGCGGCATAGAGTGAAGACAGGCCGCCAAAACTTTGCCCGGCAACCACAGTGCGATCCGCGCGATTGCTGAAGGGCGTTAACGCCTGTATTTGCGGGAGCAACTCCTCCTGAACCGCCAGCCAGAAATCAGGGTTACAGGGCAGTTCACGGCTGCGGTGCGCGGTGTCGATAACATCAATTAGCAGGTATACCGCGGGCGGCAATTGGCCCTCTTGCGTCAGTGCGGCCAGCGGCGACCAGACGGGCATGCTTTCGGCCCAGAATTGTCCGTCGAGCAGTACCGCCAGCGGACGTTCTGCCGGGTTTTCATCCCCGGTGGTAAAAATCCACACGCGGCGGGAATTGCCCAGCCGTGGGCTGTGCCAGTCGATACATTCGGGTGGTGAAAACGGTGTATCAGCGTGATTCCAGCCTGGCTGCACGGGCGCGTGCGGCATTTCGAGCGCCGAAACCGGATGCCCGCGGCCACCGCGCCAGCTTTGCGGGTTAAGCGGATCGGAAATCGCGCGTGGCAGCAGTTTGCGCCAGCCTTCGCGCAGCGCCATGCGATCGGGCGTGGCAGCGCTGAAGACCGCTTCGGCAAAATCGTGTTCGTTTTTTGAGGGGATAAAACAGTAACTGCCGCGCCATTCGTGGCTGAAATCGCCCTGCCACCGCCAGACATCGGTATCGGGAATGCGTTCGAGGGATTGCGGCTGCGCATTTTGATGATGATCGGTGACGCCAGTGATGTAGATCCACACCCGTTTTATCGCCGATGAACGCGCCGTGCCAGCCGGATCGCGCCACCAAAACGTGACACGATAAAGGTCTTTTTCACGCGTCCATTCAGGACCGTTTTTCGACTGCCACCAGGCTTCACTTCCCGTTGTTATCGCCGTCACCCGCTTAACCTCATGTTTCACAGTATTTTGTTTCAGGACAAATTTTGTTGATAATATTATTGATAACTATTTGCATTTGCAATAGCGTAGTGCCCGCGCTGTGGGAAGCGCGCTCATAAAATAACCATGCCATGCATTGTGTGCGCTCGAGGACAGGGCTGCTTACGCAATATGCGGGTGACAACATGCCGCCTCCTCTCCCTTTCGGGAATGGAGCCAAGGGGATGCGGCACTGAAAAGCAGGACGTACAATGAATAAGAAGATTCACTCCCTGGCCTTGCTGGTCAATCTGGGAATTTACGGGGTTGCAGCGCCCGCGATGGCAGACGACGCCACCGCCAGCAGCGCTTCGCACGAAGACACCATGGTGATCACTGCCGCAGAGCAGAATTTACAGGCGCCGGGCGTTTCTAAAATCACTGCCGACGAAATTCGTAAAAATCCGCCGGCGCGTGACGTAGCCGAAATCATCCGTACCATGCCAGGCGTAAACCTGACCGGCAACTCCACCAGCGGCCAGCGCGGCAACAATCGCCAGATTGACATTCGCGGCATGGGGCCGGAAAACACCCTGATCCTGATTGACGGTAAACCTGTTACCAGCCGCAATTCCATCCGTCTGGGCTGGCGTGGCGAGCGCGATACCCGCGGCGATACCGGCTGGGTTCCACCTGAAATGGTTGAAAGCATCGAAGTGATTCGCGGCCCGGCGGCAGCCCGTTACGGTAACGGTGCAGCGGGCGGCGTGGTGAACATTATCACCAAAAAATTCGATGACCAGTGGCATGGTTCCTGGAACACCTATCTGAACGCGCCTGAACATAAAGACGAAGGTTCGACAAAACGCACCAACTTCAACCTGAGCGGCCCGCTGGGCGGAGAGTTCAGCTTCCGTCTGTACGGCAATCTGGATAAAACCCAGGCCGACGCATGGGATATCAACCAGGGTCATCAGTCCGAACGTACGGGCATGTATGCCGACACGCTCCCGGCCGGGCGTGAAGGGGTTGAGAACAAAGACGTCAACGGCGTGGTGCGCTGGGACTTCGCTCCGATGCAGTCGCTGGAGTTTGAAGCGGGCTACAGCCGTCAGAATAACCTCTACGCAGGCGACACACAGAACACCAACAACGATAACAGCAGCAACGGGCTGGTGAAGAAAAACTACGGTAAAGAGACCAACCGTATTTATCGCCAGAACTTTGCTGTCACCTGGAACGGCGGCTGGGATAATGGCGTGACCACCAGCAACTGGGCGCAGTACGAACATACCCGCAACTCACGTCTGGGTGAAGGCCTGGCGGGTGGCCTGGAAGGGTTGTTCAACAGCGATAAGTTTACCGATACCGATCTGTCGGACGTGATGCTGCACAGTGAGGTGAACCTGCCGATCGATTTCCTGGTGAATCAAAATCTGACCCTGGGAACCGAGTGGAATCAGCAGCGCATGAAGGATATGTCCTCCAACGGACAGGCCCAGCAAGGCGGCACGATCCCTGGTATGAGTGACGATCGCAGCCCGTATTCCAGCGCTGAGATCTTCTCCCTGTTCGCTGAGAACAACATGGAGCTGACCGACAGCACCATGCTGACGCCGGCGCTGCGCTTCGATCATCACACAGTTGTGGGCAACAACTGGAGCCCATCCCTGAACCTGTCTCAGGGCCTGGGCGATGACTTCACCCTGAAAATGGGCATCGCGCGCGCGTACAAAGCGCCGAGCCTGTATCAGACCAACCCGAACTATCTGCTCTACAGCAAAGGCCAGGGCTGCTACGCCAGCGGTGACGGCGTCGGTTGCTACATGATGGGCAACGACGATTTGAAAGCCGAGACCAGCATCAACAAAGAGATCGGCCTGGAGTTCAAACGTGACGGCTGGATGGCGGGCGTGACGTGGTTCCGCAACGATTATCGCGATAAAATCGAAGCCGGCTATGCCCCGATTGATCAGACCTCTCTCGGCAAAACCAAAACCGATATTTATCAGTGGGAAAACGTGCCGAAAGCCGTCGTAGAAGGCCTGGAAGGGACGTTGAATGTGCCGGTCACCGAGACGGTGAACTGGACCAACAACATTACCTACATGCTGCAAAGTAAGAACAAAGAGACCGGCGATCGTCTGTCGATCATCCCAGAGTACACGCTGAACTCCACGCTGAGCTGGCAGGTACATCAGGACGTGTCGCTGCAATCGACCTTTACGTGGTACGGCAAGCAGCAGCCGAAGAAATACAACTACAAAGGCAAACCGGTAACAGGTTCTGAAAGTGACGAAGTCAGCCCGTACAGCATTGTGGGCCTGAGCGCGAGCTGGGATGTGACCAAAAACGTTAGCCTGACCGGCGGCGTGGATAACGTCTTCGACAAACGCCAGTGGCGCGCAGGTAATGCGCAGACTACCGGTAACGATAAAACCGGAGCGTATATGTACGGCGCAGGTGCGTACACCTATAACGAGCCGGGTCGAACCTGGTATATGAGCGTGAATACGCACTTCTGATAGACCCGTCATACTTCGCGTTGCAGGTGCGTTGGCTGCGTTCGTTTACCCGAATCACTTACCTGAGTAAGCTCATCGGGATTCATTCACTTGCCGCGTGATTCGGCCTGATGGCCTCACCCCTACGGGGCCAGCGCAAGCGCTGTTCAAAACGCCAATGTCGTTTTGTCCTACAACTCGAATTGTTTAAGGTTTAGACTGTAAGCCCTCTTCCACCGAAGGGGGCTTTTTTCACTAAGGGAAACCATGCGCACGCTTCACACCACTTTTTCCCTTGCCCGCCAAACTGTCCACCAAATCGCGTTTGAACCCGCCACGTTCAGTGACGCCGATTTGTTGTGGCTGCCGCACCATCAGCAACTGGCTCATGCTGCCCGCAAACGTAAGGCCGAACATCTCGCCGGACGCATCGCCGCAGCGCATTCGCTGCAGGAATTCGGTGTCCGCGCGATTCCTGGCATAGGCGTCAATGGCGAGCCGCTGTGGCAAATGGGGATCGTCGGCAGTATCACTCATACCGCCGCCTGCGCGCTGGCCGTCGCGTCGAATCACACGCAGCAGCTGTTGGGAATTGATTGCGAACAGATCCTGGATGCACTTGAGGCGCAAGAGATCAAAGACGGGATTATCAGCCACGAAGAAGAGACGCTTTTACGTGGCACCTCCCTGCCGTTTGCATTGGCGCTCACGCTGACATTCAGCGCCAAAGAGAGCGTGTTTAAAGCGCTGTTTCCCAGGGTTAATGCCCTGATGGGTTTTGACAGCGCCCGCATCGCGGCGCTCACAGCCGACAACCTGACGCTGGCGCTGACCCGTCCGCTCGCGGGCTTCAAAGAAGGCACGCCGTTTACACTTCACTGGCTGCGCGATGGCGAGCGGGTGATCACCCTGCTGTCACATTTTCCCGCCGCTTAGCCTTCACGCTGGTCACGACAAAAGTGATGATAAACACCAGCGCAAACAGCACCACAATGGTCGGCGCAGGCGCGCTGTCGAGATAAAACGACAGATATACCCCGCTGACGGACACCAGCATGGATATCAGTACCGCCACCAGCAGCGCGACGTGGAAGCGCGTGGTGACCAGCACCGCTATCGCCCCAGGGGCAATCAGTAGCGATATCGACAGAATAATCCCCACCGCTTTTAACGTCGCCACGATGGTGAGCGAGACCATGCACAGCAGGCCATAGTGCAGCCATCGGGTGCGTAAACCGCTCACCTGTGCCTGCTGAAAGTCAAAGCAGAAGAGCAGAAAATCACGCCATTTAAGACCGATGACCAGCGTAATCAGCGCCGCCACGATACCGCTCTGTACGATATCCATCGCGTTGATCCCGAGCATATCGCCAAACAGAATATGGTCAAGATGCACTTCCGGTTTGACGGCGATATAGAGAATCAACCCTGCGGCGAACATGCCGGAAAACACGATCCCCATGACGGTATCTTGCTTGATACGGCTGTTATCTTTCAGGTATCCCGTGGCGACGGCGCAGAATAATCCCGCCACAAATGCGCCTATCGCCAGCGGCAGACCGAGCATCCAGGCCAGCACCACGCCCGGAAAGACCGCATGGCTCATTGCATCGCCCATCAGCGCCCAGCCCTTCAGGACCAAAAAGACCGACAGCAGCGCGCACGGCACGGCGACCATCAGTGAAATCAGCATCGCATTGTTCATAAAAGCGAACTGGAAGGGTTCAAGAAGTAGCGCGATCATTCCTTCGCCTCCCGCACCTGACGCGCCCGACGACGGTTTGCCAGCAGACCGTGCTTAGGCGCAAAGACAAACGCCAGCAGGAATAGCAGCGTCTGCGCAACCACAATAATGCCGCCCGTTGCACCGTCGAGATAATAGCTGGCCCACGCGCCGAGGAAACTGGTGAGACTGCCAATCGCCACCGCAATCATTAGCAGACGCGGAAAACGATCGGTAAGCAGCCACGCGGTGGCGCCGGGCGTTACCACCAGACAGATCACCAGAAAGGCGCCGACGGTTTGCAGCGCCGCCACGGTGGACACCGCCAGCAGCGTGAAGAACAGGACTTTCAGGCGCTCAGGACGTAAGCCGATGGCGCGAGCGTGATTCTCATCGAAAAAGGTCACCATCAGATCCTTCCATTTGAACAGCAGAATCACAATCGAGACCACGCCAATGATCGTGAGCTGCACGATATCTTCCGGGGCGATGGCCAGAATATTCCCCAACACGATGGTTTGAATATTCACGGACGTCGGATTGAGCGACACCATAAAGAGCCCCAGACCGAAAAAGGAGGAGAAAATCAGCCCAATGATGGCGTCTTCTTTCAGTCGGCTTCGCTGGTTAAGAAACAGCATGCTGGCCGCCGCCAGTCCGCCCGATAAAAATGCCCCCAGCGAGAACGGCAGCCCGAGCATATACGCCCCTGCCACACCCGGCACAATCGAGTGCGAGAGCGCATCACCGATCAGTGACCAGCCCTTGAGCATCAGATAGCAAGAGAGAAACGCGCACAGTCCGCCCACCATCGCCGACACCCACATTGCATTGAGCATGTACTCATAGCCAAAAGGTTCCAGGAGCGCGTTCATAATGGTTCCCGCTTATCCGCAGGCAGATCCGCAGGCAGACGATGCGACACGAAGGGCCGTTCGTCATCGGTAATAATGCGGTCTTCCGAACCGCTGAGCACCACGTGGCGCAACACGCCGCTGAAGGCGCGCTCGAGATTCTCCGCCGTAAAGGTGGTTTCCGTCGGGCCACTCGCCAGCACGGTCCCTTTCACCATCACGGTGTAATCACAAAAATCGGTCACTGAACCCAAATTGTGGGTCGAGACCAGCATCGTTTTGCCTTCGTCGCGCAGCTCTCGTAGCAGGCTGATAATTCTGGCTTCGGTTTTGACGTCCACGCCAGTAAATGGCTCATCCAGCAGGATAACTTCGCCCTGCTGCGCGATGGCGCGTGCCAGGAAAATACGTTTTTTTTGCCCGCCGGACAGCTCGCCGATTTGTCGATGGCGTAATTCCAGCATATCAACGCGAGCCAGCGCCTCGGTGACCATCTGGCGATCCTTCTCTTTCGGGATGCGCATGAATCCCATGTGGCCGTAACGCCCCATCATCACCACATCTTCGACCAGCACCGGAAACGACCAGTCCACCTCTTCCGACTGAGGGACGTAGGCGACCAGATTCTGCCGCAGCGCCTGCTGGGTGGGCATCCCAAGAATCGCGATATTGCCGCTCGCCGCCCGCACAAATCCCATCACCGCTTTAAACAGCGTGGATTTACCGGAACCATTCACGCCAACAAGTGCCGCAATGGAGCCGCCCGGTACGCTGAACGTCGCGTTTCGTAAGGCAGTGTGACCATTGCGATAGGTCACCGTCACATCGGATACGACAATCCCCTGAGCCTGCATCTTTTACTCCTTCATGCCGTCATGAATGCCCTGTACCAGCGTGCGGGTCGTGACATTCAGCAGATCGAGATAGGTGGGCACCGGGCCATTTTCGGCGCTCAGAGAATCCACGTACAGTACGCCGCCGTAGTGGGTGTCGGTTTCACGCGCCACCTGACGAGCCGGTTTATCCGAAACGGTACTTTCGCTAAACACCGCCGGGATATGATTTTTCTTCACCTGATCGATCACTTTGCGCACCTGCTGCGGCGTGCCCTGCTGATCGGCGTTGATCGGCCAAAGATAGAGTTCTTTCAGGCCTAGATCCCGGGCGAGATAGGAAAACGCCCCTTCGCTGGTAACCATCCAGCGCTTGTCTTCTGGGATGTCAGCCACCTGCTTGCGCAGCGGCTCAAGCGTCTGGGTGATTTTTTGCTTATAAATTTCGGCGTTACGCTGATAGGTCTGGGCATTTGTCGGATCGTACTTCATCAGTGCATCGCGAATGTTATCGACGTAAATCAGCGCATTATCCGGGGACATCCACGCGTGCGGGTTGGGTTTGCCGTTATACGGCCCTTCGCTTATCCCCATTGGCGTGATCCCTTTCGTGACTTCCACTTCTGGCACGCCTTTCAGATGCTGGAAGAAACGCTGGAACCACAGCTCCAGGTTCATGCCATTCGACAAAATCAGCTGTGCATTCTGCGCGCGTTTGATGTCGCCGGGCGTGGGTTGGTATTCGTGGATTTCTGCGCCCGGTTTGGTAATCGAGGTGACTTCCGCGGCGTCTCCCGCGACGTTTTTCGCCATATCAGCAATGACGGTAAACGTGGTGATCACCCTGAATTTTTCAGCCGCCAATGCCCCCGAGGTGCTCACCGCCGTGAACAGTATGCCGAACAGCACCTTTTTAAATCCTTGCCATGGTCGCATCGCGAGAGCCTCCTGAAGTGGTTAAATTCGAAGCAGAATTAGCCTGTGCTATCTTATATAGCACAGGCTATATTTAAATGAAAATAATTATCATTAAAGTTATGTCAAGCGAGGGACTCTCCTTTCGGATCGCACCATAAGGGTGTGTATGTCCCCCGCTCGGCTTCATCACTCGCAGGACTCACCTGGCTGTATCAAGTATAACGTCATGGATAAATCCACAGTATCGTATTATTGGCGAATGTTAATAATTGCGAAGCAGCTCGAATATAAAGTGAATAGGATTGGCACACTATTTTTACTATTCCAGATGCATATGTTCATTATTCAAATCTGTAATCATTGTGTCTTCGCAAAACAGCCAAAAACCAGCGTTTACACGGCGCTGTTAAAGGCGTTCAATGGCATGGGGGTTAGCATTTTTGGCCGTTTTCTCCCGATGTTCTGGAATCGTACTGCTCAATACAGGAGTCAGGTTTATGATCAAACGTCTATTTTTCTGTAGTTTCATGCTGTTTGCCTTTTCAGTCAGTGCCGCGAATGGGGGAAATGGCGGAGACGGCGGAAACGGGGCTGACGGTGGGAATGGTTCAAGCGGGGACAGTGCCGATAACACTCCTGGTCGTCCAGGCTGCCCCGGGGGAACTGCTCCTGATAAAGCAGGGAAATTTTATCTTCCTGGTACCCACGAGCTATGTAACCCAGGTAAGCAGGACGCATTACGCGCGAGGTAACGCTTTGTGACGGTGCCGCAAACAAAGGCTGAACTCCTTTCAGCGATTGATACAAATTTCAGTAAATTAATGGGTTATCTCAACGCTATTCCTGAAGATATGACGTTACATCCTTCCATGGATGGACATGCGAAAGGCACGGAGATGAGCGTTCACGATCTGGTTTCTTATTTGCTCGGCTGGAACCACCTGGTGGTGAAATGGATCACATCTGACGAAAAAGGGTTGTTGGTTGATTTCCCGGAAACCGGATTTAAGTGGAATCAACTGGGTCTGCTGGCGCAAAAATTTTATGTGGATTATAAAGAATTAAATTATCACGCGTTACTCACTGAACTCGAATCAGCAAAAGAAAAAATAGTAAGACTCATTGCTGAACGCCCGGATGACGTTTTGTATGGTAAACCCTGGTATACAAAATGGACGATGGGGCGAATGATTTCCTTTAATACGTCGTCACCCTATGCCAATGCGAATGCCAGATTAAGAAAATGGGCTAAAAATAATCAGTTCAACTTAAAATAAAAGCCCGCACAGACACATCCGAGCGGGCTTTTACTGTTTCGGAAGGATAATAACCCTCACCGAAAGACATATTCATTACTCGCGAGCGTTAACTGTTAAGTGGTAATCTATATTCGATGACGCCCGGTTTTTCTGCTACCCAGTTATACAGCCGCTGTGCTGTCACATTTTTCTCCTGCGTATGCCAATATAACCGCCCACATTCGCGCTCGGTGGCCTTTTGTTGAACATACTCTATTAGCTGTTTGCCGATATTATTTCCCCGGCTATTTTCAGCAACAAATAAATCCTCTAAATAACAAAAGTCATTTACAGACCAGGTTGAACCATGAAAAACATAGTGAACAAACCCGAGAACGGTTTGTCCTTTTTTCGCGACCGCACAATGGATGTCTTTATCGGCATCAAAAAAGCGCTTCCATGTTTCAATGGTCGTCTCTTCAGGCAGTTGGACTTCATAAAATTGCTGATACTTTACCCAGTAAGGTAACCACTTTACATAGTCGTCATCCTGGACGGGAACCACAGAGATTTTTATATTTTCATCAGTCATATCAATCACCTTATAGAGACTCATCAATATTGATAGTGAAAGAATACCGTTTTGAGTGGTATGGTATCAGATACACTTTTTGATTTTTTTGGGGATCCACTTTGTGAATAAAAGAAGCGCTGTGAGTTTTCCTGGCTTATTGCTTAAAAAAGGGAAAATCAAAGAGCAGTTTTATTTGACGATTAAAGCGCTGATTCTGAATGGTCAACTCAAGGCAGGCAGTAAGCTCCCCTCCAGCAGAACCTTCTCTGAGATGATGTCAATTTCCAGAAACTCGGTTATCGCCGGTTTAGAGCGCCTTATCGATGAAGGCTATCTCATGACCAAACACGGCTCAGGAACCTTTGTCACTTCAACGATTCCTGATGATGTGATTCACATTAAAGCCACCGCCACTGATCAGGATATTAGCCCTGAAAATAGCGTGCCCACTATTCATCCTGACCGGCACGCACTGACAAAAATTTGGGAGAAAACCGCGCCGCTCTCCGGGAACAATATGACGTTTAATATTGGTATCGGGTGTATCGATTTATTTCCCTATGAGCTTTGGGGACGCATGTTAGGACGCGTCTGGCGCCAGTTTTGTCATCAGGATGGCAAACTTCATGAAGCTCTGGGATATAAACCCTTACGAGCCGCGATTGGCGAATACGTCCGCGCAACGCGAGGTTTGCACTGCTCTGACGAACAGATACTTATTGTCAATGGCACTCAGCAGGCGATGAATCTCACGGCGCACGTCCTTTTAGAAAGAGGCGACGAGGTGTGGCTGGATGAACCGGGTTATGACGGCGCGTTAGGGGCATTTACGTCGATGGGGGCCAACGTCCGACCCGTCATCAGTGATAACAAAGGAATGGATATTTCGTATGCAATAAAGCACTGGCCACAGGCAAAAATGGTTTTTACATCCCCCTCTCATCAATTTCCTCTCGGCGGGACATTAAGTTTATCCAGACGAATTGCGCTGCTTGACTGGGCGGCAGAAAATAAGATGTGGATTTTTGAGGATGATTATAACAGTGAATTTAGATATACCGCTCAACCCATACAAGCCCTTCAGGGACTGGATAAACAACAGCGTGTAATCTATGCCGGCTCATTTTCTAAAATGATGTTCCCCGGATTTCAATTAGGTTTTTTAGTCATACCAGAGAATCTCGTGGAGTCGTTTAAAATCGCTAAATATTATGGCGATACGCGGACTCCTTATCTGGAGCAAATGATACTTGCTGCATTTATTTCCGAAGGGCATTACGCGCGTCACGTCAGACGGGTAAGAAAAGCCTGTCATGAACGCCAGCGCGTGATGATCGAAGCCATACAATCTTACTTACCAGAAATCATTCTCGCCGAGCCTTTCGATTCAGGTATTCACATCGTGTGTTGGTTAGCCGAAGGTATCCAGGAATCATACATGATCGATCACTGTCGTAGAGCCGGTTTAGGCGCACAACCGCTTTCACGGTACTGCCAAACTAAGCCCACGAAGCAGGCGATTCTGTTCGGTTTTGCCGCGCATTCACCGTCAGAAATCGTCGACGGTATAAAAAAACTGGCTCAAACAATAGCGCAGTAAAATCATACACATCCGCAACACCGCAGCGCCGCGGGCATGTTTTCTACTTCTGCGCCAACCGTTTGTTCAAAGCATCGAGATACCGCTGGGCACTGCGAGCTTCGTAAGGATCGGCCTGCTGGCTGGCGGCTTTCTCATACCAGTAACGCGCCTGCTCATTATCCTTCGGCACGCCGCTCCCTGTTTCGTAAAGCAAACCCAGTAACTTTTGATCGCCTGGACTGCCTTGATCCGCCGCTTTGCGGGTCCAGTTCGCCCCCTGAACGGGGTCTTTCGTGACGCCTTCACCCGTAGCATATTTACTGGCAACGCTGGTTTGCGCGTACAGATAGTTTTGCTCGGCTGCGCGCTTCATCCATTCAAACGATTTCTGGTCATTTTGTTCAACGCCGCGTCCATAGCGATATCGTTCACTCATCGCATACTGCGCTGGCGCATAGCCTTGCTCGGCGGCTTTGGTAAACCAGGATACGGCCCTGGGTGCATCCATTTCAACGCCAATGCCGTTGTAGTAACAGTTACCCAGATCGTACTGCGCGACTTTATTACCGCGATCCGCCTTTGCGGTCGTTTGCTGGATGTCATCACACGCGGGGAAATGAGGGTTCGAGGCGCTGGCCGCTGCGCTCCATAACATCACGACGGCACAGGCAACGTGCCAGGGAAAATGGGTGTATTTCACTTTTTAGCTTCTCTCTCATTATGGGATCGTGCCTTCGGGCATTCTAAGTGACAACGCGTCGCTCATTATCCAGGATAACCGTTAACGAAAATCCTCAAGACGCTTTATCTGCCGCCCTTCTGCGTCAAAATTCTCCGCCGCCAGCCACGCACGAAACTCCGCATCACGTTCCGGCCATTCGGCATCAATAATAGAAAGCATGTCGCTGTCGCGGTTACGCGCTTTACGCACCAGTTTTTGTCGCAACCGCCCTTCCCAGACAAATCCCAGCCGTTCAGCCGCGTTGCGTGACGCAACGTTCATCGAATCACATTTCCACTCCAGTCGACGATAGTCGTGCTCAAAGGCATTTTTCAGCAGGAGCCAGACAGCTTCGGTGCCCATCGCGGTGTTTTTCATTTTCCGCGACCAGGTGACGTGGCCGATTTCCACCGATCCCATCAATCGTTCAATCGCCATGTAGCTCACCAGCCCAACCGCCCGCTCTGAGCTCACATCAATCACGGCATAGGGTACCAGATCGTCATCCATCACTTTGCCGATAATCCAGTGAGCCGTTTCTTCGACGCTTTCAGGCTGCGTGCTGGCAAGCCAGGTCCAGTCGCTGTCATCGCCCAAGGAATAGGCATCGAAAAGGTCGGCGGCATGAAGCGTGGCATCCAGCGGCTCCAGCCGACAGAATCGCCCGCTGAGCGGTGTGCGGGTTAACAGCTGCGCCCCCTTCCAGTCCGGGACAATATCGTTAACGGTTTGACCATGTTGATTGATTTCCGGCACGTCTGTGACTCCCTGATATGTAATGTATTTGTTATATCAGGACAAAAAGCAGGCGTGAAGGGTTTGTTTATTCGCGGCGCTTAATAGCCATTACGCATGCCTTATACCTTACAGGCATAAGCAAAGCAGAATTTGAACTTTGCGGAATTTCTGACTGCGCCTAACGTAACGGAGCGTAAAACAATCACAATAAATTTCTTTCCAGGGATCGCTATGACGAAAAAATTGCTGCCGTTACTGGTGCTGGCTGCGCTGTCTGCCGCCGCGCACGCCGCTACTCCGCCAAATACACTGGTTGTCGCACAGGGTCTTGATGACATCGTGAGCCTCGATCCCGCCGAAGCCAATGAGCTTTCCAGTATTCAGACGGTGCCAAGCCTTTACCAGCGTCTGGTTCAGCCGGACCGCGATAATCCGGAAAAAATCACCCCGATTCTGGCAGAAAGCTGGCAGGAAGATGCCGCCGCCAAAACGCTGACCATTAAGCTGAAGCCTGACGCGAAATTTGCCTCCGGCAACCCATTGCGTCCGGAAGACGTGATTTTCTCGTACACCCGCGCGGTCACGCTGAACAAATCCCCGGCCTTTATTCTGAACGTGCTGGGCTGGGAGCCGAGCAATATCGCCAGCCAGCTGAAAAAAGTGGATGACCATACGCTCACGCTACACTGGACGGCGGACGTCAGCCCGGCGGTAGCGCTGAATATTCTCTCCACGCCGATCGCCTCGATTGTGGATGAGAAGCAAGTATCCGCGAATGTGAAAGACAACGACTTCGGCAACGCGTGGCTGAAGATGCACTCTGCGGGCAGCGGTGCGTTCAAGATGAAGGTTTACCAGCCGCATCAGGCCATCGTGCTGGAAGCCAACGACACGACGCCTGGCGGTGCGCCCAAGCTGAAAAATATCATTATTAAAAACGTGCCGGATCCAGCCTCTCGCCGTCTGCTGATCCAGCAGGGCGATGCGGACGTGGCGCGCGATCTGGGTGCTGACCAAATCAGCGCCCTGGAAGGAAAAGCAGGCGTGAAAGTGCTGAGCATTCCGTCAGCCGAGCAAAACTATCTGGTATTTAACGCCGGCAATAGCGCCAACCCGCTGCTGAATAATCCGGCGTTCTGGGAAGCGTCGCGCTGGCTGGTGGATTATGAAGGCATCACCAAAAATCTGCTGAAGGGCCAGTATTTTGTCCATCAGAGCTTCCTGCCGGTCGGTCTGCCGGGCGCGCTGGAAGATAACCCATTCAAATTTGATCCGGCCAAAGCAAAAGAAATCCTCGCCAAAGCGGGCATCAAAGACGCGCACTTCACGCTGGATGTAGAGAACAAACCGCCCTTTATCACCATCGCCCAGTCGATGCAGGCGAGCTTTGCCCAGGGCGGCGTAAAAGTGGATCTGCTCCCGGCGGCGGGTAGCCAGGTGTATGCCCGCGTGCGCGCGAAACAGCATCAGGCCGCGATTCGCCTGTGGATCCCGGATTATTTCGATGCGCACTCGAACGCGAGCGCCTTTGCGTGGAACGACGGAAAATCCAGCACTGTGGCAGGGCTGAACGGCTGGAAAATCCCCGAGCTGACCAAGGCTACGCTGGCAGCAGTCGCCGAGCCGGATCCGGCGAAACGTCTGGATTTGTACACCAAAATGCAGCAGGAGTTGCAGCATAACTCGCCGTATGTGTTTGTCGATCAGGGCAAAACCCAGATTGTGGTGCGCGACAACGTGAAGGGGTATCAGCAGGGGCTGAATGCGGATATGGTTTGGTACGATCGCGTGACGAAATAATCGCAGCAGCGATAACCTGGTACGATCGCGTGATTAAATCATCGCAGTAGCGATAGCCTGGTAAGATCGCGTGATTAAATCATCGCAGTAGCGATTACTTGCTGAGGCGATTATAAGACTTGTAGCGAGGGTTTTGGTCCGGCTGTAAATCGCCGAAGCGTTTCCGAAAGGCCGGGGCGACGCGCAGGGATGCGCGGAGAGGGCGTGACCTGCAGGGATGCAGGATCGCGCCCGACCCGATTGCCTGAAGGAATAAGCTGCGGGTATCGCGTAGCGACGATTTTCTTGCCGGGAGCCCGGGTCGCCAGGGCGGCGGCGATTGAGCCGCCCTGGCACGTTCACCGATCCGAATCGTCCAGAGAAGCAACGAACATGAGGTGAACGGAATCACCACGGTTACCTCATGTTTCCCCTCACCCCAACCCTCTCCCGAAAGGAGAGGGAGAAGTTAATATAGCTGATAAATAACAAAGAGTTATTAATGCCACATCTATCCTCCAGCCTGACGCGCGTGTTCCAGGGTCTCGTCACCCTGCTCCTCACGCTCCTCGGGCTTTTGCTCGTCACCTTTGCGCTCTCCGCGTTCTCTCCCGTCGATCGCGTTTTACAGATCGTCGGCGATCACGCCAGCCAGTCCACCTACGATCAGGTGCGCCATCAGCTCGGGTTGGATCAGCCGCTGCCCGTGCAGTTCTGGCACTATCTGCAAAATCTCGCCCACGGCGATTTAGGGATTGCCAGCGCGACAGGGCAGCCGGTGTTGCAGGATCTGCTTCACGCCTTCCCTGCCACACTGGAGCTTGCCACGCTGGCGCTGATTATCGGCTCCGTTCTCGGTGTGATCGCGGGAGTGCTGTGCGCGCGCTTTGCCGGTTCGCCGCTCGATTTAGCCCTTCGCACGCTAACGCTGCTCGGCAACTCGGTGCCCATTTTCTGGCTCGGGCTGCTGATGCTGGCGCTGTTTTACGCGAATCTGCAATGGAGCGCCGGACCCGGCAGGCTGGATGATATCTGGCAATATACCGTCGAGCCGCGCACCGGATTTGCGCTGATTGATACGTGGCTGTCAGGCGACAGCGCGGCGTTCAAAAACGCGGTCAGTCATCTGGTGCTGCCGGTGCTGCTGCTGGCCTATTATTCGTTGGCAAGCATTACCCGACTCACGCGTTCAGCGTGCCTGAGCGAAATGAATAAAGAGTACATCCTGCTGGCGCGCGCCAAAGGTGCCGGGGAGATGACCATTCTGCTGCGCCATGTGCTGCCGAATATTCGCAGCACGCTGTTCACCGTGATTGCGCTGTCGTACACCAGCATGTTGGAAGGCGCCGTGCTGACGGAAACCGTCTTTTCCTGGCCGGGTATTGGCCGCTACCTCACCACCGCGCTGTTCGCGGGCGATACGACCGCCATCATGGGCGGGACGCTGGTGATTGGCGTGTGCTTTGTGCTGATTAATAACCTCACTGACCTGCTTGTGCGGGCAACCGATCCCAGGGTGCGCTAATGCCGTTTTATCTTTTCTTGCGCCGCCTGCGCCGCTCTCCCGCTGCGTTTTGCGGGCTTATTGCTATCGCGATTTTAGTGTTCATCGCCCTGTTCGCGCCGTGGCTCGCGCCGCTGGATCCCAACTGGCAGGATGCGGCTTCGCGTCTGCAAGCGCCGAATAGCGCCCACTGGCTTGGCACCGACAGCTATGGTCGCGATCTGCTTTCTCGCCTGATTTACGGCAGCCGTCCGGCGTTGGGGTTGGTCGCACTGGTCACCGTTATCACCCTGCCCGCCGGATTGCTGATCGGGATTCTTTCCGGGTATTACGGCGGCTGGATAGAGCGCGTGCTGATGCGCTTTACCGACGTGGTGATGTCGATGCCGCGCCTGATTCTGGCTTTTGCGTTCGTCGCTATGCTCGGTCCAGGCCTGGTAAACGGCGCGCTGGCGTTAGCACTCACTACCTGGCCGGCGTATGCGCGTCAGGCGCGAAGTGAAATTCAGCGTCTGCGCCACAGCGATTATCTGGCTGCCGCCGAGATGATGGGAATTCGCGGTGGGAGATTATTGCTCGGGCACATTCTGCCGCTGTGTTTACCCTCTGCGATTGTGCGTCTGGCGCTCGATCTGGCAGGGATTATTTTGGCCGCGGCCGGGCTGGGTTTCCTCGGTTTGGGCGCGCGTCCGCCGATGGCCGAATGGGGAGCGATGATCGCCGACGGCATGCAGGTGATTTTCGACCAGTGGTGGATTGCCGCCATTCCGGGCGGCGCGATTTTATTCGCCAGCCTGGCGTTTAATTTATTGGGCGATGGCCTGCGCGACATACTGGAGCCGCATCATGACTGAACCCCGCGTTATCGTCGACGCGCTGAATATCGACTACCCCGCCGCGCGCGTGGTCAACAATCTCAGCTTTACCTTGGGCAAAGAACGGCTGGCGCTGGTGGGCGAATCCGGTTCGGGCAAATCCATGTCCGCCCGTGCATTAATGGGGCTGGTGCGCCAGCCTGGCGTGGTGAGCGCTCGCCAACTTAACGTGCTGGGCAACGATCTGCTGACCCTGAATAACCGCCGCTGGCAGGCGCTACGCGGCAACGGAATTGCAATGGTGCTTCAGGATCCGCGCTACGCGCTCAATCCGGTAAAAAACGTTGCGGCGCAGCTCGAAGAAGCACTCACGCTGCATCAATCTTTGTCGCGTAAAGAGCGGGCGGAACGCGTTCGCGAGATGATCCACGCCGTCGGGCTAAACGATGCAGTATTGTCCCGTTACCCCGGCGAGTTATCAGGCGGCATGGGCCAGCGGGTGATGATCGCCATTGCCCTGATGAATAACCCGAAGGTGCTGATTGCCGATGAGCCAACCTCTGCGCTTGATGCCCGGCTTCGCAATCAAATCCTTGAGCTGCTGGTGCAACAGTGCGAACAGCGCCAGATGGCCATGCTGCTGATCAGCCACGATTTACCGCTGGTGGCGGAGCACTGCGACCGGGTGCTGGTGATGTATCAGGGTGAAAAAGTCGATGAAATGGCGGCGAATCGCCTTTCGCAGGCCACCCATCCGTACACCCGCACGCTGTGGACCTGTCGGCCCAATGCCAGTACATACGGGCACATGCTGCCCACGCTGGATCGCACTCAGACATGGGAGACGTCGAACAATGGCGCTCGTTGAAGTCAGTCAGTTGCAGGTCGCGTTTGGCGAGAAAATGGCGGTGTCCGCAGCAAGTTTTACCATTGAAAAAGGCGAAACGTTTAGCCTGATCGGCGAATCCGGCTGCGGCAAATCAACCCTGCTTCGCGTGCTCGCCGGCCTCCAGCGCCAGTGGAGCGGCAACCTCTCGCTGCTGGGCGAACACCTGAAACCCGAAGCCCGTTTCACGGGCGCGCTGCGTCGCAACGTGCAGATGGTTTTTCAGGACCCGTGGGCGTCGCTGCATCCAAACCATACGATTTCACGTACGCTTTCGGAGCCGTTAAAAATCCACGGCGAAACGCAGATTTCGGAAAAAGTGGCCGAGGTGTTAGACCAGGTTGGGCTTGCGGCAGATACAGCGAAGCGCTATCCGCATCAGCTCTCCGGCGGCCAGCGCCAGCGTGTTGCCATCGCCCGCGCGCTGCTGCTTCGCCCGCAACTTTTGCTGCTGGATGAGCCGACGTCAGCGCTGGATATGTCGGTGCAGGCGGAAATTCTCAATTTACTCAACCGCCTGAAACAGCAGCACGGTATGACCTATTTGCTGGTGAGCCATGATGCGGACGTGATCGCGCATATGTCCGATCGCGCGGCGTTTATGGCGCACGGGCAAATTCAGCGGGTGTTTGATCGCCAGGCCATGCTTAACGGTGAACATCGCATGGGCTAACGCTTTGCCTTCAAGCCGGGCAGCTTCAGCCGCCCGGCTTTCTTCTTACCCCAATCACCTTTTCCTTTTCCTTAAACCGGTTTCCGATCACAAGACGAAAATTGGTAGGTATTTTGATAACTATTTACAATTGTAAATGATATACATTTTCATTATCATTTTTCGTTACGTAAGCAACTGTAAAGAAAAATGACATGATGACCTCAACGCTAAAAAAAACCACCTACTGTGCGCTGGCCCTCTCAATGGCGATCCACTCTGGCGCAGTGTTCGCTAAGCAATTTACGGATAAAGATTTCCAGTCGCAACCGCTGGGGCATGGCGTTTACGAACTGGCATATGATAACGCGCAAAAGGCGCTGTACGCGGCGTCCGCACCCTCTTTTGACGCAGACAAAAAGGCCGGTCTGGTTTTCCTTCTGAACGCAGATTCCCTGCAGATCGATCAAAAAATCGCGACTGAACGCCGCACCTTTGCCGTCGCTCTGGATGAAGCAAATCACATTCTGTATCTCGGTAACGCGATGGAAGGGTCAGTCACCCTGCTTGATACTCGCACCAACACAGCGATCAAAACCATTCAGCTAAGTGATGATTCAAATCCAGATCGAAAAGCGCACGTGCGCGAAGTGGTGCTGGATAAAAAACATCATCGTCTGTACGTCTCCGGAATTGGCAGCAAGGGCAAAGGCCTGCTGTGGGTTGTCGATACGCAAAAACAACAGCTTGCAGAGACAATTGAGAAGCTAGAGCCCGTCGGCTTTGCGGTGGATGAAGTGGGTGACAACGTTTACGTGGTGACCGGAACTGGCGAGCTGGTTACGCTCGACGGCAAAACGTCCAAAACCCTCAAACGCGTGAAGGTCGATCCTGCTGACCCTGAACATTACTTCCTGAATATTGCCCTGAACACGGCCAAAGGTGTGGGCTATATCGCCGATACCAACACCGCTGATGTGCTGGTTGTCGAACTGGATTCCGGCAAGCTTATCCACCGTATCCCTTCGCCGAACTCCATCGCCGTGGTTTATCACCCTTCGCGCAACGAGATCTACGTTACCCACCGCAACGCTCACCAAATCAGCGTTGTCGACGCGAACGGCTATGCCGTGAAACACACCATTAAAACCGCCGCAATGCCTAACAGCCTCGTGCTCTCTGCCGACGGCCAAACGCTGTATGTCAGCGTTAAACAGGACGAAAAAGCGAAAGAAGCGGATTACGTGCTCAAGATTGATTTAACCCAATTCTAAGGATTCTGTTGTGATAATTCAGACACGCACGGCGGTGGCGGTTGCGATCGCCCTGACCGCCTCCCCGGCCGCTGTTTATGCCGCAGAGACCGTACCACTCAATGAAGATCAGATTGTGGTCACCGCGACCGGTTTTAGCCAGGAACGTCGCGAAGCCCCGGCAACCATTTCTGTCGTCAATGAAAAGGAACTCAATACCCGCTCGAATCAGAACGTTACGGAAGCGCTTCGTGAGATGCCGGGCGTGCTGGTCGGCAATGGCCACGGAAGCCTGGCAACCGGCGACGTACAGATGCGCGGCATGGATTCCACCTACACGTCGTACATGGTCAACGGTATTAAACAAGCCACCCGCGAATCGCGTCCTTACGGACACCATATTGGGACTGAAGCGGCCTTTATGCCGCCAATCGCGGCCATCGAGCGCATCGAAGTGATCCGTGGGCCGATGTCTTCTCTGTATGGTTCTGACTCCATTGGCGGCGTGGTCAACGTCATCACCAAAAAAGCCTATAACCTGGAAACCTGGACCGGGGTGCTGGAAAACAATTATTTCCTGCAGGAAAAGAGCGAATACGGCAACACCAACCAGACCAATGCCTTCTTAATGGGTCCGATTATCCCAGGCAAGCTCGGCGTCAGCGTGGCCGCGGATTATCTGGATCGACGTGATGATGACAGCCAGTCGGATGAACGCTTTGTGAAGCATGAAGCCGGAAATCTGGATGCGACGATCGCCATGTCACCGACGGATACCCAGCTCTGGGATCTGAACGTCACAAAAGGTAATCAGGAAAAATCACATAACAATAAGCAATGGTATTGGGGCTTTGACCGCGATGCGGCATCGCTTTCCCAGCATGCGTGGTATGGCGATGATTTGCTGGAAGTGAAGAACTACATCAGTTACGAAAAAGCCAAAACGGAATATCGCGTCCCGGGGATGAGCTCGCAGTTTATTGAGCAACGTAACGTTGAAGCCAACAGCGCGAACACTTTCTCGCTGGGCGATCACAAGCTCACGCTTGGCGCAAACTGGACGCGCAATGAGCTGGATGACACCTTTGGCATCGAGGACAAAGAAGCGCCTGGCGTCACGCCGGTCAGTAAAATCACCCGCAATGGTTGGGCGCTGTTTGCCGAAGATGCGTGGATGATGGTGCCTGACTTCACGTTGACCACCTCCGCTCGTCTGGATCACGACAGCTATTTTGGCTACCACGTTACACCAAAGCTTTACGGCAACTGGACTATTGACGAAAACTGGGCACTGAAAGGCGGCGTGTCTGCTGGCTATAAGAAACCGGATTTACGTCAGAATAATGAAGGCTTTACCAGCGTTTATGGTCGTTATCCCTATTCAGAAATTAGCATCGGTAATGACGATCTGAAACCCGAACAAAGCGTTAATACCGAGATGGGCGTGTACTGGCAGCAAGATGCGCTGGCACTTGATGCGACCCTTTTCTACACCAAATTCAAAGACAAGATCAGCGACAAAACCATCTGTACTCAAACCGCCACGCAGAAATGCCAATACAACGGTTATGTCGCGGAAAGCGTTTTCCAGTACTTTAACGTCAGCGATGCGGAAATCTATGGTATTGAGCTCAACGGTGACTGGCAGGTGACCGCCTCACTGAGAGCCAACGCCAACTACACCTACACGCACAGCGAGCAGAAAAGTGGTGATTATAAAGGCTATGCGCTGAGTGACTTCCCGACCAGCATGGCTAACGTTTCACTCACCTGGAACGTGCTGAACGATCTGGAGTTGTGGACCAAATCAAGCTGGCGCAGCAATTCGCCGGACATTGGCAAATCCAGTTCGACAGAAGCTTATGCGCTGGTGGATTTGGGGGCTCGCTACCATCTCAATAAGAACATCACGCTGATGACCGGGATTAACAATCTGTTCGATGCTAACCCGATTTACACCACCACATACAACCAGTCGGCGCTGCTGGAAGGCCGCCGTTATAACTTAGGCGCTCGCTACGAATTCTAACCTCCCCTTCTACCGGAGCCATCGGGCTCCGGTATCCTCTTTACTCGCTAAAAAGACTCAACCGCGCACGATTCTGGAAGACGCCTCGCAAACCAAAAAGTTACCTTGTGTAATGCCTTTTCTTTGCCATTTCAGGGTCGTAAAGTGCGTGCATTGCGGCACATTCGCAATCGGGTGTAGGAACCCAGACTTCACGATACGACAATGTTTGTCGCAACAGTGCTTGGCCCATTAAAATCATGGCGGCGCTGGTGGAGCAGCCGAAAAGCTGGCCGTTTTTATCGTGTACGGTATTCCTACCTCCGTCAGCGCTACCATCCCTGAGCGTCGTAACTCGTGTGGTGGTCAGGAGATATTTACTCAAAAGGAAAACCACATGGCGATTATTCCAACTTTGCCTACTTCACAATCCGCTGACAGTTTCACTCATCAATTGCTTGCGCTGTCGCTTCCCGCCTCAGCCGATTCACTGCAGATCGCCGACGCCTGCGCCGCGTTTGTCAGCGTCCTGGTTGAAACCGACGATGCAGAAACACGTCGTGCGCTGTGCGGCCGTTTGCAGGATGCACTCGGTCAGCTGCATGCGCGCTGCGATAGCGATCTTTCGCCTTATCTTGTTAAGCATCTTCTTGAAGGCGAAAAAATCGACTCCTGCGCGCCGGACTGCTGGCAGAACACCGCCACACAGGTGGAATATGCGCAGGCGTTAACGCAGGCTATTCAGGGGGGAACACTTTCTGCAAGCGTAGAGAAATCGTTAACAGGATTGCTGCACGATATGGTCTGGCTGCTGGCGGAGTTTGTAAGAGAGTCGTCTGTCACGCAGGCGGCCTGATAGCCACTCCCGCGTTCAATCAGCGGTGCCGAAATTCTGCACACGTTTGCAGCAGGATTTCGGCACAGGTCAGCCTGAAGGGGTTCAGAGATTAAGCATTTTTACCGTGGCTTCGATGTCTATCTCATCGGCGGTGAAAATGAGCGTCGAGCCCTGGAAGGTGGTGATCGCCAGTTTTTTCAGCGAGCGCATTTCACCCGGTTTGGCGCCAGCAGTTTTCGGGCTGATGCTGCTCATCAGGATGCCCACTGACAGCACGGCGTTCTGTTTATCAATGCGGGTTTCAACAGGCACTTCTTCGCTATACACCACGAAGGACTTGATGGACGTGAGCTTAATTTTCTCGCCAGCGATATAGATGTATTTGCTTTCGGGAATGACTTTCACCGCAAACGCCGACAGCCCTTTATTATTGGTCGTCGGTTCGAACGTCACGGCGGCATCTTTTTTGATAAGCTCTGGGTTGGCGACCTTAATCACATGAAAATAACGGTTATCCCCGTTTTCATCTTTGATAAATCCAAAACCTTTGTCTTCAAACCAGGTTGTGATTGTTCCGTTCATCGCCATTACCGCCTAATTAATCGTTCATCATCTCAATTTTTGCAGCGCGCAGTTTAAAGCACAATGCCTGCGCAGACCACGCCTTTGGCTTAAGTGTGGACAATAATTTTCTGCTGCGCGAGAGTCTAGCCTTATCAAGAAGGCAACAGTCCGATTCGCCAGTCGGCTGAAAAATGGTTATCATCCGCTCCCACTCGTCATCCGGACAGCCCGATGTCTACCCTTCTCGATACCTTTATTGCCCCGCCGTGCCATGACACGATAGAAATTCTCTATCAGGATGAGCATCTGGTGCTGATCAATAAACCCAGCGGACTGCTGAGCCTTTCGGGGAAAAATCCGCAAAATCTCGATTCGGTGCATTATAGGCTGGTAAAGATCTTTCCTGGCTGCACGCTTATTCATCGGCTGGATTTCGGCACGTCCGGGTTGATGGTGATCGCCCGCAACAAGGCGATCAATGCCGCACTCTGCCAGCAGTTCAGCCAGCGTACCGTGACCAAAAAATACAGCGCTCTGCTCTGCGGGCATTTCGAGAACAATGAAGGCGTGATCGACGCGCCGATAGCCAAAGATCCGGCACTGTTCCCGCTGATGTCGATTTGCGCCATCACTGGCAAGCCCGCTCGCTCCCGCTATCGGGTCATTGAGCGTTTTTATCGTGCAGGGGAAGACGGGACGGAATTGCCGCTAACGCGAGTTGAACTGACCCCGGAGACCGGACGCACCCATCAACTGCGCATTCACTGTCAGCAGTTGGGCCACCCGATTCTGGGCTGTGACCTGTATGGCGGTCTGCTACTGCCAGGGACCGAAGAGACGCCACGGCTGATGCTGCACGCCAGCGAACTGCGCTTTGTACATCCCATCAGCAAAGAGACGATCCGCGCGCAAAATGCCAGTCCGTTTTAAACGCGAAGATAAGACTCACGCTGCGCCGAAAGCGATTCGGCGCGGAATTCAGGACAGACAAAAATGTGTGTTTCGCGGACTCGCGATGTGATGCGCGCATTCAATAAATGCGGCTTACCACATCAAATCGTCAGGCACTTTAAAGTCAGCATACGGATCGTCTTCATCCTGCTCTTCCTGACTCAGCGCACTGTTTAAAACAATGCTGCTCGCATCGCGCTGGGCAATTTTATCGGCCACGACCGCAGGAATAATGGCATATTCGCTCTCGCCATTTTTATCCGTGGTCAGACGCGCAATCGCCAGGCGACCGCTGATCAACTGCGCCTGCGTGGTCTTATCGACAAACACTTTTTTAATTAAATTACCGTCGGTGAAGTTAAAACCAATCTCACCCTTTGCATCGGTAATTTTATTCATTTCAATAAGCTGTTTAACCTGAGCTTTATATTCTTTCGATAACACCGCCAGTTTTTGCTGTTCGCTCAGCTGTTTATCACGCTCAAGCTGTGACTTTTTATTTTCTTCCACAGCCTCTCTTGCCTCACGGGCCTGAACGCGAGACTTTTTCGCCGTTCTCTGGACTTTGGCCATTTTTTTGCTGGTGACCAGACCCGCTTTTAGCATCTGCTCTTGTAAGGTAAGTTTTGTCATTTTCGCTTCTAAACCTGGTGAATAATGCGTGGGATTATACCTGCTATTGTGGAGACTGTACCACTTTACAGGACCCGTGCGCGCAGCAGCTTTCGGAATGCCGGGCGCGAATGGCGCGCGTCAGGCTCTGTTTTTTCCGCCATCGGATTGCCAGTAAAGCGGCGCACCGAACGCTTCGACGAAGTAATCAATCACCGCCCTGACGTTCAACGGCGGGTGACGCGTATGGGGATAAATCGCGGCAATACTCTGCGGCTCCGTCTTAATGGAGGTTTCTCTCTCCGGCAACAATGCCACCAGCTCACCGCGCTGTAACCGCTCGCCAATCAACCAGTCCGGGAAAAGCACGATCCCCATTCCTCCCAGCGCCGCGATGAGCAGCGTTTCCGCATTATTGGAAGACAACAGCGGAGTAACGGGATAATGCACCCACGCCCCACCCGGTTGACGCGCCAGCCAGCGGTTTGGCCCGGAAGATCCGCGATAGACAAGGCATTGATGTCGAGCCAAATCGGCGGGCGCTTCGGGTGCGCCATGCTTTTGCACATACGCCGGTGACGCAGCAAGATGATAAAACTGCTGGCCGAAAACACGCGCGTGGAAGGAGGAATCCGTCAGCTCTCCGATGCGAAAAATCACGTCGGCAGCATCCTTGTGCGGATCGATATAATCGTCCGTCAGCGTCAGATCCAGGTTCAGCCGGGGATAGCGTTCTGCCAGCGCGGGCAGCCAGGGGGCGACATGCCGCTGCCCAAAAAACACCGGCGCATTCATGCGGATCAACCCGGACGGCTCACGGGTGCGTTCATCGAGTTCACGCCGCGCATCCTCCAGGCTCCCCGTCACGGTTCGCGCATAGCGGACGAAGAGATGGCCACTTTCAGTCGGCATCACCGCGCGGGTATTGCGATAGAAAAGCTGCTGGCCGATCGCATCTTCAAGCTGATGAATAACGCGCGAAACCTGAGACGCTGAAATCCCTTCTCGGCGCGCCACCACAGAAAAATTCTGCGTCTCATACACGTCAATAAACAAGCGTAGCCAGCGGATACTGATGTTGGCGAAATCGTACATTGATGCATTTCCTGCACAGGTGTTTATCGCATTATGGCATTTTTCTCATGGATGTTTCGCCGTAGTCTTCCCGGCTCAACAACGTGAGACGGTGTGTTATGCAACTTGTATTAATTCTAATGGTGATCGCGGGCGGCATGGGGTTGTCCGTAGAAGCAGGCTTGCTGGGGCCGCTGGGCGGCGAAGTCGGTGATTTATGGGCAACGTTCAGCGTGTTTGGCGTCGGTGCGGCGCTGACCTTTCTGCTTATGCTTTTTTTCAGCCCGCGCAACAGCCCGTCATTTTTCGCCCAACCGTCGTGGCAGCTCCTGGGCGGCGTGCTCGGCCCGGTCTACGTCATCATTCTGACCGTCGCCACTCCCGCGATTGGCGTGGCGATGACCATGATTGGCGTGCTGGCCGGTCAGGTGTTCAAGAGCCTGATTATCGATCACTTCGGGCTACTCGGCACGCCGCATCGGAAAATTGACATTAAACGTATCATCGCACTGATATTTATTATCGCTGCGCTGGTTTTAGTGGCTCAGGGGTAACGGAACAGATGACAATTATTATGATTATTTTGGCTGTCATCGGCGGCGCGATGCTTAGCATTCAGGCCGCCATCAATGGGCAGTTGGGCAGCCGAGTTGGCGTGTTCAAGAGCGCTTTCCTGACGTTTTCCGTCGGGGCGTTGATCACTGGCTTGCTGATTTTCTTCTTCGAATCGCCCCACAGCGCCAGCCTGCTGGACGTGCCGAAATGGCAACTATTGGGGGCGATGTTCGGCGTGCCGTACATTGTCATCATGGTGCTCGCTGTGCAGCGCATTGGTACTGCGGTCGCCACCGTCGCCGTTATTTTCGGGCAATTGACCATGAGTATGCTGATCGATAACTTTGGCTGGCTGCACAATCCGTCGATTCCGTTTTCGATGACCCGTCTGGGTGCCATTGTGTGCCTGGGCCTCGCGCTGTGCTTTATTTACGCCAGCAACAAAACCAAAACAGCGCCAACGAAAAAGTCACTGCGCGACACCGCGACGAACGAATAATCACGTTTGACAGGCAAGTGATAAATAGAACTCTACACTTAGGAAAACGCGCAAAACCGGGACGACAATAAAGATGAAAGCAAACGTGGTGGTAGCATTACATACGGCAGCTGATTGATAACCGTTGGGGCCCAGTCTCTCTACTACATCGGTGAATACCGCTTATGTTAGTCAATAAACGACTGATCGCGGTGATCTTTTCGGTCACGGTGTTCAGCCTGACCTACGGACTCAGCTCGCCGTTGATCGCCTTTAAGCTGCTCAACGCCGGGATGAGCGAAAGCGCGATCGGCGTTAATGCCGCCATGCACGCCGTCGGGGTGTTTCTGATTGCCCCGTTTTTACCCGCCTTGTTCCGGCGATACCGTCCCCTGACGCTGATCGTGGTGTCGCTCTGCGCCATCACGGTGATTTTTGTGCTGTTCGGCGTCGTCTCGTTCCCGATGTGGTTTTTGCTGCGAATGGGGCTGGGATTGTTTAGCGAAATCATTATGGTGCAGACCGAAACCTGGCTTAACGGCAGCACGGTTGAACGCGCCAGAGGAAAAGTGCTGGCGCTCTACACCGCCGGAATGTCGCTGGGATTTGCGACCGGACCGCTGATTCTGGCATGGACCGGAAGCGACGGGAATCTCGCCTTTTACGTCGCCAGCGTTCTGGCTGCACTGGCTATCGTTTTCATTTTCACTTCCGGAATGCCCCGCGTTGAAGGGCACGAAGAAAAGCCCGACACGCTGGGTAATAGCCTGAAACTGGCCGCGCTTCCGATCATGGCCACGGTGCTGAATGCCGCCGTGGAGGTGCTGGGAATGAATTTTCTTTCGCTATATGCCATCAAACTGGGCTGGAGCGAGTCGGCCTCCGCGCTGTTGATTTCAGTACTGATGTTTGGCGCCATCCTTTTACAGCTCCCCATCGGCTGGCTGGCCGACAGGGTTGATCGACTCAAACTGATGACCACGCTGGCCTTTATCGCCGCCGCCCTGGCATTTGTCTGGCCGCATATTCTCGCGTTCCATCTGCTCTCTTACGTCATGCTGTTTATCTGGGGCGGCATTTTCGTGGGGATCTATACCGTCGCGATTACCTGGGTAGGCGAACGGTTCAAAGGCGGGCAACTGGCCGGGATTTACGCTGCTATGTCGGTAGCCTGGGGCGCAGGCGCGCTGGCCGGGCCGCTGTTGGGCGGTTTTGCGATGACGTTTTCACTGCATGGTCTGCCCTGGCTGACCGGGGCGCTATGCCTTGTGTTTGCGCTGCTGAGCCTCTCCGGTCCGCTCAGAAGTCGTAGCTAAAGCCGACGGTCAGCTCGGCAATCGCGTTCTTGTTGACCATCGGGCTGTCGGTAAGGGTGGAGGAGTAGAACCGGCCCGTCACTTCGGCCCAGGTATTCCAGTTTTTCTGCCAGTTATAATTAGCCGCCAGCGAAACAAACGGAATGGCGCTGCTGTGGGGCCGCCAGGCGGATAATCCTGATGCCGATGCTTCGTCATCCGAGACGCCGTAGTAATAGCGGTTTTGCTGCCCGTTGTTCCAGTCGACACCCGCCATGGGCACCAGCGTAAAGCCGCCCCACTGCTTCATGACTATCCAAGAAAAATTCGCGGTGACGCCTTTGCTCTGATTTAGCGCGTCGACGCCCAGCGCGGTCTCAAAACCGCCAACGGGCGTCGTCAGAAGATAACTTGCGCCCGCCAGCATGGTGCTGTGGCGGTTGTTTAAACTGCGCAGCGCGGCAGTGCGCCCTTGAGACGCATCGTATTGCACGTCGAGATACCAGACCTTGAGCTTCAGCGTGTTGACACGATCGTCCACCAGCGTGAAACCCATCTCCGTGCCGTCAATGTAAAACGATTTATACTCCAGGCCGACATACGGCAGCACCCAGTTTTCGGCATGACGATCGTTGTACGGCGTGCCGTAGCTCCCCCCTTCCAGGCCCAGCGATACCGCCCCGACACTTCCCGGAGTGAACGCCACGAGAGCCATCGCGACAGACACACCAACGTGGAATTTCTGTTTTTTCAGCATTCGAGCTGCCCTTTTGTTGGCATGCGCAAGCGGTTCGGTCACGCGGGTGCAACGCAATGGTTATAAAGAGGCTGATGATTCAACCTCCACTTTCACTCGGGGTTTGGACAACAGGATTTTAACCAGCTCCGTGAAGGGCACGGGCTTAAAGAAGTAGAATCCCTGCATAAAGGCGATGTTATTGCGGTTGAGATACTCCAGTTGCTCCTGCGTTTCGACACCCTCGGCAACAATACTGATTTTGAGTTTACGCGCGAGATCGAGCACGGAATCCAGAATTCGCGTCGAGTCCTCATGGGCGTTCACGCGGCCCACAAAACTGCGGTCAATTTTGATGTAATCGATATTCAGATCATAAAGGTAGGCGATCCCTGAATACCCGGTACCAAAATCATCCAGCGCAATCGCAAAGCCATTTTCATGGAGGGTATTCAGGGTCTGGACAAGATGTGCATTAACATCCAGCGGCTCACGTTCCGTCACCTCAATCACCAGATTCAAATCAGGTCGGATAAAACTGTCTTTATATTTCAGGCACTCCTCCACGAAAGAAGGCGCAGCAATATGCGACGCGCTGAAATTGATCCCGATGTGAAACCCCTCCGGTAATTTACTGGCAATGGCATTCATATTTGCAGCCACCTGAGCCATTAAGCTCTGCGTGAGCGGCACGATCAATCCCGTTTTTTCTGCCACCGGAATAAAGGAGGCTGGCGAAATATACCCGCCCTGCGGATGTTTCCAGCGAGCCAGGACTTCGACACCGCGCAAAGTGCCCTCTTTGCCATTCACGATCGGCTGATAAAAGGGAACGATCTCGTTTCTGAAGATGGCCCGGCGAAGAGACTCTTCCGGCAGCGTATTTTTATTCAGATACTTGTGCAGCAAGTAAGCGGAGAGACCGGAGATCAGCATTAAAAACAGTAATACCCCTCCGGCCTCGTCGATCAATTTTTGGAGGCTAAATAATGGAGGCGCGTCGAAATCAATGCTGTAAGGAAAATCGGTCGCCTGCACGCTTAAATCCGCACGCTCGGCATCGTTAACGGCCTCGACATCACCCGTCATGCCTAAAATATCCTTGCCTACCTTGAGCGAATACAAAATGCCGTTTAACGGAATATCCATAGCGTCCCGAATATGACTGTCGCTCATGCTGATCATAATGCGGCTTCCAACATATTCCGTTTGGTAAATCAGTACCGGGCGGCCATTGACCGTGCTTCGCGCAGGCACAAGCAGGAGTGATGATTTCGGCAACGCTGCGCTGTTCACCAGCAAGATACGGTTGCCAGGCAGAGAGGAGCACCAGACGGCATCCTTTTTCAGAATCACGATGGTTCTGAGATGCGGTTGCAAGGCCGCCTCGGTGCCAAGCCGGTACTGCCCTTCCACATCACACTCGTTATCAACCACCCGCATCGCCGTGCGGGTCGCATGGCGGGCTTCCTCAAGAATAATATTCATGTTTTTGACCACATAGTGAGCGCCCGCCAGGCTGTCTACGCGTGTCGAATACCAAATCTGAATATTAATAATAAAAACACCCAACAGAAACATTGCCACGGCCACAGCGAGGGGGATAAGTGCCTTGCGCATTGATATGTCCTGGGAATGAGGGAGACGAGCACGTCGAAAGTGTCTGATTTATAATTATATTGAGCATGGTCGACAACATAAAAAATAACCATGCTCCAGATAGCATTTTCTAGCGAAAGCGGGCGTATCTCACTAAACGTAGTACATCGGGTATTGCACCGGATTTCATACTGAATAAAACGTTTCGTGCAGATGCCGCCACATCACATGCCCATCCGGATCGATGTCAAACACCGCCGTCGCAAAACGCTGCGTTACGTTTTGGCCGGGTAGGGTCTGTCGTTCCGTATAGGTGACCGTCGCCCCTTTTTCACTTTCAGCGATAATGTGCAGATCGACAATCTCAATCGTTAACCCAGCCCGCGCGCCCCGTTGCGAGCGGAAGAAACGGTTTAACGCGTGATAATCGAACAACACGCCAATCGGAGAGACCATCGAGAAAGCCGGGCTAAAACGCGACAATAAATCATCGCACGTCTCAACAGGCGTTTCGGCATCGCCCAGCCAGTCGCGGATCAGTTCATGCGTGTCCAGTACTTCTTTAAAATAACGATTCATTTTTGTTCCTGATTGAGGGTAAAAATAATGCTCTGGTTAGCGATGCGGAAACAACAAAGCAGCGGAATCACCGCGCTACAAGCCGCTAACACAAAGCTCAAATGCCAGGCCTGGTCTACCGGCAAGCCAGTGTGAGCTATCACATTAAACAACAGGCTGATTAGCGTCACGCCCAGGCAGAAACTCAGCTGGCGGTTGATGTTCCATAATGCGCTGGCATCGGCCAAATCCTCGTTAGCAATCCGAATAAACGCGGCGCTTTGCGCCGTACTGCTGCACAAGCTGCTACCGAATCCCATTAAGATGAACGCGAGCACTGCCACCCCGATATGCGAAGTGTGACCGGTGAGCGCCAGTAGCCCAATGCCCAGACTGTGTATCAGGCAGCCGGTAATAAACAGCGGCCGTGGCCCCAGAATATTGAAGACCTTTCCTGTCAACGTTATCGCCACAAAAGACGCCAACGCCCATGGGAGCATCAACGCGCCTACTCGCGCAGCTGACATACCCAACTGGTTTTGCAGGTAAAACATGGCAATCAAACTCACCCCGGTAAAAATGCCCGGAACAAACTGATAAATCAGCATTGAAGTCCGAAATAGCGGTTCTTTGACCAGTTGTAGGTTAAGCAATGGACTGGATTTTTTCATCGCGCCGCGGACATATCCGCCCATGACGACAACCCCCACCAGCAGAGCCAGAGCGCCCTGCGAAACATGATGCGATTCTCCCAACACGGTCAGCCCGATGAGAATCAGGGTGAGCGCAACGCTTGCGCTCGCCAGACCGGACAGATCCAGCCGTGCACCTTTTTCAGCAGGGGCATCGGGCTGGAGCCAGCATCTGGCCAGAATCAATGCCGCAACGGCGAACGGCAAGCTCGCCAGAAATACCCATCGCCAGCTCAGGCTGTCAACGAAGAGACCGCCGATGGCGGGTGACAGCGCGGGAGCCAGCAGCGCCACTAACATCACCGCCGATGACAGCTTTGCTCGCTCATGGCTACGGTACAAGGCGTAAGTCATCGTCTGCCCGATGGGGATCAACAATCCGCCCCCCATCCCCTGCAATCCTCGCCACGCGATAAGCTGGGGGACCGAGAATGCCGCACTGACACCACAGGTCGCGATAATGAACACCAGCAGGGAGAACATCAATAAACGCCTGGCGCCAATCCGTTTTGCCAGCCATGTGCTCAGCGGTATCACCAGCGTGAGGCCTAAAATATAGCTGTTACTGATCCACGCCAGCTGGCTGACGGGTGCATCAAATTGCCGACCTATTTCAGGATAAGCCACGCTGGCGATAAACATATTCACCAGATCGACAAAGAACCCCAGCAGGTAAACGCTGGCAACACGGGCGCGATACGTCATTTTATTCTCATTTAAAACAGCCAGGCGCGCAGTATAGGCGTATGACTTAGCAGGAAAAATCCACGTTTACGGATTACACTGTCAAATTAATTTTGACAATCTCCTGAGCAGAATGGACAACATCATGATCAACATGCAGCGCCTTGAGATGTATGTGGCGGTGGTAGAAGCCGGAAGTTTTACCGGCGCGGCCCAAACCCTTGGGCTGACCAAAGCCGTGGTGAGCTTCAACATTAAACAGCTGGAGCAGGAGCTTGGCGTCTCATTACTCACGCGAAGCACGCGCCATATGGCGATGACAGACGCGGGTGAACGGTTTTATCATCGCTGCCAGCAGCTGCTTCAGGATGCGGAACGTGTGCTCGATGAAGTCCGAAGCCATCACGGTGGACTAAGCGGGTTGCTGCGGATTACGACGACGCCGGAATACGGCGCGCGCGTCGTAGTGCCGGCGCTGGCGGCGTTTTCGGCGCAGTATCCACACCTGCGCATCCAGCACGTTTCCTCATCCAAAAGTGACAATCTTATTGCAGGGCGCTTTGATGTGGCGATCCGACTCGGCCAACTGGCTGACTCAACGCATCACGCCAGGCTTATCGATCAATTTGATATTTACCCTGTCGCGTCGCCCGCCTACCTGGACTCACTCGGCGAAACAGGCATCAACGATTTAGAACACCTTGCCAGGGCAAAATGGATTGCGCACAGTCGCCTCTCCACGCCGTTAAACTGGCAGGTCTTAACCCCTGACGGCGACCATGTGATGTTTGCGGCTCAGCAGCCTGTCACCCTCATGGCCGACAGCGCCGCTACGCTGCTGGCGTTTGCACTTAATCATGCCGGTGTGGCTCTGCTTCCTTCGTGGCTCGTGCAAGACGATCTGGCGAAGGGAACATTGCGCCAGGTGCTGCCGGATCACCTTTTTCCCCGCCAGGGCATTTATGCGCTTTATCCCAACACCCGCCATGTCCCTGAAAAGGTCAGAACCTTTATCGACTTTTTGCACAGCCGCGTGAATATCGCGCCCCCGAATGAGAAATGAAAAGCAGTGCCTATACTCAAAGCATCCCACTCAACGGAGCGCGCTATGCCACTACCCGACTTTCACTCATCCGATCCGTTCACGCTAGGCATTGAGCTCGAACTGCAGGTGGTCAATCCGCCGGGCTACGATCTCAGTCAGGACTCTTCGGCGCTGATTGCTGCCGTCAAAAACGACATCAAAGCCGGTGAGGTCAAACACGATATCACCGAAAGCATGCTCGAAATTGCCACCGGAGTTTGTCACAACATCGACCAGGCAGCCGCGCAGTTTTCCGCCATGCAGCAGGCGATCCTGCGCGCAGCGGGTGAACAACATATTCAGATTGCCGGCGGCGGGACGCATCCGTTCCAGAAGTGGCAGCGTCAGGAAGTGTGTGACGATGAGCGTTACAATCACAATCTGGAGCTGTTTGGGTATCTGATTTTGCAGGCGACGGTGTTTGGCCAGCACGTGCATATCGGCTGTCGCAACGGCGATGATGCCATCTATTTACTGCACGGCCTGTCGCGCTTCGTCCCTCATTTTATTGCCCTTTCCGCCTCGTCACCGTATATGCAGGGCAGCGATACCAAGTTTGCGTCGTCGCGACTCAACATCTTCTCGGGTTTCCCGGATAACGGCAAAATGCCGTGGGTGAGCAACTGGCAGGAGTTTGAAGGGTTGTTCCGCCGTCTCAGCTACACCAGCATGATCGACACCATCAAAGACATACACTGGGATATTCGCCCCAGCCCGGATTTTGGTACCGTCGAAGTGCGGGTGATGGACACGCCGCTGACGCTGGCGCACGCCATTAATATTGCCGGGCTGATTCAGGCGACCGCGCACTGGCTGCTGACCGAGCGTCCCTATAAGCATCAGGAACAGGATTATTTGCTGTATAAATTTAACCGTTTCCAGGCGTGTCGTTACGGTTTAGACGGGCTGCTCACTGACGTGAAGACCGGCGAACAGAAAACCATTGCCGACGATATGACGTGGCTGCTGGATCGCGTTGCGCCCTCCGCCCAAAAGCTGGGTGGCGCAAGCGCGATTGCAGAGATTACCCTGATGTTAAAGCAGGGCAAAAGTGAAGCACAGCGGATGCGGGACTTTATCGCCGACGGCGGCTCGCTTATCTCGCTGGTGCAAAAGCACTGTGAGCTGTGGGCTACTCACCCGTAAGCCGATGCCCCCACTCGCGCAGGCGCTGGAACAGCACAAACAGCGCCGGGATAAAGACGATCCCCACCACGGTGGCCACCAGCATGCCGCTGAACACCGTGGTACCGATGATTCGGCGGCTCTGCGCACCCGCCCCCGTTGCGAGCATCATCGGCAGAACGCCGATAATAAATGACACTGCGGTCATCATCACCGCGCGAAAACGGCGCGACGCCCCTTCGCGGGCGGCATCGACAATCGCCATCCCTTCATTGCGCCGCGAGCGGGCGAACTCGACGATCAGAATGGCATTTTTCGCCGCCAGCGCAATCAGCAGTACCAGCCCTATCTGCACGTAAACGTCGTTGGCATACCCCGCAATCCATAGCCACGTCAGCGCACCGCCGATGGCGAACAGCACCGAAAGCATCACGCTCGCGGGCAGCGTCCAGCTTTCATACTGGGCGACAAGGAACAGCCACGCCATCACCACCGCCGCCAGCACGATCCAGACCGCCTGATTACCCGTCTGCTGCTCCTGATACGACATTCCGCTCCACGCGTAGTCATAGCCTGCAGGCAAATTATCGACCAGCAGTTGGCCCATCGCCGCCATTGCGGTACTGCTGCTCACGCCCGGCGCGGCAGAACCGCTGACCGAAACGGACGGGAACTGGTTGTATTGCTGCAAAAACGGTGCGCCAACGGTCGGCGCGATCGTCACCAGATTACTCAAGCGCACCCGCTCGCCGTTATTACTGCGCACGTACAGCTCGCTGATTTGCTCCGCGCGCTCACGCCACTGCATCTCGTTTTGTATCACCACGTGATAGACACGGTTGTTGATGCTGAAATCCCCGGCGCGCGTGCCGCCAAATGCCGTTTGCAGACTGCTGAAAATACGTGAAACCGGGACGTCCAGACGCGCGGCGCGCTCGCGATCCACGCTCAGCGTCAACTGGGGCACATTGCTGCTCCAGGTTGTGAAGACCCGGCTGAGCTGCGGATGCTGGTTGGCTTTCGCCAGAATCCCACGGGTGACGCGCTCAAGATCCGCCGGGCTTTGACCCGCCTGGGCCTGGATACGCAAATCAAAGCCAGACGCGTTGCCCAGCCCTGGCAGCGTTGGCGGCGCAAAGGTCATGATCGTTGCTTCCGGTAGCGCCAGCAGTTGGCGTTGCAGCGTGCCCATCACCTCATCCAGCGGCGGGCGTTCGCTCCAGTCTTTCAGCATTACCGAGACAAACCCGCCGTTTGAGGCGCTGGTGCCGTTGAGGAGATTAAAACCCGACACCTGAATCACGTCGGCCACGGCCGGATTGGCCGCAATCAGCTGGCGTGCCGTGGTCATCACCGCTTCGGTGCGCTCCAGTGACGCGGCCTCCGGCAACTGCACGCTGGCAAAGAAATAGCCCTGATCTTCCTGCGGCAAGAAGGCTTTTGGCATGGCGGTAAAGCTGAAAACGACCACTGCCGCCGCGCCTGCGGTGGCAATAAGCGCCAGCACAGGGCGATGATTTAAGACGTTGACCAGACGTGCGTAGGCATCGCGCGTGGCATCAAGACCGCGATTAAAACCGCGGAAAATCGCCGCCGGACGCGCAGGTCGTGGGCGCAGCAACATGGCGCACAGCGCGGGTGTTAGCGTCAGTGCCACCAGGCTTGAAAACGTCACGGCGGTAGAAAGCGTCACCGCAAACTGGCGATACAGCTCGCCGACAATTCCCGGCAGCAGCGCAACCGGAATAAACACCGCCAACAGCACGAGCGTGGTGGCAATCACCGGTCCGGCAATCTGGCGCAACGCAAGCGCGGTCGCCGACGTACGGCTTTGCCCTTCTGCCATCAGGGTTTCGACGTTTTCAACCACTACAATCGCGTCGTCCACCACCATCGTCAGCGCCAGAATAATGGCAAACAGGCTTAGCGTGTTGGCGGAATAGCCCAGCGCATACAGCATCGCGAACGTGCCGATGAGCGACACGGGGATCGCGATGGCGACAATCAGCGTCGCGCGCCAGCTTTGTAAAAACAGAGAGACAATCACCACCACGGCAAGCAGCGTCAGCGCCAGCGAGACGCCAATCTCTTTGATCGTGGCCGCCACAAATTCGGTGGTGTCGAATTTCACTTCATAGGCAAGATCCGCCGGGAAACGTGCGGACAAGCGTTCAAGCTCGCCGCGCACCGCTTCCGCCACCCGCAAGGCGTTGGCTGATGGCGTGGGATAGATGCCTAAATAGGCGGAGTCATGGCCGTTAAGCTGCGCGCCAGAACTGTAGCTGCGCGATCCCAGCTCGATGTTCGCGACCTCCTTCAGGCGTACCAGTTGCCCCATTTCTCCCGCGCGAATAATGATATCGCCAAAGGCGTCGGCTTCATTCAGCCGCCCCAGTCCGTTGATGGTCAGCGTTTGCTGTTGGCCGTTAAACACCGGCGGCGTACCGACCTGCCCCGCAGCCCCCTGCACGTTTTGCTCGCGCAGCGCCTGTGAAATATCATCCGTCGTCACGTTCAGCGCGTTCATGCGATCCGGACGCAGCCAGATGCGCATGCTGAAATCACGTGCACCAAAAACCTGCACCTGACCCACGCCCGGCAGACGTGCCAGCGCTTCACGGATCTGGGTGCTGGCATAGTTACTGACAAACAGCAGCGAATGGGTTTGTTCAGGTGAGTAAAGGCTTACCCCCATCATCAGATTGGTGGCGCGCTTGCGCACCTGAACGCCATTTTGCTGTGCATCGGCGGGCAGTTGCGCCACGGCCTGCGCCACGCGGTTTTGCACGTCGATCGCCGCCAAATCCGCGTCGGTTCCCGCCGCAAAGGTGATATTCAGGCTGTACGAGCCTTCATCCGAACTGGTCGATTCCATATACAGCATGTGATCCACGCCGTTGATCTGCGTCTCCAGCGGCGTGGCGATGGCCTCCGCCACGTCAGCCGCACTGGCACCCGGCCAGCTGGCTGACACATTCACTACCGGCGGCGTGATTTGCGGATATTGCTCCACGGGGATCAGCTTCAGCGCGATGGCACCGAGCAGGGTGATCACCAGCGCAATCACCATGGCGAAACGCGGGCGTTTAATGAAAAACGTCAGCATAGTAGCTCCTTAGTTCGCAACCTGAACGACAACACCGGCCTGCAAGCGCTGCGCACCGTCCGTCACCACGCGCTCATTCGGCTTGACGCCGCTTTGCACAATAAACTGCTGGCCAATTTGCCCCCCGAGGGTCAGCGCGCGTTTTTCTGCGATGTCGCGATCGTTAACGACCCAGGCGTAAAAACCGGCGTCGTTTTGCTGAACCGCGGCCGCCGGAATCACCAGCGTCTTCAGCTCACTCTGCGGTCGTAGAAACACATTCACGTTACCGCCGGGCAGCAGACGATGCTGCGGATTGGCGAATTCGGCGCGAAGCATCACGCTCGCCGTCCGCGGATCGATGCGGTTATCCACCGAGGTGAGCGTGCCGTTTATACGCTGGTCGCCGTTTTGAATTTGCGCCAGCCACGCGCTTTTCATGGCGCTGAGATCCGCGTGTGCCCCGGCTTTCGCCGCAAATACCCCCTCTTCGACGGCAAAGGCAACCCGCACCGGATCGAGCTGGACTACCTCAACCAGCACACCGCTTGCCGGATTCACCAGGCTGCCGGTGTGGAACTGGCTGTGCCCCATCCGTCCACTGATGGGCGCGGTGATACGGGTGAAACCGAGCGTGACGTTGCGGGCTTCAAGACGCGCTTTGGCCTGTTCGAGCGCCGCGCGTGCCACGTCACGCTGCATCAGGGCGTTATCGACGTCGTGTCGGCTGATGGCGTTGCTGGTACCGAGGCTTTGAAAGCGCGTGAGTTGCTGCTGCGCCTGACGTAGCGTGGCTTCAGCGCTTTGCACTTCGGCCTGCGCCAGTCGCACCGCCGCGCGCGGTTCAGCGTCATCAAGTTCAAAAAGGGCGTCGCCTTGCCGGACGTATTGCCCGTCGCGGAAATGCACCTGGGTGATCACCCCTTCCGTGCGGGCGCGAAGTTCAACGGTATGGATCGCCTCGACGCGGCCAGGGATCTGGCGTTCAGCGGCGTGATCCGTTTGGTTAACGATGGCGACGCGCACCGGAATGGCTGCGGCAACAGCGGTTTGCAGGGTGCAGGCAAGGAAAGCGCAGGCCGTGGCGATGCGCAAAAAAGTCGTTTTCATGGAAGTGCCTCGTTGAAATCCCCTCACCCCGCCCCTCTCCCGGCGGGAGAGGGAGGTGAACATCCCCGTCACCCGCAGTGAGTGTGGTTAAAGTCCTCTATCCCCAGGGAGCGGAATATTAAAATCCCCGTCACCCGCAGTGAGTGGGATTAGAGTCTTCTATCCCCATGGGAGCGGAATATTAAAATCCCCTCTCCCACACCGGATGCGATCAGAGTCCTCTATCCCCATGGAAGTGGGAGGTTAATCCCCCTCTCCCACACCGGGTGCGATCAGAGTCCTCTTTCCCCATGGGAGCGGAATATTAAAATCCCCTCTCCTACACCGGGTGCTATTAGAGTTCCCTCTCCCTGTGGGAGAGGGTTAGGGTGAGGGCAAAAGTTATGCAGCTTTACGGAACCTGCGCGTCAGTCGCTTCTCAATTTCGACAATAAAGAACATCGCCCCGGCAATCACCAGCGTAATGCCCCAGTAGCGCAGCGGCAGCGCTTCAGTGCCGAACAGCATCTGCATAAACGGCAGGTAGATAATCGCCAGTTGCAGCAGAAGCAGCACGCCCGTCACCAGCCAGATCCCTTTGTTTGCCAGCAGGCCACGGTTCAGAGAGAACCCGTTGGTGTTACGGCAGTTGATCATGTAGACCCACTGCGCACTCACCAGCATTTGCAGCAGCACGGTGCGGATGAATTCGGCGCTGTGGCCGCGTGGCGCGAGCCAGGCTTCGAGGGCAAACGCGGCAATCGCAATCAATGTACCGACAAACGCCACACGCCAGACCGCAAAGGCGTCCATAACGTGCTGTCCGGTTTGACGCGGCGGACGCTTCATGATGTTGCGCTCGGCGGCTTCAAATGCCAGACCGAAGGAGAGCGTGGCGGACGTCGCCATGTTCATCCACAAAATCAGCACCGGCGTCAGCGGAATAATGTTCCCCGCCAGCAGCGCAATCACAATCAGCAGCCCCTGCGCCAGGTTGGTCGGCATAATAAACAGGATGGTTTTCTTCAGGTTGTCGTAGACACGACGCCCCTCTTTGACCGCGCTGGCGATGGTGGCAAAGTTGTCATCGGTGAGCACCATATCAGCGGCCTCTTTGGTCACTTCCGTGCCTTTGATGCCCATCGCGATGCCGACGTCCGCCTGACGCAGCGCGGGCGCATCGTTCACCCCATCACCGGTCATGCCGACGATTTCACCTTTCTGCTGCAAGGCTCTCACGAGGCGCAGCTTATGCTCCGGGCTGGTACGGGCGAAAATGTCATATTCCACCGCCGCCTCTGCCAGCTCCGCATCGTCCATGTGCTCCAGCTCATAGCCCGTCACCGCCTGCGCGCTGTTGGTAATACCCAGCATTTGTCCAATGCTCATCGCCGTTTGCGGGTGGTCACCGGTGATCATCTTCACGCGAATCCCGGCCTGCTGACAGGCGTGGATAGCGTCGATGGCCTCCGGGCGCGGCGGGTCCATCATGCCGGCGATCCCAAGGAATATCAGCCCGTTGCTCAGGTCATCGTGGCTCAGCGTCTCCTGCCCTTCTGGCGCCGGTTTAAAGGCAGCAGCGACCATGCGCAGGCCCTGACGCGCATAGCGCTCCATCTCCGTTTCCCAGTACGCACGGTTAAACGCCTGGGCACCGTTGCGGGTTTGCTGCTGGTCGCACAGGCCGAAAATCACATCCGGTGCGCCGGTGATCAGAATTTGCTCTTCACTGCCGATCTGGTAGTGCGTGCTCATGTACTTGTACTGCGAGTCAAACGGGATTTTGCCAATCAGCGTGGTGACAACAGGTGCGAGATTCGCTTTCGCCGCCAGCACTTTCAGTGCGCCTTCGGTCGGCCCGCCGGTGATGCCCCACAAACCGCGCTCATCCTGCATCATCTGGCTGTCGTTGCAGAGATCGATGGTGCGCAGATAGTGCTCCAGCACCGTTCCCTGCTGGATTTGCACCGGCTCGTCGCTACCCTCAAGGCAGATATCGCCCACCGGCTCGTAGCTATTGCCTTCGACGCGATAACAGCTGTCGGCGGTGATAATCGCTTTAACGGTCATTTCGTTCATGGTCAGCGTGCCGGTTTTATCGGAGCAGACCACGGTCATCGCGCCCAGCGTTTCGACGGTCGGCAGCTTGCGGATAATGGCTTTTTTACTCGCCATCGCCTGCACGCCGAGGGACAAAATAATGGAGATAATCGCAGGCAGGCCTTCCGGAACGGACGCCACAGCGAGGCTAATCAGGGACAGCAGCAGCTCGCCAAGCGGAATATCACGCAACAACATGCTGAAGACAAACAGCGCGGCCATCATCACCAGAATCAGCGCGAAAATCGCTTTGCCGAGCTTGTCCATCTGCACCAGCAGCGGCGTGCGGTGCTTTTCGATCCCCGCCATCATCTGGTTAATGTGGCCAAGCTCAGTGTCCTGCCCGGTGGCAATCACGACGCCTACACCGCCACCTGCGCTCACGGTCGTACCGGAGAACACCAGGTTGGTGCGATCGCCCAGCGATAATTCACCGGTCAGGGGAAGAATATGCTTATCCACCACCGTGGATTCACCGGTCAGAATCGCTTCTTCTACGCGTAAATTATGCGCTTCAATCAGTCGCATATCCGCAGGAATTCTGTCACCGGCACGCAGCACAATAATATCGCCTGGTACAATTTCGGTCGTCGGAATGGTTTCGTGCACTCCATTTCGAATAACCCGTGCTTCGCTCGAAAGCATATTTCGAATACTTTGCAGCGATTTTTCGGCGTTACTTTCCTGAATATGACCAATCAAGGCGTTAATCACCGCCACGCCTAAAATGACCAGCGTATCGACCCAATGCCCCATTAGCGCGGTTAATAATGCCGCCGCCAGCAGGACATAAATCAGCACATCGTTAAAATGGGCCAGAAAACGCAGCCATGCCGGTTTGCCTTTTTTCTCAGGCAACGCGTTGGGGCCGTATTGCTGCAATCGAGCCTGAGCCTCCTCACGCCCCAACCCATTGGTGTTACTCTTTTTTTCTGCGAGAACCTGCTCTACCGTCTGGTGGTAAGGCCGATTTTCGGTGTTCATTTTGTTGGTCATAGATACATTTCCTTTAATATCCGGTGGACGTAAGCCTGAATTCCTTTCTGGCTTTAATTATTCACGTTTTACTGTTTAACGCTTGCAGAGTTATTTTCAGCATCGCAATATATTGCCAGTTGCGTAATTAAATTCTGTAGGTCATTATTTCGATAAGATGATTTTTACAAAATGTTTCTAAACGATAACTAAACGAGGGATAGCATGTTTGGGATTAATAGCACGCGGCGTCTGGCTTTGTATGTCGTTGTTGCAATTGTTATTGCAACGTTAATTGGATATAGCACATATACGTTTGTAAAATTCTTCGCCTGAGCGTGACAATAATTTACATAAAGACAGAGTAATTTAATTGCAGACGCGTTATTAAATTAATGCGCGAATATTTGGCGGGTTATTTTTGATTTATTATCGAAAAAGGTTAATTCGGGTTGATATTGCTTTACGTTGCAAGATCCCGGACAATAACTTTTTTAACTGATGATTAACAATAATATGAAGCACCCGTTAGAGTCACTGTTAACGGCAGGAGGCATTTTGCTGATGGCACTGCTCTCCTGCCTGCTCCTCCCCGCGCCCTCGTTTGGACTCACCGTCGCGCAGAAACTGGTCGCACAGTTCCATCTGATGGATTTGAACCAGCTCTACACTATTGTGTTCTGCCTGTGGTTTTTACTGCTCGGCACCGTAGAGTTTTTTGTGCTGCGATTCGTCTGGCGCCGCTGGTTTTCACTGGCCGCGTAATCCGCTGAAATCCCGCATCCCGTGGATGAGCGCTTCACACCAGGCCGTATCGGCGGATAGCGCAATGCAGCCCACGATGACGCAACTCCTCTGCCATATAATCGGCATAGTCAGGGTTTGGCACGCGTCTGGCGTGGTCACAGTGTCCGTCGAACAGGATTAAAAAATATAAAAACAAATCTGTTATGAAATTCGTATGAGTAACAGGAAGAATGACAAGCGGCAGGCGTGATTGCGAAAAAGTAGTCTACATCTGGTCAGCGTCGCCCCCGGTAACCGAACGTTACCGGGGTACAGTTTCAGTGCGTTTGAACGTGATTTTCTTTGCGGTACGCGCCAGGCGGCTGGTTGAACGTGCGCGTGAAGATGCGGGTAAACGTCTGCTGAGAATCAAACCCATAGCGCAGACAGATATCGTACACCCGCTCATCCGACTCACGCAGATCCTTCGCCGCCAGCAGCAGTTTACGCTCGCGGATATAACGCCCCAGGCTTTCGCCTTTGTATTGCATAAACAGACGCTGCAAATGCCATTTGGAATACCCTGCGTGGCGGGCGATCTCTTCAATGCGCAGCGGTTGATGAAGATTATCGTCAATCCATTCGACGATGGTGTCGATGACCTGAGCGGAAATCGTCATGCTGCTCTCCCCCTCTGTTACCTGATTAATCATTATTCCCACCACTCACTAAATTGCTGCGTCGTATCATTAACATGCACGGGCTCACCCAATTCAGGGGTCAGCAAACGATAATTTTTGTCCTGACTGGCGCGCGTCAGCTGAATCACCGGATCGTTCCAGGTGTGTTTCGCCAACACAAATCGCCCGTAATGCCCCGGCACCACCGCTTTGGCGTTGACATCCGCCGCCGCCTGCGCCGTCTGTTCAGGTAACATATGAATGTATTTCCAGTCCTGGTCGTATTGTCCGTTTTCCATAATCGCCAGATCGACGTCGCCAAACTGCTCGCCGATGGCTTTGAAGTGCGGACCATAGCCAGAATCACCGCTGTAATAGACTTTCTGCTCTGGGGTGACGAACATAAAGCTCGCCCACAGCGTCTGATTGCGCTTGAGCCCGCGTCCGGAAAAATGACGCGCCGGAAGCACATGAATCATCAGGTCATCGTTAATGCGGACCGTCTGATTCCAGTCGCGTTCGTCAATGATTGATGCGTCCATGCCCCAGTAACGCAGGTGCGATCCCACGCCAAGCGGCGTTACGACGCGCTTCACTTTAGGCATCAGGGCTTTGATAGTGGCGTAATCCAGATGGTCATAATGGTCATGCGAAATAATCAGCAGGTCGATTTCCGGCATGTTTTCGGCGCGCCACGGATATTCCCCGGCGAAGGCTTTGTTCAGAAACGAAAACGGCGCGGCGTAATTGCTGAAAACCGGATCGATGAGGATGCGTTTGCCTGCCAGCTGTAGATACCAGGACGAGTGACCGAGCCACACCAGCGTGTCCTGTTCCAGCGGCAGGCTGGCCAGATCGGTTTTGACAAGCGGCAACGGCTGCGCAGGACGGGCGTTTTCGCGTTTGGTGACGAGAAATTCCCACCATGCCGCCAGCATGCTTTTGTCGCCGCTGTAGCCCGGCGTCGGGAGTTGGTTATGGAACTGCCCGTCGCGATAATGCGGCGAAGCCTCTATTTCACTAAGCTGCTCACCCTGCGGCGGCTGGCCAAATCCGGCATTCAGTACAAAGGGTAAACTTGCCGCGGACGCTATAATCATGACAAACACCATGCTGATTAAAAGAGGCTTTTTCATATCCTGACCCGAATACGCGCCCCATCCGATGGTTTACGCGGGTTAAACTTGATTATGAGTGAGTAAGCACTCATTATAGATGTGATGAATATATCGTCAAGACGTTTTCGATCTTTGACATTCCGCGTTGCAGCGTGGAAGAGAGCATGTTTCAATCGTGGTTTTTGTAAATTTGATGCACGGCATCATTCAATCTTAAGCAAGGCGGCAAGGCAGAAAACCTCAGTTGCACAAATAACAGTGTGACTCAGATTTTGAGCATAGCCCACGCAGCGAGAGTGACGAATGAGGTGCATGGAGGGGAATACGTGGCACGTCCGAAGAGTGAAGATAAACGACAAGCGTTACTGGAAGCGGCTACTGTGGCCTTTGCGCAGTCAGGCATTGCGGCGTCGACCGCGCTGATCGCCCGAAACGCGGGCGTTGCCGAAGGCACTCTGTTTCGCTACTTCGCGACCAAAGACGATCTGCTGAATGCCCTCTATCTGCACCTGAAACAGGATCTGTGCCAGACCATGCTGGCGAATCTTGACCGCGCCCTGATCACGCCGAAAGAACATACCCGCAATATCTGGAACAGCTACGTTGACTGGGGTATCCGCAATCCGATTGCCCACGGCGCAATCCGCCAGCTGGGCGTGAGCGAGAAAATCAACGCCGAAACCGAACAGGCGGTGCATGATATGTTCCCGGAACTTCATGAGCTGTGCCGCCGCTCCGTGCGCCAGGTCTTTATGTCAGACGAATTCCGTACCTTTGGCGATGCGATTTTCTTATCGCTTGCCGAGACGACGATGGCCTTCGCCACCCGCGATCCGTCGCGTGCGAAGGAATTTAAAGCTCTGGGATTTGAATCAATGTGGCGAGCGCTCGCCATCGAGGATGTTAATGGACAGTAAATCACTGAAGGAACATGCGCACCGCGTGGCGCTGGAACTGCCTTTTATCGAGCACTGCTGGCCGTTTGGCCCGGAATATGATGTGTTTAAGGTCGGCGGCAAAATTTTCATGCTTACTGCCGTAGCCCACGGGCGTCAGCACGTCAGTCTGAAATCCGATCCTGAAAAATCCCTGCTCAATCAGCAAATTTACCGCGGTATTGAACCCGGCTATCACCTGAATAAAAAGCACTGGATTTCGATTTACGCCGCCGATGATATTACGCCGGAACTGTTCACCGATTTGGTGCTCGATTCCTGGAATTTGGTTGTCGATAAGCTGCCTAAAAAAGACCAAAAGCGCATTCGTCCAACCTGATTGTTCATCATGGCCGAACAGTATAAGCGCATTTAACGCACTTATCTTTTCCCGCTTACGCTTGTATTCTGCTTTTCTTTCGCGCCCGCGCATGGGCGAATTTCACTCCAGGAGCCGTTATGGATATCATTTCCGTTGCCCGCAAGCGCCACTCAACGAAGGCGTTCGACCCGAATTTCAAACTGACAGCAGAACAAGCAGAAAAAATTCAAACGCTGCTGCAATTCAGCCCGTCAAGTACCAACTCTCAGCCGTGGCACTTCATCGTTGCCAGCACTGAGGAAGGCAAAGCACGCGTCGCAAAATCAGCAGCAGGCACATACGTGTTCAACGAACGCAAAATGCTGGATGCGTCACACGTGGTGGTGTTCTGCGCCAAAACCGCAATGGACGACGCATGGCTTGAGCGCGTGGTGGATCAGGAAGACGCAGATGGGCGTTTTAACACGCCAGAAGCCAAAGCAGCCAACCACAAAGGCCGCTGCTACTTCGCGGATATGCACCGCGTTGATCTGAAAGATGACGATCAGTGGATGGCGAAACAGGTTTACCTGAACGTTGGCAACTTCCTGCTGGGCGTTGGCGCGCTGGATCTGGACGCCGTACCGATTGAAGGCTTCGACGCCGCGATCCTCGACGCCGAATTTGGCCTGACAGAAAAAGGCTTCACCAGCCTGGTGGTTGTGCCCGTGGGTCGCCACAGCGTGGAAGATTTCAACGCCTCTCTGCCGAAATCCCGCCTGCCGCTGAGCACCATTATCACCGAGTGCTAATCGCTTTTGGCACGCCGTTCTGCGGTGTGCCAAATTTTCTCGGCGTATCGCCCAATCACCGCCAACGACCCCGCCAGAATCAGGAAGAAAATCACTTTATTCATTCCGTCCCAGAAATATTCGAAATAACGGGTATACAGGTTGATTGCCAGAAACGTCAGGCCAAAACCCCGCAGCATCCCGTCGTCGGTTTTCAGGCTGATATAAATACATACCACCGCAGCAACAGCGAAGAGCAGCGCCCACGGAAGTAACGCCTCGCGCGTCATACCGTACCAGCTATCGATATCGTAATTGCCGAAAATCGACATAATCCACAGGGCGACAAATAAATACGTCAGCCCCATCGCTTTACTGGTCGTATACAGATTTCGCTGTTGCAGCATCGCGCGCAAAACCCAGCACAACGCCAGCAGCGCGCCGCCGAAGAAGATAAAGCGCACCGGATAATTCATTCCCAGCCAGTATGCACCCCAGCCGGACATATACCCCGTTTGCGCGCCAAACCAGTTGCCGAGCGATAACAAAAAGAACAGCCACACCAGCCCAGAGCGCCCAAAGAATCCCACCAGGCCATACACCGCGCAGCCCGCCAGGAAGAGCGGCGCAATGTGTCCGCTGCCGTTATCCAGCCGCTCACCCAGTTGCCATAGCGCGATGGCGGTAAACAGGACGCCGAGAAACAGAATCGCTTCAGTAGAGTAATGCCACTGCGTTTCGCGCCGCTGTCGGCTGAATCCCCACAGATAAAACACCACAGCCAGCACCGCGGGCAAACCGATACGGGCGAGCGATGAAAAGGCGAGCAATTCGATAATGCGGGCCATCATGTCGCTGTCAGCAAACAGGCTGCCAAAGGCGATAATCACGCATCCCAGTGCAGTCCAGAAGGCGTAACGGCTGAGGCGTTGCCAGTCCATCGCCACGCGTTTTAAGGTGCCCGCCAGGCGGAGATGTTCCTGGTTGCTGAGCGTGCCATCCTGTTCCCATTCGCTGAGCGCGCGGCGCAGCAGGCGTTCTTGTTTGCGGGTGACGTTCATTTCCATTCTCTGTGACTGAAGGTAATGGAAGTATATCAAATTTAGTTCTCATCACTCCGGGCAGCACAGTGGGATGTTTAATCCCTCCATTCTCATGCTCATTTTGAAAAATAACTTACTGGGAGGTTAAATTAATCGTTGCTGTCGCGTTCGCATTTCCAGATATAACTTTTTTTGTTAGAAAATAACGGGATTTTATTGGACAACGCTCCTGACCGTCTTCGGAATGTTTAATATTCAGCGTTTAATTAATTTTCGACCATTACACTTACATGCTCGACGTAAAGATTTATTATCCATAATATATTGAATAATCAACTTTTCACGCTTAAAGTTTAGCTTTGGGTGGTGCATGGTGTGATTCACAAATACCACAGCCTGTATAATACCGATTTTCTGCTGCAAGAATTTACACCTACCTCTGGTATAATTCTGAGATGTCTTTTTAAGAGTCCAACGATATGAAACCAGAAGGCATTATAAAAACACTGATTCATGAAATTTCTGATCCATCTTGTATTCGCCACGGACAGGAACGCACAATTATATCGCTTGATAATTATGAACACGATATGACGTTTATTCTACATGTCGGGACAGTCGCTGTTCACAGAAGTACGGATCAATTGCTGTTAAAATTCAGTGAGGCACCAATGATCATTGGAATGAACGATCTATTCAATGCTCATGAAGGAATGTATTATCAGGTTCACGGCGAGGTTAAATATGAGATAAGAAAAAAAAGTGACATTCTCGCCTTGCTTGACAGTAAAAACCTTTGGAAAGAAGCCGCTTATTGCTATATGTATGGCGTAAAAGAGTTGCTTACAGCGCATAAAAAATCAGCAGGTCTTACGACTTACGAACTGATACGTCAGAGTTTAATGACCTTAATGGCTAAAAAAGAGACCTTACGCCAAACGATCAATACCTGTGACTATATTCAGGAAAAGACCCATATCTCGCGTAGCCGCGTCATGAAAATCCTGAGCGATCTTAAAATCGGTAATTATATCGAGATCGAAAGAGGGGTTTTAATTAAAATCAATAAGCTTCCAAAGACGTATTAATAAAAAAGTGCCCTGCCAGAATCAGAAGGGCGTTTTTATGAGTGATGATTTTCCGCCAGCCACACCAGCACCTTTTCACCTTCATCATCGACGGGTAAATAAACCAGCAGCCGCGAGCCGTTACGCGGTGCGGAATACCAGTACATCTGCTGCAAATGAAAATCACCGAGCTGTGGATGGGTAAAGAGCTTCAGCTGATTTTCTACTCCTCGCACGTCATAGCCCTGATGCCACAACGTTTCAAACTCTTCCGATACCGCAAAAAACCGTGCCAGCTGCGCTTCCCACTGCGGATCGCCGCGATGCTCTGCCATTGCCGCGCGGAAATAGGAGACAAAAATCGGCAGCGCGTCGGCACGCTTGCCGAGTCGACTGCGCCACGCAGGATGGGTGAGGAAAAGGTAAATACAGTTGCGATCCTCTGCGGGGATCTCGTTGAAATCCACCCCCATCAAATGACCAAAACTGTCATTCCAAGCCACGATATCGAAATTGGGTTTCTGAATGCTGGCAGGTTTGGGCATTAACGTATCGAGTAAACGCCGCGTGCCTTCGCTGATCCCTTCGCACGGTACCTGCGGCGGCACTTCTCCCGGCGGCAATCCTGCCAAAACGAACAGATGACGCGTCTCTGTGGCGGTGCATTGCAGCGCTTTCGCGACCGCCAGCATAACCACGCTGGAGGGATTCACGTCCCTTCCCTGCTCAAGCCAGGTGTACCAGGTCACGCCGACATCGGCCAGCATCGCGACTTCTTCACGGCGCAGGCCTGGCGTGCGTCGCCGTCCACTGCGCGGTAAACCCAGACGCTGCGGATCAAGACTTTCCCGGCGCGCGCGTAAAAACGCGCCGAGCTGCTTGCGATTGTCATCCTGTAACGACGATACCGGTTCGGTCATCAGCGTCATACCGCCCCCCTGCGTAGTAGTGCCAGTACCAGTATAAGCAAGAACTGGTACCCGTTTTTAATTTCCCTGATGCTACGTCCATCTGCTGAATGACGCAATGGAGTTACCATGAATTCGTCTGTTGTTTCACCGGGCCGCGCGGGCCTGATATTGCTCTTAACGGGCCAGATGCTGCCGCTGATCGATACCTCGATCACCAACGTGGCGCTGGATTCCATCACGCAGTCGCTGCACACCAGCCCGACGCAGCTTGAACTGATCGTCGCCCTGTACGGCGTCGCATTTGCGGTCTGTCTGGCGCTGGGCAGTAAACTGGGCGATAACCTTGGCCGTCGTCGGCTGTTTATGTGCGGCGTTGCCGCATTTGGCGTGGCGTCGTTGCTGTGCGGGATGGCGGGAACCGTCGAGCAACTGCTGGCTGCACGCGTATTGCAGGGCGCGGGCGCAGCGCTGATCGTTCCGCAAATCCTCGCGACGCTTCACGTCACGCTAAAAGGCACGGCGCACGCCAAAGCGATCAGCCTGTTTGGCGGTATCGGCGGGATTGCCTTTATCGTCGGGCAGATGGGCGGCGGCTGGCTGGTGTCTGCGGATATCGCCGGGCTGGGCTGGCGGAACGCCTTTTTTATTAACGTGCCTATCTGCTTATTGGTGCTGGCCTTGAGCCGTCATTACGTCCCCGAAACCCGCCGCGAAACGCCATCGCGCATTGACTGGCAAGGCACCGGCCTGCTGGCCGCGATCCTCTGCTGTCTGCTTTTTCCGATGGCGCTGGGAGCGGAACTTCACTGGCCATGGTTCCTGCAACTGGCGTTAATCGCGGTGATCCCGCTTGGATTGTGGATGCGCGCCAGCGCATTGCGTAAACAACAGCGCGGCGAACATCCTCTGCTGCCCCCGCGTTTGCTCAAACTGACCAGCATCCGTTTTGGAATGCTCATTGCCCTGCTGTTTTTCAGCGCCTGGTCGGGATTTATGTTCTGTATGGCGCTCACGATGCAGTCCGGTCTGGGTATGGCGCCATGGCAATCGGGCAATAGCTTTATCGCGCTGGGCGTGGCCTATTTTGTCTCAGCCTGGTATGCGCCAACACTGATCGCCCGCCACAGCATGGGACGCATTTTACTGACGGGTTTGACGATACAAATCGCAGGTTTACTGCTGTTAATGGCGACATTCTGGCGCTTCGGACAGGACAATACCGCATTAACGCTGGCGCCTGCCACCGCCCTGATTGGCTATGGTCAGGCGCTGATCGTGAACAGCTTTTACCGAATTGGGATGCGGGACATCAGCAACTGTGATGCGGGAGCCGGAAGCGCCATTCTGAGTACCTTGCAGCAGGCAACGCTGGGCCTTGGCCCCGCCGTGCTCGGCACGTTGTTCCTGATGTTTGAGCGACATAACGGCGGGCACTATCCGCAGGCGATGATCGGTTTTCTCGGCATTGAAGTGCTCATGATGCTGGCGCTGGGCGGAGTTGCGTTGTGGTTGCGCCACCAACTCAATGCGGGCCCACTCCCCGCCGCATCGTAAAATCCGGCGTAACGTCTCCGGGTTGCATAATAAAAGCGCAACCTTCATGATAAAAAGGAATATATTCAGGAGACGTTATGCAGGAATTAATTGCTCAGGTAGAAGAACTTGGGATCGAAATTAACCACACCACTTCGCTGGTGATCATCTTTGGCATCATTTTACTCACTGCCGTGATTGTCCACCTTATATTGCATAAGGTGGTTTTGCGCCTGTTCGAAAAACGCGCGCAGGCCAGCGCCCATTTATGGCTGCAAATCATTACGCAGAATAAGTTATTTCATCGTCTGGCCTTCACCCTACAAGGCATTATCGTCAATATTCAGGCGGCGCTGTGGTTACAGAAAGGCAGTGAAGCAGCAGAAATAACCATGACCTGCGCCAGGCTGTGGGTGATGGTCTATGCCCTGCTGTCGTTCTTCTCTTTACTGGATGTAATATTCAATTTTTCGCAGAAATTGGCGACGGCTTCTCAGCTTCCGCTCAAAGGCATATTCCAGGGCGTCAAACTGGTCAGCGCCATTGTGGTGGGGATCCTGATCATTTCCCTGTTAATTGGTCAGTCTCCGGCCATTCTGATCAGTGGTTTAGGCGCCATGGCCGCCGTGCTGATGTTGGTCTTTAAAGACCCCATTCTTGGCCTTGTTGCCGGTATTCAGCTCTCTGCCAACGATATGCTCAAGCCCGGAGACTGGCTGGAAATGCCAAAATACGGCGCTGACGGCGCGGTAACGGATATCGGTCTGACCACCGTCAAAGTGCGCAACTGGGATAACACCATCAGCAATATTCCCACCTGGGCGCTGGTCTCTGATTCGTTTAAAAACTGGAGCGGGATGTCGGCATCGGGTGGACGGCGAATTAAACGCAGCCTGAGCATTGATACCACCAGCATTCATTTTTTGGACGAGGACGAGCAACAAAGTCTGATTAAGGCAAAACTACTCAAGCCCTATATGGCCGCGCGTCACGAAGAAATTAATCTGTGGAATCAGGAAAATGGCGAAGGTGAATCGGTATTAAATCTACGCAAGATGACCAATATCGGCACGTTCCGCGCTTATCTGAATGAATATCTGCGCAACCACCCGCGTATTCGCAAAGATATGACGCTGATGGTTCGACAGTTAGCGCCGGATGCGAACGGTTTACCGATTGAAATATACGCGTTTACCAACACGGTGATCTGGGCGGAATATGAAACCATTCAGGCGGATATTTTCGACCATATTTATGCCGTGGTGGAAGAATTTGGCCTGAGAATTCATCAGTCACCCACCGGGAATGATATCCGTTCACTGGCGGACGCTTTCGCGAAATAAACCTCAGGTGCTGGCGCGTGCCACAAAGCGCCAGTCCAGCATCACTCGCTCCGTGGGTGCATCCGGGTTATCGATTTTGTTCAGCAACAGATCGACCGCTTTGCGCCCGATATCCTGTGACGGCTGCTCGATGGTGCTGAGCTGCGGAGAGACCATTTCAGCCAGTTCGGTGCCATCAAACCCCACGACGGCGATGTCCTGAGGGACGCATAATCCCGCCTGTTCAATGGCGCGCATCGCCCCCGCTGCCAGCGTGTCCGATACTGCAAACACCGCATCCGGGGGATTGTCCGCCAACAGCTTTTTCATTGCCGCCATTCCCGCGCTGGAGCTGAGATCGCTGGCGTACTCCACCACCTGATAATCCAGATCGCGAAGATGTACCACGCTTTTATAACCGCGCTCGCGCAGACGGGCATATTTGTAGCTTAAATCATGGTTGATCAGCGCAATGCGGCGTCGTCCGCTGTCCGCCAGCTGACTGACAACGTGCTGCGACGCGTCCACATCGTTGATCCCCACGCAGGAAACGGTACCTGAATCGGCATATTCGGCGCACTGCACCCACGGTGCATTACCAATCAGCGCCGAGAGTTCCGGAAGTTTTGAGAACGCGTCCATGGTGATAATGCCGTCAACGATTTTACCGGACAGCAGGCTCAAACCAGAACGTGAGCGTTCGATATTGGAACCGGAATTACACAGAAGAATGCGGTAACCCTTTTTCTCGGCTTCGGCTTCGATGCCTTTCACCACTTCTGCACAGAACGGGTTGGCGATGTTCGAGACCATCACCAGAATCATATAGCTGCGGGAGGTGCGGAGCTGACGCGCCAGCAAGTTCGGCTGATAATTGCTCTCTTTAATCGCCTGCAAAACGCGCTCGCGGTTGTTCGCTTTAACCTTATCGCTGTTATTTAGCACGCGCGAAACGGTAGCGACCGAGACACCGGCCAACTGGGCGATTTTCTGAATTGACATAACGACGGCACATCCTGCGGTTAGCGTTTTACTCAGGCTAACATAAATTTGCTGCCCGGCGAACCGGGCAACAGGTCACGGCAGGACGCTGACCCAGCGCTGCTGCTGATGGCTTTTCACTATTGCATCAATGATATACATGACGTTTGCGCCATCATAAAAGGTCGCAAACAGCGGTTTGACTGGCATGACGCCTGTCTGCACCGCACGATAAAACTGCGCCATCATGTTCTTAAACGCATCCGGCCAGCCTTCGATATGCCCGCCCGGGAAGTGGGCGCTGTCTGCGGCATCACGATTCATCAGGCCCGGATCGTCCGACAGCGTCTGGTTGGCCTGCGAACGATGGCCAATCCACAGCTGCTGCGGGACTTCCTGATCCCACGCGACTGACTTTTCGCTGCCGTTGATTTCAAAGCTCAGGCGATTTTTACGCCCGGCGCTGACTTGCGAAACGCTAAAGCTGCCTTTGCTGCCATCGTCGAAGCGAAACAGCACCGAGCCGAAATCTTCCGTGGTCACCGCTTTGTTCTCAAAAACGGCAGAATCCTCCTGCGTGAACGTTGAGTTGCCCGCCACGTTTGCCTTGCGCGTCGGCCAGACGATAGAGAGATCGGCCATCACCTCGACGATCCGTCGCCCGGTGACAAACTGCACCGTGTCGCACCAGTGCGAGCCAATATCAGCGACGGCTCGGGACGCACCACCCAGCGCGGCGTCAACGCGCCAGTTATAATCAGTGTCGAGCAGCATCCAGTCCTGCAAATAGCTGCCGTGCGAGGCAAACAACCGTCCGAGGCTACCCTCGCGCATCATGCTTTGCGCCTGGCGCACCATCGCGAACTGGCGGTAGACGAAGCTCACGCCGTGAACCACGCCCGCTCGCTCTGCCAGTTCCACCAGTTCACGCGCCTCTTCTGGCGTCATGCACAGCGGTTTTTCAGAGAACACATGTTTGCCCGCACGTAAAATCTGGCGATTGATTTGCGCATGCAGATGGTTTGGCGTGCAGTTATGCACGACGTGCAAATCCGGATGCGCCAGCAGTTCTTCCACATTCCCGTAAGCGTGGGGAATATTCAGCGCCTGCGCCTTTTCCTGCGCTTGCTCGAGCGTGCCGTCGCACAGCGCGACGACCTGCACAAAGCCGAGTCGTCGCAGCGCCTCAATATGCGCCGGGCCGATGAAACCGCTGCCGATAATCCCGACGTTAATCATGAGAATCTCCTGCAGCAAAGTCGTCAAATGCCCGCCCCGACACCGGAATGATATGGCGACGGATGAATTCACTGCCTTCGCTCGCGCCCGTCTCGCCGTCCTTCATGCAGCATTCCCACTCCAGCACCGCCCAGCCGTCAAAATCGTATTCGGTGAGCTTGCTGAAGATGTCTTTAAAATCGATTTGCCCGTCGCCGAGAGAGCGGAAGCGTCCGGCGCGGTTGAGCCACGGCTGATAGCCGCCGTACACACCGCTGCGCCCGCTCGGGCGGTACTCCGCGTCTTTAACGTGAAACGCTTTGATGCGCGAATGGTAGATATCAATAAAGGCCAGATAATCCATCTGCTGCAATAGCATGTGGCTGGGATCGTAGAGAATAGAGCAGCGCGGATGGTTATCGACCAGCGCGAGAAAGCGCTCAAACGTCACGCCGTCGTGCAGATCTTCCCCGGGATGCAGCTCAAAACAGAGATCCACGCCGTGCTCATCAAAACAATCCAGAATCGGTCGCCAGCGATTCGCCAGCTCGCCAAACGCCTCGCGAAAACGCTGCTCGTTGTGCGGTGGCCACGGGTAGATAAACGGCCAGGCCAGCGAGCCTGAGAACGTGGCGTGCGCCGTGAGGCCGAGCTTCGCAGACGCCGCTGCCGCTTGCTTGAGTTTTTCTGTCGCCCACGCCTGGCGCGCCGCATCGTTACCACGAACCGCTGTCGGTGCAAAGTGATCAAACGCCTCGTTATACGCGGGATTGACCGCGATCAGTTGCCCTTCCAGATGCGTGGACAGTTCGCTGATCGCCAGCCCGTATTCAGCCAGTTTCCCCGCGATCTCGTCACAATAGGTCTGACTTTCGGCTGCCTTTTCCAGATCGAAAATCTGCGGATGGTGACAGGGAATTTGCACCGCTTTGTAGCCCTTACCTGCCGCCCACTCCGCCAGCCCGCCGAGCGAGTTGAACGGGGCCTGATTTCCAATAAACTGCGTCAGGAAAATGCCCGGTCCCTTAATCGTTTTCATATCACCTCCAGAACATTACGCCTTGTCATCGTCATATTTGAACGCGACCAGGAAAATCAGGGCAATCACCGCCGCCGCAACCGCCGGGATCCACCAGAATGTGACCCACGCCTGCGGTACGGTCTGTCCCGCCACCAGGCTGTTATACAACGCGCCGGAAATTTGCGACCCGAGCAGCATGCCGATACCGTAAGTGAACATCACGATCATACTCTGCGCCTGGCCTTTCACCTTTTCGCCCGCCACGCGGTCGGTGTAGATGAAGCCGACAACAAAGAAGAAGTCATAGCACACGCCGTGCAGCAAAATGCCGAGATACAGTAGGAAACGCCCCTCTTCGCTAACGCCCAGCGCAAAGAAGGCGTAGCGCACAAACCACGCCAGCATGCCGATCAGGAGCATGTATTTCACGCCGAGACGGCGGAACAACAGCGGGATCACCAGCATAAAGACGATTTCAGACATCTGACCGAAGGACATTGCGGTGCTGACATCCGCGATTCCGGCATCGGCCAGATATGACGCGGTGTAGGCGTAGTAGGTGCCCAGCGGAACGGAAATCAGCATCGCGCACAGAGAGAAAATAAAGAAGTGACGGGTTTTGAGCAGTGCGAAGGCGTCCGCACAGAACAGATCGCGAAGTTGTACAGGCAGGCCTTTGGCAGGCGCTGGCGTATGCGGCAACGTCAGGCTGTAGAGCGCCAGCAGCACGGAACTTGCTGCCGCAACCTGGAAAATAGTGACGCTTGAAGAGACGCCCGTGACGCCAATAAACACGCCCGCCACAATCCAGCCGATGGTGCCAAATACGCGCACCACCGGGAACGTCTTATCGACATTATTCAGGCTGTGGAAGGCGATATTATTTGTGAGCGCCAGCGTTGGCATGTAGCAGAGCGTATAGCCAAACAGCAGGCCGATCAGCAGCGCGCCATTTTCCGCCATCAGCGCGCCAGGGACGAACATTAAGATCGCCGCACCTGCCAGATGCATTACCGCCATCACTTTTTGCGACGGGAAGAAACGGTCCACCAGCATGCCGAGCACAAACGGCGAGAGAATCGAGGCGATTGGCCCGGCGGAAAACGCGTCGCCAATCAGCAAAGACATGTTGTGCTGCGTCATCACCAGACCCAGCGTGACGGACCAGCTACCCCAGATAAAAAATTGTAAAAACATCATTAACGATAGACGCGGAACCAGCATTCGGTGCTGGACTATCGCCTTTCCACTACTTTCAGTTGTTGACACCATGATGAGCCTCACCCAGAAAAAGTAATCGATTACAAAACGGTTCAAATAAAAAGTAATCGATTACAAAATAAAGATCCCGCTGTTCAAAACAGAATTGGGAGAGGGGTCACGATAAAGAGACGTCTTGATATTAAGAGGGGGTTTTGTGCGGCCTGATGCCTTCACCCTGCCCTCTCCCACGGGAGAGGGAGAAAACACTAAAAAAGGCAACCTGCGTTGCCTTTTACGTTGAGCTTGTGCGGCCTGATGCCCTCATCCCGCCCTCTCCCACGGAGAGAGGGCGAAAACACTACAAAGGCAACCTGCGTTGCCTTTTACGTTGAGTTTGTTCGGCCGAATGCCTTCATCCCAATCCCCTCGCTCTGGAGAGGGAGAGGATCACTTTTTGCGTGACAATTTAAACGCCACAAACAGGAAAACAATCCATACCGGCAGAAGGAAAGCCGAGAGCCGCATGTCATCAAGGGTGCACATCAGCACGAGGATCATCGCCAGGAAGGCGATACAGATGTAGTTACCCGCCGGATAGAGCAGCGCTTTGAACTGCGTCTCGCGCCCTTTGCGGCGCATCGCCGCGCGGAAGCGCAGGTGCGCCAGGCAGATCATGATCCAGTTCAGCAGCAGCGTGGCGACAACCAGCGCCATCAGCAGGCCAAAAGCCTCTTTCGGCAGCACATAGTTGATCAGCACCACCAGCGATGTGATCCCCCCAGAAAGCAGCAGCGAATTCACCGGCACGCCACGGCGGCTGACGCGGGTCAAAAACTTCGGGGCGTTACCCTGAACGGACAGACCAAACAGCATGCGGCTGTTGGAATAAACGCCGCTGTTATAAACGGACAGCGAGGCCACCAGAATGACAAAATTCAGTGCAGATGCCACCAGGTTGCTGTTCATATCGTGGAAGATCATAACGAACGGGCTGCTGTCGGATTTCACCTCGACCCACGGATAGAGTGCCAGCAGTACAACCAGTGAACCGATGTAAAACAGCAGAATGCGGTACACCACCTGATTGACCGCTTTCGGAATGCTTTTCTGCGGATCGCGCGCTTCAGCGGCCGTAATCCCGATAAGCTCAAGCCCGCCGAATGAGAACATAATGACCGCCAGCGACATGATAAGCCCGTGCCAGCCGGTCGCCAGGAAGCCGCCGTGTTTCCACAGGTTGTCGATGTTCGCACGCTCGCCGCCATGACCGGAGAACAGCAGCCACAGACCAAAGCCGATCATCCCGATAATCGCCAGCACTTTTATCAGCGCAAACCAGAACTCGGTTTCACCGTACAGGCGCACATTTACCAGGTTGACGGCGTTAATGATAATGAAGAAGGCGGCGGCCCAAATCCAGGTCGGGACGTCCGGCAGCCAGTACTGCATGTAGATGCCAGCGGCGGTGAGTTCCGCCATGCCTACCAGCACAAACATCACCCAGTAGTTCCAGCCAGACAGGAAACCGGCGAACGGCCCCCAGTATTTATACGCAAAGTGCGCAAATGAGCCGGATACGGGCTCTTCAACGACCATTTCACCCAGCTGGCGCATGATCAGAAAAGCAATAATGCCTGCGATGCCATACCCCAACAGAACGGCAGGACCGGCCATTTGAATCGCCGGCCCAATGCCGAGAAACAGCCCGGTACCGATCGCGCCGCCGAGGGCAATTAATTGAATATGTCGATTTTGCAAACCACGTTGCAGCGTCGGTGTCTGTTCCGACGAGGCTTCAGATAAACCGTTTCCTGAAGCGGATGACGCGTTTTTCACGTCCTACCCCTGTGTATTTATAG
>Ga0308165_1000388_pt1 | contig 86994 bp, 94 predicted proteins | sample PhyWR2_FD_201032 | JGI IMG/M metagenome (GOLD analysis project Ga0308165, IMG submission 201032) | Phyllosphere microbial communities from UC Gill Tract Community Farm, Albany, California, United States - DLSLW.R2 | ecosystem: Host-associated > Plants > Phyllosphere > Unclassified | place: USA... | reverse complement strand
TTTCTGCTGATAAATCACTCCAAATTAGCCCATAATATTCGTTAATATCATCATATTTCAGAATAACGGCATTTGCTAATCCTGCTTTTATTGATTTCGAAACGTAGTTCAGCTTGTCTTCAATAAAGCTTACTTTGGCAGCCTCTTCTTCCTTTATCAAGGTAAATCCATCCAACCTAATGGCAGAACCATTTAAAAATTTAAAAGAAAGCATCATATCGCCTTCCGGAATTTCGTTCAACGGTATTTTGGCTACAGCAAACTCTTTCTCCCTTGCTAACTCAACCGTTTTGGCCAATTGTCCATTTAAGTTAACTTGGATGGTTGTATTCCCTTCAGCTATTTTTTTATAGCGCAATAATAAAATTCCCTTGCGAAGCCGGCGATTATTGATCAACCGGGGATAGTCAATTATCGTGTAATTTGTTCCTGCAATGATCACGTTTCCACTTACCGCCAACTGATCTTTTACCTGTCCACGTAATTGCCCGTCGTAAACCAAATTGTAACTCCACGAATAAGTATCTTCCCTAAAACTTTGATAATCGGCAGCTTTTTGCCAAACCACATTTTGAGGTAATACTGCACTGATACGCTTTTCGAAAGGAAACACAATGGTGTTGAAGATGTTAAGGGCTAAACTCCTGTTGTTTTTGGTATTATTTACAAATTCGGCTCTGATCAGTCTGGTTTGATCATCCACTTTATTAAAGGAAACATCACAATACACGCTGTTTTTCCATTCCAATTGATAACGATAAGAGAAAAAAGACAAATCAGGTGTAGATTCCCAGGAATGATAGCCAGATTCTCGTTTTACATTAGCTAGCGGGGTAATATTACGCATATAAAAAGACGGCTGTACAATTACATCGAAACGAAAGCCGTTATTTTTGGTGGGGATGTGTGATATGCCGTTGTATCTGTCTGAATAAGGCCCGAACGGTGGCAGTGCCATATCGAACGTGTTCTTTAAGGAAGTTGTAAATCCATTTTCCCAGCTAGCATAAATTGATGGATTGGGCTGAGCTTTTGAATGTAGAACAAGGGCTATAAAAAAGCCTATTGTAAGCAAAAATAACTGGATTTTCTTCATTTGGTACTTGGTTAGCTGATTATTTGTCTTACCTCAATAAGTATTCATAGTTCCTTTTTTTTGGCGGTCAAGAAAAATGACTTACTTAAAAATCTATCCCCTAAATGACTTTCAGACGTTTTAGCGCTATTCTTATTCGCACAATATTTGGTAAGTTATTGGACACAACTTTACTACAACAGTAATTGATAATTCTGCCCAAAGTGCGAATATATTCCAAAATGACACCATCTTTTTGCCGGATATTTAATTTGAGGCAAATCGACAAAAAAATGATCAGATTAGGCAAACTGTATTGGAAAATCGACATCTGATACCATATTTATAGCATCTGCTAAAATCGTTCGTATGCAATTCGGGGATCAGTTAGCGTTGGGAAACTCCATGAGTAAATGAAAAGATAATCAAGCTTGAAGAACGATTGATCGAGAATGAAATACAAAGTTCAACCTACCAAAACTGGTTCCGAAAATACGGAGAGGAAAAGGCGATGTTGGACTATTGACTAAAAGGAATTCAACCTTCCAAGATCTGAAAAAAAGAAAAGCTTATTGACCAAATTTCACCACACGTAACGAACCTTTATTAAATCTATCAAAAAGGTAACCCAACACAGAAGCATACACTCATGAGGGTAGTGTGCAAATACTTTGATGAGGATGTGTCTAGAACCGCTTTTATTGAACCAACGTTAAATAACATACTGAAAGTAAAGCAAAAAGGGTTGCTTTTTAACGAGCAACCCTTTAAGGTTTTGGGCTTGAGCCCGGTTAGTACCCAGCGCCGGAGTCGAACCGGCACGGTTTCCCACAGGTGTTTGAGACCAGCGCGTCTACCAATTCCGCCAGCTGGGCATTCGTCTTGGACGGGGTTGCAAATGTAGATAATGAATCTTAAAATGCAAAAAATATTTTAAAATAAACTGCAACTGGCTTACAATATGCGGCTTGCATTTTCAGGCCGTTCATCTTTCAGCTTTCTATCTACAATAAAAGGTGCAAAAGGAAGTAAAGAGGCTACAAAAATAAGGGTTGCTTTACCAAATTTCCATTTTTGTTCTTGCCAGGCCATCACTAAAGTAGCCGCATAAAGTACAAATAGCAAACCATGTGCCCAGCCGGTATATTTCACGTACAAAGGCAGGTGTGCCCAGTATTTTAACGGCATGGCTACAAATAATAAAAGCAAGTAAGAAATCCCTTCGGCAACAGCTACCTTACGAAAAATAGAAAGTGAACTCTTCATGTATCTGATTATTTGCTCCGAAAGTAGAACAAAGCATTTGTCTATCAAAAACTAAAAAATGATTTTACAATTTGGTGTCTTACATGGTAGAAGGTTTAGTGTTTAGTGTTTAAGGTACAGGCGACCGTCGTTCTGAACTTGATTCAGAATATCTCGACAAGAACAGTTATCTTCTTCACACACTTTCTGGCCTTACTCAATCCATCATTTAACCGCAGAGCGCACAGCGCCAGGTATACAGTAATTGCAACCTTATCTTCTGACTTCCGACAGCTGACTTCGGACTCCTCCTCTCACCTATTTTACTACCGGGGTAATTTTTCCCTAATCCTGTCAATGTATTTCTGCCGGTAAAAATTATCCTTTATCGAAGCAAATAAAACTTCTGATGCAGCTGTTGGATTGCTATCAAACTGATTCATCAGGTTCTGCAGCTCTTCTTTAAGTTCTTTTTCAACCGAGGTGATATTATTGTTTACTTCAGCCAATTTTTCGGCATCGGGTTCAAACTGCAGATCCATCAAAGCCTCATTAATATCCATCATTTCCATTAAAAATGATTGAGGTAACTGATATCCTTCATCGGTTTCTACAATCCCCTTCAGTTCTAAAACATATTTTAAACGCTTTTTTGCATTGCTTAAGGTTTGGTAAGCTTTATTATTGAGTGTAGATAGTGCTAAAACCTCCTCCTGTTTTTCTTCGCTTTCGTTAGCATAAAAATCAGGATGGTATTCCTTGCTGAAAGCATAAAATTTAGCTTTAACTTCCTGCTGATCGGGATTAAATTGTATGGGAAGCCCGTAAAACTCAAAATAATCGGGTTGTTGTTGTTCGCTCATGCGGGTATTGAATTAAAAAGCCACTGATATGCTTTCCTAAAGAGTCGCACATCAGTGGCAATATTATAAATTTGGTTTTACTTACCGAATGATTTTAAAATATCATTACCAAAAGCAAATACCATTAAACAAATCAAAATTACGAAACCTACAATTTGGGCGCGCTCAAGCACTTTTTCACTTACAGGCTTACGTTGTACCATTTCGATCAGTAAAAACACTACGTGACCTCCATCTAAGCCCGGAATAGGCAATAAATTCATAAAAGCCAGCGCCATCGAAATTAATCCGGTTAAAGTCCAGAATTTAACCCAGTCAAAGGTACTTCCATATACTTTGGCAATACCAATCGGGCTGCTAATGTTACGCGCACTCAGTTTACCGGTAATCATTTTACCAATGCCTTTTGCATTGTCAACAAAAGTGCTCCAGGCCATGCCGGCACCTACCGGTAACGATTCGATAAAGCTAAAATCAACGTGTGCCGTTTCGGGCATGATAAAATTGGGACCAACCCCTATTGTTCCATCCTTAGCTACTTTCAAATTAAATTCAACAGCTTTGCCTTTACGTAAAGCCTGAATGGAAATTTGTTTGTTTTTATTGCCCGAAACTTCTTCTTTAAACTGATCAAAGAAAGTGATGGCCTTGCCATTAACCGATAAAATACTATCACCAGGTTTTATGCCAGCAGCATAAGCCGGGTACACCGGTTTTTCGAATTTCCTTTTAAAAAGCTTATCAAAAAATGAAGGTTGATCTGCTTTTTCATCAGGTGCCAAAACCGTAGCTACGCGGGCCATGCGGTAACGTGGGGTAATAAAATTCTCTTTATCGTTTTTAGAAAGCTTGTTCAAAATTGTATCTGGAACCGATACATATAAAGTTTGATTACCCCTTAAAACGGTTAGCTGCGCACCATCAAACAACACTTTGCTCGAAATGGCATCTTCGAAACGGATTAACTTATTGCCATTGATGGCCAAAATGCGGTCGCCGTTTTTAAGGCCTATTTCTTTGCCTAAAGTACCTACCGAAATACCGTCATTCAGTTTACCATTAACAGTATAACTTTGACCATATTTAAAGGTAAGCATCCAAAAAATGAAGATCCCTACAATTACATTCACGATAATACCGCCCAGCATTACAATTAACCGTTGCCAGGCTGGTTTAGAACGAAACTCCCAGGGTTGTGCCGGTTGAGCCATTTGCTCGGTATCCATGCTTTCATCAATCATACCGGCAATTTTCACATAGCCACCTAAAGGCAACCATCCCACACCGTATTCAACATCTCCTTTTTTGAAGCTGAAAAGTTTAAATCCCCAGGCATCAAAGAACAAATAAAATTTTTCTACCTTAATACCAAATGCCCTGGCTGCCAGAAAATGTCCTAATTCGTGTAAAATAACCAATAAAGACAATCCGAGCAGCAACTGCCCCGCCATAATCAATCCATTCATATTTTCTTATAAAATTTTTAGGTTAGATGTTAAACTATACTTTTTGTTACTAATTCGCCGGCTAAGATACGGCTATGTTTGTCAGTTTCTAAATAATCGCTCAATTGCGGTTTTTCAATAAAATTAATCTCTTCCATGCATTGCTCAATTACATCGCTCATCTCCAGGAAACCTATTTTATCTTCCAAAAACGCTGCTACAACAATTTCGTTAGCGGCATTTAAAATACAAGGCATGTTACCGCCCTTTCTCAGCGATTGGTACGCTAAACCCAAATTTCTAAAGGTTTCCATATCTGCCTGCTGAAAGCTAAAGTTTGGATGTTCCAGAAAATTAAAACGCTTAAAATTGTTTTTTAGCCTGTCGGGATAATTGAGGGCATACTGAATGGGCAATTTCATATCGGGTACGCCCATTTGTGCTTTGATCGAGCCATCGGTAAACTGTACGAGCGAGTGGATAATGGATTGCGGATGTACAATTACATCAACCTGATCGGCCTCGAGGTTAAATAACCATTTGGCTTCGATTACTTCCAGTCCTTTGTTCATTAACGAAGCCGAATCGATTGTAATTTTTGCTCCCATTACCCAGTTAGGGTGTTTTAATGCCTGCTCTTTTTTAACTGTCGATAAGAAATCTCTTGTTTTGCCTAAAAATGGCCCGCCCGATGCAGTAAGGTAAATTTTCTCTATTTCGTTATGCTCCTCACCTACCAGACATTGAAATATAGCAGAATGCTCAGAATCTACAGGTAAAATTTTAACCTGATGTTCTGCAGCCAATTGAGTAATTAGCTCACCAGCCACTACTAAAGTTTCTTTATTGGCTAAAGCAATGTTTTTACCGGCTTTTATCGCAGCGATGGTAGGTTTTAACCCAACCGATCCCATTAAGGCCGTAAGTACAATATCACTATCACTGTAAGCTGCAACCTCGGTCAAAGCGGCTTCGCCTGCCAAAACTTTAATATTAGCGGCAGATAGGGCATTTTTAACTTCGTTATACTTACTTTCATCGCAAATAACCACCACAGCTGGCTTAAATTCAAGCGCCTGCTGAATGAGTAATGCGGCGTTCTTTAGTGCAGATAACACAGTAACTTTAAAGGCTGCAGGATGATCTCTTACAACTTCTAATGCTTGTGTACCTATGCTTCCTGTAGAACCTAATATGGTTATTCTTTTCAAATCTTTTAATCTCGTTTGCCTAAAGTTAATTAAGCTTTTATCATTCTCTTCACGTTGTCATTCTGAACACAGTGAAGAATCTTTAATACTATCAACACACTAACATTAAGGTCAGTGAATTATTTATGGATTACTGCCGTTATCTAATAGATTCTTCGTTCCTCAGAATGACAAATCTAAAAGAAAATCCGTCATCTCGACTGAAGCGCAGCGAACGGAGAGATCTATATAGATTTCTCGACTACGCTCGAAATGACGGATCTATCTATTAAACAATATACCGCTCCAACCCCTCAGCCAGTTTCCTGTCGTTACTCAATCTCGGTACTTTATTCTGGCCACCCAGTTTCCCTTCGCTTTTCATGTAATTTACAAAAGCATCTTTTTGCAAAGGTCGGATAATTAAAGGTTGCAAAATATTCCCTTCAATCAGGTCAAAGTAATAAATATTTTTCTTTTGCAAGGCCAAATCTACCTTTTTACTAAAAGCGGCCATATCTTTTGGTGCCGACGAAAACTCTACAAACCACTCGTGATAAGGCAATTCGCCTGCTTTTGGGTTAACCTGCGGCGCAACGGTAAATTCGGTAATTTCTACTTTTTCTTCGTTGGCCACACTTAAAAGGGCATGCTCTACTTCCTCGCCAATTACATGCTCGCCAAATGCCGAAATAAAATGTTTAATACGCCCGGTAACCACAATTTTATATGGGTCTTTAGACACAAATTTAATGGTATCGCCAATGCTATAGCCCCATAAACCGGCGTTGGTATTTAAAACAAGTGCGTAATTGGTATCCAGTTCAACTTCCCCTAATGATAAACGCGTAGGCTGATCATTGTGATATTCGTCGGCAGGAATAAACTCGTAAAAAATACCTGCATCGGCCAGCAATAACAAGCCTTTCTCTTTTTGCGAATCCTGATAGGCAATAAATCCTTCCGAAGCCGGATAAGTTTCGATGGCATCTATTTTCTTGCCGATACTCTGCTCTATTTTGGCGCGATAAGGTTCGAAATTTACCCCACCATATATAAACAGACTAAAGTTTTTAAAAATGTCCGCGATTTTTTTGCCTCCTGTTTTCTCTGATAGCTTATCGAAATACATTTGCACCCAGGGTGGAATACCCGAAATCAGGGTCATGTCTTCGTTAATGGTTTCATCAACAATGGCATCAACCTTTTGTTCCCAATCTTCTATAATATTGGTTTGGTAAGATGGCAAACGGTTCTTCTGTAAATAAGCCGGCACATGATGCGCCACAATACCCGATAAGCGCCCCACGTTAATGCCGTGTTTCACCGTCAGCACCGGACTGCCCTGCAAAAAGATCATTTTACCGTTTACAAAGTCAGCCTTCCCGGTTTCGTTAATGTAAGTTAAAATGGCATTACGGGCAGCTTTAATGTGCTCGGGCATTGATTCTTTAGATAGCGGAATGTATTTTACGCCTGATGTGGTCCCCGAAGTTTTAGCGAAATAAAGTGGTTTACCTTTCCAAAGTATATCAGCTTCGCCGGCTACAACCCGGTCAACATAAGGCTTTAGCCCTTCATAATCTTGAACAGGAACCTGCTTTTTAAAATCCGCGTAATTTTTAATCTCAGCAAAACGATGATCTTTACCAAAGGCGGTATGTTTAGCCTCCTCAACAAGCTTTTTAAGGATCTTATTTTGAGCATTTACGGCATTATACTTCCATTTGTTAATCTGCCAAACCGCAAACGCTGCAAAGGGTTTACTTAATGCTGCTTTTAATCCCATGTTAAATGATTGAATTACGGAATGATTAAATGATTGAGTGGCGAATATCTTTTCTATACGATATTATGTAAAATATCCGGGTGTTCATCGCCTTTATACTCGCTCGAAATTTTGCGGTAAGCAACCGTTAAGGCTACACTCGATAGCGGAACAATGATAAAAGAACTCAATATATTTACAATAAATGCAACCAAAGGCCATTGCAAATAGTTTAGTAATAAATAGATCAAATAACCACCACCTAAAACTACCAATAACAATAAAATTTTAGTAAAATTTCCTTTGGTAGTAGCCAGGCTCAGTTTAATAGAATCGAAAGGGGTTGCACTTTTATCAATAATAAAAAACGGAAAGAAAGAAATTCTCAGCCAGGTGATAAAAATGGCTATAATTCCAACCGAAATTGCTACATTTTTAACAATGGATACATTGATTCCTGTATAAATAAATGGAAAAGCAACAAGGATCACTACAAGATATACACCCAAAATGCAGCCTACAAAGTAAAGGGTAGCCACTAAAAACCTAATAATTTGCAGTTTGGTTGGTAAAGTATCTACAATTTTAACATCACTTTCTTCATCGTCCATTAAATGGAAAATATATTTAAATAGCGAAAGGTTGATGGTAAAATACAGCAGCACAAAAATAATAACCATGATGATGCTTAGCGCCTTACTTACATCCTTAATAAAAAAGGCCATTAAGCTCGATGCACTTGCGGTAATGAACATCAAAAAGCACAGGGTTGCAATCGAGAAATAATGTTTCTTGGTAATGCTCCAGGCCTTTTGGATCACATCATTAACGGCGAATGTGCTTTCTTTTAAATAGTTTATCATTGTTGTTTTAATACCACTCGTTTAATTAAATCCTGTATAAATCCTAAACCGTAGGCAGTTAATTGGATAAAGGACGATATAATGCTCAAAAATGCAACTTTTAACGATTTATTTACAGACCATGAATGAAAAAATATCAACATAAAGTAAATCAATAACAAGAAGTTACAAACATATGCCAATGGAGGATATATAAAGTTACACAAAATAGTGAAACCAAAGCCCAGTGTAAATATTGCAGGAAAAAAGTGTACCAGTTTTAGCTCATTAGGAAAATGTTTATAAATATTGATCCTCGCCCTGCCAAAAAAGTGCAGTTGTTTGTAAAACTGGCTGAAGCTGGTGCGGCGTTTGTGGTAAACCTTGGCATCGGGAATCAAGCCGATTTTAAAACCATTTTCGTGGATACGGATGCTGTACTCAATATCTTCGCCCAAACGGGTTAGAATAAAGCCACCAACCTTTTCCCAGGCCTGACGCGAAACACCCATGTTAAAGCTACGCGGATGAAACTGACCTACATGTTTTTTATTACCACGAATTCCTCCGGTGGTAAAAGGTGAGGTCATGGCATAACTAATGGCTTTCTGCACAGGGGTGAAACTATCATGTGCCGCATCCGGACCTCCGTAGGCATCTAAATGATGCTCGTACAGGTAGTTTTTAACAATTTCGAGGTAATTGGCCGGAACCAGAATATCAGAATCAAAAATAACGAAGTAATCGCCTTTGGCCCTTTCGAAACCAAAATTACGTGCAAAACCTTGTCCGGCATTTTCCTTGAAATAATACTTAATATCGAGCTTATCTGCATAAGAATCGACAATGGTCTTGGCATCGTTTTTAGAACCATCTTCGATTACCAAAACCTCAAACTGTAAATAAGTTTGTTTGGTTAGGGTATTCAACAGTTCGTCTATCTCTTGCGGACGATTGTAAAGTGGGATGATGATGGAGAAAAACATGTCTTGAAGCTGAAAGCAGAAAGACTAAAGACCAAAGCTTTGTGCTTTAAGCTTTAGTCTTTTAGCTTATTTAAGTTCTTTTTCGATTAAATATTGATTTCTTTCTGGTGCATTACGCGATAAAAGTTCGGCAATGAAGCCGGCCAAAAACATTTGCGAGCCAACAACAATGGCCACCAGCGATAAATAAAACAGGGGTTGGTCGGTTACATCGCGGTAAGGTAATCCCTGCCAGATTAAATATTTCTTTTCGAACAGAATATACAAAGCCATGATGATACCGATAAAAAAGCTTAAAACACCCAGCGAACCGAAAAAGTGCATGGGGCGTTTGCCAAATTTACCGACAAAAAATATCGATAGTAAATCTAAAAAGCCGTTTATAAACCTGCTGAAACCGAATTTTGTAGTACCATATTTACGGGCGCGGTGCTCTACCACCTGCTCCGAAATTTTATTAAATCCAGCCCATTTGGCAATAACCGGGATATAACGGTGCATTTCGCCATATACTTCGATGGTTTTAATTACATCGTTGCGGTAAGCTTTTAAACCACAGTTAAAATCGTTCAGTTCAATACCGCTCATTTTACGGGTAGCAGCGTTGAATAGTTTGGTAGGAATGGTTTTCGTAATCGGATCGTAACGTTTCTTTTTCCAGCCAGAAATGATATCGAGCTTTTCTTCTTTAATGCGGCGGTACAATTCCGGAATTTCATCAGGGCTATCCTGCAAGTCGGCATCCATGGTAATGACTACATCGCCCTGTGTAGCTTCGAAACCTACGTTTAACGCTGCTGATTTACCGTAGTTACGTCTGAATTTAATCCCTTTTATGGCCTGGTTTTGAAGTCTTAAACCTTCAATAACCTCCCAGGATTTATCGGTACTGCCATCATCAACGAGTATAATTTCATAGCTGAAATTATTTTCGATCATCACTTTATCAATCCATGCCGTTAATTCGGGCAGCGATTCGTCTTCATTAAATAAGGGTACTACAACTGATATATCCATTTTTTAAGCATAAACCTCGTAGGTTTTTAAAACCTGCGAGGTTTGTTTAAATTAAAACGTGCAAATTTCATCAAATTAAATGATAAAACCTGCACGTTCAAAATTTTTGATCTTAATTATAATTTTATGTCTTTCGCGTTAACTTTTACGATTTTTCCCTGATCTGAAAAAACCAAAACTCCATCGTTTTTAGCTTTGTAAGCAACTAGTTTTTTGAACGCTAAGCTAAGACCTAAACGTATTTTATCTCGCAATTCACTATTTTTCTTATTTTCCATTTGGTAAAAAATTAAATTTTAACCAGCTATTTTTTTCAAAGATAGCTATTTCATCTGTCAAATTTCCTTCCGCTATAAATTGCAACTCACTATCAGAACTATTGATTACGAGCCAATAATCAGCCACATTGGCAAATTGAGGCAAATTTTGCATCCCTTTTGCATATCTTCTTCTAATAACTTCTTCAGGTATGTTATGACCACTCTTCCTCAACTACGTCATTGCGAGGAGGAACGACGACGCAATCTGCCTCGAGAAAGATTGCCACACGCCAACTCATTTCCCTCGCTTCGTTCGCAATGACGCCAAACTAAAACGTGCAGATTCTATCAAAATAATGATAAAACCTGCACGTTCAAAATTTTATAAAGGAAACTAGTCTTCTTTTGGAAATGCATTAAGAGAAATCGGCTCTTTTTTCTTTAATATAGCCGATAAAATTAATGACAACACCCCATACAAGGCCAACGAAACGCCAAAGCTCGTAAAGATATTTTTAAAAGTTGGCTCAAGTTTTTCCTGCATATTTCCTGATTTAGCGATAGCCTCATCAATTTGTTCGCTGGCCATTCCAAATTTCTCCATCATGGCTCTTTGCGCTGTTTCGATAGCAGCCGCAGCTTTTGCCGGAAGATCAGGATCGATAATTTTCATCAGCACTACATTGTAAAGTGTTGCTGTTAACGCCAGTATTAGTGAAATAATTAAAAAAGCTTTAAAGGCTTCTCCAAACGTCCAAAAACCGCCAATTTCTTTGCGAATGTTAATACCTATCACTACCAATAAGGCAATAAACAAAACAAATATCCCTATTTGCGCAACAAAACTGGTATAAATCAATACGGGATCAATAAAATGTAGGGTTAATGATAAAATAACTGAAACCGCAGCCAGCATTAATCCATTTTTTAAAGCTAATTTGGAAATAAGAGCACTCTTGTCCATTTTTTTAAATTTAAGTTAGTTATTGATTGTTGTGATCAATGTATAAGATGCAGCATCGAAAGCTTTGTTACTGCTAAACTGAATTAATTCCTTTTCGGTTTCTCTACTACCTTCTACATCCAGGAAGAAAACCATAAACGGTACGAACAATTCCTGCATCTCTTCGCTAACATTTAACTTAGCTGCTGTTTTGCAGATTTCCTCTACACTGCTTTCGGCCAGTTGCTGGTTGCTGATCAGTTCTTCATAAATCTCAAATTCATCCTGAAACTCATCATCTTCAACCAATAAGAATTCTTTCAGGAAATCGCCCAATTCAGGGTCCAGGTCTTCATCTTTACATTCTTTGATATAAAGTAACAGGTTTAATAACTCAGTTCCACGCTCAATGGTTTCCTCTTCAATATTGGCCCATTCATCACTTTCCAAATAATCGTCTTCCAGTTTCTGTACATCATTGCTAAAGAAATTCACCATCAGTAAATCGAAAAACACTTCGCGTAATTCTTCGAATTTTGGGTGCGAATCAAAAACAGCATCAAAAGCGGTTACTTTATCCAGAAAGTTTACATCCAGCTCAAAAGCGGCCAGTAATTCTGTTTCAAAACCTGCTACATTGGTTGCCGAAACCTCAGCATATTTATTAATTGAAGCGCTTAGCGCTTGCTTTACTCTATTGTCCATACTCAGTTTTTAGATCTTTATCAGGATTTTTCAGATGGGTGAATAATATGCTCTACTCTTTCCATCACCCATATTACATTTTACGCTTTTAACTTTAGTCTTTCACCTTTGGTCTTTCAGCTTTGGTCTTTCAGCTTTGGTCTTTTAACTTTCCCAGTACTGGTTGTTGTTATAAACCAATTTCACTTTGCCGGTAAGTTCGGTACCCAATAACGGACTGTTTGCCGATCTTGAGTAATTGCTGGCTGCATTGTACAACCATTTTTCGCCCGTGCTAAGTACAGTAAAGTTCGCTTCTGCTCCTTCTTCAATTACCGGAATTGCTAAATTTAACAATTTACGTGGATTAACAGCCAACTTCTCTGTAATAAGGCCGATATCCAATCCCGCTTTTAGCAATAAAGGCACAACAGTTTGTAATGCAATAATGCCATAATGGGCAATTTCGAACTCTACATTTTTAAATTCAATTTCTTCGGGGCGGTGTTGTGAAGTAATGGCATCAATTGTTCCATCTTTTAAACCTGCAATTAAAGCTTTAACATCGGCTTTGCCGCGCAATGGTGGTTTAACTTTATAATTGCTGTCAAAATCGCCCAGCAATTCTTCGGTAAAAACAAGGTGATGCGCGGTAACATCGCAGGAAACCTGAATGCCATCTTTTTTGGCCTTGCGGATTAGCGCTACCGAGCCGGCAGTAGAAATATTACTGATGTGGATTTTAGTTTCGTTATAACCTGCTAAAAAAAGATCGCGTGCAATGTGCATTTCTTCGGCCAACGCAGGCAGGCCTTTCATACCCAAAAGAACCGAATTTTTACTTTCGTTAATCTGCGATTTTCCGGCTATTGATTTATTTTCGGGATAAACCATCAATAAAGCATCTAAACCTTTGGCATATTGCAAGGCACGGCTCATGAAACCATCATCCTGCAAAGCTTTGTCACCATCAGAAAAAGCCACAGCACCTGCCTGTTGCATATCGAACAGTTCGGCCAGCTCTTTGGCTTCGCGGTTCTGGCTTATTGCCCCTACAGGCAAAACATCTACCAGGTTGTTTTTGGCTTTGTTTACGATATACTCAACCTGCGATTTTGACTGTACCACCGGACTGGTTTGCGGCAAAAGCGCCAAGCCGGTAAAACCACCTGCTTGTGCAGCCGCCGTAAGGGTTTGTATATCTTCTTTGGTTTCGAAACCCGGATCCCCTGCGGCACAGTTTAAATCGAAAAAGCCAGGACTTAAAAAAGCGCCCTGCCCTTCGAATACTGTTTCGTTTTTATCGGCAGTTAATTTACCTATGTTTTTAATTTTACCATTTTCTACCCTGATATCGCATTGTTGATTATTGAATTTACTTTGCGGATCGGTAATGGTTACATTTTTAACCAGGAGATTCATATTGTTTTTTTTGTGTTATTAAAAAATCGGATGAGCAGGATTTCGGCTGCAATAAAAACCAGCGACAAAATTAGACAAAGTTTCCATAAAGTCTGTCCGATTTTATTGGCACCCGCTATTAATTTAACCGCATCTTTATCGGTATCGAATACTTTTACATTGCTTTTTCCAGCCAGCTGATCTAATTCAGCTTTATCCAGGTAATGCATATCAGACTCTGATCGGCCATTATTGAAACTATAAACAGCCAAAACTGAATCGGCCAGTTTAAGGTTATAAAAACCGGCACGTTTAATCTGGTCGGCTACATAAATCCATGTTTTGCCGTCGGCTTGCCTCACCTCTGGTGTAGCTTCGAAATTATTGGCAGTAATGCTCAGGCTTTGGTTTTTACCTAAAGTTATTTTTTTACTCGCCAAAGCATTATCGTTCCCAAGGTTATAATACAAGGGTACTTCGTTACCACCACTTAAAGCCAGACGGTACATTAAGGGTACAAAAACCGGGTGACGGGCCAGGTTGCCATCGGCAGCATTTAAACTACCGGCTGATAGATAGATTGAACCATTACCCATGCCATATTTGGCAAAAAACATTTTGCCTCCGGGTAGCAATAAAATATTCTCTTTATTGGCCGAGGCTGTTTCGGCAAAAGAAAAATAGCGCTTCACTGCAGGAAGATCGAGATTCTTTGGGATTTCTTCGAAAACGGTTTTAAAAACAGGGTGTTGTAATTCGATTTTATCGATTTTAGTTTCGCCTGTATTTAATGTCTGTATGGCTGGCAGCGATAAAGCACTTAAAAAAGTGTTGTAGGTGTTAATATCAACATCCAGATCGGGAAAAAGCACTATAGTTCCACCGGCATTTAAATAGGTTTTAAGTTGTTGAGCCAAACCACTAGATGGATTTTTTAATCCATTTAAAACAATAAGCCCATAGTTGGCAAAACCACTATAATTCACATTGTTTTCCGAATTTTCGGTTAGTTTGTAATAGCTATCGGCTGCAAAGAGTGCTTTGATGTAATTACCGGCGTTAGGTCCGTTAATGCTCAGCACCGGAAAACTTTCTTCTACTTTAAAGCTAAACGAAAGGGTATCATCGAAAGTAACGGGAAAATCTTTAATGCTGATTACTCCTTTTTGCCAGCCGGCTTTTAAACCCGAAAAGTTTAAGGTATCGCGGGTAATCTTTTCGGCCGGAATGGTTACCGAGCCAAGTCCTTTTTGCTGGTTGTTGATGCTTAACTTTAAAGGAATGTTTTTAGCTTCTTCTGCCGAATAATTTTTTAGCTGGACCACCAGGCGTTCGTTAGCACCGGGTTGGTGATTGGGCGAAAGTACCCAAACGCTATCAACAGCTACATTGGGCAGCGCAGTGGCATTTAACTTTAAAAACGAATATTGGATATCGGATTTGGTCTCGGGCTTTTTACCAACCGAAATATTTTGCTGAAAATCGGAAATTACAAAGCTGTACTTATTTTCAGGGCCGGTTAACATATTGCCCTGACGGTTTAAAATTTGCTGCAGGTTGCGGTTAACTGCCGAAATTTTCACTTCATCAAGTGCTTTTAAAAACTCATCGGCATTGAGTAAACGTTGGTGTTTACCTTCAAAATCGTTAGTAAGTAGCTGAAAACGATCGTTTATGCCAAAACCTTTAACGAGTTCTTTCGCCCTGCGTTTGGCTTCATCCAGCAGGTTACCATCTTTGTTAATGGCTTCCATACTGTACGAATTATCGATATAAATGCTGGCAATATTGCCTACCGCAGTGGTTTTAGCTTTATCGGCAGGAATATAGGGCTGAGCAAAGGCTAATACTAAAAAAATTAAAGCTAAAATCCGCGAGAACAGGATTAACAGGTTTTTAAGTTTCTCTTTCGAAGAATTTTGCTGCTCTACTTCCTTTAAAAGCTGAACATTAGAGAAATAAACTTTTTTAAACTTGCGGAAATTAAATAAATGAATGATAACCGGAATAGCAACCGATATTAGTGCAAAAAGAAAGCCCGGATACAGGAAATTCATTAAAAACCAAAGATAGAAAAAATATACATGAGGATATCAATTTCCTCACATATTATTAACAATATTAATTAGCTACGGATACATCCGATAGAAAAGCCAATATAACAATTCATAACTAAAGAAAATTTAAGTGTGGCCTTATTTATCATCATAATGACCCGCAGCAGATAGCACCAGTACACTAATGGCTTCACCATTTATCTGATAAACCAATCTATGCTTTTGTGTTATCCTTCTCGAATACAAACCAGCCAAATTATATTTTTTCAGTTCTGGCTTACCAGTTCCGGTAGCCGGATGATCAATAAGTTCTAACAATGGCTTCTGAACTTTACCGTAAGCTGCCTGATCAGTCTTTTTCAACCATTTCAGATCATCAATAGCTTGCTTGGTAAACTCCAGATGATACATTATAAATCTTTAAGAAATTCTACCAAAGCCTCTTTGCCTGACACTTTAGTCACCTCACCATTTTTTGCCTGTAAAAGTGATTTTTCAAGTTTTTCAACCATTTCTTTCGAAAAATAAATATCACCGTTGGTTATTGGAGTAATTGAATAGGCTTTATTTTTTCCCCGCTGAACAATAATCTGTTCTCCATTATCAGCCATATCCATATACTCGGCTTGTTTTTCCCTGAATTCTCTACTACTTACTACTAACATAACCTTAATTTAATGCGTACCAATTTGGTACAAATATACTAGAATAATTTGATGAATATGTAACCAGTCTATAAATTTTATCGCGTTAAAAATCTGATAATCTTATGCTTTATATAGAAATCAACAAATAAACCAGCCAGTATTATTACCAACTGGTTTAAAATAGCATTTAACTTTTCCTCAATCTTCCCCTAATCTCGCTAAGCGATTGATCGATCAACAATTTCCCATCCCTGAACACTTCTTTCAACTCACCTGCCTGTTCTTCTTCCCAGGTGCACTGGTCTTTTAACTGATATTCGCCGTTTGCATCTTTAAAAATCTGCAACAAACCTTTAGCCGATTTTTTGGTTCCGTCATCAGTAATCGGATCTTTAAAAATATCGCGCCCCTGGCCGTTTACTTCCCCATACGTGGCTTTCATGGCAAAACCAAAAGTATCTCGGGTATTGTACTGGTAGGTAAAAGAACCAATCCCCAATACCACATTGGTAGAGGCAAAACCTTTGGCTTTTAACCGTTCGCAAATCTGGGTAGCCCTTTCTAAATTAATGCTATCGCCATAAATGGCACCAATTTGCGGCACTAGTTCTTTATAGCCTTTGTTATTTACCGTTCCGCCAAAGACATCCCAAAGTAACTCTATTACACCTTTTAGTTCGTTTTGGTTCTTGCCGTTCGGGTTACCGCAGATAATATCAACCGGATCGCCAGAATCGGGACGGATTACTACTTTGCCATCACGGTTAACAATTTCATTTTTTAACTGGGGCAGGTATTCGGTTAAAACTTTCCATAAATCCCAGGTATCAGATACAATAGATACAATCCCTCTAGGGTAAACTTCCAAAATTAATCTTTTAAAGGTTTCGAGTTCGCCGGTATTGGTACCCATGCACATTACTGAGTGCTCGGTTGCGGCGACTGAACCACCAATTAGCTCTTCATCTGAATTGGCATTGTAATATTCCTCCAGAAAATCGATCGCCGGAATGGTGTCTGTACCGGTAAAACTTAATAAATGGCCTGCTGCCGAAGTAACCGCAGCTTCAATACCACCCATGCCACGCATAGAAAAATCGTGTCCTTGCCAGTCTACAAATTCAGCTACCGATGAAGTTTCGGTAGCTGCACGATCTAAAATACCCCTGTACTGCAGCGCGAGTGTTGCAGAATTGCAAGGTAACCAAACCACTGCCGAAAGCAAGGTTTCGAAGTAATTCGTCAGCCAAAAAAATTCTGCCTGGGTATTGTACATGGTAAACATCGGAATACGTAGCGGCACTTTCGACCCTTCGGGTAAGGATTTAAACACCATTGGGATGTAACCCAGATCGTGTAAAGCACCAATGTGTGCAGTGCCTACCAGGTTTTCGCCTAAGTAATTGTTAATGCGGCGGGCATATTTTCTTAAAACCTCTTCTTTAGGCTGACTGAAAAAATTTTTATCGAACTCTTCGATGATGTATTTTTTGATAAAATACTGCAAGCCAAATAAAACCACATGATTAATTTCTTCGTAACGGCTTTTTCTTGGCGTCCAGTTAGAGTAGACTAATGTGGTATGTTCAGGGTATTGTCGTCTGTGGTCAACTTTGTAACCATCTGTTAATAATAGTGGGTTCATAGGTTCGATGTATTTTAAGATTTATTATTTATTTCTTCCTTTTTCGCCTGGATACAAGCTTTGTAAAGTATCACTCTGCCAAAATTGTTTCGTTTCGATATCAAAACAGGTTAATTTCCCGGTAAATGCTGCCCCTGTATCGATGTTCCAAACGTTACAACCATTCATGGGCACATCAACATTGTAATAAAGCGTTGGCGTATGACCGATGTAAATCTCGTTAAAGAGTAAAAGCCGCTTAGGATACAATGCAGAAACTTTGTCAATGCGGGTATCCATGGTAAGTGCTACTTCCCATAAGGTGCGATCCCAGGAATAGTTAGACGCGTAACGCTCTTTAGCTGGTCCGTGCATAGACGAAAACCCGGCATGGATAAACAGCTTGTTTTGCTCATCTATATGATAATCTTCCATCTGCTCAAAAAAAGTCAGGTGTTTTTTCTGCTCAACGTCATCAATACTCGCATAACTAGCGATGGTTTCTTTTCCACCATGCTGATACCAAACTTCATCTACTGTGCCATCCCTTAACCAATCTTCGCACCAGACGTCATGATTTCCCCTGATAAAAATACATGGATGTGTTTCTTTCAGTTGTAAAAGATAGCTAATTACCTGTGCCGATTGGCTCCAGCCATCTACATAATCGCCTAAAAAAATAAGCCTGTCCTGTTCATTTGCTGAAGCGAGTTCCAACACCTGGATTAATGCTTTTAAACCGCCATGTATATCACCTATAACCAATGTTCTGCTCATAACTAAAATGCAATATAATTTCCTGGAACTGAATCTGTAAGCCAAACGCCGTTATCGGATAAGAAAAACTGAAAACCTGCCCGATGCATTTCTCCTGCACTCACTGTTAATATCTGCGCTATTCCTCTTCTGCTCCCAACTTTAATGGCTGTTTCTTTATCGTTACTTAAATGCACATGTTGCCTGCTCATTTTTTGTAGTCCCTGTTTTTTAATATCCTCCAGGTACTTAGCTACCGTACCGTGGTATAAATATTCAGGTGGGGTTTTAGCCTCCAGGTTAAGTTCTATTTCTATAGAATGCCCCTGGCTAGCCCTTATCTTCGTTTTATCGTTATTAAAAGCAAATCTTTTTTTATCGTTACTTTCTACTACATGGCTTAACATTTCTACCGTAAGTATTTTCCCTCCTTCGCGGTTGTTCTGGCTACACTTTAGTAGCAGTTCATCAACGTCAGCCCATCCTTTTTCATCCAATGTAAGCTGTATCGTTTGGGGCGAATGCCTAAGCACAAAGCTCAAAAACTTGCTGATTCCTTTTGTTATTTTCTCATCCATGATATTAATTCTATGAGATTTTTAATTTACTGTTTAAATCAGCATTGCTAAACTTAAAAGGTTTTTCTTCTGGTACCAGAAGATCTGCCAATTGGTTGTTTTGAACGAATTTGTGTTGCTCACTAACAAATTCACTGATATCCTCAATCAACAGGATATCTTTGGTTGCGAAAGAGTTGATAAAGTTATCTCTCAATCCAATCTGAATGGCTCTTCTTTCTTCTTTCCTACCATGCGGATCATGATCCGGATCCCATTGTAATCTGATGTTAGAGTTTTCTAATTCATTTCTCCATTGCTCATGAGATATGCCTTCGCTTTGGGCAAAAGAAGTATACGCGGCATTTTCCAAATAATTCTGAAACGCAGAGATTTTAAGGTGAATGGCTAGAGTAATTTCTTGCCCCTCCTTTGTTCCCCAACCGCTCCTATACATCATCCATAAAAAATTGGGTTTTATCCAGGTCATTCTGTTTAAGCTGAATTCGCCACCAAAAAATTGATTTTTGACAGCAAATTCACCTATTTCTTTGCGATAAGCCTGATAAACGATTATTTTTTCGTCATCATACTGGGCCATAATATAGCACCCTGACTTTGGCCATTCTACTAGTTGTTCTTTATATTTTTTAACTGTTATTTTCATTTCTTAATTCTATTAACAACTCATCTCATTGTTTAATGCGATTGAGTTTTTCTTCATAGAGCTGATAATTCTCATCGTCGAAACAAACAAAAATTACCTTTTCTATCTTTCCCTTTTCAGCGAAATTATTTACTGTGGCAATGGCAATTTCAGCTGCTTTATCTTTCGGAAAATGATAAATACCGGTACTGATATTAGGAAAAGCCAGGGTTTTAAGGTTATTTTCAACCGCAAGTTTTAAGCTATTCCGGTAACAACTGGCAAGTAAAGCTTCCTTTTCAGTACTTTCACCATTCCAAACTGGTCCAACGGTATGGATTACATATTTAGCTGGTAAATTACCGGCTGTTGTGATCACTGCTTCACCGGTTTTACAACCGCCCTGTTTACTTCTGACAACCATACAAGCTTCTAAAATTGCTTTACCACCTTTTCTATGGATTGCACCATCTACCCCACCTCCACCCAGCAACGAACTATTTGCAGCGTTAACAATTGCATCGGCTTCAATTGTTGTAATATCAGCTTTAATCACCTCTAAAATCATAATCTAAATTTTTCCAGTTTGCAACTTAAACTTTCATTTTGTGTGCTTACTGAAGTAAGGCTACAGTTTTCTACATTTATCTTTTTAATTCATCCCTCACCTGCATTAAAGCAAAGCCTAGCAAGTTAAGTCCTTTCCATTTTTCAGGATAACTGGCATCAGCATGATCATGAGCCAAACCTATGCCCCAAATGGGATCAACAGGACTCGCCTCAACCAAAATCCGGCTGCCGGTAGCCAGCAAATAATCCATAAGCGCTTCGTTTTGACTAAACTTTAAATAATTACCTTGTCTAACAATTTCAAACCTGTTTTTAGCCCAAACATCCTCATCATAATGGTTTACCTCACGTCCAAATTTTTTAGCTTCAGCTGGTGTTTTGGCATTTAAAATCTTGGCTAGAATTGTTGTATCGCCAAATAATTCTGCTTTTTTGGCCATCATCCAATGCTCAGCGGTTTTATAATTAATGCCTTCGTGAACGAAAGATGAAAGCCACCACTGACTAAAACAGGTTTTAGTTATTTCACCATTCTCAGCAGGCTGATGTCCCCAGAACATCAGGAATTTCTGATTACTTTGCCTTTTACTCGTAAGTAGCCATGTTATATCATAAATCGTGCTCATTGCTAATCATTTTTAGTGCTTATAGTTTCTTTAAGTTTCTCAATTACCGCACAGGTTAAATCCTCAAACGTACTGTATTGCGCTATGCCTTTTCTTTTACAAACGATATCAACATTGCCTTTTCTCCAAAATCCATCTTCACAACAAACCATTAGTTTACCAGAATCTGCAAATAATCCCAATTCCATCATTGAAATTGGCGATTGAGAAGGGCAAGCTAAAAACAACAATATAATATCCGCATTTTCCATAGCATCTAACTCCCAGTTAACCTGCCAGCTAAATTCTTCATTATCGATACTTTGAATCCAGCTACTATCCCAGCTATCTCTACGTGGGTTAAATACAGTTACCTGATCCAATGATTCATCTTTATTGGCCATGTTGATAAATTTCTGTTGCCAGTTATCTGAATTCCCCATATCGATAGTGCCCGCTAAAAATATCGAAATTTCGGCAGGCAAAATAACCTGAGGTGGAAGTATGGTTTTCATATTGACCTTATAAAATATCCTGCAATTTGATTTGCGTTACCCCCGCCTCTTCGATTTCTTTTATGCTATCTGTGGTAAAAATCTGATCGAAATATTTAGCCAGCTCATTAAAACCTTTGCTAAAAATCCCGTGACTAATGGCTAGATATAATTTACCGGCATTTTTATTTTTAAGCTCTTCTGCCAGACCGATAAAGGTTCCTCCACCGTCACATATATCATCAACAATTAAGCAATCTGCTCCTTCTAAATCGTCAGCATAAACTTTAAAACCCGATAATTTGCCAGTTTTAACATCGCGGCTTTTCGAACACTCCACCACTTCTGCACCACCCAAAAATTCAGAAACTTTATAAATTTTCTTCAGCGCACCACCATCTGGCGAAATGAGCTTAACCCCTTCGCCAATTTGTGCAACAACTTTTTGAATAAAAACGTGGTTAGTAATTACTGTGCAGTTATTTAGCAAAGCAGGCGTAACTTCCGAATGCGGATCGAAAACAGTTACGTTATCAAGACCAAGTGCATTAATGATATCAGCATAAACTTTAACAGTTAAAGGTTCGCCCGGTACCATTACCCGGTCTTGCCTGGCAGCTGGAAAATAAGGCACAAACAATTTAATGGTTTTACCCCCCATACGCTTTAATGCATCAACAGTGGTGCAAATTAAACCCAGATCGTTAAATGAATTTATGCGATGTGTAAGTTGTACAACAGATGCAGGATCGAAATTGCTGCTAATTTTAATGTGCGGTTCGCCACCGGCAAATACGAAAGACTGAAACTGAACAGCATTTTCTGCGCCAAGCGGACTGAAATTTTTATCTAAGTTGATCATATATTTGCGTATTAATTACACAAATATAAAAACACTTTCTAAAAGTCAAAGAATTATTTGCGTTATTTTTACGCAAACTTAATTTCAAATTGAAAATCCTCTTGTAACAACTGGTCGTATTTGGCTTTATCGAAGCTAAATAACTTACCTGGGCGACCACTAGAACTAGTTTTAACTAATTTATCTGTTTCTTTAAGGATATGAAAACTTAAGATTTTTTTTCTAAAATTTCTTCTGTCAATATCGCGCTCAAGGATTGAGCAATATAAATTTTCGAGATCAGAGAAAAGGAATTCGTCATCTAACAGATCGAAACCGATGGGCTGATAAGTTAGTTTGGCCTTTAACCTGGCATGAGCCAGTTTTACCATTTCATTATGGTCATAACCCAGTTCCGGAATCTCCTTAACCGGAAACCAACGGGCATCTTTTGCGTCGGTATCGGCCTTAAGTATAAAATTTTGTGGATTAACGAGGGCAAAATAAGCAACCGAAATTACCCGCCCGCGTGAGTCGCGGTTTACCTCATCGCCAAAGGTACTGAGCTGCTCTAAATAGCTTACACCAATACTGGCCTCTTCCTGCAACTCTCGTTTAACAGCATCAATCAGCGATTCATCATCCTTAATAAAACCACCGGGCAAAACCCACCGATCTTTAAATACCCCGTATTTTTGTTGCACGGCCAAAACGTAAAGCACGTTTTTTTCGTAGCCAAAAACAATGGCATCTACAGCGATTTTAATGTTTTGATTGATCATAAAGATTTGTGTAAAAGAAACACAAATCTAAAAAAGATATCTGTTAAGCAGAAATGGAGGTTTATTTAATAAACAAAACCCGGAAACTCGATATTTACAATTTTCCAGATGCCATTTTGAAGCGCAAAATAAAGTTTGAACGGGCCGCTGATAATTTTCGATTCGTTTTTTAACATCGCCCTAAAACCTGCAACCCCCTCTACAAAACCCATTCCTTTTTCTTCACCTATCAGTTCGAAATTTACATCGATAATATCATAGCGGCCACCAACATATTCGTCTGACTGGCCAAAAATCCCTTTCAACCGGGCAACAATCACTTCTGCACCAATTACTTTATTTCCCGGAAGGATAAAGAAATTGCTCAGTTCTGCAGTGATAGTTTTAGATTGCTTAAACCACGAATTGATAAAACGGATTGCGCTGTTTACCAAATCGGCCTGGTGGTTAAAGGTTGGATTGTCTTGCATGGTGCAAAATAAAGCTTTCTTATCGATACTTTTTCATGGCAGCCCAAAGTTTTTCGTCCATTCCGTAAACATCCGGACGGTATTCTATCCTGTCATTTTGAAACCAGGCGGTAATGTAGGTAATGATTAAAGGAACATTTTTCTTCGGTGCAAACCAAGCCGGTTTTAACTGGAAAGCTTTAAGCGTATCGGCCTTTTGCGCCATGCGTTTTTTGTACCACTTCACATGCGTACTATCAATAGGAGGCAAATCTACCTCTGCCCTCAACTTATCGTAAGTATAAGTATCTTTTACTAACAGCTCGGCAAACTCTAAAGGTTTTTCAATGCGCACACAACCGTGGCTAATGGCGCGATTGGTTAAGTTAAATCCATTTTTATTATTGGTATCGTGCAGGTAAATGCTCGAGCTGTTATCGAAAATAAATTTAAACTTACCCAGGGCATTTCCACCGCCCGATCCCTGCTTAAATTTAAAAGGTAATTTATCTCTCGAATAGCGGTTCCAGTTAATGGTATCGGGCTCGCCAATCAGCTTATCCTTATAGTAAACTTTAATGTTGCTGTTCGATAAATAAAAAGGATCTTTCCGGGCCATCCAGTAAATTTCACTTTGGGCAATACTCACCGGAATATTCCAGATTGGATTGGCCTGAATGGAATTGATTTTACTGAACAATAATGGCGTTTCATGGTTCTTTGGCTTATCGTCTAAATTGCCCGATTTTGCAAAGGCTTTTAGCTTATCTTCGTAACCATTTTCGCGCTTCCCACCAACACAAACTTTCATCGAAATCACCGTATCCAGATTATCTAACCAGGTGAGCCTAAAGTCGGGAATATTTACCTGTACATAGTTCTCTCCTGTAGTTGGCATTTGCCACCTGAAGCGCTCCATATTCAGCAATAAAATTCGTTTTTCGCTCTCTGAATTTGCACTCAAATATGCCGACTGTAAAGCTTTATATTGTACCGATTTTGGCTGAGCAGATTTCAGGTTTTCAACCAGGTTATTTCCATCCAAAAGTTTCAGCATTCCGGCACTATCCGGGCGACCAACTTTGATGTAATAACGCGAGAAAATATTACGCGGATTTACTACTCCATACTTTAAATAATTAGTGTAATTTAAGTAGGCATTGGCCGATAAAAGTTCGAGTTTGGCAATAACCGGGTAACTCTCCTCTACTTTTTTAAATTTATTAGCAGTTAATACTGTTAACAAATCTGCGATCTCATCACCTTTAAATATTTTTGGATTGAAGCCATGCACCTTACTTTCGTTTAAATAAGCCACAAGCGAATCGATTTCACCATTAATATAAAAGCGGGTAACGAGTTTAGGTTCGTTATAATTTTGGTTATAGAATGCCTTAATTGTTTTCGGATTAATGAAATTGCCCGAAAGACTATCCATTGTTTTAACAAAAATGCTGTCGTAAGCTACAGTATCAAAATCTTTGTACATTTTGTTCTTAAAATGCTCGGACAGTATTTTTCCGATCTCGGGTGGGCTTTTAAACCATCCGCAGGCAGAAATGAACAAGATAAAAGGCAAAATTAGAAAGCGAAACTTTTTCAATTTGTTAAAATTTTAATACAAAATAAGGGTTATTGGCAATAAAAACAGCATAATGGCAAATTAAGTGCCATTATTTTTTGTTTTACCATTTCAAACACTATATTTGCCATCGCTAATCAGCTAAAGCATTGATACAGGCAGAAATAAATTTATGAACTTAACTTTGAACCATCACTTACATCTTCACCATCGCCGATAGGCGATGATATATGTTTGTTTTGTACTTCAAAACGTTTTTTCCGTAAAATAACTTCTTGTCCACTCTATATTCAATACTTTGAAAACACTAAAAATTGCTATCCAAAAATCGGGTAGGTTAAACGAAAAATCTGTAGAAATTCTTAAAAACTGTGGTTTAGCATTCGAAAACTACAAAAGTTCACTCATTTCAACTGTTACCAATTTCCCTTTAGAAATTCTTTTCCTTCGGGATGATGATATTCCTGAATACGTACAGGATGGTATTGCCGATTTGGGTATTGTTGGCGAAAACGTAATTGTAGAAACCAAAGCCGAAGTAGATTATCTTCAGAAACTGGGTTTCGGAAAATGTACTTTAAAAATTGCAGTTCAGGCCACCAGTACCATCCAAAGTTTAGAAGAGCTAAACGGTAAAGCTGTAGCGACTTCTTATCCGGTAATCCTCGAAAAATTCTTAACAGAAAAAGGCATTAAATCTGACATCAGAACCATCTCTGGTTCCGTAGAAATTGGTCCGGGTTTAGGTTTAAGCGATGCCATTTTTGATATTGTTTCTACCGGCGGAACATTAAAGAGCAACGGCCTAAAACCATTCGCAGATGTAATGCAATCGGAAGCGGTTTTAATCGGAAATAAATCAATAGCCGACAATCCGGAAGTGGCAGAACTACTGCAACGGATCCGCTCGGTACTCAGCGCAAAATCGAACAAATATGTGGTACTGAATGTATCAAAAGATAACCTTCAAAAAGTAGTCGATTTACTTCCCGGTGTTAAAAGTCCAACGGTAGTTCCACTCTTCGAACCTAACTGGGTAGCCGTACATTCGGTAATTGCCGAAGCCGATTTCTGGGATAAAATAAACAACTTAAAAGCAGCCGGCGCAGAAGGTATTTTAGTAATGCCAATCGAGAAAATTATCAAGTAAAATCGTTTAAATTCACATTAACTAATAGTTAATTTTAAATTATAAAACATTGAAAATCTACAATTATACAGATTTATATAAATCAAAAATTGAAGAACTTTGTTCGAGGCAGATTGAAGACGATAAACTGATTGAAAGCCGCGTTACCGACATCATACAATCGGTAAAAACGGATGGAGATAAGGCCCTTTTTAACTTCGCAAAAACCTTTGATAAAGTTGAACTGGAAAAACTTTTTCTGGATGCAGAAGAATTAAAATCCATCGCAGCTACCATTCCGGCCGAAGAAAAAAAAGCTATTGATGTAGCTTACCAAAACATCAAAAATTTTCACCTGTCGCAATTAAAAACAGAGGGTAAAGTAGAGACCATGCCTGGTGTGGTTTGCTGGCGCGAAGCCAGGGCAATTGAAAAGGTTGGCCTTTATATTCCGGGTGGAACTGCAGTTTTACCAAGTACTTTTTTAATGCTGGCTACACCGGCACTTATTGCAGGCTGTAAAGAAATAATTGTATGCTCGCCACCACAGCAAGACGCCCGCCTGCCGTTCGGGCAGGGCAAAACAAATTGCTACCTGGCCTATTGCGCAGTACTGCTCGGTATCGAAAAAATATTCATGATTGGTGGCGCACAAGCCGTAGCGGCAATGGCTTTCGGAACCGAATCGGTACCGCAGGTTTATAAGATATTTGGCCCGGGTAACCGTTATGTAACCACTGCCAAAACTATGGTGCAAAACAAGGTGGCTATCGATATGCCTGCAGGCCCTTCGGAAGTATTGGTAGTAGCCGATGAAACTGCCATTCCATCTTTTGTTGCTGCAGATTTGCTTGCACAGGCAGAACACGGCACTGATAGTCAGGCCATATTGGTTGCTACTTCGAATAAAATTATAGCCGAAACATTAAAAGAAGTTGAAAAACAGCTGGCTATCCTCCCCAGAAAGGACATTGCAGCCAAAGCAATAGAAAATTCTTACGCAGTTTTAACAGATAATATTGAGCTTGCGATGCAGTTTTCAAACGAATATGCTCCTGAGCACTTAATATTGGCCACTGAGCAGTACCAAAAGCTTATTCCGTTGATTACCAATGCCGGATCGGTATTTTTAGGCAACCTGACCCCCGAAAGTGTAGGCGATTATGCATCAGGAACCAACCATACTTTACCAACAAGCGGCTTTGCAAAAGCATATTCGGGCGTTTCTGTTGATGCTTTTATTAAAAAAATCACTTTTCAGCATCTGTCAACCGAAGGTTTAAAAAACATTGGAACAACTGTCGAAATACTGGCCACAGCAGAAGGATTGGAAGCGCATAAGAATGCAGTGAGTATAAGATTGGGTTTTGAGTCGGAAGTCTGAGGACCGAAGATAAATTAGTATAAAACAAAAATAAGATTAAGTCATTTCAATAAAACATGTAGAAAGTATAACGTAGAAAGCTTTAGGCAAATCGCCAATCCCTTTTACCTTTTACCTTTTACCTTTTACCTCAAATAATGGATATTAACGATTTAGTAAGAGAAAATATAAAAAACCTTCGCCCCTACTCTACCGCCAGGGACGAATTTAAAGGCCAGGCATCAATCTTTTTAGATGCCAACGAGAACAGTTATGGCTCGCCTTTGCCTGCTAATTATAACCGCTACCCCGATCCGTTGCAACTGGATTTAAAGGATGCGATAAGCAAAATTAAAGGCGTGCCTATTGAGAATACTTTTTTAGGGAACGGTAGCGACGAAGCCATCGATTTATTGTTCCGCGCTTTCTGTAATCCGGGTAAAGACAACGTAATTATTTTGCCTCCAACCTATGGCATGTACGAAGTTTCGGCAAATATAAATGATGTAGAAATCCGTAAAGTTAGTCTGCTTCCAAACTTCCAGTTAGACATGGAAAAGATTGCAGAAACCATTGATAAAAACACGAAATTAATTTTCATTTGTTCGCCAAATAACCCAACAGGAAATTCGATAAACCGCGAAGATATTGAAACCATTTTAGCCAACTTTAATGGTATCGTTGTGGTAGATGAAGCCTACATTAATTACGCCCGACAAAAGACCTTTATACAAGAGTTAACCGAGTACGGAAACCTGGTTATTTTGCAAACTTTTTCGAAAGCCTGGGGGCTTGCAGCTTTGCGTTTAGGCATGGCATTTTCTTCGACAAAAGTGATCGATGTTTTAAATAAAATTAAGCCACCGTACAACATCAACCAGGCCACTCAGGATTTAGCTTTCGAAGCGATAAAAAACATTGCACAAGTAAACGAATGGATTAAAGAATCTGTTGCCGAAAGACAGCGTTTATCTACAGCTTTAAACGACCTGAATATCGTAACAAAAGTTTACCCATCTGATGCAAATTTTGTACTGGCAGAAGTAACCGATGCACTTAAAATTTATGATGATTTGGTAACAGCAGGAATCATTGTGCGCGACCGCTCAAAAGTAACACTATGCGAAGGTTGTTTACGCATTACTGTAGGTACAAAAGAAGAGAATGATAAACTGTTAACCGTATTAAAAAATTTATAATGAAGAAAGTATTATTTATCGATCGCGATGGTACGCTAAACATCGAACCAGATGACGAACAGGTAGACAGTTTTGCCAAACTTAAATTTTACCCTCGCTCACTGTATTACCTATCTAAAATTGCCAGCGAAATGGATTATGAACTGGTAATGGTAACCAACCAAGATGGTTTGGGAACACCCTCCAATCCGGAAGAAAATTTCTGGCCGATTCATAATTTTATGTTAGCTACTTTCGCAGGTGAAGGCGTTAATTTTAGCGAGATTGTGATTGACCGTACTTTTGCTAAAGACAACGCCCCTACCCGTAAACCCGGCACGGCCTTGCTTACCAAATATTTTAACGGCGATTACGATTTAAAAAACTCTTACGTAATTGGCGACCGGTTAAACGATGTGGTTTTGGCTAAAAACCTGGGTGCAAAAGCAATCTTTCTTCGCCAAAACGATGCGTTAGGATCGACCGAGGCTTTAGACAAGCACGAAACCTTATTAGACATTATTATTTTAGAAACCCAAAAATGGGAAGATATTTACAACCTGTTAAAAGCAGGAAGCAGAAAAATTAACCACGTACGCAAAACCAACGAAACCGATATTACCATTAACCTGGATTTAGACGGTACCGGAAAAGCAAAAATTGAAACAGGCCTTAACTTTTTCGATCACATGCTTGATCAGATTGCCAGACATGGCAGTGTTGATTTGGAGGTAATTGCCAAAGGCGATTTACATATTGATGAGCACCACACCATCGAAGATACCGGAATTGCTTTAGGCGAAGCTTTTGCCCAGGGTTTAGGCAATAAATTAGGGATTGAACGTTATGGTTTCTGTTTACCAATGGATGATTGCCTGGCACAGGTAGCTATTGATTTTGGGGGTAGAAACTGGATTGTTTGGGATGCTGAATTTAAACGTGAAAAAGTAGGCGACATGCCAACTGAAATGTTTTACCATTTCTTTAAATCGTTTAGCGATGCCGCAAAATGCAACCTGAACATTAAAGCCGAAGGCGACAACGAGCACCACAAAATTGAAGCTATTTTTAAAGCATTTGCCAAAGCCATTAAAATGGCAATTAAACGCGATGCGGAGAAAATGGTATTGCCAAGTACGAAGGGTCTGTTGTAAGAGGTAAAATGGAAGATGGATAATGGGGGCTGCGCTTTAAAACAGAAACATTGTTAAATAAACCCGATAGAGCGGGACTGCAGCACCTATAAAAAACTGCCATTCGTTTTCAAATTTTATAAAAAAGTGTCTTGTCTTGATACTCGATACTAAATACTTGATACTAATTATGATTGGAATAGTAAATTACGGCGCTGGTAATATTTTCTCGCTAAGCGCAGCTTTAGATCGTTTAAACCTCCAATACGGTATGGTTGATACTGAAGCTGACCTCGAAAAATATAGCCACATCATTATCCCAGGTGTAGGCCACGCAGGTGCTGCCATGGAAAAACTAAAGGGTACGGGACTGGTTGAAGCCATAAAAAAATTGACCAAACCAGTACTGGGCATTTGCGTGGGTATGCAGCTCATTACCGAACATTCGGAAGAGGGCAATGCCACCCTTTTAGATATTGTGCCGGTAAAGACCAAAAAATTTGATAAAGCACTGAATATCAAAATCCCACACATGGGTTGGAATGCAGTAAGCCCAAAAAACAATTCACTGTTTGAAGGTGTTGAAGATAATACACAATTTTACTTTGTGCATTCGTACTTTATTGAATATAACCATACTTTTGACATTGCATCTGCCGATTATGGATTAAAGTTTTCGGCGGCAGTACAAAAAGACAATTTTTACGGCGTTCAGTTCCACCCGGAGAAATCAGGGAAAGCCGGCGAATTAATATTAAAGAATTTTTCAAACTTAAGCTTATAAAATGTATATAATACCTGCTATTGATATTTTAGATGGAAAGGTTGTCCGTTTACGCGAAGGCGACTACAACCAAAAAACGGAATACGATGTTTCTATTGCCGAAATGATCGAAAAATACCGTTCAAATGGTACTGATTTCATCCACATTATTGATTTAAATGGTGCAAAAGGCGATTTCAGCAATCAGAAATCACTTTTCGAAATCATTAAAAAAACTGAAATGCGCGTGCAGTATGGTGGCGGAATCCGTACCATTGAGCAGGTTACCAATTTGCTTGATGCAGGTATTCACCGTGTAATAGTAGGTACACAAGCCATTACCAACCCGGATTTCTTGCCTCAGTTGAGCGAAGCTTTTGCCAAAAAAGATGATTATGCCAACCGCATTGTTATTGCCATTGATGTGTTGGACGAGGTAATTAAATACTCGGGCTGGATGGAAAGCTCGCCAATTAAACTGATGGATTACGTGGATAAATGTCTTTCGTTAGGTTTCTTCCGTTTCTTATGTACCGATATCAGCAAAGATGGAAAATTAGGTGGTGCAGCGATTGAATTATACCAAAAACTATTGGAACACTCACCAATGATCAAATTAATTGCGTCGGGTGGTGTAAGCTCTATGGACGATATTTACGAACTGGCTAAATACCCGATCAGAAGTGTAGTGGTTGGAAAAGCGATTTACGAAAACCGGATTACCATTGAAGAGATAAAAGAGTGGAATTTGAAGGCTTTGAGTTCGATCTAGGAGGGTAATGAAATCTAAAAACATGCTAATTACTGGTTTATTGTTACTATTAGCCAGCTTTTGCATGTTTATTTGGGGAATATATATGTTTACCTATAAAGGTGACTATACAAAATTCATGAGCATAACTGGATTTTATAGTTTTATCTTATGTGTTCCTACCTTCATTTTAGCAATAATATTAATAGTTGTTGCAGATCGTAAGGGAGGTAAAACTTAATACTTATTCCCTTACGACACAATGACGAAACCAAACACGAAACATGCTTTCAAAAAGAATAATACCCTGTCTTGACGTAAAAGATGGTCGTACCGTAAAGGGTGTAAATTTTGTTGATTTACGCGATGCGGGCGATCCGGTTGAACTGGCAGCCCAATACGCACAGCAAGGTGCCGACGAATTGGTTTTCCTGGATATTACCGCTACACACGAGCGCCGTAAGACCATGATTGAAATGGTTAAATCGGTAGCACGACAGTTAAACATTCCTTTTACCATTGGTGGCGGAATAACCGAAATAGCCGATGCTGAGGCCTTGTTAAACGCTGGTGCAGATAAGATAAGTATCAACTCTGCGGCTGTTCGCAACCCTAAACTGATTGAAGAACTTGCCAAAACATTTGGTGTACAATTTGTAGTTTTAGCGGTCGATACCAAACATGTAGCTGGTAAAAATATGGTGCACCTGAATGGTGGCAGGTTAATTACCGAACTGGAAACGGAAAACTGGATTAAACAAGCCGAAGATTTAGGCGCAGGCGAAATCCTCCTAACCTCTATGGATCACGATGGTACCAAAGCGGGCTTTGATTGCGGTTTACTGAGTAAGGTAAACCAAATGATCAACATTCCAATCATTGCTTCAGGCGGAGCCGGTAACATGGATCATTTTACCGAAGTTTTCCAAAAAGCAAATGTTGATGCCGCACTGGCCGCCTCGGTATTTCACTACGGCGAAATTTTGATACCAGATTTAAAACAGGAATTGAAAAGAAACCAGATTCCGGTAAGAATATAAATTAGTCGGGAGTCGGCAGTCCCATAGTCATGAGTCTGTTTTTCCGAAATAAAAAAATAAAATGACAATCGATATTAATTCCCTTGATTGGGATAAAACCGCAGGCTTACTGCCTGTAATTATTCAGGATTATAAAACTTTAGAGGTTTTAATGTTGGGTTATATGAATGCCGAGGCTTTAGAAAAAACTCAAAGTGAAGGTAAAGTAACTTTCTTCTCGCGCACTAAAAACCGTCTTTGGACAAAAGGAGAAACCAGCGACAACTTTCTATTTGTTAAAGAACTTTTTGTGGATTGTGACAATGATACCATCCTGATTAAAGCAGATGCTGTTGGCCCTACCTGCCATACTGGTAGCCGCAGCTGTTTTAAAACAGATTTTAATCAGAATTTCATTTTCGAGCTGGAAAATATCATCAACGATCGGTATGAAAACCCGGTTGAAGGCTCGTACATTAATAAAATGCGTGCTAAAGGTTTAAATAAAATTGCACAAAAAGTTGGCGAAGAAGGTGTTGAAACCGTAATTGCTGCGCTTGCTGAAACAGAAGAAGAGTTTATCGGCGAAGCATCAGACCTGCTTTTCCACTTAATGTTCTTGTTAAAAGAAAAAGGCCTGTCTATTCAGGATATCGCAAAGAATTTAGAGAAAAGGCATAAATGAGGTAGAAGGCAGGAAGGCTGAAGGCATAAAGCTTTAAATGCCGAGGCTGGCACTTTTTAATATTAAAAAGAATTGAAAGTACCGAATCAAATCAATGAGTTAATAAGGTCAAAAATATTGATCTGGCATCTTTTATTGGTTTTCATAGCTGCGTTTTTTACCTGCTCTTTATTCTATTGGTTAATTATCCCACTTATATTTTGGATAGTATTAGGAGAGAGTGCCGAATCTGATAGAATTGCGAATTTACCTTTTAATATGTTTATCGGAGAATGGGGTGCATTGATATTAATTTTTTTCCTATGCATTGTTTTTATATTGATAAACTTAAAGAGACTGAATTATCAAAAGGCAAAATCTTATTTATTAACTGGAATAACTATTTCAATTTTATATTTATTCAGGTTCCAGATTGCTAACCTTTTAATAGAGATATTTCAATAAAGCAAATTAATAATTCAAGTCGAATATCAAGAAATCCAATTAAGGTAGAAGGCAGAAAGGGATAGGGTTTAAAGGTTTAGGATGCCTGCCCCCTACCCCCCTAAACTCTAAACACAAAAACCCTAAACCTCCAGAAATGCTCAAACACATCAAAACACTTCCCGGCCACCAAAACCCGGTTTACACGCTTGCCCATTCTGATCAGGATGAATTATTCTTCAGTGCGGGTAACGACAAGGGGATTGTAGAATGGTCTTTAGCCGAAATGGCTTTTGTTAAGGTTAAAATGCCGGTACAAAGCTCAGTTTATTGCCTGCATTACTATAACAACCAGCTATTTGTTGGCGAAAGAAGTGGTGCTTTTAGTGTATACGATTTAAAGAAACAGGAAGTGGCTGCGCGTGTTAACGCACACCTGAAGCCGATTTTCAACATTAAAACCGTACAATCAAAAAATGAGCTTATTACCACAGGCGAAGATGGAACAGTTGCGGTTTGGTCGTTAACCGATTTTAAAGAGATTTACCGCTTCCAGGCAGCTTATGATACCGTTCGTACCATTGCCCTCTCTCCTGACGAAACAGAGATTGCTTTTGGCTGTAAAGACCACCTGATTAAAATCTATAACCTGAGCGATTATAGCCTGAAACAAAACCTGGAAGGACATAAACTTCCGGTTACAGCCCTGGCCTACCACCCCGAAAGCAGCTATTTAATTTCAGGAAGCCGCGACGCACAGCTAAAAATCTGGAGTCTGCCGGATTATGAATTGCTGCAAACTGTACCGGCCCACATGTTTACCGTTTACGATATTGCTTTTCACCCTACCCTGCCCTATTTTGCAACCAGCAGTCAGGATAAGAGCATTAAACTTTGGGATGCCGAAAATTTTAAACTGTATAAAATATTAAGTCTGGAAAAAGCTGGTATTGGCCATACCCATTCTATTAATAAAATTGTTTGGAGCAATGATGGCAAATACCTCATCTCAACCGGTGATGATAAGCAGGTGATGGTGTGGGAGATCGAGTAATTTAGCTCGATTAGCAGCAGGCGTCACCCTGATCCGATAGCTATCGGATTCATTTCAGGGTCTCTAATTAGTTCAGCTTCTTATAAAATGGATTGATATCCCTTAATTGATTTTTTGCCTGATAAAGAATCCTTCTCCACAAAGAATGCCTGATAATCACGATCTCTGCACCCCCTAAAACTTCTGTACTAACACACAGCTCAAGATTTAATTGATCTTTATCTGTTAAAGTTATTTTCGAGTTTAAAGTCTTATAACCTATCCAGCTTACTGTTAAATCGCAATTTTGGCCGCTAAAATTTGCAGGTAGCCGTATTTCAAAGTTTCCTTTTAGGTCGGTATATGCCAAAGCTAACTTGTTATTTACAGAAACAATGGCACCAACAACTGGCTGTTTATCGTCCTTATCAACCACATGACCTTTAATCGTTCTTAAGGTATCAGGTAGAACCTCTCCTGCTGCCGTTAAAAAAGATTTAGCTTTCTGCCCTTCAGTTTGCGTGTAAGGAGCCTTAGCACTATTGGCATTAACCAACTTCGGAACACTTAAAAAAGCCAATAACGAAGCGGCAACGAGGCCTGGCTTAAATTTATGGATTGTATAATTTGATTTTTCCTGAATCAATCGATCCAGCTGTTCAGGGTTAAACCTGCCGCAGCTTTTGCCTTGATTTTTATTAAACCAATTTTGTAAGTCTCTATCAGAAAATTGAGTAAAATCTACTACCGATTTTTGGCAGGAACTACAAAATTTGCCGGTAGGATGCATTTGCATCCCTTCCCACTCTTCCTGGCAAGGATTGGAAATTTGAATTTTAAACTTAGCTGGCATAAAAAATCATCTTTTTAAAAACGATTCATTTCAATCCATTATTCCACAAAACGTTTTATAATTCTGAGCTTATGCGAATATTTACCCAGTTCTTTGTTAAAAATCCCCTGGTCATCAATCGGGTCAATTTTTACTTTGGCCGAGGAGTGAATGATTTCGTTAGGGCTTAACATAATGCCTACGTGGGTAATTTTGCCTTCATCGTTATCAAAAAAAGCAACATCGCCAGGTTTGCACTCAGCCAAAAAGCCCACAAGCTCTCCCTGTTCGGCTTGTTGCGAGGCATCGCGGTTTAATTTAATGCCCAATAGTTTAAATACAGTTTGGGTAAAACCCGAGCAATCTAAACCAAATAAATTCCGCCCACCCCACAAATAAGGCACATTTTGGAAAAATTTGGCCGTGTTGGTCACATCAGCCTTAAAATCGGCTTTTTGGTTATCATGTGCTTCAAATCCCAATTTGTACCGTTCTGAGCCGGCATAACAAAATCCATCCTTTAAAAACGGTAGGTTACTACCTGGGCTCAAATGGTATAAACTACCATCTTCGGCTGTAAGGGTATTGTTAAAACTTAATGGCGCCAACAAGTGGCAATCATGCATTTGGGCAAACTGGTCCTGGCTAACAGGCGCCAGCTGTCTGAAATCTATCCAGCCTTCGTAACCATCGTACCCGTTTTGTACCAGCCACCAACGCTCTTCTTTTTGGATAATTTCTACATGTTCTCCGAATAGGAGTTGTGATACAATTTCCGATCGATCTGATGCCTCTGCCCGCAAAGGTGCCACTGCAACCCTGCAAATACCATATTGGTTGTCCATTTAATGTGCCTGTAAATTACCAGAGTAAAACTAATAAAATACATCCATTGCCTAACATTTTGCCTGCAAATTTGTTATTTTTATGATGATAACCCTTTAAATACACGCGCTATGAACTTTAAAAAAATATTAATTGCCGTTGATAACAGTACCTGCTCAGAAAAGGCGGCAAAAGCCGGTTACGACATGGCTGAAAAATTTGGAGCAGAAGTAGCATTGGTTAATATTATCGAACCTATACCAGCTAACGTAAACCCCGATTTAACCCTGGCTCCGGTATTCCTGGAAACCTACGACAATAGCGAAGAGAACAGTCATGTTTTGCTTAAAGAAATGGAAGCGAAGTACAGTAAAGAAATAAAAACGACTTATTTAAGCGTGGTAGATACCGCCGCACATGGCATTATCCAGCAATCAGATGAATGGGGATCGGATCTGATCGTTATCGGAACCTACGGCCGCACCGGATTGTACCACTTTTTAATGGGGAGTGTAGCCGAACACGTAGCCAGGAAATCGGCTTGTCCGGTTTTGATTATCCCTAATAAGTGTGAGGTAGACTAGTTAAATGGTTCATTAGTCATTAGTTCATTAGTTAGCGAGGTGCAAAAAACACATCCGTGTTAATCCAAGCATCCGTGGCATGATTACTTGTTCAAGGTTCATTAGTTAGCGCGGTGCAAAAACACATCCGCGTTAATCCATACATCCGTGGCATAACCAATTAAAAACCTTCTAAACAAAAAAAGTCTCGATTAATAACCGAGACTTTTTTACTTATATTTTTTTGCCTAACCTTCCTGGTGTAACCAGGCTTTCTTAGCCAATAATTCTTCTTCTGTTTCGCGGATATCCTCGTCGTCTACACAACAATCAACCGGACATACTGCCGCACATTGAGGCTCATCATGAAAACCTTTACATTCTGTACATTTATCCGATACGATATAATATACTTCATCAGAAACTGCTTCCTGAGTTGCATCAGCTTCGATTTGTTGATTACCAAAATCAATGATACCGTTTAAATTGGTACCATCAGAAAAACGCCATGCAGTTCCGGCATCGTAAATTGCGTTATTTGGACATTCTGGTTCACATGCCCCACAATTTATACACTCATCTGTTATTTTAATTGCCATGTTTTCGTCTAATTCTTTTGCTTAGTTTACCTTTGCGCTGCAAATATAAGATATAATCAATTAATAATAATTCTAAATATGTCAGCATTAACTCAAGAAAAAGCAATAATCGCATTTGGTGAACTCGGCAAAAAGCTTACAAACCCTACTGACATACTAGGAAATGCACTTTATAGTGCCGAAAGTGCCAATGCATGGTTCACTCAAGAAAATATAAAAAAATCTGTTTTATCTTTTGCGGCCATGCTAAATGGAGCCGATTTAGCCCTTTGGTTTCAATCGGTACAGTTTACTACTTCGCCAAAAAAGGTAGGCTTAATCCTTGCCGGCAATATTCCTTTAGTAGGTTTACACGATGTTTTATCTGTTTTAGCCACTGGAAACATTGCCTTGATCAAGCTATCCTCAGCTGATGATAAACTGATTAAAACGGTAATTGCTGAATTAATTAATATCGAACCCGCTTTTGCAGATAAAATTGAATATGTAGAGCGTTTAAAAGATTTTGACGCAGTAATTGCTACCGGAAGTAATAATTCTTCGCGGTACTTCGATTACTATTTTAGCAAAGTGCCCAATATCATCCGCAAAAACAGAAACAGTGTTGCCGTTTTGGATGGTACAGAAAGCAGAGAAGATCTTCAAAATCTGGGTGCAGATATCTTTGACTATTTTGGTCTTGGATGCCGGAATGTTTCTAAAATCTATTTCCCGAAAGGGTATGATATTGCCCATTTATATGAGGGTATAGAAAGCAATAACCAGATTATTAACCACTTTAAATACCAGAACAACTACGATTACAATAAATCTATTTACCTGGTAAATGCAGCCAAACATTTCGATAACGGTTTTTTACTATTAAAAGAAGATGAAAACCTGGCTTCGCCTTTGGCAGTGCTTTATTATGAAGAATACGAAAACCTGCAGGATGTAGAAAATAAACTGAAAGATAAAGCGGCAGATATTCAGTGTGTGGTTACCAAATCTGCAGTCAATGTAGCCAGTTTTGATTTCGGCCAAAGCCAGCATCCAAAACTGTGGGATTATGCCGATAATGTAAATACAATTGAGTTTTTGAATGGGCTAAATTGATCGCGCTAAGCAATTGGATTATAAGTTTTTATTTAGATATTCGCTAATTCACCTGAGCCAGTAGATGTATCGTTTAATAAAAGCGCTATCCTTTGTTTGTATTTTGCTATTTGCAAATTTCGCTGAAGCACAGGTATGCACCGGTACTTTTGGACAGCCTTTAATTAACCAGACGTTTGGCCAGGGCAACAATACCGATAGCTGGTACGGCCCTTTAGCGCAATATGCGCCTGGAGCATCTACTTCAACAACTTTTAAGGGACCACCGGGGCCAAACCCAAGTGGTTTAACCGCTAATCAATCAGGTTTAGTAAAAACGCCGGCTACTCCGGGCAACCCCTATCCTATTTACTGGCAGCCCCATACGGATCATACTGGCGATAGCAATGGGTTAATGCTCTTAATTGATGGTATAGCTACTCCAACCGTCTTTTTCGAACAGCAGATGGATAATCTTTGTCCAAACACAATTTTACGTTTATCCATCTGGGTGCTCAATGCCAATTCGCCTGCCGCAAATGCACAAACACCCAATATGATTTTACGGGTAATTGATCCGACTGGTAATTTATTGGGCAGTTCACAAACCGGAAATGTAACCGCAGATGGGATGTGGCACCAGTATTCACTTGATTTCAGTAACGGAAACAATTCTACAGTAACGCTGCAACTGGTAAACAATACCCCGACTAACAGTGGCAACGATTTTGCTTTGGATGATATTACCGTACAAGCTTGTGGCCCAGGTATTACTCCTTTTTTCAATCTCAATAATGCAGCGTTAAATATGTGCGAGGGGAATACCAGCAGCTTTACTGTAAACGCCAATATCTCGCCTGAGTACGCAAACCCCGTTTACCAATGGCAGGAAAACAAAGGCACTGGCTGGCTTGATATTCCCGGTGTAACCACAAAGCAAGCCACAATCAATTTTTTAAACCGTCCGGCCGGCACCTATCAATACCGCTTAATTACGGCCATTAACGGGAATATAGATAAAGTTAACTGCAGGGCCATATCCGATCCCATAACCGTAACAGTAAACCCTTTACCCGTTGCCAGAGCTGAAAACCTTGGCCCGTTCTGTAATGGCAGTACGATCAAATTAAATGCATCTGGCGGCACCAGTTATCTTTGGAGCGGACCAAACGGCTACAGTTCAACTGATCAAAACCCAAGCATTACCAATGCAACCAAGGCAATGGAGGGCGAATACACTGTTCAGGTTACTGCAAACGGATGTACTTCTCCAGCATCAACCCAGGTGTTGGTGCACGATCCGATAACCATAACCACCAATATCCAAACCGCTACTATTTGCGAGGGTAAATCAATTCAGTTAGCAGCATTTGGCGGTACAGAATTCCTTTGGCAACCCGCAACCGGCCTTTCCGATCCGCAAAAGCCTAATCCGGTTGCCAGCCCAACCGAAACCACAACCTATACCGTAAGGGTTACTAATAATGGCTGTTCAGAAACGGCACAAATAACTATTAACGTAAACAAAAATGCAATGACAGATGCCGGTGCTGACCAAAAAATTATTAACGGGCAAAAAATACAATTAAATGGTAAAGTTTCAAGCGATGTTACTTATTTATGGACACCGGCTGATTACCTGGACGATCCAACGAAACTGAATCCGGTTGCCACACCTCCGCACGATATCACCTATACCTTACAGGCCACCTCTAATTTAGGTTGCAGCAGCAGTAGCGATGAGGTTAACATAACCGTTTATCCCAAAGTGGTTATCCCCAATACTTTTTCTCCAAATGGCGATAATGTAAATGATACCTGGAATATCCCTGCAACAGCATCGTTCTCTAATCCGGTTGTCAAAATTATGAATCGTTACGGTAATCTGGTTTACCAGAGCACCGGATCTTTTAAACCCTGGGATGGTAAAATGAACGGAAAAGAGCTCCCAGCAGCCGTGTATTATTATTCTGTTTATTTAAACGAAGACTTCCAAACCTACACCGGCTGGCTTATGTTGGTCAGATAAAAAGGGCTTCATACTTTCGCTTATCATTTGGAAATGCTATTTTTGAGCACAATGTATATCGTTAAAGTTAAAGGCATAGCCAAAATTCCGGATTACGTACAGTTAAGAGACGATAAGTTTACGCTTTTAGCTTATTTTAGGGTCGACCGGCCTGATAAATCGTTGGAAAAGCTGGGCCTGGGCGACAAGCAGGATTACATTATGGAAATGGTTAAAGGCCTGCCTTTTGGGCAGATTGCAAAATTAGAAATATAATATATGGCAGGTAACGCAGTAATTCATTTAAGCAATGTTGATGTTTTTCAACAGAAACATCTGGTACTCTCAAACGTAAATTTACACATCGAAAAAGACGAATTTATATTCTTAATCGGTCAAACCGGTTCGGGCAAGAGTAGTTTGCTTAAAATATTGTACGGCGATCTTCATATTGGCAACGGCGAGGGTAACATTGCAGGCTTCGATCTTAAAAACCTGAAAGAAAGCCAGGTACCTTTTTTACGTCGTAAACTGGGTGTGGTTTTTCAGGATTTTCAGTTACTGACTGACAGGACGATTGAAAAAAACCTCGAATTTGTACTCAAAGCTACCGGTTGGAAAGACGAAAAGCTGATTAATGAGCGTATAAAGGATGTTTTAGATAAAGTGGGTCTACGCTCGAAGATTAAAAAAATGCCGCACGAAATTTCGGGTGGCGAGCAGCAACGTATTGTAATTGCAAGAGCGCTGTTAAACGACCCTGAAATTATTTTGGCCGATGAACCAACCGGAAACTTAGATCCCGAAACTTCTGAAGAAATTGTAACGCTGTTAAAACAGATCAGCCAGGCCGGAACCGCGGTTTTAATGGCCACACACGATTATCACATCATCCGTACTTTCCCATCGCGCATTATCAAATGCGAAAATGGCATTGTTCTAGAAGATGCACAAATAGCATAAAAATTCTGACATCCGTCAGCTAATCAGCCAAACTGTTCAGATAATTACAAATAAATCTGACAGCTTGGCTGATTTACGTTTATGGCAAAATAGTTGAGATTAACACAAAAAAATTCAGCCTGGTATTATGTTTAATAAGAAGAAAAATAACGATAAAGAAGAAAATATAATGAATACTGAAAATACATCAGAAAATACTACCGAAAATGTAGAAAATACTGATGCCGCTGCAAATGTAACTGAGCAAGCTCCAGAATTAACTGCCGAAGAGAGATTACAGGCAGAAGTTCAACAGCTTAACGATAAATACCTGCGTTTATATGCAGAGTTTGATAATTACAAACGCCGTACACAAAAAGAGCGCGTAGAGTTGTTGCAAACTGCTGGTAAAGATGTAATTGTATCGCTTTTACCAGTTTTAGATGATTTTGACCGTGCATTAAAAGCCATGGAAAGCGCTAACGAAGTGGCTCCGGTTAAAGAAGGTGTTTTGTTGGTAAGTACCAAATTGAAAAACACCCTGGCACAAAAAGGCCTGAAAGATGTAGAAAGCATCAGCCAGCCTTTTAATACCGATTTCCACGAAGCCATTACCAATATCCCTGCCCCTACCGAAGATTTAAAAGGTAAGGTTATTGATGAAGTTGAAAAAGGTTATACTTTAAATGATAATGTGATCCGCTTTGCTAAAGTAGTAGTTGGCGCTTAGTAGAATTGAAAAATTGGAAGGTTAAAGGTTGGAATGTTGTAAACAGCAATTCCAACAATAGTCTCCAGGCAATAAAGTAATAAAGAGAATGTTTGTTTGAGTTTAGGAACATTGAACGTTTCAACCTTCAAACATTTCAACACGTTATAAAGAAAATGAGTAAAAGAGATTATTACGACGTATTAGGCGTAACCAAAAGCGCAGCTGCTGACGAGATAAAGAAAGCTTACCGTAAGATGGCGATCAAATATCACCCTGATAAAAACCCGGGAGATAAAGCCGCTGAGGATAAATTTAAAGAAGCTGCAGAAGCATACGAAGTTTTAAGCAGCCCAGAAAAGAAACAGCGTTACGATCAGTTTGGCCACGCCGGTGTAGGTAGCAGTGCCTCTGGTGGCTACGGTGGTGGCAACATGAACATGGATGATATCTTCAGTAACTTTGGAGATATTTTTGGTGGTCATAACCCATTCGAAAGCTTTTTTGGTGGCGGCGGTGGTCAGCAACGTGGTGGCCGGCGTGTAGCTAAAGGTTCTAACCTGCGCATTAAGGTTAAATTAACACTTGAAGAAATTGCACACGGTGCCGAAAAGAAAATTAAGGTTAATAAACTGATTGTTTGTAAAACCTGCGATGGTTCTGGTGCAAAAGATAAATCATCGGTAAGTACTTGCGGTACCTGCGGTGGTAGCGGCCAGGTGCGCAGGGTAACCAATACCATTTTAGGCCAGATGCAAACTGCATCTACCTGCCCTACCTGTAACGGAAGCGGTCAGCAAATTACCTCTAAATGTACTGTATGCCATGGCGATGGTGTAGTTCGTGGCGAAGAAACCATTACCATTAACATTCCGGCAGGGGTAAGCGAAGGCATGCAACTGAGCATGAGTGGTAAAGGAAATGCAGCGCCAAACGGTGGTATTCCGGGTGATTTAATTATCCTGATTGAAGAAACCCCGCACGAAACTTTAAAACGCGAAGGCAATAATATTGTTTACGATTTACATTTAAGTTTTGTAGATGCGGCTTTAGGGATGAGCATTGAAGTGCCCACAATTGATGGCAAAGCCAAAATCAAAATTGATCCGGGTACCCAAAGTGGTAAACTATTGCGCTTAAAAGGCAAAGGCTTACCAGAGGTAAACTCTTACCACAGAGGTGATGAGATTATCCATATTAATATCTGGACACCTAAAGCGTTAAGCAGCGAAGAAAGAAGTACTTTAGAGAAACTACGCGAATCTCCGAACTTTAAGCCTCAGCCAGGCAAAAACGACAAAAACTTCTTCGAAAGAATGAAAGAGTATTTTGAGTAATTAATTCCATATAGTTAGAAAACCGATGTCGCAAGCATCGGTTTTTTTTGTTTTATAGGCCAAATTATCATGCTAAGGGTTAATTTATTTCACAAAAATCAATATTAATAACAGTTTATTTTTCATTCACTTGGTTGCGAAAATTCGTCATTGCGAGAAGGCTTTTTCAGCCGACGAAGCAATCTTTATAATAAGGATCAGTAGCAGGAAAGATAGCTTCGTCGTTCCTCCTCGCAATGACGATTCTTTTACATGGGTCTATCATTAGAAGGGTTACCATACCACCAAAAAAGGTATTAAAATAAAAGTATGAACGAACTCAGCAATGCTTTAAAAAAGCACCCAATCTTGTGGTCAATATTTACTTTATATCTTGTAGGATGGCTCATACCGCTTTTACTTAAAGTGTTTTTTACATCAGCAATGCAACATGATCAGACAAAAGATCATCATTCACCTTTTGGTGGTTTTTTAATCCTTTCAATCTTGTATTTATTATCCACATTAACACTAGGTTTCTTAGATAAGAATAACAACATTTATTTAAAACTCTCTGGCTATATTGGTTTATCACTAATTATTTTTATAGCCATTTACAACGGATAATAAACCTTTCTGTAAAGAACCTGTTCTCTATACATGAAATGGAGAATTGGCTGTTCGGGATTTTATTACCGCGAGTGGAAAGAGGTATTCTACCCAAAAGGCCTCGCGCAAAAAAATTGGTTTAAATATTATTGCGGGCATTTTAATACCATAGAAATTAACTCAACCTTTTACCGGATGCCCACACAAAAATCATTCGAAAAATGGTATAGTGAAAGTCCTGTAGATTTTGTTTTTACCATTAAAGCTCCGCGTTTAATTACGCATTATAAACAGCTTAACGACTGCCAAACGCTTCTAAGCGATTTTTACGATGCAGTAAAAACAGGCTTAAAGGAGAAAATTGGCTGTATATTATTTCAGTTTCCGCCTAAGTTCGAATATACGGCCGAGCGATTGGCCAGGCTTATTGAAAATTTAAATCGGGATTACCAGAATGTGGTTGAGTTTCGCCACCTGAGCTGGTTTAACAATGAGGTTTATGAAGAACTCGCTAAAAGCGGCATTATCTTTAGCGGTCAAAGTTCCCCCTCTGCCCTACCCGATACTGTAATTCAAAATACCAATATCGTGTATTACCGCTTTCATGGTAAACCAGTACTTTATAAATCAGAATACGATCAGGCATTAATTGAGGCTTTTCCTGAAAAAATAAACAGTGGTACCAAAGAGGTTTTTGTTTATTTTAACAATACCTGGGGCATAGCGGCACTCCATAATGCAAGGCAATTACAACTGGCCGTAAAATAACGTTAAGGTCATTATATTTACCTATACGCAATGGCTGAAATAAAATAAACCTGATAGCAATGGTATTTCGTTGTACGAACCTTAATTTAGCACCAACAATAACGAAATTTAATGGATAGCAGGACTAGCGGCACCGAAAAGCTACTGTTCTTGCTTTCCCAAACCTGATTATTATGCGCATTGCTGTTATCGACCTGGGCACAAATACCTTCCACCTGCTTATTGCAGAAGCAATAGGAAATGATCCCGAAATTTTATACAAAACCAATGTACCAGTTAAACTGGGCGAAGGCCGCATTAACGATAACCTGATTATCCCAACGGCATTTGAAAGGGGCATAAACTGCCTTAAAACCTTTAATCAAACTATTTTGGAGTATAAGGTCGATCACATCAGGGCTACTGCAACTTCGGCCGTTAGAAGTGCAGAAAATGGAAATGATTTTGTAAAGGCAGTTAAAGCAGCGACCGGTATTAACATCGAAACCATAAGCGGCGATGAAGAGGCTGAACTAATTTACCAGGGTGTAAAATTAAGCGGTGCTATACAAGAGCTATCTTTAATTATGGATATTGGTGGTGGCAGTGTAGAATTTATACTTTGCGATACAGAACGATTGATTTGGAAAAAAAGTTATAATATAGGTGCGGCAAGGTTAATGCAACAATTCTTTAAATCAGACCCCATTTCTGACGAAGATAAACAAGCCATTCTTTTTCATATTCAGGAACAACTGACAGATCTTTTCGAAATCTGCGAAAAATATAATCCCCAAATCTTAATTGGTTCGGCTGGTGCCTTCGAAACCTTTGCCGAACTGGTTAGCCGAAAACAAAACCAGCCTATAATTATTGAACAAATCAAAACCTATGCGTTTAACTACGATGATTACATTGAAATAGCCGGGAAGCTCATCAACTCTACCCACCAGCAAAGAGTAGAAATGCCTGGTCTTATTCCGCTACGGGTTGATATGATTGTAATTGCCACCTTAATTACCAATTATGTTTTAGGTCGCTGTAAAATAAACCGGCTTACGCTTTCTACCTACGATTTAAAAATGGGTGTTTTGGCCAGCCAATTATAAAAAAAATGATCCATACAAAATGTACAGATCATTGAGAGATTGCAAGCGTAATTTATAGTATTTATTTTTTGATCAAACTGATTTTTAAAAACTAATCTTTAGAACACTATTTATAAGAAACACTAATCTTACCCATAATGGCATATTCTGCTTTGTATGGATAATAATCTTGCTGTTTAACAGTTTTATTATTTAATTTAAATGAGACCAGGTATTCGCTACCTTCAGCTATTAGCTCATCGTGTTTCCAGTATAAATTATCATCAATTTTAAATTCGTAACGTCCATTTTTATCGGTAACTGCAGTAAGGTTTGTACCTTTTAACCTGAGCTTTAAACCCACCATCGGAACTTTACTTCTTAAAAACATAAAACCATAAACTGTTCTCAAAATTACAGGGTCAGCAGTTCTTTTTAATTGATGATTGTTTTCTGACTTAACCATCTCAACAGATTCTCTTATTGTTGAAGCTTCTGCACTGTGCGTTAAAATACTTGCACCAATAGCCAATACACCAAGATACTTCATCCAGCTTCGGTTGGTTGCGGGCACAATGATTAAATGATAGTTAAGCTGGCTTAATTGCGACTGACTTAAACGGCCACACACAGTAGAACTGGCGCTGGCTAATGTTTGAATAATTTGAGCATTGCTATACCCCGAGAAATCGATTACATTTTTACTGCAGGCCGTACAAAAATTAAAGCCTGCTCCTTTTTCCATTTCATCCCAGTTTTGCGTGCAGGGTTCGGCTATGGTTATTTCGGTAAATGGAACTTTCATCTTTCTAATTTTGTTAGATGATGAAAGTTTTAAAGGAATTCCACAAAAGAATTTAAATAAACTTCAACAGCTCGTTATAAAGCTTTTCGGTTGGTAGCCCCATAACGTTGGTATAAGAGCCTTCAATGCGTTCAACCACTACAATTCCCCACCAATCCTGCACGCCATAGCTTCCGGCCTTATCAAAAGGCTTATAATTATCGATATAAAAATCTATTTCAGCAGCAGTAACGGCTTTACAGGTAACCGCAGTACGATCGTAAAACGAAAATAGCTTATCGCCTTTAGCCAGGGTTACACCGGTAAAAACCTCGTGTTTGCTACCCGATAGTTTGCTTAACATTTCTTGTGCATGTGTGCGGTCTACAGGTTTACCCAAAATTTCGCCATTTAAAGCCACAATGGTATCGGCGGTAATTACAATGGCATTATCGGCCGTAAAGGCCTTTGCTTTTTGTTCAGAAATGTAAACTGCAATCTCAGCCGGACTTAGCTCTTCAGGATAGCTTTCATCCACATCTTTCAATTCAACTTTAAAATCGAGCCCCATCAGGGTTAAAAGTTCCTGACGGCGTGGCGATTTAGAGGCTAAAATGATGGACGGAAATTGAACTGACATATTTTATTTTTCCGCTAAAATAAGAAAAGCGACCTAAAGCCGCTTTTCTTATTTGATATTTTTCAAAAGATTAGTTATTTCCGCCACCTTGTCTGCGTTTTTCCATTTCGGCACGCATTTCTTTTTGCCAGGCTTCGTATGTTTTTTTCTGATCGTCGGTTAATACAGCTGTAACTTTCGCATCATTTTCAGCACGCATTTTTTGCATTTTTTCTCTCATAGCATCTCTATCTCCACCACCTTGCATTTCTTCGCGCATTTTTTTCATGGTTTCTGCCTGTGCAGTAAAAACAGCAGTTAACTTAGTTTTCTGATCGTCAGAAAGTTTTAATTTTTCGTCTAATTGTTTTACACGCTCTTCAGGTTTCATCATCATTCTACCTTGTCCGCCACCTTGTTGTGCATTAGCGAAGCCAGCTATACCTAGCATTAATCCGCAGATCATTAATAATTTTTTCATGTTTTTTGTTGTTTTTGGTTGAAAATTGACTGGTTGGAGTAGAAAACAAAATAATGGTTTAATGACGAAATGTAACTTAGCTGTTGCACGTCAGTTGAATCGAACAGATCTGGGAGCAACCCTTCGACTCCGCTCGGGGTGACAATAAACAAGTTTGGAATTGAGAGACAGTTAACCGATTTAAACAATTAACCTAATACAGTTTACAGTTGGCAGTTTGCAGTTACTAATGAACGATTAAAAAAATTAACCAGTTAATCGACGAAACAGTTTCCAATTGGCAGTTTGCAGTAACTAATGAATGATTAAACAAGTTTGGAGTTGAGAGACAGTTAACCGATTTAAACAATTAACCAGTTAACCGACGAAACAGTTTCCAATTGGCAGTTTGCAGTAACTAATGAACTATTGAACCGATGAACTTATACGCCCGAATCGGAAGCGTTAGGGTTTTCATCGTACCATTTGCCCTGTACTTTCATTACCTTTTCGATAATATCGCGGACCGCGGTTTTACCGCCATTGTAAGGCGAAATGAAGGTAGAAATGGCTTTAATTTCTTCAACGGCATCAGCCGGACAGGTTGGGAGCCCAACGAGTTTCATTACTTTTAAATCCGGAATATCGTCGCCCATGTAAAGCACTTCTCCCGCAGTAATATTTTTACTGCTTAGATATTGATTAAAAACAGCGACTTTATCACCTGTTCCCAAAAAAACATCGGTAACGCCCAGATTAAAAAAGCGTTTGCCCATGGCTATCCCATCGCCACCAGAAATGATGCAGATATTGTAACCACGCTTAACGGCTAGCTGCATGGCATAGCCATCCTTAATGTTAAAGGTGCGTAACGATTGGCCGTTATCAGTAACCTGAACGGTTCCGTCGGTAAGCACACCGTCTACATCAAAAATGAAAGTGGTAATTTCTTTTAATTTCTGGAGAAACATGTTGCGTTTAGGGGTAAGCATTTGGAGTTGACTCAAGACTGAGTGCTCCGAACTCATGACTACTTACTGGTTATCTCTCCACTCGTATACCCAGGCCGATTGGATTTGCTCTAAATGGCCTTCGCTGCTTTCCTCGCGGGTTCCTTTAAAATTAGGCAATTCTAAAACCCAGTCAATTAATTCGGTAAAACGGATACGGTAAATTTTGGTTTCAGAAAAATCATCGCCAAATTTCTCATATAAAGACATGGCAATATCTTCGTAATCGTTCCAGTAAAAAGGTAAGGCAAATTTATCGTTGTTCATGTTTTGTTTGTTGTTGTAACTTGTTGTAAAGTTGAAATGTTTAATGTTGGAAAGTTCCGGACTTCAGACTAAAGACTCAGGACTAACCTAGTGTCCCATAAAATCAGACTGATCCGGAATAGTAACTTCGATATCGCCATCGATTACGATGCACTGACAGCCTAAACGCGAAGTTATTTTCGGACGTACTGCCCTATCAATAAAGTCTTCTTCTTTATCCGAAATCTCTTCGATATTATCCATACCCTTGGTTACATACACATGGCAGGTACTGCAACCGCAAACACCACCACAATTGTGTTGTAATTCTATTCCGTTATCCAGACAAACATCTAAAACAGATTCACCGGCAGCAATAGGTAATTCTATCGATTCGTGATCTGCTTCTTCAAAATTTATTTTTAGTTTAAAAATGCTCATAATTATTTTGCAAAAGTAATAAGCAAAAGCCGTAAAAATGCTATTTCGGCATTAATTTTATGCTATTGCTTAATGTTTGATAAATTTCCTGCAACGCGGGCATATCATTCAACATGCTTAGGTGCTTATTTATAGTGGTTTCGTCGGCCCTGACTGCTGGTCCGGTTTGTACATTTTCGGGCAGGTTAGTCATTACTTTATCGGCAGTTTCGGCTATTAAAGGCCTTATAATTTCAAAATCCAGTCCATTTTGCTGCAATACCTGATTGGCTAAAGCATATAAATGGTTAGGGAAATTACAGGCAAAAACAGCAGCGAGGTGTAAAACTTTTCTTTTATCGCCACCCAATTCATAAACCTGCTGACTTAATTTCGACGCCAGTTTGTGTAAAATATCCAGCTGTGTAGCATCAGTAGCTTCTATACAAAGCGGAATACGGTCGAAAACCATTTCCTTCGTTTTAGAGAAAGTTTGCAAAGGATAAAAAACACCCGCATGTTTTACGTGGGCCGATAGTACGTTTATATCGGTTGTACCCGAGGTATGCACCACTAATCCATTTACTGCTTTCAATCCTTGGGCAATGCTTTCGATGGCATCATCCTTTACCGAAATGATATACAAATCGGCATTGGTTTTAATTGCATTCAAATCATTTACTGCTTCGGCAGCAATGCTATCAGCCAGTAAAGCAGCGTTAACCAGGTTTGGGCTGTACACCTGCACTAAATCTTCGCCTTTGGCTTTTAAAGCTTTGGCTAAATGTGTAGCAACGTTACCCGAACCTAATACAACGATTTTCATGTGCTTATCCGATGCTGGCTTCTTTTCTTCTTCTAAAAATTGACAGTAAGAAACCAATCACCATTACAATAGTACCTGCCCAATATAAATTGATGAAAGGGAATTCGATTGCTTTGAAAACTACCCAGTCTTTAGCTTGTTGTGGTTTTTCAAAAATCTGCAATTCTACTTTTTTCTCGTCAGGCAGAACCCTCGAGAAACGGAATTTCAGATCCAGCTCATCTACTTTACGCGCAAAATCGAAAGTGTTGTTTCCTTTAATTAAGAAAATTGGTTCGGTGTTGTAAACTTTTCCTGCAGCGTTAATTTCTAAAGGTAAACCCACAGCATAATCGCCTTGTGCCAAGGCTAAATCTTTAGCAGTAGGTTTTCTGTTTAAATCTTTTACCGTAACCACACCACTCGAAGTGTGAATGGTATCACCTACCGAAACTTTAACAATGCGTGGTGCTTTGTAATTTTCATCATCAGAGTGCCCTTCGTGATCCTCGTGCGATGATTGTTTAACAGCCGCACTGGTAATGTGTGTGTACACATCGTAAGTAAGGTAATGTTTGGTATCAGGAGAAGCAATTAAACCCATTTTCTCGTTATCCTGAGTATGCGGGTGCAAATTGAAATCTTCTTTAACCTTACCCTCTTTATCTATAACCTTGAAGTTTAAGGTGTAAAAGGTATTCGGAGCCTGAGTGGTATCGCTTATATAAGTTACGGTGTACTTGCCCATTTGTTTAGGCTCGTTTTTGTACAGCATAATGTTTTCGCCAGGTTTCTCTGTTTTTTCAAAATCTTTAACAGGAATAAACTTATTGGCGTTTATTGAAATCGGTTTATTGGTAGCAGCCGATATTAGTGCACCTAAAACCAGAAGCGCAAAACCAATGTGCGCAATTGCCGAGCCTGCCAGTTTTGCTTTTCCACCAAATGCCTGATATAAAACCGCCGCATTTGAAAGTATCGCGAACAAACAACTGAATGTGATTAAGATGTACATTGTATTGGTATAAACATCTGTTAGATATACCAAACCTGCTGTTAAAACCACCGAAAAAATAATTGCAGAAACTAAACTGCTGTAGAATTTACGGGGATCGGTTCTTTTGTATTTTAAATATTGCGAAAACCCTGAGATCAGGGTAATCAGCACCGCAAAGGGAGCCTGCCACTGGTTGTAATACTTTATAGCATCAACAGGCGGAGAAAAATTGGTACCGAATGCCTTGTTAAATACCGGAACTGAGGTAGAAAAGATAACCTGGATACAGGCAACGGTAACCACTAAAGCACCAATGAACATCCAGAACTCGCGCGAGTAGGTTTCTTCATCTTTTGTGGTAATAGGCAGTTCTTTCCATCGTCTAACAATTAAAACAACTGCTAAAACAGCAAACACTACATTATACAAAATCAGGTGACCAAACATCCCCATATCGGTAAACGAGTGTACCGAAGTATCGCCCAAAATACCGCTACGTGTTAAGAACGATGCATAAAGCACTAACAGGAAGCTTAAAAATACCAATGCAATGGCTGTAAAGTAGGCATGACCTGTGTTTTTATAGGCAATCATTACGTGTACTGCCCCAATTAAGGTTAACCAGGGAATTAATGAAGCATTTTCTACCGGATCCCAGGCCCAGAAACCACCAAAGTTTAGTGCCTCATAAGCCCAGAAAGAGCCCATAATAATACCTGTACCTAAAACCATTACTGCAAAAAGCGTCCACGGCAATGCTGGTTTAATCCACTCTTTATATCTTTTTTGCCACAAAGCCGCAATTCCGTAAGCGAAAGGAACCACCATACTGGCGAAACCTAAAAATAAAGTAGGCGGGTGAATTACCATCCAATAGTTTTGCAATAACGGATTTAAGCCTTTACCATCGGTAATAAATTTCAGGTAGTTTTTATAGTTTTCGGGGTTAGCAAAAACAACAGGAGCCTGTGCCTTTAAATCCAATGCATCTCTTAAAAGGATAAATGGAGAACTACCAACACGTTCGCCAAAAATTTCTACCCCCAACATCATCGAGGTTAAAAATACTTGCGAAAATGCAACGGTTGTCATTACCGGGCGTTCCCAGGTTTTGGCTTTCCAGATTAACAATCCGCCTAAAAATGATTGCCAGAATGCCCAAAGCCAAAAACTTCCCTCCTGTCCTTCCCAGAAAGCAGATATAATATAATAAACAGGAAGTTGTTTTGAAGAGTGCGATTGAACGTAATAATATTCAAAATAATGGCCAAAAATCAGGTAGAACAGTACTGCTCCAACACCAATAATACTAGCCCAGTTAACCAGGAATCCAATTCTTCCGAGATTGCGCCATGATTTGTCTTCTAAATTTTTCTCGCGACTGGCATAAAAATATGCGATAGTTGATAATAACGATGCACTAAAAGCCAGTACAATAAAAAACTGTCCGATTTTACCCGGCAGCAGGTTTTCGCCTACAAATTGAATATCCATTAAATCTAGTTATATTTTTTTTCGCCGTATTTCCCTACGGTGTCTACCTTACCATCCTTATTTACCTCTACCAGGTTATCGTTATATTTAGATGGGCATTTCATTAAAATTTTCGATGCGTAGAATTTATCCTTATCCATTTTACCGATAAGTACCAGTTTTTCCGATTTTTCAAAATCCTGCGGTTTGGTTCCGTTATAAATTACCTCACGGATTTCGCCTTTATCATCTTTCATAAAAAAAGAGAAATGGTTGGCGTCTTTAACCGCATCGTAATACATGCCTTTTGATTTTTCCCAGTAACCCATCACATGCTCTTCTTTGTTAGAAGATGCTGCTTCTTTAAAGTTAGAATAGGTATCGGTATTTGCATTTAAGCTAAATAAAATCCCTACAGAGATGGCGATGGTAATCAATCCAATGATGGCACTTTTCTTCATGGTTATCTATATTGTAAAAGCTGGCAACAAAGATAGAAAAATAGGGATAGCCAGCATTCTTTTACAGGTTTCTTGTCTTTATATTGACAATTAACTGATTTTTAAGTAGACCTTGTTTTAATTTTACTTCTTATTTATATCGGTTCTTATTAATTCTACTTTAAAGTATCGTTGGAGCTAAAATTTCATCACCTAAATGATTAATTTTGGCATCAGATAATTGTTTACCGATTAAAAAACCTAACCTGCAATTAATATGCGTCTCAATCAATGCTATAAGCTTTTGTTTTTTATTGCCCTTTTACCCTTTTTAAGTTCTTGTTTTGAAGTAATTGAAGAAATTTCGATGAAAAATGATGGCACCGGTGATGTGGTACTAACCATAAACCTGAGTCAAAGTAAAACCAAAGTAGCCTCGGTAATGCTGCTTGATAGTGTACAAGGCTATAAAGTACCGAGCAAGCAAAAAATACAGCAGGAATTAAATGAAGCTGTTGCTTACCTAAAAAAATCGGAGGGGATTACGAATGTTAAGAGCACCGCCGATTTTAACAATTTCATTGCTACCATCAGTTTTTCATTTAAAGATGTATCTCACATCAATAATATCACCAAAAACATCCTGGCGCAACAAAAAATCAAGGCAACCAACACCTCATCTTACAGCTACAGCAAGGCAACTAAAACTTTCAGCAGAAAGTACCAGGCCATTGGTACAGCCAAAACCGAATTCAACAAATTAAAGCCGAAAGATAAGGCGGTTTTTAATGGTGCCACTTATACCAGCATCTATCGTTTCGAGTCGCTTGTAACAAGTAGTACCAATCCTGCATCAAATGTATCAAAATCGAAAAAAGCAGTGATGCTAAGGAGCACCATTACCGATTTAATAAACGGAAAAATTAACGTATCTAATTCAATACAACTAGCTAAATAACAAACAAAAGTTCACCCGCAATTACGCAGGTGCAATGCTCACACAACAACAATTACCAATGAAAAAAATTCTATTTTCCTTCTCCCTCCTGCTATTATTCAACCTGACCAAAGCCCAGGATTTGGTTAAAAAAATACCCGCTAACGCTTTTACAGTTGCTACGATAAAGGGCGACAATATTTTTAAACTGATGTTTGTAAAAGATTTCAACGAATCTTTTGTCGGTAAGAAATTACTGGAAGGCACTTCAAAATCGCTCGATAAAAACTTTACCACTATCGAAGATTTTGGGATTAACCTGGATAAAAACATGTACTACTTTAACCAGTTAACGGATAGCATTACTTACAACTGCTTTCTGATTCCTTTAAAAGATGCCACTAAATTTGAAAGCCTGATTAATAACAAGGACAGTAAAATTAAAACCACCGGCGATACCAAAACCATGGTGCTGCCCGATAGTACCAGCATTATTAAGTGGAACAATAACATGATGTATTTTGTTACCGGCAGCATTAAGAGCTCTTTCTTCGCTGATTCGGCAAAATCAGCCCGTTATGGCATTAAAGATATCAGGTTTCAGGCTGACGAGGCTACTTTGGCCGATAGTGCAGCAGTTGCGGTAGATTCTGCTTACGTAACCACAACCGACGAGCCTGTTGTAGAAGCTGTTGCAGCATCTCCTGTAAAAGTTAAAGCGAAGCAAAAAACAAGTACCAAAAAGACAGCTAAAAAAGCCACCGGTAAGAAAAAGACTGGCAAGAAAAAAGCAGCCATAAAGCCAAAACAAGAAATTGAAGAAGAAGTTGTAGTCGATGCAGCCATGGATGCTGCCGAAGCAGTGCCTGCAGCAGAAAGAGTAAACGCCGATTACGACCTTTACCAACAGGAACGAGCTGAACAGGAGGCTAAGCAAAAGAGACTGGCCTTTACCTGGATGACCGCACAGGCAGAACAAATTTTTAACGGCAGCTACGAATCGATCGAAATCAATAAATCGTACAGCAACAGTTTAGATAGCAAAGCTATTGCCGAGCTTTGGGTTTCGAGCCTGCAGGATGTTTACAATGCAGTTGCGCCCGAATTTGGTACTTATGGCAAAGCTGGCCTGATGAAAGGTTATGGCAGTTTAAATGCCAAATTGTTTATGGATAATAAGAGTTTCCGCATTTCTACCGGTTTAGAACTGGCGCAAGAACAAGCTGATTCTTATAAAAAGATCATGAATAAAAAGCTGAACAAGAACTTTTTAAAATATGTAAACAGCGAAAAAGCCATTGGTTTTATGAGCTATGCCATTGATACCAAAGCCTATCTGGAAGAATTACCTAAACTGATGAAACAAGCTTACGGCTCATTTCTTGGCGCCCGTATGGATGAAGAAATGGACTTAGGCGCCGACCTGCTTTCTTTATTACTGGATGAAGAAGCAGTGAGTAAAGTAATTAAAGGAGACGCCTTATTTGTAATTAACGGATTGAACAGCAAAGAGGTAACTTATACCACTTACGATTATGATGATGATTACAAACAAAAAGAAGTGGTTAAAACTAAAAAAGAAACTTTGCCTGATTTTCTTTTCATGTTTTCATCTGATGATACCAGATTAATTAACAAACTGATTAAGTATGGCGTAAACAAAAATTTTGTAAGCGCCGATGGCAACATTTATAAGATAATAGAAAAGAAAAGCCCGATTGATATTTATTTCCTGATTAAAGATGGTATTGTGTTTTTTGGCAATTCGTTAACCGAAATACAGGCAATCAACAGCAACCAGATAAACAACAATATTAGCAAAACCCATAAAAACCTACTGAGCAAAAATAATTTTAGCTTTTTGTTTAATGCCAAAAACCTGGTTGGCAAAGTGCCGGCTTCTGAAATTGGCGGCGAAGAAACTGCTAAAAAATTTAACAGCACTTTAGAGAAAATGGGTAATGTATACATGAAATCGAACCCGATTAAAGGTAACCTGGTATCGGCCGATATCAGCGCAGAAATTCCGAATGGACATGAGAATGCTTTAAAATATTTGTTCTCGTTAATTGAAAATGCAGCTAAGTAGATCAGTTTTCAGTTAACAGTTTACAGTCTGTAGTTGATAGTTACTAATGACAAGCGAACGAACTAACAAGCTCACAGTTAACCGATTAACCTTATTATGGTAAAATTTTTAAAAATAACAGCAGCGATAGTCATATCGCTGCTTGTTTTTTATTTTGGCTTTTTTAAATACAGGCAAATACAGGCCAACAAGGCATTAATTCCAGCCAGTACCCAAACTTTGCTTAAAATAAATGTAGATGAGTTGTACAAAACCATTGCGGTTAGCTATTTAAAACACCCCAGTCAATATGCCGGTGCAGACAAGAAAGGGATTAAAGAAAAGATAGCAGATTTAAATACCGGCATAGAAATCCCTGCAAATATTTATCTATACGGTTTAAAAGGAAAGACTAAAAACACCTTTTTCTCGCGTTTAGAAATTACAGATAGTTTAGCATTTAACAGCTTTATCGTAAAAAAGCTTGCATTAATAAAAAAGGAGTCTCATTTTTTTCAATCTGCCGACTCAACTTTTTGCGTCCTGTTTAACAAAACAACTGTTGCCTTGGCATTTACCCCCAAAAAGGAACAGGTAAAAACTGTATTGGAACAAATACTCGCTCAAAAAAACATGGTTAAAATTAGCGATAGCCAATTTGAGCAAATGGCAGGCCTTTCGGATCACTTGTCTTTTCAAAATGCAGAAAATTTAAGCAAGGTTAATTTTACAGATGGAAAAATTGATTTTACCAGTGAATTGTTGAATAAGTGGATAGAACCCGCACCTCAGCCCAGGCACCGGATTTTAAACCCTGAAAGTACAGTGAGTATGTGGCTAAACGGGAAATTTAAATCTGCTTCGACTCAAAAAAACACACCTGTAAGTTCTTCTGTTTTCTCAAAAGATAACTTTTTGAAGTTCTATAAAGGTTATCTGGATTTTGAATGGACCAATACGGTAAAACAAGTTGACACGGTAATAACTTACGAGTATAATGATGACTTTGAGCAGGTAGAAAAAAAAGTGGCCAGAGAGCGGAAAATCCCAGGTATTTCTATAAATATGGCTGCAAATGATCAGGAAGTGAGCAACTACCTTAAATCATCAGGCTTTTTAGACCAATCTACAGGAAAAATTAGTGCTACTATGATTCCCCTCTACCAGGTTTACTTTAAGGGCAACAATGGCAACATTCAGTTGAGCACATTACCAAACGCTAAACCCGACCTTAAAATGGAATCAGCTGCTGATTTCTTTTACTTAAAAGTGGATTTTAAAAAGCTGATTAAACAAATACCTTTCCCGGCTGTTAGCGATAAACTGAATATTTTCAGTGAACTGAAGATGAATGCAAAAAGCGCAGGAAAAGATAAAATTAAACTTGAATCGGAACTTTTATTTTTAAATAAGGATGCCAACGCCCTCATCCAACTTTTAAAAGTGTTTAAAAATGGCTTCAACAGCTCCCTGGATTTTAATTTATCTTTTGATATTCCGGCAAGCAAGTAAAGTCATTTCCAAAATAAAAACAGAAATACGCGCTGTTATATTTGTTCTTTATTTTCTCAACTAAAGGTTGGTATATTCGTAAATTGATAATATAAAAACATCTTAAATGCTTCACGATAATTTGATTCTTATTTTGGTTTTACTTTTAGGTGTAACCCTATTGGTGATGATTGGCCAGAAGATAAAAATCTCCTACCCTATATTTTTGGTATTAGCCGGCTTACTAATTGGCTTTATTCCTGGTATTCCGCATATCAAAATCGACCCAAATATAGTTTTCTTACTTTTTTTACCACCCCTGCTTTATGAAGCTGCCTGGTTTACCTCGTGGAAAGATTTTTGGGAATATAAAGGTGCCATTTTTTTAATGGCTGTGGGTTTGGTTTTTATTACCTCGGTAGCTGTTGCTTATGCATCTGTAGCATTTATACCAGGTTTCACACTGGCTCTTGGCTTTTTATTGGGCGGCATTGTTTCACCACCCGATGCCGTTGCAGCAGCAGCAGTGTTAAAAGGCATGAAGATTCCGAAGGTTGTAAGTGCTTTACTGGAAGGTGAAAGTTTGGTAAACGATGCTTCCAGTTTAATTGTGTTCAAATTTGCATTAGCTACTGTGGTTAGCGGCACATTTGTAATGCAGGATGCCGCGGTAAGTTTCGTTACTGTTGCTGGCCTCGGTATTTTAATCGGTCTTGCCATTGGTGGTATATTTTATGTTATTCACCGTTGGTTACCCACAACTGATAATATTGATACGGTTCTTACCTTACTTACGCCATACTTTATGTATATCATTGCCGAGCATTTCGAAGCTTCGGGAGTAATGGCTGTAGTATCGGGTGGCTTATTATTATCCAGTCAATCGCATGTAATCTTAACTTCAAATTCGAGGATAAAAACAGTCAATGTCTGGTCATCATTAATATTTATGCTTAACGGCGTTGTATTTATATTAATTGGCCTGGCTCTACCAGATATTGTACATGGCTTAGGTCCTGATTATCCAATCATAAAAGCTATTGGTTATGGATTTGGGATAAGTATACTGGCGCTTATTGTACGCATGGTATGGTTGGTTTCGACAGCCCAGATTACACGACTGTTTAATAAAAAAACGAGAATACGTTACCGGGATATGACCTGGCATTCTTATGTGGTAGTTATTTATGCGGGCATGAGAGGTGTGGTATCTTTAGCTGCAGCACTTTCTATTCCGGTAATGATTTCTGATTCGGTAGCTTTTCCTTTAAGAAACCTGATCTTATTCATCACCTTTGTGGTGATTTTTATTACCCTGGTTTTACAAGGCCTTACCCTTCCGTTGGTAATTAAACTGCTTAAAATCCCTGAGTCTAAAAGTAAATTAACAGAACAAGAGCAGACTAATCAGATTAAACTAAAATTGATCGATCTTTCTTTGGATAAATTAAATGCCGATTATCAGCACCAATGTACACACAATGAGTTAATGGTGAACTTAAAGGCAGAACTGCACCATACCTTAAAAGAAAAAAAGGATAATATCCACGCTTTTAAAAGAGGCGAAATTGATAAGGAAGATTTAAAAGCTTACCAGGAAATAGTATTAACCTTAATTCAGCTTCAGCGAGACGAGTTGCATCATTTAAAGCGCAACAAAGAATATGATGATGAAGTGATCAGAAAAGAAGAATGGAGGCTGGATTTGGAAGAGTTGAGTATCACATCTTAACACCTGTTTTTGAATCAAAATAAATAGAAAACTTAAACGCTGTTGGCAGCCCCGATTGCACCGGTACCCTGCAGCGGGGAGGAATCCCGAATTTTCGGAAAAGTGTACAAGCGCAAAGCGGGAACAAACTTTGTGAATAGCATTACACCTACGCTCAAAAAAATGGCACCAGCTATTGTTTAGCAGTTAACGAACAGGAAGTAAACAGGCAAACAACAAAAAATCCTTGCAAATTTTACATCTGCAAGGATTTTCCGCTTTAAGCTTTAGTCTTTTTGCTTTGACTCCTTATGGCCAAACACCCAAATTCATGTAAGAAACGGCAATTTTATCGATCGAATTAACGAAAGCCGCTGTTCTTAAAGTTTGTGTACCTGGTTTGCTTTTTAAAGTTTCGCGTATTTCGTGGTACGAGTGGATCATGGTATCTTCTAAACCAGAGTTTACCAGTTCCATTTCAGATGCACCTTTAACAATCATTAAACGGTGCTCAGGAAGAATAGTTTTCCCGGTCAGGTTTTCTAAAGTATTGATCAGGTTAGCATTTGAGTTAGCTGCGTAACGGTTTTCCATACGGCCAAAAGCCACGTGCGAAAGGTTTTTCAACCATTCGAAATAAGAAACGGTAACACCACCGGCATTACAGTACATATCTGGAATGATAATGCCACCCATTTCGGTAAAAATGGCTTCAGCTTCTGGTGTAGTCGGACCATTTGCACCTTCAGCAATAATTTTTGCTTTAATGTTACGGATATTCTGCTCGGTAAACTGGTTTTCTAAAGCTGCCGGAACGATGATATCGCAATCCTGCTCTAAACCTTCCATTGAATTTTTGAAATCTTTAGCGCCAGGGAAGCCTAAAATTGAACCTGTGTTTTTACGGTGTGCAAAAACCTCGTCAACGTTTAAACCGTTCGGGTTGTAAATAGCACCTTCATACTCGCAAAGCCCAACAATGGTTGCACCAAATTCGGCCAGGAATTTAGCAGAGTGGTAACCCACGTTACCTAAACCTTGTACAATTACCCTTTTATCTCCCAAACCAGCTTTAAAACCGATTTTAGCCATATCTTCTGCTACTTCTACACACTCGCGTACAGCGTAAGCCACACCACGGCCTGTAGCCTCTTTACGACCGCGGATACCATGTAAAGCAATTGGCTTACCGGTAACACAGCCCAGTGCATCAAGCTGACCTGGGTTCATGGTCATATAAGTATCGGCAATCCAGCTCATTTCGCGTTCTCCCGATCCATAATCAGGTGCAGGAACATCGATACCAGGGCCAATAAAGTTTTTCTTAATTAATTCTGTAGTATAACGGCGGGTGATGGTTTCCAACTCGGCAACGCTATATTGTTTGGTGTTAATTTTAATCCCACCTTTTGCACCACCGAAGGGAACGTTAACAATGGCACATTTGTAAGTCATTAACGCCGCAAGCGCCATTACTTCGTCTTCGTTAACCATTTCGCTGTAACGAATACCGCCTTTTGTAGGGCTCATGTGGTGAGAGTGTTCTACGCGCCAGGCATCAATTACTTCAAAACCGTTTCCGCGGCGGATTGGGAACTGGAAACGATACACACTATTACATGTTTTAATCTGGTTCAATAAACCTTCAGGATGATTGGTGAATTGAGCCGCACTGTCAAAGTTCTTACAAACATCTGCAAAGAACTTGTTCTCGTCTGCTAGATTAGCCATTATTTATTTTTTTTATGAATAAGTTTTCGCTGCAAAATTGCCTAAAAAAACCGCACATATCCAAATGCAAAAATACTTAGTGTACAGCAAACACCACAATTAATGGCCGCTGGGGGCACATTAGACCGTTTTAAGCAAACTGTACAAAAACAATATTTAAACCTGTTTTGAGGCAGTTATGCCACGCTTAAACCCGAAACCAAACGAAACAATCAGGCAAGAAATGAAGCGTTAAACAAGCATAAAAAAAAGTTAAAAAAATATTTCAACACCATTAAATATACTTAAAATAATAGGATTAACGGCACAATGCAGGCCATTATTGAAAGAAAAGTGCACAAAAAAAGTGATCAATATAAAATTGATCACCTCTTAAAGTTAATCTAAATCGTCCCGTTGATTTAATTTATAACTAATCAAACATCACCAATTAATTGGCAACATACAATACTATGTAGTAGGTAATTTACTTATTTACTATTTTGTAGACTTAATTAGCGTTTTTTAAATTTACAAAAACCTATATAACAAGCAGATAAGCATAAATAAACATCCAAATAGCGCAGCAAATCCCTATGTTTTTGAGGTTTTGATGCCGAAATAAACTGTAAAGCTATTGCGCGGAACTGCTTATTTTTGACTATTGCTCTCTTTTTCTATTTTCTTTAATCTTTTATCGATAGTAAAAAGATAAGCCAATAAACCGAGCAAGATAATTACGATACAAATTACAACTACGTATATTTTTCCGTTATTGCGTAAAGTATCGGCCATTTCTACACCATTATCCTGTGCAAATAACTGCAGCGTAGCCATCATTAATATCAGGGAGAAAAATATCTTCTTCATTTTAGTTATGTTGTTGTTTGTTTTCTATTGAACGTATTCTGAAACGGATGGTATATACCCAGTAACCGATTAATATCCAGCCTAAACATGCCGGGTAAAACACCATGCGCATGCGACTGTCTAAATCGTAACTGTTAAAACCTGGGTTACCGCCATTGCCCGGGTGTAACGAATCTTTTAAACGGGGCAGCACGAAAAGCAGCACGACCATCATCGGAAAGGCAAAAATATTGTAAATGGCAGATATCTTAGCTCTTTTTTGCTCTTCATCGATAGCATTGCGCAGAATGAGGTATGCAAAATAAAGCAACACCGAAATTGCCGCGAAATTCTGCTTCGGATCGAAACTCCAAAACTGTCCCCAGGTGTATTTTGCCCAGATAGCGCCTGTTACCAGGCCCAATAAGCCGAAAACAATACCGGCATTTACACTTTCAACTGCCTTAATATCGTCTATTTCACTTTTGGTGCTCAACGATTTGATGCTGTAAAAAACTGAAATGGAGAAAAGTACAATCATGGCAAACCACATGGGTACATGGAAATACAGGTTACGGATGGTCTCATTTAAAATAGCCAGCCGGGGTACGCCCAGTAATAAACCTGCAATTGCAGTATAAACAACCAGCACCGAAGCTAAAATTTTCCACCAGGATTTTTTCATACATTTATAATTTTCAATGAGTGAAGAATTGAATGAGTGAATAAATATTCCATTCAACCAATCGCCCATTTTATAATTCAATCATTTTATATTCTTATTATTGAACGGGTGTTTTTTGAATGATAATGTAGAGATTAAACATTCAATCAGTCACCAATTCTATAATTCAATCATTTTTAATCGCGCCAAAGGTAAGGAAATAACAATAAAGAGGTGGCTACCACCAATACGTTAACTACCAAAAGCATGGCAATTTCGTCATAGCTATTCTCCCAGGGCAAGCCATCTACTGCATTTTTGGCTAGTTTTATCAATAAAATCAGCACCGGAATAATAATCGGAAAGCTCAAAATCGCCATTAACATCCCTCCGTTACCTGCTTTACTGGCAATAGCCGAAACCATGGTAAACACAGTTGAAAAACTGATACTCCCCAACACTACAGCGATATAATACATAACCAGATCGGGCGGTGTAAACGAATCGAAAACCAGGGTATAAAAGCCCAATGCAATGGTGGTAAGCACCAGCATAAGCAACATATTGTACACCGTTTTAGAAATTAAGACCGCTGCTGGGCTTGCTAAAATATAACTGTAAAGCTGTTGTCCTTTGGTTTCCTGCAAAAAGCTTTTCGATACTCCGTTGATAGAAGCAAAGAGCATAATAATCCAAAAAAGTGCATTCCAGGTGAGTTTATCGCCTAAACTTACAAACGATAAATAACAGGTAAAAATAGTCGAGACTACGTATAACAGCACACCGTTAATGGTATATTTGGAGCGCCACTCTAACAATACTTCCTTGTGAATTAAATATTTAACCTCTTTGGCCAATTGCATAACCGCAAAGATACTTTTATTGATAAATATTGCATGCTTAAATTGTTGTATTGTTGTAATTTTGTTTGAGATCCAGGCCGCTAATAATTTAACCACGGAAGACATAGAAAAAGATTAGAACCACAGATGGTTTTTAATTGCAATTAGCATAATTAGCCACGGAGGCGCGGAAAGCACGGAGAATTAAACCAAAGATCTGTGTTAATCTCTGGCAAAAAAATTAAATCTATAGTAAAAAAATATAGAATATGAACTACGCATCAGTTATCGCATCGCCAGTTGGCCAGATTACCATCCTTGCCGATGATGAATTTGTACATGCCGTAACTTTTGCCGAAAAAGATATTACCGGACTAACCGAAAATCCGCTCACGCTAAAAGTTGCCCAACAGTTAAACGATTATTTTAACGGTAAATTACAGCATTTCGATTTCCCGATAAAACAGAAAGGAACTGAGTTTCAGCAAGGGGTTTGGCAAAATTTATTGGCTATTCCCTATGGCGATACCACATCCTATGCTAAATTTTCGGCACATCAGCCATTAGCTATCCGAGCCATAGCCGCAGCAAACGGAAAAAACAACATTGCCATTGCAGTGCCTTGTCACCGGGTTATTGGCAGCAACGGCAAACTGGTAGGGTATGCAGGTGGTTTATGGCGTAAAAAATGGTTGTTGCAACACGAAAGTGAGGTAATGCAACGCGGACAAACAGAATTAAAATTTTAAAATCAATACCTTTTATTTGCAGATGAATACAGCAGTAGCCGATACCCCCAATTACCTCAAAGCCATCCGTTTAATTAATACAGTAAACGACGAGTGTGCATTCGAAACAGGCAGAATCCCTATCCGTCAACACATTAATGCCAGTCATTTCTTCGCGCAAACCGATGTTTCAACGCTTGAGAAAATCCCCCACCCAGCCCCACGCCGGCAATATGTACTGACATTGAAAGGTAAACTCCGTTTCACGGTAACCAATGGCGAAACTTTTATCATCGAACCAGGCATTATCTTGATTGCAAACGATACCCGCGGTGTTGGACATACCTGGGAAATTGTAGATGGCAATGAATGGGAAAGGATTTATATCCCACTGGAAGAAGATGTTGAAGACCATTTTGAAGCAGATATAAACCTATCGATTTAAAATTCGCCTACTAATGCTTACATTGGAAATACTTTTATATTTTTGAATGATATTAAACGCTCAATGACCTATAATCCGGGATTACATATTTTAGCAGAATTTTCTTCTGAGAAAACGGAACAACTCTCTTCCTTTCAAGCCAGCAAGGATCTTTTTAATGAACTGATTGCCAGCAACAACCTGGATAAGGTTGGTGAAGTTTATCACAATTTCCCTAACGGAGGTTTTACTGCAGTAATCTGCCTAACCGAATCGCATTTATCTATCCACACCTGGCCCGAGTTTAAGCTGGCTACTTTCGATATCTTTTTATCTAACTACCAGAAAGATAACACCCAAAAGGTTAAGGATATTTATGAAGCTGTGTTACACTTTTTTGAAGGTAAGGAAATGCAGAAAACTGAAATTGTACGTTAATGGAAAATTCAGTTAAATCATTTTTCAAATTATCAGAAACAATTACTTGTTCGGTATGCAAGCAAAACATTGTGCTTTACGATCCGGCGAAAAGCGAGTTTACTGTTTGCCCTTCTTGTTTCTCGTACTTACACATTTTTACCAGGGCCGAAACGAGGCTGAACAAAAAATTAGAAAAACCTAAAAATTCTCCGGTTTTAAAAATAGGCTCAACTGCCAACATTCATGGCATCGATTTAAAAGTAATTGCATACCTGGAAAAGAAAGAAGCAGAAACCCCATATCGCTGGAGAGAATATATTTTAACCAGCCACGATCAGGGCTACGTTACCCTATCCGAATTTAACGGCCATTGGAATTTTATTGCAGGCAAAGACTTTCTCCCCGATTATAAACAACCCACATCTTACGGCGTAAGTGTTAACTATAAAAATGTAGAGTACAAACTTTTTAACAGGTATACACCAATAGTTACAGCTATGCTTGGCGAAGTAGACTGGAATGTGGTGAATGAAAAGGTTAAGGCTACCGAGTATATCGCCCCGCCATTTATGGTTGTAAAAGAGGTGATTAATAAATCACAATACCTTACCAATTACTACATTGGCGAATACCTTACCAGAGATGAAATTGCTACTGCATTTAATCTCGATAAAAGCAGTCTGCCTGAGCAGATTGGTATTGGCGCCAACCAGCCATCTAAACCTTTCGACAGGTGGACATCTTCTTTAAAAATAACGGGTATAGCTATAGTTGCCGTTTTGCTTTTGCATTTACTTTTTAGTGCGGTAAAACCTGAAAAAGAATTAATAAATGATGATTTCTCCATCACTTACGATACCAAGGCTGGTGCCGATGCTTTTAAATCTTTTATCACCCCTTCATTTGTAATTGATGATGAATCATCGAACATTGAATTCGAAATTGCTTCGGGGGTGGACAATAACTGGCTCGAAACTACCATTGTACTGGTTAATGAAACCGATAACCGCACCTGGGAAGTAAGTAAAGGCATAGAATATTACCACGGTGTAGAAGATGGCGAAAGTTGGTCGGAAGGCTCTACCAAAGAATCGGTCCTTTTATCGGAAATACCAAAAGGAAAATACCACTTAAACGTATATCCATCGTCAGGAGATGTTTACCGTAACAACCTGTACATCAGGGCAACCACGAATGTGAGCATGTTTCGCAATACACTGATTACCATACTACTGCTTTGCATCTTTCCGGCCATTTGCTGGTATTTAATGCGTGATTTTGAGAAAAGAAGATGGGACAACAGCGATTTTTCACCCTTTGTAAACGGAGATTAAATGGATTTAAAACCAATTAAATATTACCTTATTGTGCTCCTGCTTATTTTAGGTTTTTATGGCTATAGCGGCCTCCGCGGACATGCCTTTTACCAGGATAATGTAGAAAAAAACACCGATTTTAATGGAAACAGAGGTCATGCAGGCCACGTAAACAGATTTTACCATAAATAAATAAGATTATGAGCTTAAACGAATTAATTAACATCAAGTACATTATTGCATCATTGGTTTACTCCGTATTGGGTATCATTGTATTATTTATCGCCTTTTGGATTATCGAAAAAATTACACCCGAAAATCTTTGGAAAGAAATACTCGAAAAACAAAATTTAGCCTTAGCCATTGTTTTTGCAGCCTTTATTATTGCCATTGCAATTATTATAAGCTCAGCCATTCACAGTTAGCATGAACAAAAAGTTACCTGCGCTTTTATTAATTTCAGTTTTTGTTGTTGCCACCTGTGGCTTAATTTACGAGTTAATTGCCGGCACCCTCGCCAGCTACCTGCTTGGCGATTCGGTTACCCAGTTTTCGACCATCATTGGGGTTTACCTTTTCTCTATGGGTATCGGCTCATGGGTATCCAAATATTTTGATAAAAATATCCTGTCGTGGTTTATACAAATTGAAATCCTGGTGGGCCTGGTTGGCGGCTTCAGTTCAACCGTATTATTCCTCGTTTTCGAAAGTATTGCCTCTTTCAGGATCGTACTATATGGTTTTGTAAGTTTAACCGGTATACTGGTAGGTTTAGAAATCCCCTTGCTCATGCGTATCCTCAAAGACCGTTATGAGTTTAAAGATCTGGTTTCGAAAGTTTTTACCTTCGATTATATTGGTGCATTACTGGCTTCTTTAATTTTTCCGCTGCTGCTAATCCCACATCTGGGCCTGGTAAAAACAGCCTATTTATTTGGCCTGCTGAACGTTGCAGTAGCATTAATTGTTTGCCTGAGTTTTAAAGCAGAGATAAGAGCTTCAAAGTACCTGCAAGGCGCTTCTTTTATCAGTATTATAGCCTTACTTGCCGGTTTTATTTATGCTGATAAAATAACCAGTTTTTCTGAAAGCCAAACCTATAGCGATACCATTATCTATTCGAAAAGCACCCCCTATCAGCGCATAATCTTAACCAAAAAAAACAAAGTTTTGCGGCTTTTCTTAAACGGAAACCTTCAGTTCAGTTCTGACGATGAGTACCGCTACCACGAGGCATTGGTACACCCGGGTTTGCAGGCTTTACCTTTTGCCAAACACGTTTTGGTAATGGGCGGTGGCGATGGACTTGCGGTTAGGGAGATTTTAAAATATCCGAATATTGATTCGGTAACTCTGGTAGATTTGGATAAAGGCATGACAGGCCTCTTCCAATCGAACAAAATTTTGCTGGGATTGAATAAAAATGCCCTGCTATCGCCAAAAGTTAAAGTAATAAACGCTGATGCATTTAGCTGGATTAAAGCACAGCGCAAGAAATTCGATTTTATTGTGATCGATTTTCCCGATCCATCTAACTATGCCGTTGGTAAACTCTACACCAATGCATTTTATAAACTGGTTAAGGGCATACTTGCGCCAAAAGGTTTAATGGTTGTTCAATCTACTTCGCCATTTGTTGCACCAAAGTCTTTTTGGACGGTAAACAAAACTTTAGAAAGTGTAGGTTTAAAAACCATTCCCTACCACAATTACGTGCCTTCATTTGGCGAGTGGGGCTATATTATGGCTACCGAACCCGATAATGTATATAAAAAACCGCAGCAATATTTACCGGGTTTAAAATTCATTTCGAAAGAAAGTTTAGATTTAATGCTCTATTTCCCGAAAGATATGGGCAAAGTAGAAACCGATGTAAATAAGCTTAACAACCAAATTTTGGTTAAGTACTTTGAAGATGAGTGGGCAAACGTTTTATAAGGACGAGTTATCGGCATATTTAAAGCGTCGCGCTTTTTTGTTGAGGATAGGATTAATTACGGGTGGCATTTTTTTAAATGGCTGCTATAAGAAAATCCGGTCAAACAGCTATAACATCCAGGGAACCTTACAAGGCCCGGATGCCAAAGCGGGTCATATTTTACGCGATAAGGTAAAATTACCAGAAGCAAAAAATACCAGAAAAGTTAAAACGCTCATTGTTGGAAGCGGCATTTCGGGCTTATCGGCTGGTAGATGGCTTAAAAAGAATGGGGAAACAGATTTCGAAATCCTCGAGCTCGAAAACCATACCGGCGGAAACTCCTATTATGGCAGCAATAAAACTGCAGCTTACCCGCTCGGCGCACATTACATCACCATAGCCAATAATGACGATGGACTACTGATTGATTTTTTAAAGGAAATTGACGTAATAACGCATTTTGAAGGTGAACTCCCCTATTACAATGATTATTACTTAACTTTCGATCCGGAAGAAAGGTTATTAATGAATGGTGAATGGCAGGAAGGTTTAATTCCGGATTTCGGTGTACCCACTGCCGACAAAAAAGAAATCAGGCGTTTTTTATCAGAAGTAGAACAGCTGAAAAACACCAAAGGTAGCGATGGTAAATTTTTATTCAACATTCCTTTAAGTTCTTCTTCTAATGATGAAAACTACAAAAAACTTGATAAAATAACTTTTGAGACCTATTTAAAAGAAAAAGGTTACCAATCTAAGTACCTGCTTTGGTATTTAAATTATGCCTGTAAAGATGATTATGGCCAAAAGATCAACCGTATATCGGCCTGGGCAGGCTTGCATTATTTCGCCGCGCGCAGGGGCAAAGCCGCTAATGCAGAGCAAAATGCCATTTTAACCTGGCCCGAAGGCAATGGCTGGATCATGAAGCAACTGGCCGAACCATTAAAAGATCACATTAAAACATCAACCCTGTGCTGCGATTTAAAACCGACGGCCAACGGAAATACTTTGGTAACGGTATTGAATACAAAAACACAGCTTACCGAAAATATTGAGGCCGAAAAAATCATTCTATGTGCACCACAGTTTGTAAACAACCGGCTACTTAAAAGTTACAACCGTGATGTAGAATATAAGGCTTTTAATTATTCTCCGTGGCTAATTGCCAATATTACCATTAACGAACTACCCGAATCGAAGGGAATTAACCTTTGCTGGGATAATGTGGCCTACAATACGCCCTCTGTTGGTTACGTAAATTCGGCGCAACAACATTTAAAACTTTCTGAAGATAAAAAGGTAATTACCTACTACCTCCCGCTTTGCGATTTTGAACCTGCAATTGCCCGTTTGGCTGCTTATTCCAGAAATTACGAGCAATGGCTGGATATCGTTATTCCAGAACTGGAAATGATGCATCCTGGTATTACCAAAGCCATTGAAAATATTGATTTTTGGGTATGGGGCCACGGCATGATTGCACCTGCAAAAGATTTTATCTGGAGTGAAAATTTAGCAAAGGCAAAGCTGCCTATCGGTAATCAAATTTTCTTTGCACACAGCGATTTAAGTGGAGTTTCTATTTTTGAAGAAGCTTTTCACCAGGGTATTAACGCAGCAAAACAGGTCTTGAATGTCACATCCTAACCCCAATCAGCCCTGGCTAAATTCGCGCGTAAGTGATGTTGTTTTCATCCTGTCGCCTCCGTTTTTCTCGTTGCTGCTGGTTCTGCTTTTTCCATCACAATTTCAAAACGCAGCCGGTATTCCACTGGCGTATTGGATATTTTTAATTGTGTTTATCGATGTAGCACATGTGTACAGCACTTTGTACCGTACCTACTTTAACCCGGGCAATTTCAGAAGACAATATGCCTTGCTAATTGCTATCCCATTGGGTTGCTACATTACAGGGGTGATGATTTATCATTTTGATGCTTTATGGTTTTGGAGAATCCTGGCTTATCTGGCAGTTTATCATTTTATCAGGCAGCAATATGGTTTTATGCGCTTGTATTCACGCCATGAAAAAGCTTCGCGTATTCAAAAGCTTATTGATCAGGTGGCTATTTACACTGCAACCTTATATCCTTTGCTTTTTTGGCATCTCAGTACTGCAAGGCATTTTAACTGGTTTATAGAAGGCGATTTCTTTTCGTTTAAAAACGATGTTTTGCTAAAAATTTCAGGCTTTATTTACATCATTATTATTACAATATACCTTATCAAAGAAATATTGGCAGTTATTAAACAAAAATGGATTAATATCCCACGTAATTTAATCGTGCTGGGCACATTCCTATCCTGGTACTTTGGCATTGTTTATTTTAACGGCGATATGGCTTTTACAACCCTGAATGTGATTTCGCATGGCATTCCATATATGGCACTTATCTGGTTCTTTGAGAAGAAAAAATTAGATAAAGCCACTGTTAAAAGTAAGCTTATGGCCCTCAGCTTTGGCAAATCGGGTATATTTTACTTCCTCCTGATTTTAATCTTATTCGCCTACCTGGAAGAAGGTTTATGGGATGGATTGGTTTGGAAAGAACATCAGCTGGTATTTAAACCATTTTCAACATTACCACAAATTAGCAGCAGCGAGCTGCTTTCGCTCCTAATTCCATTATTAGCCTTGCCACAGGCTACGCATTATGTGCTTGATGGTTTTATATGGAAGGCTAAAAATAAATTCTGATAACATCTTTTTTTTGAGTGGTTTCGTAAATAATAGCAAACCCGATACCATGAAAACGATTTGCACATTCCTGTTTGTGTTATTAAGCCATTTGCCAATGGATAAAAATACGCCTGTAACTAAACTCGATTTAAAAAAATATGCCGGAACCTGGTATTCGTTATATTCTATTCCAACTATTTTTGATAGAGGCAGCAGAGAAACCACCACGAAATATACCTTAAATAAAGCAGGTTATTACGATGTATTAACCACTTACAAAAAGCCTGGCGATGAAAAGATGTATTCGAGAAATTCGAAAATGTTTCCGTCCGAAGACAAAGATAATGGCGAGCTTAAGGCACAATTTATCTGGCCCATAAAGGTTGATTACTGGATTATTGAACTGGCCGACGATTACTCGTATGTAGTGGTTGGTCATCCCGACCATAAATTTTTATTTATCATGAGCCGCAATCATACAATGGCAAAAAAGACCTATGATGAAATTGTAGCCCGGTGCAAGGCAAAAGGTTATGAAGTGGCTAAACTTACCTCGCAACAGCATGAAAAGGTTTAAGTAGTCGTTTTAAACCAAACCAAACCTTTCAATCAGTTTATCTTTTTGAATGCGTGCAACCTGCAACTGTTTATCATTTTCCATAGTTAGTAGGCAATCGTTTTTATTAAAATGTTTTACTTTATGAAGATTGATGATGTACTGCCGGTGGATGCGAAAGAAATTTCTGTTTTCCAGAATTTCCTGTACATCTTTCAAAGTTTTAGAAATAATTACCTTTTCGCCATCTAATAGAACCAAAATAGAATAGTTGCTACTGGCTTCTACGTATAATATATCGTCTAAATTAACAAAGGTAATGCCCGTTAATGAGCTCACAGCTATTTTATTAATCCGTTCGAGGTAAAACTGTTTTTGAAAGAGATCAAATTGCGCCTCAGAGGGCTTGCTCAGATCAGCGGCCTTGTTTACCGCATCAATTAAATCATTAATGTAAACCGGCTTTACCAGATAATCTAAAGCACTAAACCTGAATGCCCTTAATGCAAATTCATTGTAGGCAGTAATAAAAATTACACTAAAATTTATCGGTGCCAGTTTCTCCAAAAACTGAAAACCATTTAATTCGGGCATTTCGATATCCAGAAAAACCAGATCGGGCTTTAGCTGTGAAATTTCCTGTAGTGCCTTTAATGGGCTGTTAAAAGTATGTATCTCGCCAATTTCGGGGCAATGCCTTTGAAGCTGAATGCGTAACAAATTAACGCTATCTTCCTCATCGTCGATAATTATGGTGTTTAAGCGTTTCATACCAAATGCAAATTAATGGAAACCAAAGTGCCCGTAGCTTCATTATTTTTGTTGTACAAATCTTCAATATGAACCTGGGTGTTGGCGTTAAATTTTTTATTGAAAACGGCTATACGCTCGCTAGTAATCAACGTACCATAAGATTTATCCTTTTCTGCCGCCTTGCTTTTCAGTTCGCCGGCTTTTACGCGCCCTATTCCATCATCCTCAATAGTAATGTTTAAGGTTTGTGCGCTAAAATCCTGACTAATTTTAATGCTAATTTTACCGCCTTGCTTTTTGTGCATTAAACCATGCCATATTGCATTTTCAATGTAAGGTTGAATCAGCATCGGTGGGATTTCTATAAAGTCGGCATCAACGTTATCATCTATATCGAAAACATAGTTTAGCTTCCCTTTAAAGCGCATACTTTCCATCTCGAGATATAGCCTTAAACTAATAATCTCTTCAGTAAGCACTATTTTTTCTTTGCGTGAATGTACTAACGATAAGCGCATAAGTTGAGAGAATTTACTAAGGTAATCGGATGCTAAGCCACTATCATTTTGTTCGATATATAAATTGATTGAATTTAAGCAATTAAAAATAAAATGCGGGTTCATTTGCAAGCGTAAAATTTTATGCTCGTTTTCGGTATTTTTTAACTTCAGGTTAATGAGTTCCAACTCATCAAGCCTGTCTTTATAGGCCAGGGCTGTTAAAAATAAAATCGTATCGACTACAAATGCCAGGGTAATTAAATCGTACTGCGCATTTAAATGATGGTACCAGCCAGGTAGGTAGTTATAGGCAAACAGCCACTTGGGTACAACCACAAAAATAAATGCCACAGCCAAAGTAACCAGACCAATAAAAGCAAATTTTAAATAACCCCTATTGGGCTTTGGCCGGGTATAATAACTTAACCAAAGCAATAATATTACAAAGGGCAGCGCATTGTATTTCCAAAATATCTTGGTTATTTCACTTTGCTCAGGCCACACAAAGTGAACAGGCATGATAATTAACATTAACAACCACTGCAGCAGGCAAATTTTAAGGTATATATGCAACCATTTGTTTTGTTTAACCTGCAAAAATTCGCTCAAAAAGAGGATATAAAAAATACTTTGGGGAATAAATGACAGCAGGAATATAAAATCATTATTGAGCCAGGGCAGCCAGTCTACTTCGAGCACCAATGCATCAACCTGTAAAGAATACCTTAAAAACAGCGAAATAGAAGCTAACGCACAGTATAAGTAAGATTTAAGCCTGCGCTGCAAAAAGTATTTTAAGCAACAATAAATAAAAACAGCAAAATAAAAACCGGCAACCCATAATTTTAAGTTTTTAAAGCTGACCGGGGCACTGATCAGTTCGTCTACTTTTTCCTGATAGGCCGTATCAAAAGCCTCTAAATACGGGGATTGATACGCAATATTGTATTGATATTTGTTTATCAGCAGATAAAATTGTTGTACACTTTGTTTCCTAATGGGTAAATTTAGTCGCCAGTAATCGCCTTTAACTGATAAATCATGAATACGAGAACCGAAACCTGTGCGCCCAACAAGTACCAGTTGGTTATGCTTATATTCGTACAGTATCGATTCTTCGTTTTTGTTACCCAGTTTTAAAATCAGGGTGGTATCTTTCTTTAAGGCACTTACAGTGCTAAAATGTAGCCAGAATTGCCTTACGGTATCGGCAAACTCACCTTCCTGCAAAGTAGTATCGAGCAGGCGCCATTTTAAGGTTTTAAGCTGCCTGATGGTTTTATTATCCTTTTTAGAAACAGCATAAAAGGAATTGTTGGTCAGGCCGATTTTTTTGGTCTCGTAAGTAACCACAACAGGCTTTACAACAGGTTGCCCCATTGCAGAAAAGCTGTTACCTAAAATGGTATATACAAAAATGAAGAAAGTGATTAAAGAGCTGTTTTTTATAATCATCCTGCTAAAATTCCTAAACGGATACCTGAATTTAAAGTTAATTAGAAAAACTACAATAAGCATTAAAAATGAGTGAGCTGTTGTTTTAGTCTTGCGAAACCTGCTATTTTATGTCTAAGCGTTATGCTTAACCTCCTGATTGCAGCTGCTGCCATAACATTTATCAACTACACACGGTATAACCCTTAGTTCACAGCAAAAATCAGTTACTTCACTCAATTGCCGCCGTAAGAGAAAATGCTTATCTTAAATTTGAATTGTAAACCAAATCGTACAAAAAAACGCTACTTTCAGTAACCGCATAGAAATGATGATTAACGCTTTGCCATAAAAATCATACTATTATGAAGAAGATCTTAATTAGCGCCCTCTTATTAAATCTGGCCTCAATAACCGCATTTACTTTAAAAACCGAAATTTCTTTTCGGTTGGGCACTAAAACCTGTATAGCAAAATATAAAGAAAATGCAGCCGGCATTGCCACCCTCCTGTCGCTGCACGACAATGAAAACACCGCAATTGATGCTTTTAATGCTTTGCCTAAAGATACCAGCTTCAATCTTTTTGAAATCCATCAAAATAATGTGCGCACTTTAACCTGTAACGTTAACAACAAAAACTATGAATTTGATCCTAACCGTATTTTCTCGGATAGCGGGATTGACAGCACTTTAAAAAAGAACAATGTTGGCGTATCTAAATTCCCAAAAGCTGTAATTACCCAAATCAAAGCCTTTTCTGCCGATCTTTTAAAAGCCTATAGCGATCGGAAGCAAAGTAAATATACCATCTCCATCCATAACAACACCAATGAGGGTGCGCTTTCATTAACCGACTATATCAAACCAAATAAATACCATCAGGAAGCCAGAGCAGTTTTTACAGCCGAAGGCAAAGATTTAGATGACTTTTTTCTGGTAACGGAACTAAACGACTTCAACTACTTTAAAGGATTAAACGAAAATGTGGTACTGCAAAGCGAGAATCCGACAGATGATGGTTCTTTATCGGTTTACTGTGCCAAAAACAAAATTCCATACATCAATATCGAAGCCGAAAATGACCATAAAGAAGAACAGAAAGGTATGTTGAAAATTGTTTACGGACTTTTAAAAATAAGATAGGATTATACAGTGTACAAGAACAACCAAGCAATTAAAGCCATGAAAAGTTTCATTCAAAAAGGCCTTATATTCATGCTATTTTGCATAGCAACAGAGACCATCGCACAGGTTAAAAAACCAGCTGCCCCAGCTAAAACCAAAAAGATCAGCACCGTACCAACCCCTACAAAAACCATAGCAATTGATTTATTGCGTTCGAATACAGAGCAAGCCAGCAGATTGATTAGCAACGAACTGAAAGCATTGGGTGTACAAATGGAAAGCATAGAGGAGGAATCGATATACGATAACCCGAAAAACGGACAAAAAAGTGGCGAACTGTTACAGCTACGTACATCACTCATTTGCAGTCATAAAATACAGGTAGACATACGGGCCAATGCGAACGACCAGATACAGAGTATCGACTGGTATCTTAACGACGTGCCGAAGGAAGGTTTTCTCGCTCTTGAAAAAGTACTGGGATACCGTAAATGGCTGGCACTTAGCCCAAACCTTTTCTTAAACAACAATTTAATTGCCGAGATAACCGAAATGGGAAGTAGCGGAGAAGATAAAAATCAATTAACCTATGCCATCACTTTAACCAAAACCGATCAATTTATTTTACCAGTAATGGCTAAAGTTTTCAGTACCGATACATTAACGGTTCATAACAACCCGGAAGAAGCCGGACAAAGCGTAGTTCAGTTTTTAAGAGGTCAGGGCAACAAATTTCTTTATAAATCATCTAATATTTTAACAAGTTATCAAGGTAAAGGAATTTCGAAAATTAATGGCTATACCACAACTTACATGTTCGCTGAAGGCACCTCTGTAACTGTTTCGAGCAACAAATACCAAAAATTAAATGCAATAGATTTCAGTTTTACCGATCCACTGGTACACAACAAAATTAAAAAATGGTTTCGCCTGAATAATTGGACAGATGATGGTGAAGGAGATGAAGAAGGTGATCTAATTTACAGCAAAAATAACCTGAAATGCACCAATAACGACAAAGAGAAATACATAAGGTTTGCTGTTTCCCCTTACGTTACCGACATTGCTACCCGCTACCAAAATACCGACCCTATAGATGCATCTTCGCTGGTAAGCTACTACCTTAACATGGAAAAGGCAACATTAAAAACCTTCCTGGCAGAAAATTATCTCACATCGATTAAGGTTAATTGGCCAGGTAGAGACATGACTTATCAGGCAGCAGCTTACCCGCACGATTTTTATTTCAAATCGCCAGCCGATTCGCTTTGTTATGTAAGCTACGAGTACCAATTGAGTGATACCTGGTCGCGCATTATTTATTTCAGTACCGGCGATAAAGCTTATTACGAAAAGATGAAAACCGATTTGCTAAAGAATGCCGAAGACCCTAAATCGAAAGTTATTGTAAATTATAGCGATAAGCAATTTGATAAATCGCGCATGTATTACATTTCAATCTACTCGAAAGAAAAAGACATTGAAAACAAACGCAAAAAACAAGAGGCACTGCTTGCGCAGCAACGACGCGAAAAAGCAGAAGCTGAAGAACGGGCACGTTTAAAAGCCGAAAAAGATGCTAAAACCTCGGCCGATATCCAGAAGGTAGGCGATATACTCATACAAGGTTTGGAACAAATTAATAGAAAAAAAGGGAACAATTAATTATCCTGCATAACCTTGCCTTATAAAAATAAACGCCGGTAACTTAGTTGCTATCGGCGTTTTGTTTTTTATTGTTTTATCTCCAGTCGTTCTTTCTTCACACTGGTGGCCAGTAAAATTACGGCGACCAGCAAAACGATCCAGCCCCATTGAAAATGGATGGTTTTTGATAACATTTTATCGAAAAACTTAGAGCCAAAGTAATTATTAATTTTAAACCAAACCGCAGCAGCCATTACAGCGCTCCAAATTAATGCAACTATGGCCATTAGCCTGACCATACTTAAGGCCCTTACAAACAGGAATAAAGCCGTTACAGCCAAAATACCCAAAGAAATATAAAGCAAACGCGGGTCTGCCTGATATAAATTCCAGTTACCTTTAACAGGCACTTTTAACATTGGGGCGATGGTTACAGCAATGGCACCCAGAATTAAGCCGATGTAGGCATTTATTTTTTTTACAACTAACATCTTATTATTTGCGTTAATATTTTAGAAACTGCGAACTGAAAATTGCCAGCTAAACTACTGTCCTTCTATAATACCCATTTTATCGGCGAAGTGGGCGCAATAATCACGTAAATCTTCCACAATTAAGGTTTCGTTAGTAGCTTTTAAAAAGCTATCGCCCATGGTTTGTAAAGTTTCGTAGAAAAAACGTTTCATTTCATCAACAGGCATGTCTTTTGTCCAAAGATCGATACGCATTGAGTTTTTATAATTATGATCCCAAAGGGCCAGAATCATCGATTTAACCGGCACCTTATCAGTTGTCTGTGCATCGGTACTCTCCCAAAGAATGTTCTCGGGCATATTGTTATCGTCTAACTCAACGGTAATTTTTATTTCTGCTTTTCTCATATTTTAAAATGGATTTCACCGATAAACGGACTATACCGATTTATGGGTATTTTATTCGGGGCAAAGATGATGATTTTACCAAATACTTCGCCTTTGTATTATACTACTTTTTGTAATATTAGCATCAAGATTGCCGTAATCACAATAAAAATAGATTCAATTAGCCAGATCCGCTTAATATCTTTTAAAGTAAACCGAAAAATAAGGTCGGTAACAAAGGTAACCGCAACCAAACAGCCCAAAATAAGCAAATAGAAACCGCTCAAATTGATTTGCCCCGGCGCGTTATTCTGCTTAGAAAAAAGACTAACCACCAATAAGCTTAAACCAATTGCACCAACAATATTTAATGGAGTAACACGGAGTTTCATAACTATTTCTTCTTATCGAAACGTTTACCCTTTTTAAAACTTTTAACTTCTTTACCCGATTTTGCCTTCGCCTTATCCCTTGCTTTTTGCTCAATAGCCTTTGCATTTTTCTTTTCGTGGAAAGCTCCTTTAAAATCAGGGTCTTCCTTACGTTTTTGCAAATCAATTTCTTTGGCAATGTGCTGGCGTTCCTCGTAAGGCGTTTCTTCAATAAAAACACCCTCCGGAATGGTTGTAACCGGAATAGACTGACGGATTAGTTTTTCAATTTTACGGATATAATATTTTTCGCCATCTGTAGCAAAAGTTATGGCATCGCCTTTGGCAAAAGCACGGCCTGTACGCCCGATACGGTGTACATAATCTTCGATGATAATGGGTACATCGAAATTAATCACGTGGCTTACGTCACTTACATCGATCCCCCGGCTGGCCACATCAGTAGCCACTAAAACCCTGATATTTCCTTCTTTAAAGCTATTTATCGAATTAATCCGCGTGTTTTGGCCTTTATTGGCGTGGATTACACGAACATTCTCCGCACCATACCTGCGCTCAATGAAACTAAAAATATTATCGGCAACGGTTTTGGTTTTACAGAAAATAATTAAGCGGGTAAACGCCTCATCATTTTTGAGCAAATGTTGCAACAAATTTAGTTTCGTTTTAAAATTCGGAACGTAATAAAGTGTTTGCGTTACATTAGCCGCAGGGGTTGCCTGCTGCGAAGTTTCGATAATGGTTGGATTTTTCAGGAAATCACCCGCAATTTTCTGAACCAGATCGCTCATCGTTGCCGAAAATAGCAGATTTTGGCGCTTGCGCGGCACTATTTCTAAAATGCGGTGTATAGAGCCAATAAAGCCCATATCCATCATTTTATCTGCCTCATCCAGTACCAAAAACTTCAAACTTTGCGTGTTAATGTCGCCTGTTAAGTATAAATCCAGGAAACGGCCGGGGGTAGCAATTAGAATATCGACACCTTTTGCCAGCTGCTCTTTTTGCGTTTTAGGGCCAATACCGCCAAAAATTACCAGCGAACGCAAGTCGGTATAGGTAGAGAACAATTTTACCTGCTCTTCAATCTGCATGGCCAGTTCGCGTGTTGGCGATAAAATCAAAGCGCGGATATTTTCGCCCTGGGCATACTTTAACTGCATTAAAATCGGCAATACAAAAGCAGCGGTTTTTCCGGTTCCGGTTTCGGCAATACCAAAAATATCCTGTCCGGATAATATTGGTGCAATTGCTTTTTCCTGTATCGGCGTTGCAACGGTGTAACCCGCATCGGCCACAGCATTTAAAATTTGCCTGTTTAATTTAAAGTCTTCGAACGATTTTGCCATAGCGCACAAAGATAGGCTTTTTAAGCCGAAAGCTTAAAGACCAAAGCAGAAAGGCTAAAGCACTCAAAAGCCATTTATTGAATATAACAATATTTAGAAAAGCAATTTCAGTAATGCTTTTGTTTCTTCAGCCCTATTCACTTTATCCCGATGAACCGGGATGCCCGCTACTATCAGGTTTATTTCACCTAAAACAGTAGCATAAAACTCAGTTCAGCACCTTTCATCCGCCGATACATACTGCCTAAATTCTCAAATCTCCTATCTAACTTCTCAAATCTATTTTTAACTTTGAAACCATGAATACTTACCTGATAAAAGCTGCTACAATTGTAAACGAAGGACAGCAAATTGTTGCCGATGTTTTAATTAAAGATGGATTTATTGCCAAAATTGGCCAAAACCTTAGTGCACCCGGTGCGCAGGAAATTAACGCCGAAGGACAATATCTTTTACCAGGTATGATTGATGATCAGGTGCATTTTCGTGAGCCCGGCCTAACCCATAAGGCCGATATTTTTACCGAAAGTATGGCCGCAGTTGCCGGTGGGATTACTTCTTTTATGGAAATGCCCAACACCTTGCCCAATACCTTAACACAAGAATTGCTTGCTGATAAATACAACATTGCAGCCCAAACCTCGCTGGCAAATTATTCGTTTTACATGGGCGCCAGTAACGATAATATTGAAGAGGTTTTAAAAACCGATCCCAAAAATGTTTGCGGAATCAAGGTTTTCATGGGTTCATCAACCGGAAACATGCTGGTTGATAACGAAAAAACCTTAGAGCACATTTTCAGCAAGGCACCAATCCTTGTGGCTACACACTGCGAAGATGAAGCCACCATTCGCCATAACCTGGCCGAGTTTAAGGCAAAATACGGCGATGATTTAACCATAGAAATGCATCCGCTGATTCGCAGTGCAGAGGCTTGCTATAAATCATCTTCGTTGGCAGTAGAGCTCGCCAAGCGTTACCAAACACGTTTGCACATCCTCCACATTTCTACAGCTAAAGAAATTGCGCTTTTTGACAATACCATTCCGTTAAAAGATAAAAAAATTACCGCCGAAGCCTGTGTACACCACCTTTGGTTTAACGATAATGATTACGCCCAAAAAGGCAATTTTATTAAATGGAATCCTGCTGTTAAAACCGAAGCAGACCAGCAAGGTGTTTTGGCTGGGGTTTTAAATGATAATATCGACGTAATTGCTACGGACCACGCACCACACACTTTAGAGGAGAAACAGCAAGCTTACGCACAGGCCCCTTCGGGCGGACCGCTGGTACAACATGCTTTACCTGCTTTATTGGAAATGCATTTACAAGGAAAAATCTCGTTAGAAAAAATCGCAGAAAAAACCGCGCATAACCTCGCAATTTGCTTCGATATCGAGAAACGTGGCTATATCAGAGAAGGGTATTGGGCAGATTTAGTGTTGGTTGATTTAAACGATCCATGGAAAGTAACCAAACTGAACAATTTTTATAAATGCGGCTGGAGCCCGTTTGATGGCGATATGTTTAGAGCAAGTATTACACACACTTTTGTATCTGGAAACCTTGCTTACACCAAAGGAAAATTCACTACCGACCAGATAGGCAAGCGTTTAACTTTTACCAGATAGATTGTTATATTTGTTTTGCTAAACAAATATGCAATGACAGATGCACAGTTATTTTCTGAAATTTCTACACTTCCCGCTAACCTGAAGCAGGAGGTTAAGGATTTTGTTGCCAGCTTAAAAGCGAAGTACAAAAAAAATAATGCAGTAATCATGGCTGAAGAACCTACTGTGAAGTACGGTACAAAATTTTCAGATATGCTTTTAAAAGGCCCTGTCTTCTCTGATACGCAAATTCAAACAATCGAAGAAACAAGAAAATCGATAAATGAATGGCGAACCAAATAACAATGGTCGACACTTCTATTTTGATTGATTATTTTCGAAAAAAGGATAAATCAAAAACTAGATTATTTGATTTATCTCAGACCTCAGATAATCTCTGCATATCCAGCATAACTGAATTTGAAATTTACACCGGCGCAAAAGGTGATCAAGCTAACTTTTGGAAAAAGATGCTGGCAAACTTTATTGTATTTCCATTCGATAGCGAAGCAGCTTTGGTGGCAGTTCAAGTTCAAAACAAACTTAAAAGGAATCGAAAGAGTATCGATAAAGCTGATCTATTCATTGCAGCAACTGCTATCGCCCACGATTTACATTTTGATACGCTTAACCAAAAGCATTTCGAACATATTGAAAATCTAAAATTAATTAGGAGCGTTTAACAAAAGCTAGAAGATAGCGTCAATTAGTATTATTTAACTTTTACCAGAGAGATTTGTTATGTTTGTTTATCAAGATGAACAATATGGGAATACTTATAGTACATCCAAAAAACGAAGAACAAGCCGAAGCAATAAAAACGGTTATGAAAGTTTTGAAAATTGATTTTGAGACTGAAGAAAGTCCGTATAATCCAAAATTTGTTAAAAATATATTAAAAGCTAAGGAAGATATTAAAAACGGAAAAGGCGTAAAAATTGCTATAGAAGAATTATGGAAGTAATAATTGTTTTGGAAATACAATCTTTAAAAGGCCATTACAAATAATGGTTTTAACAAAAAAACATCTTATAAAATTCGCCATTACTTTTGGAATAGCCATTACCATCTACTTATTTGGCTTATTCCCCAATCCAGTCCAAAAATATTATTCAACTGGTTTTTACCCTTATATTTCATCGGCTTTAAGGTTTATATCTCGTATTTTTCCTTTCGCTATAGGCGATATCATTTACGCCATTTTGATTGGTTTTGTGCTGTATAAAATTATTAAGTTTTATAAAACGCGTAAATCGCTGAAAAAGCAAGACCGCATCATTATTCCTTTGCAGGTAATCAATTTCTTTTTGCTGCTGTATATTATTTTCAAAATAGTATGGGGCTTAAATTACAGCCGGCCAAGTGTTAGTGAAGAACTGGGCATTGGATATGAAAAATACAATGTTAAGGAACTGGTACAACTCGGCAATTATTTTGTGGATAAAACAAATGCGTTAAAGTTAAAGCAGAGCAAAGTTCCCGCTTACCAAATTGCTGAGCTCGAAAAAACTTCGGCCCAGGCCTACAATTTAATGGAAAAGAAAAACGCTTTGTTCAGGTATTCAAATCCTTGTTTAAAGGCGGTGCTAAGTCCGTGGGTAATTAGCAAAGTGGGCATTGAGGGTTATTATGCACCACTTTCTGGCGAAGCCAACATGAATACCAATCTACCTGATTTTGTAAAACCTTACGTTTCCTGTCATGAAATTGCGCACCAATTGGGGATTGCTTACGAAGATGAAGCCAACCTTTTAGGTTATTTAACAGCAAGCAACAGTCCAGATTTAAATTACCGGTACTCAGCAAATTACGAAATGCTCAGGTATATTCTTTTCGAAATCAGAATGAAATCGCCTAATGATTACAAACTATTGCACGACAGGCTGCTACCACAGGTTTTGGCCGATTTTAAAGCAGAAAAGGAGTTTTGGCGCAAATACAACGGGCAAATGTTCGGTTACATGGATGCCGCTTTCGATCGTTTCTTAAAACTCAATAACCAACAAAAAGGTATAGACAGCTATCAGGATATCGTTATCTGGCTGTGGAATATTTATAAGTCCGAAAGTCAGAGGTCCGAAAGTCCGAAGACCATTAGATAAAGTCACTCTCGTCTACATTAATAAATCACAGTTAACAATATGCAGTTATCAATTAAGATAAGTAACTAAAAACTGTCAACTGAAAATTGCAAACTGATTTAACCGTGTATCGCTTCTTTTGTACCGAAGCTCTGAATCAGTTCGCCTTCAAAATCCAGCCACTCTTTCCAGCGTTTATCTACATCTACATCGATGCTGTATTTACGGGCAAAATTTAAGAAAGTAGTGTAGTGGCCGGCTTCAGAAACCATCAATTCGTGGTAAAATTTGGCCAATTCTGTATCCTTGATGTTCAAAGAAAGTACCCGGAAACGTTCGCAGCTTCGGGCTTCAATCATAGCAGCAAACAAAAGCCTATCGATAAAAGCCTGGTTACGGCTGCCATCTTTTTTGCTGAATTTTACCAGCCGGCCTACATAATCATCTTTACGCTCGCGGCTCAAAGTATAGCCCCGCTCCTTAATAATGTTAATTACCATCTGGAAATGTTGCATTTCTTCAATGGCAATAGCCGTTAACTCATCTACCAGATCCTGGTGCTCGGAGTTTTGCGTAATTAAGGTAATGGCATTACTGGCCGCTTTTTGTTCACACCAGGCATGGTCGGATAAAATTTCTTCTAAATTCGATTCAGCAATATTTGCCCAACGCGGGTCTGTCAATAATTTTAATCCTAACATGTGGTTTCTCTCTTCAAACCGCAAAATTAGAAATAATCGCCCGCTTTTAAAATTGTGAGCTAAAAACAGCTTATTTTGCATAAATTTTAAAACATGCAAAGCAGGAAATTATTGATTATCGGATTGGTCTGGCCTGAGCCTGCTTCATCGGCCGCAGGCACCAGAATGATCCAGCTGGTTGATTTATTCCTGGCCCAGGGCTATCAGGTTACCTTTGCATCGGCTGCATCAAAAAGCGAATTCAGTTACGATTTTAGCAACACAAGCGTTGTTGAACAGGAGATTAAGTTAAACGACGAAAGTTTCAATGCATTTCTAAAGGCATTAAACCCCGATATAGTACTATTCGACCGTTTTATGATCGAAGAACAATACGGCTGGCGCGTGCAACAGGAATGCCCCCACGCACTTCGCATTTTAGACACCGAAGATTTACATTTTTTACGGCAGGCACGTCAGCAAAGCACCAAAAAGCTGGAAGCCCTGAATCTTTTTTCTGATACCGCCAAGCGCGAAATTGCGGCCATTCTCCGCTGCGATCTTTCTTTAATTATTTCGGAAGCTGAGATAAAGCTCCTCGAAGAGGAATTTAAAATTGATGCCAGTTTACTCTATTACCTGCCTTTTTTAGAGCAGGAAATTACTGAACATACCATTCAAAACTGGATTCCTTTTGCAAACAGGTCCGATTTCGTTTTCATTGGCAATTTTCTGCACGAGCCCAACTGGCACACTGTACAAACCTTAAAAACCAAAGTTTGGCCTTTGCTCCGCAAAAAACTGCCCGAAGCCCAATTGAATATTTATGGTGCCTACCCCTCGCAAAAGGTATTGCAGCTCGAAAATAAAACCGAAAAATTTTTCATTAAGGGGCGTGCTGTAAACGCACAGGAAACCATTGCCAAACATAAAATCTTACTTGCACCTATCCAGTTTGGTGCTGGTGTAAAAGGCAAGTTTATTGATGCCATACTTACAGGTACGCCATCAGTAACCACAACAGTTGGTGCCGAAGCCATGAAAGGTAACCTGCCCTGGAATGGTATTATTGAAGATGATTTAACGCTATTTGCAGAGCAAGCTGCTCACCTTTATCAAAACGAAACCGAATGGCAAGTGGCACAGCAAAACGGTACTCAAATTATTAACGAACGTTACGCGGCTACTGCTTTTGCTGATGATTTTATGCGGCAAGTGCACGAATTATTGTCAGACTTACCAAATCACCGCCAGGGTAATTTTATTGGTCAAATTTTAAACCACCATACCCTTCAGAGCACAAAATACATGAGCCTTTGGATTGAGGAGAAGAATAAATGAGTCCGAAAGTCGGAAGTCAGAAGTCAGAAGTCCGAAGATATAACGAAATAAAGACCGAAGTAGAAGATTAAGTTCTTAGGTGTCATTAGATGTCTAAGGTGGTGAAAAGGCTGAAGGTCGGAAGTCAGAGGTCCGAAGATATAATGGCTTAAAACTCCAAGGCAATATTTCAAACTTGAAAATCAAGACTTTCGACTACGCACCCTATCTTCCAAACCTGGACTCAGGACTATTGACTCCGGACTTAAGACTCCCTATGAATTGACTTTTAAAAAACATTCGGGTTCTAAAACCTTACAACATTATTGTAAATTTGCGGCTATGGCAAAAATATCGATTAACCTTGCTACAGGTTCGTTTCAAAAGGAAGAAATTATCGTCGGAATAGATTTAGGTACCACCAATAGTTTGGTTGCATTTATTAATCCAGATAAAAACCCACAGGTAATTAACGATTCGGGCAAGGGCGTATTGGTGCCATCGGTAGTTTATTTCAATAGCCAGAACGAAGCCGTTGTAGGTAACGAGGCGAAAGAATTTTTAACAACCGACCCATCGAACACCATATTTTCGGTTAAAAGATTGTTGGGACGTTCGTATAAAGATGTGGCTGATCATGCTGCTACTTTTTCTTATAAAATTATCGACGACGATAGCGATGCATTGGTAAAAATCCATGCAGGTAATCGTTTCTATACCCCCATTGAGCTATCGGCCGAAATATTAAAAGAACTTAAAGCCAGGGCCGAGCATGCACTAAAAACACCAGTTAACCGTGCGGTAATTACCGTTCCGGCTTACTTTAACGATAGTCAGCGCCAGGCCACCCGCGATGCCGGAAAACTGGCCGGTTTAGATGTAATGCGTATTGTAAACGAACCTACCGCAGCCAGTTTGGCTTACGGCATTGGTTTGGATCCTACGCAACAGAAAACTATTGCGGTGTACGATTTAGGCGGAGGTACTTTTGATGTATCTATCCTTCAAATCCAGAACGGAATTTTTGAGGTTTTGGCAACCAACGGAAATACCTATCTGGGAGGAGATGATTTTGACCGGGCGATTTTAGATCACTGGATCGCACAAAATAAGCTTGATGTAGCTGCTCTGGCACAGGATACTATTTTAATGCAAACCTTGAGGCTACAGGCCGAGGCAGCAAAAAAAGCGCTATCGGGCCAGAATTTATACAACGAAAAAGTTGGCGAAATCTGGTGTACACTCGATAAGCAGACTTTCGAACAATTAATTGCGGCAAAGGTTGAAGAAACCATTACTGCCTGCAAAAATGCCTTAAAAGATGCTGATTTAGAGGCTGCCGATATTGACGAGGTGATTTTAGTAGGTGGTTCTACCCGTACGCCATACGTAAAGCAACAGGTTCAAAATTTCTTTGGCAAAACCCCGCAAGATAATATTAACCCCGACGAAGTAGTAGCTTTAGGGGCAGCCATCCAGGCCGATGTACTGGCCGGAAACCGCTCGGATATATTATTGCTTGATGTTACTCCCCTCTCTTTAG